>Ga0310786_10009342_pt1 | contig 12464 bp, 15 predicted proteins | sample AusTroGonzalo_MG_FD_203881 | JGI IMG/M metagenome (GOLD analysis project Ga0310786, IMG submission 203881) | Bovine rumen microbial communities from tropical cattle in Woodstock, Queensland, Australia - Gonzalo_03 (v2) (version 2) | ecosystem: Host-associated > Mammals > Digestive system >...
GCCAAGATGAACAACCAGCGTATCGTGAGCAGCATGGGTGCGGGCGGCAAGTTCCATCCTGAGAAGATTGAGATTTGCGACATCGCTAAATCAAACCATTGCAGATTAGCGTTTTACATTCGGAAAAGGCTGCATCGTTTAGGTGTTTTCGAGGGCATCAAGGTCGTCTTCTCGCCTGAGCCTGTCGATGCATCGGCCATCATTACTGATGGCGTTGATGAGCAAAACAAAGTCTCTAATGTAGGCACAATTTCATACTTGCCCGCTGCCTTCGGTATTTTTTGTGCCTCGGTGGTGATTAATGATTTACTTGGAAAATAACGACTTATGAAACAACCCATCCATAAAATCCTCTTCATCTGCCACGGCAACATCTGCCGCAGCCCTATGGCGGAATTTGTGATGAAGCAACTTGTTAAGAACGAAGGGCTTGAGGGGCAATTTGAAATTGCTTCGGCGGCCACCTCGACCGAAGAAATCGGCAATCCCGTATATCCACCAGCGCGGCGCAAACTGGCTGAACACGGCATTGGCTGCGAAGGCAAGATCGCCCGCCAAATGACCCGCTCGGATTACCAATACTACGATTATATTATCGCGATGGACCGAAACAACTTGCGCAACCTAAAGCGCATGTTCGGTGAGGATATTGAACACAAAATCAGTCTATTAATGGACTATACCCACCGCCCCGACGATGTGGCTGACCCTTGGTACACGGGCGATTTTGAGGCCACTTGGAGGGATGTTTCGGAAGGGTGCAAAGGATTGTTGGATTATCTTATCGAAAAGCATTAACGAAACGGCGCCATCACCCGCTCGAAAATCCCATTCATATAGGCCAAAGCCATGCCGTAGTTGCTAATCGGAATACCCTGATTCACAAAGAGATTAGTACGGTTGAGGAGCTGTTTGCGCGTACTCATACAACCGCCGCATTGGATGGCCATAGCGTATTTTTCGGGATGTGCAATGGGCGCAAGCCCCGCCACATATTCAAAATTAATGGTCTTTCCCGTGAATTTCAGTATCATCCGAGGCAGTTTCACACGACCGATGTCTTCGCAAGTGCTGTGGTGGGTGCAAGATTCGAGCAAAAGCACCGTGTCGCCGTCTTTCAATTGTGAAAGGTGTGGCGTGCCTTTCACATAGTTGTCGAAATCGCCGCGCAACCGCGCCATGACAATGCTGAAACTGGTCAAAGGAATTTCAGGCGGAACGATTTTGCTCACAAAACCAAACACCTGACTGTCAGTGACAATTAAGGCGGGCTGGGGCATGGTTTCAAGGTATTGTTGCAAATGAGTCTCCTTCAGAACAACACAGATGCATTCGTTATCGAGAACATCACGAATGGCCATCACTTGGGGCAGTATTAATCGCCCTTCAGGAGCCTCGGAATCGACGGGACAGACCAAAACCACCACTTCGCTCGGCTTGATGATGCCACCCAACAGCGAGACTTTTTGGTAAGCACTTTCGGGAATGGTCTTTTTCAGCATTTCAACTATTGGATCAATGTCATCTTTTCTCAGAACACTGAAATCCAAAATTTTAGCATCGTACTTCTGCTCAATCACTGCTTTCATTACGGCAAGAAGCGGATCCTCGTCAGCCTTGTTGTGGACGATGAAAAACGGCACCGCCAAGGCTTTCATTCGACTGATGATTTGCTGTTCAGGCTCTCCGAATTGGTTCCCCGTAATGACCAAAATGGCGCAATCGATTTCCTTCAAAACCTTCATGGTTTTTTCAATGCGCTGTTGGCCTAATTCGCCAACATCATCAATGCCCGCCGTGTCGATAAGCACGCAAGGCCCAACGCCGAAAATCTCTATGCTTTTTTTGACAGGGTCAGTGGTGGTGCCCGCCGTGTCGCTCACGATGGCGATGTCTTGTCCCGTGAGGAGATTAATGAGGCTGCTTTTGCCGCAATTTCTACGGCCAAAAATGCCGATATGAGGTTTCAAATCCTTTGCCATTTGCTGAAAGTGTTTTCTTGCCGCAAAAATAAAAAATTAAGTGATTTTGACGACAAAAATTTAAACACCTAAAAACAAGCAATATATCCGACAGCAAACGACAACAAACGACTGCTGTCGACTACAAACGTTTAATCAACGGCTTAGTCTTGACAAGTGTTGTTACTTTGCACCGTCAAATCAAACCTATTACTAACTATTAAAACACAAAACAATGAGTACAATGAGAAATTCGGTCATGCTGATTGGCCGCCCAGGGACTGACCCTGAAATGAGAAACTTGAACAACAACGGCAAAGTGGCGCGTTTCCGCCTCGCCGTAAACGAACGCCGCAAGAATGCCAACCGCGAATGGGTGAACGACACCCAATGGTTCAACATGGTGGCTTGGGGCAACCTTGCCGAGCGCGTGGAGAACAATGTCAGGAAAGGTATGCAAATGGCCATCGAAGGCACCTTGCGCAACAACGAATGGACTGACGACAAAGGCCAACGCCACTCCTCCACCGAAGTCTGGATTAATGACATGATCCTGATGGAAAAAGCCTAAAAACGACGATTTGTCAGACAATCCTCAACAGTTTGGCTTGTCATTCGGATTTTTCGCTAACTTTGCAGCCGAATTTATATAGGATTGTCACAATGATTCATAGGCACACATCTTTACGGCATCGTCCAGCCATAGCCCTGATGCTTGCCCTGTTCCTTTGGGCAGGGCAGCCTCAGGCTCATGCGCAGGCCACCTCGCCCAGTTTAGACATCTTCTCGGGCTTGGATTTCAACTTCAAAGATATTCATTTTGAAACCCAATATGATTTTTTAATTCGCCTTACGCCAGGTTTCAAATGGAATATGGGCAACCATTGGCAATTGTCAGGGCAGGTTATGTTTCCCATTGTAAACCAATACGGCTATGAGTATAGTTTTTTCCAAGTAACTGCACTCAATGTTAGTAAGGAGTTTAAAATCAATAGTTTGTGCCTCAAAGCCACGGCTGGTGCTTTCAGCCACAATCGGTATGGTTTGGATTTGAAAGCATTCTTGCCCTTGTGTGATTGGTTCGCTTTTGAGGGCCAAGCGGGCTATGTCGGCTCCGTTTTTGTGTCACCGTATTGGGAATTAGTTGCTCCAAACCGTTTTGTCGGGAGATTTGGAGGCGACATCTATCTTTCGCGATGGAATACCCAATTCCGTGGTGTTATAGGTAAGTATTTGTATGGTGATATTGGCTTAGAAGGAATAGCTATGAGGCATTTCAACCATACTACCGTTTCGTTATACGGCCGATGGAGCAACAAATTTGGTTTCGATGGCGGCTTCAGGGTGGTCATCATGCTTCCTCCTTATCATCGCAAACAAAGAGTCGTGAATGTTAGGCCCGCCTCCAACTGGCGCATGTCGTACTCCGTGATGGTTCACGAATACTCCCTACTGATGTACCGTACCGACCCCGAAGAAAACGAACGCGATGGCTGGTTCAGCCGCGACCTGTTGCAATGGGGCAGCCATACCATGGAACCCGATTTCATCATCAAAGAAAAGACGAAGAAGAATGAAAAACCTTAACCTCATCATAGTATTAATAGCCTTGTGGCTTTTACCTCAATTGGGTAAAGCACAGCAATTTACAGGCACTTCTGGACTGGCACACATCCCAACAGGCGAGATGAACCACGAAGGCGACGCTCTCATTGGAGGACATTTCCTCAACAAAGCCATGATGCCCGACACGGGCTTCCTTTATGAAGGCGAAAAATACCACACTTTCAACTACTATGTCGCGCTCGCGCCTTTCAGTTGGATTGAAATGAGTTATGTTTGCACTGAGCGCATCTACCGCAAGGACGCACAAGGAAACATCGTCAATTGGAGCAAAGACCGTTACGCCTCAGTGAAAATCCGACCCTTGAAGGAAGGCAAGTATTACCCTGCCGTGGCCATAGGCTGCAACGATGTTTGGACATCCTTTGCCCTTTTTGCAGACAAACCCAATGTGCAATTCTATTTCCAGAACTGGTACATCGCGGCCACCAAACATTTTGAGTTCTCAGGCAACGAATTGGGCTTGACACTCGCCTACCGCCATTTCTACAGAGGCTACAACGCCAAATGGAACGGCATTGTGGGGGGCATTACTTTCAGACCAGCGTTTTTCCCCCAAGCCAGACTGATGGCCGAATACACAGGCAACGATTTCTTGTTGAGTATGGACATGTTGCTGTGGCAACACTTGCGCCTGCAAGCCACCGTGAAGGATTTCAAGTATTTCTATGGAGGTGCGTGCCTGCAATTCAACCTGCTTGGAAAAAAATATCGTTATTAATTGAAAAAAAATGGAAAAAACCGTGCTGATATTGAAAATATCCTTATCTTTGCTGCGTCAATAAGTGTAAAAACGCCGTGTCGTATTTATGGAACTGCGTCACTTTCAACGAAATAGAGAATAAATAGAATATTAAACAATAAAAACATTACAACTATGAAGAAATTATTAATGTCCTTTTTGGTGGCCGGCCTGATGATTACATCGGCTTTGAGCCTTAGTTCGTGCAAGAAGACAACGGACACAAATAAAAGTGAATGGATTCCCACGACATTCGATTTTGTTAGAGGAGGCAATGGTTTATCAAGAGGTGTAAATGATTACACTTGCCCTTATGATGGGATAGTTCTTAATTATTGTAATCATGGTGTTCATTGGTGGAATCGTGATCCAATTACACATGAACAGGAAATTTGTCCGCTGGGTCCTTGGGATCCTGATGAAAACGAAGGTGGACACTACCATGAACACTGTTTCGCGGCAAATGAGGATTGTACTCCTCCTGGTCAGTCAACTTATAGTTGCCCATATTTCGGACGTGAACACAGACATATTGTGGTTATTTGGCAGGAAGGATGGGATAACCACTGGCATCTTGGTGGCTGCTGCAGTGGCGACGGTCAATAAATAACCCATTTAGTGTGGAAAAAATAGAAAGGACGGCAAAACCGTCCTTTCGTTTTTTTGTTTATCCTGAAACCATAAACACCCGCGCGTCTTTCCATTTCGAGTGGCGCAGCATTTCATTGGTGAAGTAGGTGCGGCTGCCCGTTTGCTCAAGCAGTTCTTTCACCTTGTCGAATTGGCGCAATTCGCGGTAAATCTCCGGCAATTCAAGGTCGATTTGCTCCTCGGGATGCTTTTCGAGCAAAGCCAGAAGACGTTTCAGGTTGTCGGTGAAGTCCTTGTAATTCTTGATGAACAGTTTTTCGCCCTCAAGAATCATCTTGCGGTTGCAATGCCACACGCCGAAACTCATAAAACCGTTGAGGAGGTATTTCAAGCGCACATGCTGGTGGTTGCGGTGCAGGTCGTTGTAGGCCCACCACAAAAAACGGCGCAGGTAAATCTCGTTCCTCGGCTCGTAATGGCTTTTCTTCAGGAAGGTTTTGTAATGATTAATCAAGGCCAATTTACCCTTGTTGTCCGAAAAACTGATGCCGAAGAAACGCCACGTGTTCCATGAATAGATCTCCGCATCAGGCTTTTCGAAAGTAATCAAGGGCTCGACGGGCTTCTCAATCCAAAAGACATGGCCGCACGAGGGGCACATAATCATTTTCTGCGGCGTGGTGATGTAGTTGTCATTCAGCACTTTACCATCAGAATACAAGATAGCCTGATTCACCATCTCGGCTTTCAGGTTGCGACCTTCGAGCCAAGCCTCGCAATGTGGACATTGGAAATAAAAAGAATCGAATTTTAGCATTTTCTATCTTGTTTTCGGGCGGTAAAAGTAAGATTAATTTCATTTCCGACCATAATCTGCCGGAATTTCACCCCAAATTTCCGTTTTCCATTTCAAAACCGGCACCTCGATAGCGTTATTGTTCAGCCAATTCTCGGCGCGTTCTATGAGTTGGAAAAGGTAGTCGTTCTTGGCGTTGCGTTGCAGTTTGGTCTTGCATTTCTTCTGGCGAATCCAAATCTGGGCATTCACCGAATCGCTGTAAATCGGATATTTCCAGCCGTTCTTTTTCTCTAAAGCCAACGCATGGACGATAGCCAAAAACTCACCGATGTTATTGGTGGCATTGGGAAAAACAGGGCTTTTGAACAGATTCGCAGTCGTTGGAGGTTGCGTGCCGAAATCCGCGAACACACCTTGATACTCCATCTTGCCAGGATTGCCCGCACAAGCCGCATCCACCGCAATGGCCGGACTGAGAGGTTGTTCCTTCGCCTTTGAAAGGTCAATCATAGGAGTCACATCCTTGCCCCAATAATCCTCAGGGCCTTGCCTGAAAGCGGTCTCGGCACTCAGGCGGTCGGGAAAGCCTTTATATTTGGCACCTTTGCAGCCCATGATTTCTTTTTGGCAGGTTTCCCAATCACTGTAAATTCCAGGGTTGCGACCGCTCCAAACGACGTAAAACTTGTTCTTGGACATGGGCGATTACATTTTCACGATTTTACCTTCTCGGCAAACGGGTACTGTTGTCACGCAATTCGTTTCCAAGCAGAATTTGATGTCGTCATAGAAGCCTAATGTGAACAGCCGCTTCAGGTGATAACAGCCTGAAAGTGCACCGAATAGGTTGTTCTTGCTTTTGTTATAGAAACGATGCAGCAGAAGACCTAAATCGTCAGTCTCGACTTCGGTCTGTTGTTTCAACAAATCGATAATCATACCCGCGCAAAGGCCGTCGTCCAAAGAAAAATGGCCTTCGGTGCCAGCGCAAACGATGACCACATCGCGGCTGCCACGATGTGACAGCCCTACAAGGTAGTCGGCCACAGCCGCTACATTCCTGAAACACGCCAAAACCACCTCATCTGCACCTAATATATTATTAATGGCGTTGGTGCCGTTAGTGGTAGTCAGGATGAGGGTTTTGCCTTCCACCACCTTTTTCTTGTATTCCAAAGGCGAATTGGAAAGGTCGAAGCCCTCGATTTTCAAGGCGTTGCGCTCGCCACCGCGTAAGGTCATTGAGGCATTGCAAGTGACAAAAAGGCTTTCGGCCTCCTCAACGGTGCGCACGGGAATGACCTCACGCGCACCATTGTCCAAGGCTGTGGTAATGACACTGGTCGCTCGCAAGACATCAATCACAATGGCGGTCTTGCCGCTGAAATCGATGCCTTGGGCTTGCTTGGCGGTTGGGATGATTGTTATTTTCATTTGTTTGGGTCTTCTTTCACTCCCCCTAACCCCCTCAAGAGGGGGACAACAGAACTAAGAGTAAAAATTGTCCCCCTTCTAAGGGGGTGAGGGGGATTAAAACATGCTCAGATTCCCAAGCAAATGTTCAATCCTAATGCCGTCCGCACCAAGTCGCTTTCAAAAGTGACCAAATTGGGTTTGGCGACGGCTTCCTTCAACGGGACAGCCACCAATTGTGGGTAACGATAAGCCACCATCTGGCCAAACTGACCATTGAGCACCATCTCGAAGGCCTTCACGCCAAACTCGGCGCCAAGCACACGGTCGTAGGCAATCGGCACACCGCCACGTTGCAGGTGACCGAGGGTGGTCTCGCGCATGTCGTGAGTGAATCCAGCCGCCTTCATTTCTTCGATGAAACGACGACCGATGCCGCCCAATTTCTTGTTCTCGTAACCCACCTCCGTGCTGATTTCATACACCTGCTGGCCGCCTCTTGGACGTGCGCCTTCCGAAGCCACCACCACGGCAAAACCACGGTCGCGGTTGAAACGTTTCTCCAAGAAATCCTTCACAATCTCGATATCGTAAGGAAATTCAGGCAAAAGACACACCTCAGCACCACCAGCAATGGCCGAAAGCATGGCAATCCAACCCGCATCGCGCCCCATCACCTCAAGGATGAAGACGCGGTTGTGCGAAGCGGCGGTCGTCACTAATTTGTCGACAGCCTCGGTAGCGATTTGCACAGCGGTCTGGAAACCGAAGGTACTTTCCGTCATGGAGAGGTCGTTGTCTATGGTCTTGGGCACACCGATGATGTTCAAACCCTTTTCGTAAAGTTTTTGCGAGATGCGCTGCGAGCCGTCGCCGCCGATGCTGATGACTGCATCGATGCCCATGTATTGCAGTTTGCGGAGCATCTCGTCCGAGCGGTCGACAGTGGTCCAAGTGCCATCGGCGTTCTTGATGGGCCAACTGAACGGGCCGCCCTTGTTGGTGGTTTCGATGATGGTGCCGCCACGGAAGTGGATTCCGCGCACCAACTCTGGCGTCAGCCTGACGATTTCGGTGGGCTCCCAAAGGATGCCGTTATAGGCTTGGATACTGCCTAAAACCTCCCAATCTTTCTCTTGGGCGGCTCTTTTGACGATGGCGCGAATCACGGCGTTCAGGCCTGGGCAATCGCCGCCACCGGTTAGGACTAATAATCTTTTCATATTTAAGTGGTTATTATTCTTATTTCCCCCAGACTTTCACGATGCGCTTGGCCAGTTTTTTAATGGCCTTATCCACATCCCTTTGGCGTGTCCATGCCGTGCTGTTTGAAGAACGGCACGAAGCCACGGTCTTGCCCGTCATGTAATCTTCAAAACTGACAGAAAGAACGGATTTTTCCTGTGAAGAAGTGGCGGAATACTTTGCCAAAACGAGTTTCTCTTTTTGTTCGGCAGAAAGGTCGTTGATGCGTTGTGCGCCTATCAATTTGAGGCGTGTGGATTCGATGGCATCGTAGATACCTGGCTCAATTTCGATGTCGGTCACCGTTCCGAAAGAGTTTCTGGTTTGGGTCAATGAGGCGTACTGGTACTTGTTGAGGTTCACGCCTTTGGCAATCATAGTTTTATCCGTCGAGCAGGAACTGAATGCCATGACACTCAACAGGATAATTAGGTAAGTTTTTAGGTTTGTTTTCATGATGTTATTGATTTATAATTTCCTAAATTTAAAAATATTACATATTTTGTCGCCAAAATTTATGCCACTCTCAGCAAATCGAGTATGGAATATACTCTTGTCATGTTCTCGAACGTAAAGTATTGGTCATCAAGAACCATCCATTTCTCACGTTCTTTTACTGGCATTTGCTTGATGTCGGGGAAGAACGAGACAGGAATGATGATGGCTCTCCCGTCCGTCAGTTTTACCAACATCTTACCGCGATAAGTAGTGAAATCCAAATCTTTGATGCCGATGGTTACATTTTTCATCTTACACATGGCTTTGTCCTCCATTTGTTACTTTTCTATGTTGATTGAAATGGTCTTTTCTCCGTTGAATGCCTTGGTTACCTGCTTATTGATAAAATCCCAGTGACGATTTATTGCTGCCACTATCATCTCGTTTTCCTTTGTCGAAAGGGTTGATTCGGCAATCTCTACACTTTGTTTTCCTTCAGACTCTATCCAAATCTTGGCAAGGGACCTTTGGTGGCGTTTCCCTTTCTTAAACACATGGATGTGTCTGCGATTGTCGTTCGCATCAAGCGAGATAGCAACCAAAATGAACGTTTTCAAGAAGGCCAATTGTCCCATAACCAATCTGATTGTTACTATTTATTTCAAATTCAAAGCAATCTGCAACTCATCCAATTGCTCCTGAGCAATCGGCGCAGGCGAACCGCTCATCACGTCGCGGCCAGAGTTGTTCTTCGGGAAGGCGATGAAGTCGCGGATGCTGTCGGCGCCGCCGAACAAGGAGCAAAGGCGGTCGAAGCCGAAAGCCAAACCAGCGTGAGGCGGTGCGCCATACTCGAACGCACCCATCAGGAAACCGAATTGCTCCTGAGCCTTCTCATCGGTGAAGCCGAGGGTGTGGAACATCTTATTCTGCAAAGTGCGGTCGTGGATACGGATGGAGCCGCCACCCACCTCCACACCGTTCATCACGATGTCATAGGCGTTGGCACGGATGTCACCCCACTTCGTCGGGTCGTCAAGCAAAGCCTCGTCCTCGGGCTTGGGTGCGGTGAAGGGATGATGCATGGCATAATAACGTTGCGTCTCTTCGTCCCATTCTAAAAGCGGGAAATCGATGACCCACAAAGGTGCGTATTCGTCGGGCTTGCGCAGGCCGAGTTGGTTGCCCATCTCCAGACGCAAGGCGTTGAGTTGTGTGCGGGTCTTCATGGCCTCGCCGCAAAGGATGAGCATCAAATCGCCGGGCTTGGCACCGAACTTGTCGGCAATAACTTTCAAGTCTTCGGGCGTGTAGAACTTATCAACAGACGACTTGAACGTGCCATCAGTGTTGTACTTGATATATACCATGCCGCCAGCACCCACTTGCGGACGCTTCACGAAGTCGGTGAGCGCGTCAAGTTGCTTGCGGGTGTATTCCGAGCAGCCTTCGGCGTTGATGCCGACCACCAATTCAGCATTGTCGAACAAGCCGAAGCCCTTGCCTTTCACTACATCATTGAGTTCCACGAACTTCATCCCGAAACGGATGTCGGGCTTGTCGGAGCCGTAATATTTCATCGCGTCGTGCCAAGTCATGCGCGGGAATTGGTCGAACTCGATGCCTTTCATTTCCTTGAAAAGGTGTCGAGCCAAGCCTTCAAAAGTGTTCAAAACATCTTCTTGTTCCACAAACGACATCTCGCAGTCGATTTGGGTGAATTCCGGCTGACGGTCGGCGCGAAGGTCCTCATCGCGGAAGCAGCGCACGATTTGGAAATAGCGGTCCATGCCGGCCACCATCAGCAGTTGCTTGTACTGTTGCGGGCTTTGCGGCAGGGCATAGAACTCGCCTGGATTCATGCGCGAAGGCACAACGAAGTCGCGGGCACCCTCGGGCGTTGATTTGATGAGCATCGGAGTCTCGATTTCGAGGAAATTGAGGCTGCTCAAATAATTGCGCACGAGCATGGCCATGCGGTGGCGCAGTTCAAGGTTTTGGCGCACGGGGTTGCGGCGGATATCCAAATAACGGTATTTCATGCGGAGGTCGTCGCCGCCATCGCTGACATCCTCGATGGTGAAGGGCGGAACCTTGCTGCCGTTGAGCAGTTGGAAAGCGCTCACTTTCAGTTCAATGTCGCCCGTAGGCATGTTTGGGTTCTTCGACTCGCGCTCAATGACTGTACCCTTGGCTTGAATCACAAATTCACGCCCGAAGGAACGGGCTTGTTCCAAGAGTTTTGGGTCGCTGCTGCCATCCAAGAAGAGTTGGGTGATGCCGTAACGGTCGCGGAGGTCAATCCAAATGAGGGAGCCTTTGTCGCGGGTGCGCTGCACCCAGCCGGCCAATGTCACTTCCTTGCCAGCGTCGGCAAGACGAAGTTCGCCACAAGTATGCGTTCTGTACATGGTATTTCTGATTTAAAGATTTAGAATTTCAGATTTAAGATTTATTCCTGATTTACAATGATTTCTAATTAAGCGGTACACCATATTCATATATTGTATCGCTTGCCAAGTCGATACGATCATTCCAATAGATGCAAGTACGACTTGTGTCCAATTGTGCCATCGGCCAAAGGCCAAACTCTGTCGTCAAAGACTTGAAGTCATCAAGTGTGTCAATGTCGTCTTTCACATCATAACACACGCGGAAACCGTCATCGAAAGTCACCATCAACTTCCAATTGTTGCTGAGTTCAAATTGTTTGATTTTCGGTATCATAGCGGAATAAAAACGACTAATTTCTGGCATAATTCCGATGGTTTATCGGTGCAAAAGTAGCAAAAAAAGGACAATTGATTATTGGTTTTTATGATTTTCAGGCGGTTGAACACATTTTATTACCTATCTTTGCCGCCTAATCATCTAAAATAATCATCAATTATGAAAAAAATCATCTTTTTTGTTTTTATCATTGCTTTTGCGACAATCACATTGATGGCGCAACGAACAGACGAACTTACAGAAGCCTTGGACAGCCTTATCATTACTGATATTGACTATGGTTTTGTAAGGGCCAAATTCAACTATGGTTACGACGGCAACAAACGCCTGAACCAAGTCATTTTCTCGAAAGTGGATGAATACTCCACCGACTTGCATTATTACGAAAAGCAGAACTACACCTATGACGACTACGGACGCTGCCTTTCATACACCCATTTCATTTGGGAGAACGGATGGATTGTCGACCGAAAAACAGACAGCACTTTCAATACTATGGGAGAGTGCGTTTTCCTTAGGAACTATTCATATAGCAGTTACTTTTCCAACTATGAAAAAAGGGATTACACCTACGAAAACGGGAACTGCACGGAACGAAGGATTTACGACGCACACTCTGCCGACACGCTTTGGGAACCATACAACCGCCTCACTTGGGAATATGACGATTTGGGCAACTGCCTGCAACAAATTGATTATCTTCCCGATGGCAACGAATGGAAGCCCTATAGCAAAATGGTTTACACTTACAACAATCTGCATCAACTGGTTTTCAAAGAATACTTCCTTTGGAATGCCAACACGGGCGCATGGGATTCTGAAGGTACCACCACCGAATACGAGTACAACGAAGACGGCTTCCTGTTGAGAGAATATTACATTTCAAGCAACAACATAGAAAAGGAGACAAAGTATATTTATG
>Ga0310786_10009346_pt1 | contig 12463 bp, 11 predicted proteins | sample AusTroGonzalo_MG_FD_203881 | JGI IMG/M metagenome (GOLD analysis project Ga0310786, IMG submission 203881) | Bovine rumen microbial communities from tropical cattle in Woodstock, Queensland, Australia - Gonzalo_03 (v2) (version 2) | ecosystem: Host-associated > Mammals > Digestive system >...
TGTGAGATTCACGGACCCCGCGGACTTGACCTGATAGGTGCTGGTCATGCGCCAAGCCTATCCAGCAGCGGCTCGACGAAGCCGGGCTCTACGTCCATGCCGAGGCGGATGTTCGGCTTGTTCGCGCCGTGGAAATCAGAGCCTGCGGATTTCAACAGCCCGGCGCGGCCGGCGACCATGGTCCAAGCCACGTCCTCGCGCGGAAAGTTAGCTTCGTAGAGCGCTTCGATGCCGTCGAGCCCGATCTCCTTCAGGCGCAGAAGCTCCTTCAGGGCGACCTCGCAGTCTGGTGCGGCGTTGCGCCATTCGCGCCGCCAGTACTTCGGATGCGCCATTATGCAGATGCCGCCCGCCGCGTGGATTGCGTTGAAAGCATCCTCCTGTGCGGGGTGCCAGCGATCTTCGTAGGCGCGCGTCTCCGCGGGGGAATCCGGCAGCAGATATTTGCCGAACGCGGCGGTGATGTCGCCGGCGTAGCCGTGGTCGACTAGCCACTTGGCGAAATGCGGGCGCGCAAGCACTTCGCCGTGCGCGTATGTTGCAATGTCGTCGGCCGCGATTTCGATGCCCAGCCGCGCGAAGTTCTCCAGTATGCGCGCATTGCGGGCGTTGCGCCCCTCCAGTATTCTGCGCAGGAACTTCCTAAGCCCCTCGTTGTTGTGGTCCACGCCGAGGCCGAGCAGATGGAATTTGTCGTATCCTTTGCCCGGCTCGATGCTCAGCTCTATTCCAGGGACCAGGGCAGTGGGCGAACCGGCCTCCTTCGCCGAAAGAAACTCGGCTATGCCGTCGCAATTGTCGTGATCGGTAAGTGCGATCGCCCGGAAGCCGCGATGCTGCGCGCGCTGCGCAAGCTCCGCCGGCGCCACGGTGCCGTCGCTCGCGGATGAATGAACGTGGAAATCGGTTTTCATGGTTGCTGGAAGGAGCGAATCGGCGAGGTGAGCGTTTCAAGCCAACGGGAAAGCATCTCTTTCGTCCGGCATTCCGCCACAAGGCGCAGGTACGGCTCGGTATTCGATTCGCGTATGTTGAACCAGCCGTCCGCGTAGTCCATTCTTATGCCGTCGATTGTCGATACTTCGGCTTCCCCGGCAATCTTCTCCTTCGCAGCGGCAAGGGCTGCGGCCGTCGCAGCCTTCTTGTCAGTGACGCGGAAATTGATTTCGCCGGAGTTCGCATAGCGTCCGCAGATTCCGGCCATCATCCCGCTGAACGTGCCGCCCGTGCGCGCCTTGTACGATGCGAAGTGCGAGAGGATGCGCGTCGCGGCCAGAAGCCCGGAATCGCAGCAGCAGAACTCGCGGAAATAGTAGTGCCCCGCCAGCTCGCCGCCGCAGAGCGCGCCTGTCGAGCGCAGAATCGGCTTGGCGAACGCGTGGCCGACCGGGACCATTACAGGCTCAGCGCCAAGTTCGCGTATCGCCTCGATCGCACCCCGGGATGTGCGGATATCGTGGATAACCTTGTCGCCGGGCTTTACGCCGGAAGCCTGCGCCACTATCGGAATGAGATAGTCCGGCTGGACGAACCTGCCGCACTCGTCAACGAACATGGCCCTGTCGGCATCGCCGTCGAAGATGACGGCGCAATCGAGATGCTTCTCGCGGACGAACGCCGCGGCGGCCTCGCGGGCCTCGGCCTTAAGCGGGTTCGGCGAGTGCGCCGAGAAGGTGCCGTCTAGCGTGTCGTTCAGCAAATGCGCGCCGGGGAACATCCGGCGGGCGAAGAGGCTCGCCATACCGCTTGAGCAATCCACCGCATAATCGAGCGAAGAAAAGGCGGAAACATCCACCGCCGCCTTCTGCCACGCTACATACTCTTCAAGCGGGGACGCGCCTGCAGCGAGGGGTTCTGCCTCCTGCAGCGGACACTCTTCGCGGGGCAGCATTTCGGGAACGAGCTTTTCGACCTCGTCAAGGCCGTTCGCATATCCTACTGGAAGCGCGCCGCGCTTCGACACTTTCAATCCGTTGTCGCCAGGCGGGTTGTGCGATGCGGTAATCATCACCGAGCCGTCGAAATCGCCGCGCGCAGTGAAGAAGTATACCATCGGCGTAGAGCAAAGCCCCAGATCCACCACCTCGGCGCCGGCCTGGTGGAGCCCGCGAACGAGCGCTTCGCGGACGTCAGCGCTTGTGGTGCGGCAGTCCCGGCCGACAAGCCAGCGTTTCGCGTCCAGGACGCGCGGCAGCGCCTGCCCTACCCTTGCCACAGTATCGAGCCCGAAATCCACGCCGTACGTGCCGCGCATGTCGTATGCCTTGAAAAAGCCCATTTACCTGCCCTCCCCGGCGCAAAGCTCCGCGAAGTCGCGCTCGACCTGCCCGTTGTCCGCAAACCGGATGGCTTGCCAGCCGGCTGCGCGCGCCGCTTCGCAATTCTCGGCCACGTCGTCGACAAAAACCAGGTTATCCCTGCCCATCGGGCGGACGGCATTCAGGCGCGAATACAGCAAATCGTATATTTCGCGGTTCGGCTTGTGCATGCGCTCCAGCCCGGATATCACCATGGCGTCGGCCTGGGCGATGAAGTCGCCGTAATGCTCGTGGAACACCGGCGCGAAGTCCGGGGCCATGTTCGTCAATATGCCGATTGCGCGGCCTTCGGCCTTGAGCGACTTCATCCATGCAAGCGTGCGCTCGTTGCGGAAAAGCCAGGAGGCGCGGTCTGCCTTGACGATAAGCGCGGTTTCCTCTTCGGATATGTCCAAGCCAGCATCGCGCCAGATGTTCGCATACATCTCCGAAATGGTGATGTCGCCTGCATCGTATGCGTGCCTGTGTTTCGCAAAACCTTGCGTTATCGCCTTCCAGGGGATTCCGGCCTTGTCGGCAAACTCCTTGGCCAGCATGGGCATGGTAGATGCGGTCATTACTCCGCCAAAGTCGAATACGGCAGCTTTCATGATGTTCCTCAAGACTTGAAGAGCGATACAACCCAGCGAAACGCGCCGATCGCCGCCCCCGCGAAGCCGAGGTAGGCCGATGGCACGCGCTTGAGACAGAATCCGAGCAGGTCGGCGAATGTCAGCGGCGTGGTGGCGGCAAGCCAGCAAAGCACCAGCGCCACATTCGCGATGTAGATCACCGTCCAGGAAAAGATTCGCCCGTAAAGAGTTATGTCAGGCTGGCGCACCGTGAGCGTCTCTATGGTGAACAGCACGTGGAAAGCCCACGTGAAACCGATTGCGAGCATCCACAATGGAAGATATGGCAACGGACGCAGAAACGCATACGTCACGAGCGCGGCCACTATAACCACGAAAGTGTAGAACGGAAAGAAATACGGTGCCAGGGTGATCAGCAGGTTCGTCTTGGCTATGCGGACGCTTCCGCCCGTATGGCCGACCCGCAGATCGGAAGGATGTGCGCCGAATATGAGCGCCCACAGGGCATGCGTGAGCTCGTGGCCAAGCACGTAAGTGCGCACCGGACGCGGAAGCGCGGCCCAGCAAAGCGCAAATACCGCCATCCCGGCGAGCAGCGCCACACTCTCGGCCGAAAAACCGCCCTCGAGCCCCGTGGCCGAAAGAACGGAATCCGCAAACACGCGGCTCACGCCCCAGCACGCAGGCAGCAGCGCAAGACCGATAAGCATTCTGAAAAAGCCCTTCATGCCCTCCGACCCCCGTCAATCCTCGAACACAAACACCAGCTCGCCGGGGAATACGCGGCGATTCTGCCTCGCAATCATCTCCACAAACTCGGAATCCGTGCGGAAGCGCGCCTGATACTCGCGCAATTTGGCGATTTCCCGCTTCTTTTCCTCGATTTGCATGGTCAAGCGGGCATCATGAATCTTCAATGAACGGCCCCGGACGTAAGCCGGCCAGGCAGAAAGCAACCCTCCCACGATTATCACCATTACGATTATAACCGTGAAGGCTCTTAAAATCTGCTGTCTTACCCTGTCTTTTACCACTACCGACCTCTAAAAATGCCACCTTTGGGTGGGCACAGGGAGATTATACCAAAAAAAATGAAATTTGGCTATTGACAAATTCAAAAAATATGCGAAAATATATGACTGTCTGACGCCCAAAAGGCGAAGGACGCTAAACTACAGGAAAACAGGTACAAAAATGAAGATAAAGACTACCAAAAAGGAAGCGGAAAAGGTGGTCGTCGCCAAGAAGACGACGGCTCCTGCTGCTAAGAAGGCGACTAAGCCCGCTACGAAGGAAGTCACCTTCACTGTGCACGCCGAGAAGGGCAAGGCAGTGTATGTCGCAGGCGAGTTCAACAACTGGGACCCGACCGCGAAGAAGATGGCCTACAAGGCCAAGGAGGGCCTGTATTCGGCCTCGATGAAGCTCGCTCCCGGCGACTATCAGTACAAATTCGTCATCGACGGAACTTGGTGCGCCGACCCGGAGAACGTCAACTCCGTCGCCAACGACCAGGGCACGTTCAACTCTGTCGTTTCCGTTAAGTAACAGAGTCGAGAAACAGCACACGAAAGGCAAAGCCTGCGCAAAAGCCGGCTTTGCCTTCTTTATTTCCCCGTGAGCATGCGATAGCCGGCGCGGGAAAGCTCGCCCGGCCCCCGTGCACCGCCAGGCCGCCTAACCATTCCGCTTGTGAAGCGGGTCGGCGCGTTCGCCCCACGCGATTTCTTCGCCTATCGACTTTATGCGGCGCTCCAGGCAACCTCGGCATAGCGCCGAATCTTCGCCTGTGCAGGGCTTGTTGGGATAAAGCAGGTAGTCGCTGCGGTATTTTACAGGGGTTATGTTCGGCATGACCACATTCGCGCCAGCAAGAATGCCCTTCTCGCGCCCCTCCGGATCTATTGCCTGCAGGGCGGTGGTGGCGGCGATGTTCACATTGCGGCAGACAAGCCGTACCGCCGCTATCATTCTCAGCGAAAGGTCCAGCAGTTTTTCCTTCGGGAGCTGGCCGGGGAAGCCTGCAAGCGGCGTATCGCCGTTTGCTAGATAAGGCCCCATCCCGACCATGTCGACATCCTCGTCCCGGAAAAACAGCACGTCGCGCGCCAGATCTTCTACGGTCTGGCCCGGCAGACCGATCATCACGCCGGTGCCAGTTATGAAGCCGATTTTCTTGAGAGTCCGCAAACACTCGAAGCGCTCGCGCCATGAATGGTCCGCAGGGTGTATTTTCGAGTACAGCTCCGGATTGGAGGTCTCAATCCTGAGCAAGTACCTGTGGGCGCCAGCCTGGAACCAGCGCCGGTAAGTGCTTTCGTCCTGCTCGCCGAGCGAAATCGTTATGCCCAGATTGTCGCCGTGCTTTTCGTGTATGCGCTTGAGCACCCTTTCGACAAATCGCGTGTTCTCCTCGCTCTTCAGTTCGCCGGATTGCAGCACTATGCTGCCATAGCGCTCCGCCGCGGCAAAGTCCACCGCGGCAAGAATCTCGTCCTCGCCAACCCTGTAGCGTTTCACCTTGCCGTTGTCGCGCCTGATTCCGCAGTACAGGCAGTTCTTTGCGCATATGTTCGAGAACTCCACCAAGCCGCGCAACGCCACCTTCTTACCCCAGAACGAGACTTTCTCCGCGTATGCACGGGCCGTCAGCGCGTCCAAATCCTCGCTCTCGAGCATTTGGACCACGTCCGCGACCGTCGCTTTATAGCTTCCTGCCGTCATTTTGCCATCCAATTCGCCGTATCCGTTTCGGCGAAGTCCGAATCGGCGCCGAGAATTGCGGCAACTAGTTCTTGCGGGGCATGGAAGCAGCGCATTTTCACGTCATCCGCGCCGGCATCGCCTGCGGTGATTTCCAGCTTGGCCTTTCCGGATTCCTCGCACTTGGGGAGCAGCCTTATGCGGCGGTTCCCAATCGCGGTGCCAGAAAGGATCGTCCTATCGCCGCACGATATCCGCCAACCGTCTACGCGCTCGCCCTTGGACAAATCTTCGCGCAGCTCAACTACATTGAACGGCTTGCCTTCTTCGACTACCTCGTCGGCGAAGAGCGCTTCCCTGATTGCGCCGAACTGCGCGAGCGCGCGCACGTCCGCCTCGCACAGTACGCCGGACTTGTCTGGCGCCACGCCGATGTTCATCGTGCCGCCGTTGCCGACTGTTCCCGCATAAATGCGCGCCAATGCAAGGGCGCCCTTTGTGGTGCCCTCTTCCCCCGCGTGGTAGAACCAACCGCGCCTGAGCGGGAAATCCGCCTCGCATGCGCGGAAGTATTCGCCTGCGGCGCTGCCGGTGTTCATCTGCGCCTTGAAGCCGGGCGATTCCAGCGCAAGCGTGGTCGCGCGCGAATCGTCGCTGAGCACGCCGCGTTCGTTTCCGGGCCAGCGGAAGTCGGAGTCGTTTCTGTCGCCACCGAAGATTGTTATGCCGGGCTGCAGGCCGCGCACCATCTTGAACACCTCGCCGAAGCGGTAGTAGTCCTTGCCGATGGTGCGGCGCTCTTTGGCGCCGCCGTACCAGCCGTCGCCGCCGTTCGCGCCGTCGAACCACATCTCGAACACTTCTCCATAATCTCCGCAGAGAAGTTCGCGTATCTGCTCGTGGTACAGCTCCACATAGCGCTCCGAGCCGTAGTGCGCGCTGTTCCGGTCCCAAGGCGAAACGTACACGCCGAACTTCAGCCCTGCGCGCCTGCACGCCTGCTCCATTTCCCGGACGTAGTCCCTGCCCCCTTCGCGTCCGAACGGCGAATTGGAAATATTGTACTCCGTGGTCCTGGTCGGCCAAAGGCAGAAACCGTCGTGATGCTTGGCCACCACCACAAGGCCGCCGAGCCCGCCCGCCTTGCAGGCGCGGACGATCTGGTCGGCGTCGAAATTCGCCGGCGCAAGCAGTTCCGGCGATTCGCCGCCGTATCCCCACTCGCGGTCGGTGTAGGTGTTCAGCCCCCAATGGACGATGCCGATGACGTCCGGCCCCTCGGAAAGCCGTGCGGCCAGCGCCGCGCCGGGGGCCGGCCGTGCACATGCGGCGAGCGCCGCAAACTCGATCGCCAATGCTATTGCATGTTTTCTCATGCCGCAGATTATACCATTTATCGGGGAAATATGGAATAGGGGAATAGTCTGGCGCTGGCAGTTAGATCAAGTAAACTTTCTGCTTGACGAACGGGGGTTAGATATGGTAAACTTTCCCGCGTCTAACACGGAGAAGGTGGAGGACGGCGGATTTCAACAGTCAATACGAAAGGAAAGCATAAAAAGATGAACACAAGAAGCATCGCAATGGGCATCGCGCTTGCCGCAGGCGCGGCCCTCGCGCAGGAAACCGCGGAAACCGGGAACGGCTGGTCGTACGCGCCTGGCGAAGGCGTATCCTTCGGGGAACAGCCGGTATTCTCGGCCGAATTCGGACTGAAGTTCGATTCGAAGTACATGACATACGGCACCGTGGACGGCCGCGACCCGATTGTGACCCCCGGCGTCAAGGGGACGTTCTTCGACCTGGTCTACGCCGGAATCGAAGCCATCTTCGACGCCACGAAGAGCAACGGCAAATACGGCGGCTACGGCAACCGCGCAGGCAGATACACCACGTTAGACGCCATTGCCGGAATTTCCCGGGAGTTCGATCTGGGCGAAAACCTCGGCGCGCTCGGCGTGGACTTCAACTACATATACGAGTATATACCCGTCTGCCGCCACACGGGCGACGGCTGCCCCGATACGCAGTATTTGAATCTTGAACTCTCCCTCGGCGATCTCTGGCTCGAACCGGTGCTCGCCATCGAGCGCGACCTGATTGCGGACGACGGCACATATGTCAACTTCAACATCGGCCACACGTTCACGCTCGCCGGGGACGGCGGTAACGGGACCCTCACGTTCAAACCTTCCGTCGGGCAGGGCTTCGGCGACAAGAAGCGCACGCGCGGCTACGGGCTCGCAGACGACCACGGCGGCGTGATGGACACCACGATCAAGGGCAAATTCGAGTGGGCGATCTGCGAAAACCTCAGCCTCGGCGCGTATGTCGCCTATGCCGACTACTGGTTCGACCGCGACCTGCGCCACGGCGTGCGCGAGCACAACGGCTTGTGGGGCAGCCGCGAGGACAAGAGCTGGAACGTTTTCGGCGGAATCGCCCTCACGGCAAAGTTCTGATACTCCGGGCAAACGGCGCCGGATAGAGCTGTTTTCTCGTCCGGCATTTGCTCCGGTTGCGCATTGCACCTTGCGCAACCGGAGCAACAATGCTATAATATGCGGCAATGTCTGATGAACTTACTCCAATGATGCGCCAGTATCTGGCATTGAAGCGAGACATCCCGCAAGGCGCCATATTGATGTTCCGGCTCGGCGACTTCTACGAGATGTTCGGCGAGGATGCCGTGATCGCCTCGCCTATACTCGGCGCCACTCTCACGCACAGGGGCAGCCAGCCCATGTGCGGCGTTCCCTATCACGCGCTGGATTCCTATTTGGCGAAGCTCATACGCGCCGGCAAAACGGCCGCGCTTTGCGACCAGGTTGAAGATCCGAAACTCGCCAAGGGCCTCGTCCGCCGCGAGATCACGCGGATCGTCACGCCGGGCACGATCACCGAAGATGGCCTCGTCGACGAAACGACGAACACCTACGCGGCGGCCGTCTCGGGCAACGCGCTGGCGCTGCTCGATATTTCCACCGGAGACTTCTTCGTCGAAGAATTCCCGGACGGCGCCAAGCTGAACGAAGCTGTAGAGCGCTACCGCCCCGCCGAAATGCTGCAAAGCTCGGACGACAACCGCTGGACCTTCAGTTGCGACGCCGCATACGACTGCCTCACCCGCCACTTCAAGGTGTTCAATCTAGACGGCTTCGGCCTGACCGGCCACACGGACGCGATTTGCGCAAGCGGCGCCCTTCTCTACTACGTCAACACCACGCTTCGCCACAAGGTGGACCACGTCCGCAAACTCAAATTGCGCGATAGCTCCAACGCGCTTGTCCTAGACGGCGGCACGATACGCCATCTGCAGCTTCTGCCTGGCGGCGAAGTGAAGAAGGAATCGTCGCTCCTCGGCATTCTGGACGTCACGAAGACCCCGATGGGCGCGCGCACGATGCGGAACTGGATTGCGCGCCCGCTCGCAGACGCCAAAGAAATCAACGCCCGCCTCGACACGGTGGAATCGTACGTGAACGACCGCTTCGCGCTTTCCGGCCTGCGCTCGCTGCTGGGCGGCGTGCGCGACCTGGAGAGGCTTATCGCGAAGGTGGACATGGCGCGCGCGAACCCGCGCGACCTGCGCGCGCTCGCGAATTCCCTGAGGCCCTTCCCGGAGATCGTGGCATCCGCGATCACCCCGCCGGACATAACCCCGCAGCCGGAAATCGTCGACCTGCTCGACCGCGCAATCGCGGACGACCCGCCTGTGATGATGAACGAGGGCGGATTCATCGCGGCCGGATACGACGCCGGGCTTGACGAGTGCCGGAACCTCGCACGCGAAGGCCACCAGTGGATGGCCAGCTACCAGGCGCGCGAACAGGAGCGCACCGGCATACCCAAGCTGAAAGTCAAGCATGTGGCCGCGTTCGGGTTCATGATCGAAATCCCGAAGTCGTTCGTCCCCAAAGCGCCGCCTGAATACATACGCCGCCAAACCCTCTCCACGGGCGAGCGCTACGTCACCGAAGAGCTTAAGGAATACGAACGCAAGGTGCTCGGCGCGCAGGAGCGCGCCATCGCCATCGAACAGCGCCTTTACGCCGATATCATCGCGCAGACCGCCGCCAAGACCGGCGAAATCCAGGCAAGCGCAAAAGCGATAGGCGAACTGGATGCCGTGCTCTCGCTCGCGGACCGCGCACTCGCCGCAGGCTACACAAGGCCTGCAGTCGACGATTCGGACGTGCTGGAAATCAAGGACGGCCGCCACCCGATCGTGGAGCAGCTGCCCGATGCGGAGCCTTTCGTGCCAAATTCCACGTTCCTGAATTGCACAACCGACCAGATCATGCTCATCACCGGCCCGAACATGGCCGGCAAATCTACATACATCCGCCAGGTCGCGGTGCTCGCTACCATGGCGCACATGGGAAGCTTCGTGGCGGCCGCCTCCATGCGCATCGGCACGCTGGACCGCATCTTCACGCGAATCGGCGCAGGCGACGACCTGGCGCGCGGACGCTCCACGTTCCTCGTGGAAATGCAGGAAACCGCCAACATCCTCAACAACGCCACGCCGCGTTCGCTGATCGTGCTCGACGAGATCGGGCGCGGCACCTCCACGTTCGACGGCATTTCAATCGCATGGTCCGTGGCGGAATACCTGCATGGCAAGGAAAACTGCAAGGCCAAGACCCTCTTTGCCACGCACTACCACGAACTTGCCGACCTCGCGGACATCCACAAGGGCGTGAAAAACTGGACCGTCCGCGTGAAGGAAGAAGGCGGCAGGATCATCTTCCTCAGGCGCATTGCGCCTGGCGTAGCTGAAAAGAGCTTCGGCATTCACGTGGGCGCGATGGCGGGCTTGCCGCAGGAAGTGGTCTACCGCGCATCGCAAATCCTGAAAAACCTCGAGGCGAGCGAAATAGACGTGACCGGCCACGACAGCCCCGCGAGCGCATCGCCCGTCCGCAGGCCGCGCAAGAAACTTTCGGAACTGCCGGGACAGATGACTTTCCTGTGAACGAGTCCCCATACAATCTCGCCGGAGAGCTGCAAGCCCTCGCCGCGAAATACGAAACCCGCGAATTCATCGAGGGCGATCCTTCCTGGTTCATGCACCAGGTAAAAGGCGAAGCGAACATGGAAGCCGCCGCGTTTGTGGCTTCTTCGCTCAGCTTCGGCAGCCGCAAACAGTTCATGCCGAGAATCGCGCATATCGTCTTCGATCTCGCCGGCGGCGAGGTGGATGGATGGATTCGCTCGCGCGCTTACGCGCAAGCATTCCCGGAAACCTGCCAGGACTGCTTCTACCGTTTCTACAAAGTTGCCGACATGCGCAGGTTCTTCGACGACTACAACCGCCTAATGTCGCGCCACGGCAGCCTGCGCGAATATGTCAAGGCCAACTGCCGCGGGGATGGCTATCTGGCCGTAAAGGCGATCTGCTCGTTCTTCGATTCGCCCCCCGTCCCCAAAGACGCCACTTCGGCATGCAAGCGCGTCTGCATGTTCTTGAGATGGATGGTGCGCGATTCTTCGCCCGTGGACCTTGGCCTGTGGAAAGACATCATTGACAAGCGCACGCTTTTGATGCCGCTTGATACGCACGTGATCCAGCAATCGCAACGGCTCGGCCTCGTCGAGGGCAAAGGCAGCGCGGGAATGTCCTGCGCCAAGCGCCTGACCGCCAAGTTGGCCGGATTCTTCCCGTCCGACCCCCTCCGCGCCGACTTCGCCCTCTTCGGCTATGGCGTGAACAACCCGGCAGACGGCAAGATCTTGCGTGATGAACGAGCTTCCGCTCGCCCCGCAGGACAGATCGCCAAACCCCTCCGGGGCACTAGGCGCCTAGCCCCCTGACACTAGGCGCCTAGCCCCCTGACACTAGGCGCCTAGCCCCCTGACGTCAAGTTACTGCTCCCCTGACAGACGCCTACTATATCCCCGCCAGGCGTTTTGCGGCCCAATAAGCAGGCAATGCAGGGTTTATCTCACGAAATGCGCCCGCTCCGCAAGGTGTCGGGTCGGGTGGGCAACGCGAACTGCGCACCAGCCGCAAACCCCTGCGAGGTGCGAAGACGCGGAGGCTTGTAGGGGATTGGGGTTTGTTTAACCACGGAATACACGGAACTCACTGAATAAGGAAAGGGAATTGGCAATTGGAACTGCCAACATTGGCAACACAGGCAACATTCGTTCTCTTTCCCCTTCCCCAAAATTGGCAGCATTCTCGATTCATCTATTTTCCGTGTATTCAGTGTATTCCGTGGTTCCCCACCTCTCTCGAACTACAACTCGCAACTCCAACTAAACCCCTCCTCCCCATAAACTTACCCCTCCATCAGAAGAGAGAGAGACTGATGAAGGGGCAGGTAGCGCGGCTACCACAGTTCGCCCGGTTTGCGCTATGCGCTCGCCGGACTCGGCGGGTACCAATCCGCCTGTTTTAACCGCCATCTGGAACCTTTGGTGTTCGGCTCCGGTCAGGCAGCACGGATAGGTACCTCCCTAACCGATCTGGGCGTCAAACAATTGCACCCAAAATTCTTTCACGCTGTCCTTTATTCCTTTCTTCCATGTTCGTTGACAGGATTTACAAGATTACTCGACGGACGCCTCGGTTGCGCCAACGACCACCTTGTAGTAGCGAACGCCGGAACCAACTGCAACGCCAGGAACGGTGGTTGAAGTGGTCTTAGCCTGGACAGCTGCATTCTTGTTTGGCGTATTCAATGCTCCACCAGCACCAACAGTATCACTGTACCACACCGAATACCAAAGGCCAGGAATGGTCTTGATGCCAAATTGAGGTGCAGTTGTTTCAGTGAATGTCATAGGCGAATCAGATACAGTTTCCGGCTGAACTTTGATTTCATCACCTTCTGCAGGAGACGGGTCGTATTGACCATTTTC
>Ga0310786_10009349_pt1 | contig 12461 bp, 1 predicted proteins | sample AusTroGonzalo_MG_FD_203881 | JGI IMG/M metagenome (GOLD analysis project Ga0310786, IMG submission 203881) | Bovine rumen microbial communities from tropical cattle in Woodstock, Queensland, Australia - Gonzalo_03 (v2) (version 2) | ecosystem: Host-associated > Mammals > Digestive system >...
AGACTCTCCACCTTGGGTGTTTTCGGGGAATTTTTTACTCTACATTAAACATTTTTGCGGGGAGAATATGTCGAGCCTTGGCGGAGACTACCTCCATTACAACAGTACTTTTTTCACCACTAGGCAATGCAGTTACGATTTCCGTTTTCTTTAGCGTTCCCGGCAAATTGCACGATGCATCGCAATACTCAAAGGATATCTCTGCCGAAGAACCGTTCACATTAGCAATCATCTTCACGACCCGTTTGATACTTTCGGAGTAGAACAAGGTCGGCTTCGAAGCGTCCTTCGGAACCAACTTCCAAAGACTTCCAGACTTGACTGGAGCCTTGTAATCGGAAGGATTTCCCATTTGACTCGTAACATCGGCAGGATTTTGTCTTGGCACGTTTTGAGCAGGGAGAGTCTGCCCCGTTTTCAAGTCAATCACCTTCATACGCCCATTGTTCTGAATCATCTTCATGCGCATCATGCTGGATTCAATAGTCGTCACGGACTTTTCCGGTCCAGCATTGATTACGGAAGTATTCACCGTCTGTGAAGCCATCCCAGGTAAAGTCACTGTCGTCTTCATTAGCATTTCACAAGTATCGGGAAATGCTGACTTTTTCTGGTTTGCAAAGACGGTATTCGCATCCATCGCAAATGCTGATGAGGCAAACATTATGAAAACAACAATCGCGTTTATAAATTTATCCATAACACAGTTCCTTTTTTGATTTTTTTAAAAGGGTGATCCCGGAACAGAGTCCGGGATGACATTTTAGAGACCAACCACATTTTACAATAGTGACAAAAGCTTTGTCGACTTGATCGTTCCATTGACTCGGAGAAGTAGGTATGTCCTGTTCAAATCAACCCCGCCCCAGTCCACAGCGATAAACTGTTCTCCCGGAGCAAGTATTCCAGAATAAATGCTCCTTATGGGCACGCCGACCGCATTTACCAAGGAAAGGGATATGTTCGTATACAGCGGTATTTCGACAACCAGACCATCTTCAGTCCGATGAATCGGAATCCTATCATCATTCTGCTCAAGCCCATAATCGGGAACCTCGGAGGAATCCGGCATTACGATATGGGCGACTTCCGGCCAATCTGGCTCATTTCCATAAATTCGATTTCCAAGGGAATCGAATACATTCACGCCAACGGCTTCGACCATATCCCGCCCAAGGCCCACCCGGCCAGGATCATCGGAGGCATTCCAGACATCATTCCAGTTTTCACAATGAAGGACAATCTGCGCATTGTCCTTCCACGCGCCTCCTGACACGAGCGGTTTCGAGCCACGCAGCGAAAGCAACCAGCGACCTTCGCCGATGTTTTCAAGCGTCGCCGAAACACCATCCGGCAAGACATAGGATTCAAGCTGGGGAGCAAGCCCACCTTCAAGGAAGAAGTAGTAACGCACATCGTAATTTTTCAGGGTCACGTTACCAACATTCTCAACTTTCAGTTGAATTTCACTCGCCTGATTGTCGTTTCGGGTTTCGGTCGCATAGACACGAGCCTTGACCTCGGCAGAAACAGAATCTTCCATTTCAACGCACGCACCGCCAATCAAACGCTTGTCAGTATCAAGGACAATGATTCCATCATCCTCCACAAAGTCGTAGGCAGCATCTTCGACAAAGGACGGGTCATCGTAGGGGGTCCAAGGAGTCCAATCTTCATAATGCAGGCCGAAGTGCGGTCCGTCACCATTAAAGACCATGCCATAGGGAGGTATAACCCCGTCTTCAAATTTCCATTCGGCAAATCCCGTGCGGGCGCTTTCGGAATGTAGCGTAAGCCCAGCCGTATCATGCGGATAATACGCATAGACCTTCGCCAAGGATGATTCCTCACCCCGGAAATAGTAACGGACGGAATACCCATCTATCTGGGAACCAGAAATATTTTTCAGGCGGACACGCGGCTGCAGAATTTTCTTGTCGTCGAAGCCCTCGTAGCGAACAAACGTCTTGACCTTGCGATCCGGATTTTCAAGCCCGGCATTCCAGGCGATTGAAGACGCATCGACATTCGTAGTAACCAATGCAAAACCGGCAACTTGCAGTCCTTCAGGAGCTTCAAGCGCGATCTCATGCATTCCGGCAGAGAGATTCATGGATATTCCCGATACCGACTCAGTTCGCCATACAGGAGAAAGCGTCACCGCACCATTGTAGCGCATCCCGGCCGACGGGGAAACGGCAACGGATGCAGACTTGAGCAACGCAGACCGTACATACATCATCACCTTGTATGTTCCAGCCTTTTCTATGCGAGCATTCATCGTCAACTTTGCACCATCCCTTCCCGATTCAAAATAACGGTTTCCGGCAACGGCACAAGAGAATTCGGGTTCAAAGCCATCCCCGACATCAACAGTCAACATGGGGACGGTAACAATCTCTATGATTTCAGGCGCAGTTCCCTTGTCATCGGAAACAGGCAACGACAGCGCAAACACTTCACCGCCCGAGAGAGCCCTCTTGTACATGCGAACGTCAGCCATGTTCCCGATAAAGGAATTTCCGGCATATCCACCCGCCGAGAACACTCCATCCAGTTCACGCTCAAGCGGTTCAACAACGGCAGACTTTACAATTTCACCATTTACATAGAAGTTGACCTCGGACGAATCTACGGTCACTACGACATGCGACCATTCCTTTTCGACCGGCAAGACATGATCCGGGGTTTCCCAGGCATGGGTTCCTTCACGAAGCTGCAACTTGCGACCATTCACGAACAACTCCATTTCAAGACCGCCGATTCCCTTGAACCCAAGCACTCGGCGCCAATCGTCACCACCTGCATGACCAACCTTAAGCCGTGTCTCGAACGAATACGAACTGGATGTTCCAAGCCCTACACGGCCAACACCGACAGCACGGTCATCCATTTTCGAGAAGTAAATCCCGGCATCGCCTAGCCACGGAGATGTCACTGAACGAAGGTCCAAGTCGTGACCCGTCCCTATGTATTCACGGGCAAAGTCACCCGTCCCTTCTCGAGACGGGAACCACAAGGCAAGCTGCGACGGATACGGATACATCTCTTCCGATTCATAGTACTTTTCTGCATAGTTATGACCGTAGTCTTCAGCACGCATCTCCAAGGACAACCGACAGCCGCTGCACTTGGAAAGTTCGCTACGGCTCAACCGTATTACTCCATTCACATCACCAAGTGAATCAGGAACTAACACAAGCGGAGCACGAGTCGCATTACCGAGTTTCGAAGAAACTACGACGCGGGCAATTCCCGACTCGGCATCATTGACATTGGCACGCACAGTAAACACGCGGTCAAGAGCGTCCTCGCCAGAAAGCACCTCAAACGCGTCAATTACAGGACGAGCAGAATCCGTACGCACGGCAGGTCCCACAAGCTGTAAATCACCCCCCAGGTCCGAGAAGCCAACATAGCGGGTCTCATAGCGACCGTCGGAAAGGCGCCCCACCACGGAACCGCCGACCAACTTCTTGCCATCGTACCGGATCGTATCGGGGATTTCACCGCGAATTTCTGCAACAAGTGAATTATCCTTGTAAAGCGAAAGCATTCCATAGCCCGGATGGTTGCACCCTGCCCCATACGCAAGGAAACCGTTATCCGTGCCCATCCAAAGAGAATCCGACGGCACATGGCACGCGAACGTTGCGGGCACCGTCAATACCTTGACCACGGCCGGAGCAAACCTGTCCTCGCCATCGACATTCGCAAACGCGAAAACATAATTCGTATCGATTTCTCCCAAACGATCGGGCAATGTGACTCGGACAATGCCGTTCATATCCTGCGAAAACGACAGCGGAGCAACCGGAGTCAAGTCGCCCTCATCATTCCACAACGAGTCGTCGTCCACATACAGGCTAAAGTCCTCCACGCCATAGACTCGGACTTCGCGTTCAGGATACTTCGCCACGACAGGCAAAACATCCAGTCCGACCCTCGGCATCGACGCCGCAAGGGAATCCATCGCGACAAACACGGAGAACGTCCGGGTCTCGGCAGAAATCAGGACATATTCCCAGGCAAAGGAATTCTTGTTCGAACAGCGCGTATCGGAATCATTCCTTCCGTCGCATCTCAACGCATCCCTTCCATTCGTGGACATGACAGCAGAACCATCTTCATGGAGGTAGCCGTACAGGACATTCTCTAGCGGCACAAATTCCTGTCTGTCAAAGTCGACCTTGTACAGGCGCAACGTCTGCGGGGTAACGTTCATGTTTTCCATTTCCTGACGGGATATCTTCATCTGAATCCGAGGAAGGTTATTCGTATCCTTGAAAGTCATCGACGGCAGCACTTCCATTACGGGACCCGTGAGCGCCATGTTCTTGAACACTCCAAAGCCGTAATCTTCCTGCACGTTCACCGTACGGACAGTAAAGTCGTCGGCCCTGTCGAGGGAGCCTTCCGGGAAAGTGACAGTCAGTTCGCCATACATGGACTTGACCACTCCGTTCTTATCAGGTTCGACGGCCGAACCGATGTACATGTTGAAGTGCATCGCATTGGTGGGATTACCGTCCGCTCCGCCCCAGGTCAACAGGAACTGAGTGCGTCCCTGAAGCCTGTTGACATCGAACCAGACCAAGTGACAGGATCCGTCCGGATATCTTGCGCAATCAGGTTTCACCGTGAGGGTATCGCTGATGGTATAATACTTCGAATTGTTCAGGAACGACAAAGCGTACACCTGCCCCGGAGTCAGTTTTCCCCTAACCTCGACAAGTTCCGGCGGACGCGGCACGACGGTATCCTTGAAAACTATCCTGCGGTCATCAAGATCGCGGGTGTCGGATATTCCAAGGACAGGATGTTCCGTAAAGTCGACCTGGCGTACCGTAGCCGATGCGACGACGGGGTCCTTGATCCACGGATTGAGAACCAGTCCCGACTGCGGATGAAGGGTATCGACGCAATACAGCGCCTTGCCACAGCCGTTCGCATCGGGGTCGACGCGGAATGTATAAACGTCGCGAACCGAAATCGTATCGCCAGGGCGCTCCAACACTGTTTTCGTGGTGTCGTTGGAACGGCGATAGACAACAGTGTCCGCCCACCGTTCAGCATTCACGTACAATGACATCGCGGCACTGTCATAGGTGGCACTGCGGTCCAGTGCAGACAAGTCGATATTTATCCGGTCTATATCGATTCCAGCTCCGGCATACCCTTCCCTCATCTTGGCCAGAGAATCCAGGGGGATCTTGAACCGCACTGAATCCGCAGCCCCAAACCGTTCAAAGTTCAAGGAGTCGGGCTTCAGGGATATCAGGAAGTCGTTTCCATCGACACTCAGCCTTCGGGCTATCAACAGACTGTCGATATAGTCAGGACCGAAATAGGAGGCTGGAGAATTGACCTTGTTCCTAAAATAATGACTTTCATCATCCGTTATAAAATAGGTCTTCCAGGCATTGTCATCATAGTCGCCGAAATAGTAGTGGACCCTTGAAGCCGCACCGTAGTACTTGTAACAGGCCGCAGATTCGTCGCCTTCCGCCATGCTCTTGAAGGATTCGTACGTTTTTTCACTTGAGCAGGAAGCTATCGCAGAAATCCGCCATGAGTTGGGATCCGCCGGATAAGCTAGCGTAGTCCCGTTTTTCTTGTCACCCTCGCTCCAGAGACGGTTCATGCCGACAAAGAAGTGTACATTTCCGTGCGTGAAGACAGGAGTCCTTACGGAACCGTTCGAAGCACTCGTCAGACTGACCTGGCACGGATTTTCGACATTGAATGGTTCCACAAACTTCGTGGCATCAGTCTCACATTCCGCAACGGACGACGGATTGGCAAGGTTTCCGACAACCTTGGCCTCAAAATGATGAGTCGAACTGTCGTGACCATAAAATTTCAGTTCATAGCGGGACGAATACATGTAGCGTTCGCTTTCGTCGTCAAATAGAAAAACATTGGAACCTGCAGGAAACTCGCTTGCCGGATAGAAATCAAGACGCTGGACTTCTAAAGGTGTCAGCAGTCCGTATCGCTGGTCAAAAGTCCATACATTGCCGTCAAAGTAATTTCCGGCATCGGAATTTACGGGACGGTCATTTCGGCCGTTCCCCTTTACCGCATTCCAGTATCCGTCATCAGATCCACCACTATAAATAGTCGAATTCGCATGATCAAAAAGTATCGTACGGTTGACAAGGTTATCCATACCGAAGGGTGCATTCCAGTAGGATTCGGGGATGGAGAGGGTCATGCTGAAATGCACCCTGGTCCAGTAATATTCTTCCTTGTGATAGCTATTGACAAAAGCCCAATCGCTAAAAAAGCGTTTATTTTCAGCAGGAGTAAAAACGACATCGAACAGGCGTAAATTGGGATCGTACCGGGAGTCAGATTTATCACAGACTTTTCTTATGTACCCATTTTCCGTAGTATCGACTACGCAACCGACATTTTCATCATCTGACAATAGCGTTTTTTCTTCAAAAATTATATTAGGGCAAAGAAATTCCGCCAAGCAAGAATCTACATACTGCATCCGGTCCGGATTTTCCAACCATTCATTCTTGGAGGCAGTTTTTGGTCGATTACATTTCACCGCAGCCATCTTAAACAACGAATCAGGCCAATTCTTTAGAACATCCAACTTGGGTTCAACACAGCGGCCCGGGTCCGGCAAAAAGAAGTGTTCTTCACCCGCCCCAAGAAGTTTATCGAGACTCCATTCACATTCCCTTTTCAAGGTATCAAAGAACGCCTCCGTTATTATACCATTTTTATTTCTGGCGTCTATAAGTCGTTGCCACGTCTTATTGGTACACGCCACGACATCCATGTAGGATTCAGAGGGCTTGTCAAATCCCTTAGAGGGATACCCCAAATCATAGTTTATTGTAAAATTTCTTTTTTCGTCCGTAAAAATGGTATAATCGAGAGTATAACTCGTTTCCGACTCATGTTTAAAATCGCACCCTCCCACACAATTATCCAACCGAACGGTTTCATTATAAAGTTTCGAGACGACATACATTTCCAGAGTATCCCTATGGCGCTTGATGCCAAGGCTAAAGCGTTCGGGACGGAAGCCCAATATCTTTTGTGAGCCTTCCACGGTTCCCGTAACATTATAAGTCCTGTTCCGCAGGGAATCCGGCAAATACCAACCATCCATATTCGCGACGACTAGGTAATCGGCATACGGTTCGTAACGATATATGTCATTCGCCACCTTCTTCGCCTCGGCTACATAGAAGCCAGACTTGTTCGGATCCTTGGGGTCGTCAGGCGTTTCATCCGTCATGCCGTTTCTCAGTTTCACCTTGAACGGGACGATTTCAGACTGCAGCTCGGTCACCCTCGTGGAATCGGAATACACTTCGAACCTGACATAGTACACGCCCTCCGACTGCACATCGCCAAAACGATTCTTTCCGTCCCAGGTCACGGAATAGGCGGAATCCCCGGTATGCGCCTTCAAGGTCTTGTCAAGGATTGTCGCAACGACAGTATCGGCATTCACGATGCTGATTTCAACATGGGCATCGGCGTTTTTGAGGCCGAAATAGACTTTCATGGAATCGCGCATATAGGCAGCATCATCAGAGTCTGCGACCTTGAGCGCCATATAATCCGGCAATGACTTGGAAACGACAAGTTCCGCATTCTTCTGCTCGACATGGAGTATTTTCTCGACCACGGTCACATAGGGATTGTCCAGGATATTCTCGGTCACCTCGGCATACAAAGTCAAATCGCCAGATGGGTACGCCCCGGAAGTTGAGATTCCATCCCAACGGAAATTCAGCCCATAAGCTTCCGGATTTACGGTCCATCCCGTCATGAGGGGCGACACCGTGGTATCAACTCCAGCATTCCAATAGAAACCAGACTCGGAACTTTCTCCAAAATACACGGGAACATTCAGTGCCGAGGTATCCTGCGCATCCTTTCGTTCCACATAAACGCGGAACGCATCCTCCGCCTCCAAGACAATTTCGCCGGACGCAATCGCAATCGTCATCACGCTGTCGGTATACGCAGGCGGCATCCACTCTGGATAATCGGCCAAATAAGCCTTGGCCGCATCAATCATCGATCCAATGTTGAGCGGTGCATATTCCGTCGAACAGCCCATATCTAGACTTCTGTCAGGCCCCTTGCAAGATTCTCCGAACTTTGCGGAATTGTAGCCAACCTTGAGATTTACCCTCTCCAGATTTTTCCACTTGAGGTAATACTTGCCTTCCAGTTCATAGAACCAGATTCCTGAATCGGATGTGGCCGTAGGCATGCCATAATACGGATTGTAGAAGACCTTTTCCCTCGACGCGTCGAAGACACCACGGTGTTTAGAATCTTCGGCATATACGCGAAGCATGTAGTTTCCATTGAATCGGTTCTTGAGACGGACGGAAATATCTACGGGACCATCTCCGACATTGAAGGTTTCGATATTGCGGCCATCACGGGTAACGGAAAATTCAACCGCAGGCTTGTCGGAATTCGCTTTTGGAGGAATCAGGACAATATTCGAAGTAACGGCGCTCCAGTCGTCACAACTGTCGCAAGATGCCACGGCCAGTTCCACATAGACCAAGGCCTCATCACCAAAGCCGTCATTTTCAAGATAACCGAGGACACCTTCGGTACCTTGCGATATGCGTGAAACATTATCAGCACTTTCAGAACGGTTCGCAGCAACGACCTTGACCTTGTCCGCCCGCCAAGTCGTATCGTCCCCCACACGATAACGGAGGCGATAGACTGAGGAAAGCGAATCCTTAGAACTTGTCTTGGGAGCAATTCCAACGATGGGTATGTACTGGAGATCACTCTGGATAGAATCCGCCTGAGGATAGGTAATCTGCGGGAATCGAGCTCCCACATGGAACAGGTCCGTGCGGACGGATACATTCCCGGCAGCATCAATACAGGCAGCTTCCAGATAACGCAAGCCACGGGCCGTATCTACAGTCGACTTTTCAATGGAGAATTTCACAGTGTCGGACGAAAGCAGCTCGTCATCCCCCTTGCGAATCACATGCCACAAGGAATCCGCACCGCCGAGAACGCGGTAGCTGCAATGCATCCCGGTGCGGTTCACGCCAATGTCGGCTTTTTCGGAAACAACGAGCGTTGCAGAAAAATCGCCCAGGATATCCGTATAAACCAGATGGTCGCTAGTAAGCCCGACAATTTGCGGAGCGGTTCGGTCTACACGCACTCGCTTGAGAACGATGTCCTGATGAACGTTCTTCGCCTCGTCACGGAGTACGGCACGGACATCGTAATCGCCATCGGCAAGACGCAGCCCCGCCATCTCGGTCCACGAGCCGGAAGTACGCCCACCCAACGAATCGAACACCCACACGGAATCACCGGCATGGTCAACGACATTCGTATCCGGGTAATGCACGAAGTTCCAGCCGACTGTGACAGCGGCAGAATCGCGCCCCGAAGTTCCTTCCTGGACCGTATAAAGGATATTCAGCAGGCTGTCCGCAGAAACATAAGTCAGGTCCTGCTCTCGGGCAGGACGGTTCGCACGGAGAACGTCGTACTTGCCCGACAAATCTACGGCAACTCCAGCCAGTTCGTCCTGAGAAAGCGGAACCGTTCCCGTTCCCCTATACATAAACACCGGAGCTGTACGGTCAACACGGAACTCGGCATAGACCGTCGTGTCGTTTAGATTGAGTGACCTAAGTTCCAGCCAGTCGTCTTCAGAAACACCGGAAGGATTCGAGAATATCTTATCGACAAGTCCATTTACCACATTGTAGGCCCCTTCATTGGGAACGGCATAGTCGACAGCGTATGCAGCGATACGATAGAGTCCATCCCCCATCGCATTACATTTGTCCTGAGGAACCTTATCCCACGCGATGGCGAATTCGTTCGAAGCCACATCGTAAAGTGCCGGGAGTTCAGCGAACTTCGCGAAGGTCGTCTGGGAACCAGATGACGAGCTAGAAACAGCCTTTTCAAGCGTCCAACGCATCACGCGGATGTCGGAACCATTCGCCCTGTCGGCAGAATCGGCCCCCACCCACTTGAACCGCGTAACGAACATGGAACTGTCGGGATTCATCATCACATCCGATGTAAGCGTAAACGCCGGGGCAGTGCGGTCCACCTTGAAATGAACTTCGTATGAATCTGTCTTCGAGGAATCCAAGGAATCGTTATTTACGACAGCATCTACGACCCAGCGGTAATCGCCCTCCACGGGTTCCTGAATCTTCTGATTCGATGCAAATACCGCACTCGAACCATCTGTACCAACAGTCATGTCCATGGACTGGGTATCGCCGACCTGCTTAGGCGTGCCAAGCGGATCGGAGAAAATGCCATCTTTCGCGCTACGCACCCGGAAACCCTGATAATCCAGAGCCGACACATAAACGCCGAACCCGTCAACCGCATTCAGCACGACATCGTGCTGTGGCCATGCCGGTTTCAGCATGTTCTCGGTCGCCTTGAACAGGTAATAGAACCTCTGGGTGTTCGAAAGCCCAATTTTGTTCACCATCGATATCATGACGGTATTCTGGTTGTCCTTCTGGATATCAGCCAAGTTGCCAAAATAGTCGCGGGCATTGAAATCGAAACGGCCGTTTTTCTTGATGGGATGAGGAACATAGCCATTGTCGCCAATCGTTGTATCGGGACTCCCCCAACTATCACCGACATGTCTTTTATAAACAGCGCAGGCATGTGGGTCATCTACAGAAGCCTTGACATCGCACTCCCAAGCAACTTCTTCCTTGCTGTTAAACATCATCTTGATTTGACGCATGCGGTGCGGCATCAGGTCGTCCACAACAAAGGAATACATTTCGATAAATCCATCAACAACAATATCGGGAACATTGTAGCGTTCCACATGCCGGATAGGAACTCCTTTCGGAGCCAGGTCGCCATTAGGCTTCAAGCCGTCCACGCGTTCCCAGCGGTCCACCTTCACGCCCATCTTGGACCAGTCCGACTCTGACTTGAATCTGAGCGGACTATTGCGGAAATCAGAGTAGTTCCTTTGTTCGAAAGAACCGTAATAGACGGAGTCATAAACAACTTTTCCCAAGGAATCAAGCACGACATTTCCCGCTGAATCCGTCTTAACAACCGCAGCATTATAGACAGGAGTCTCTTTCATGGTCACAGGATCTATAACAACCGAATCGCGACTGCCGTACAAGCCCACTTCGCAGAAGGGTTCTTTATTCAAGCTGTCGCTTTCGAAATAACAGTTCGGATTCAGCGACGAATCCTGAGCGAGCAACCCCATCGTCCGGGAATCGTTCAACGCTAAGTTCACAAAAGGACGCTCGTAAAGGAAATCTTCCATGAGGTAAGGAGTGTGAGAAGACTCACCACTACCGATTGGAGAGAAGAAATTCCTTTCACCATACCAATCCTCCAAATTTTTTTTGTACAAAGGCATCATATGTGATTCGCTTAAATCTTGAGCACCTAGAGCTATAGCAGCTAAAAACATTTCACCAATGGAAAAAGCAGTAACAGAAACAAGGCTTGCACGGGCTGCCTTTTTAATCGCTTCATTCGGAATAAAAGACATACCAACAAAAGCTACTTCAAATGCAGAAAGAGTATAGTTAAAAGCAGACAACCCCGCTTCACTTGCATATTTTGCAGCATTAAAAGTTGATCTTTTTACATCTACATTAGGATCAATTAGCATCGAAGTATTTAAACCCAAGCCATTCGAAGTTTTCACAAGAGATGAGCCATGATCTTGTAAATTAACCCCGCCAATCAAGCCTAGAACAAGCCCAGTAATAGAATTTGTATTATTCACTTGCCCCGAGCCACCACCTACAGCTTGAGCACCTACATTGACAACAGCCGAAGTAAGAGCTTCAGGAACAAGCCAGCTAACAGCATTTCGCCAAGACAACTTCGGATCGGTAAAAGTCATACTATGTTGTCCCGCTAATAGACGAAACATTGGCATAGAATCCGCAATAAAAGACCTTACTTCCAAATCCTTTATATTAACGGAATCCTTACACGCATCTTTTTCCTTTCCATGAGGATCGACATAACAAACCAAAGGGTCACTTTCATGATATTCCTCAAGACCTCTTAAAACAGGCAGATCCAGTAAGAAATTAATCGGAGTTAACGAAGCCGTTGTCAAAAATAAAGCTTTCACAGCAAATTCCGAGCCACCCAAAAGAGCTAAAGTAATTCCTCCAATACCCGCAGTAAACATAACTTGCGTAACAGTTTTCCCATAAGTTTCATACCCATCAGCCATTCTTAACTGCATATTCAATGCACCTGTACCTTCATGAGGGCTATCTAATGTTATCACCTTATCGACATCACCATTATAACAATCACCTTGCACATATTCACGAGACACCACACCACCCATGGAGTGACCGATAAGAATATAACGGGAAGCAAGTTGACGATAGAGGTCGGAATTTTTACGGATAGAATCTAAGGCCTTTTGACCATGAAGAGAATCA
>Ga0310786_10009350_pt1 | contig 12459 bp, 2 predicted proteins | sample AusTroGonzalo_MG_FD_203881 | JGI IMG/M metagenome (GOLD analysis project Ga0310786, IMG submission 203881) | Bovine rumen microbial communities from tropical cattle in Woodstock, Queensland, Australia - Gonzalo_03 (v2) (version 2) | ecosystem: Host-associated > Mammals > Digestive system >...
CTGTATTAGCAAACCATTTAGTGGCTTCGAATAGTCTAACGACGTCTGAAACCACTTCACACCCACCATCAGCGAACCTGCCGACCGTATCTGGTTCATACTTTGGTCGTAGGCGGCGGCATAAGAGAAGCGCTTGCCGTTCAGCAGGTAGAACGCGTCGAAGATGGTCGACTTCACTTTGATGTCGTCCCACGTGTTGACATTGTTCATCTGTTCGTCTATCGGCTCATCCTTGCTGCCTCCCCAGAAATGGGCCGACAGTTCGTCGGTGCTAAAGCTGCGGATACGCAGGTTGAAACCGTAGTTGGCACCCGTCGCACCTATTGAGAAGTTGCGCCCCTTCGTGCGCTGCAGCGAATAGCTATAGCCTAGTCCGTAGCCTCGGTAGCCTATCCAGGCACCAATCGATATCTCATTCTCAGGTTCAAACTTCGATTCGAAATTCAGCTCGCCCTCCACGTTGTGTGCAGCCAACTCTTCTTCCGACAGATACGTTGTCGACCGCAGGTCCATGTCGTTGGCATTGAATTTCAACATCACTGCCCACGGCTTCTCGGGCACTTCCAAATACCGCGTGTCAATACCCTTCACGGCCGACGAGTCGATGTACGTCTTCACCGCCGACAGTGCCCGTAGCATCCACGGTTTCCGCTCCTGCGCCTGCATCTGTATGCAGCCCATCAGGAGTAATACTATCACGATATTTGCCTTCATCATGTTCATTTACGCGGCAAAGGTAGTAAAAAAATCTGAGTTTCTTACACGTTTTGTACGATTTACAATGTCCTATTTGAAAAATTATGTGTAATTTTGCACCCTGAAAACCAGAGAGGTGGGAAGGGGAGTCTCACCCCCGCCCCATAAATAATAAAACTGTCAACCAAAATAAGTACACGACATCGAATTCATGTCGAATTTATGCCCTTGGATACTGCGTTCGTATAGACTTCGTATAGAGAGCGGCATGAGAGCGGTATGAGAGCGGCATGAGCAAGGATAGAGGAAGGATAGAGCAAAGATAGAGGGAGGATAGAGGAAGGCATAAAGTAAATTTTGGTTAATAATAACTAAAAATAATGCTTTTTTGTTGTGTGTTATGCTCTTTTATTCGTAACTTTGCAGCGCGTTAAAAAGTATGTATAATGTACGCGCGCACCTTAACAGGTCAGAGAATAAGCCAATTAATAATATATAGGTATAATTATAAGGATGAAACTTAAAGAGCGATTAATTACATTAAGAATCGGCAAAGGTCTCGTGAGTCTTCTTGCTCTATTCGTGATGCTGCTAACGCCGCACGAGGCGTGGGCAGAGGATTATGACCTGTGGATAGGTGATGTTCGGGTTACGGATGCCAACAAAGACAACCTTGCTGCAGCCAATAGCAACATCAAGGTGGGTAATGCAACATTCGATTCTGAGAACAACATTCTGTATCTGAATGGCATTCAAACCAAAGACTGTATTAAAAGCGAACTTGCCAGCTTGAGAATAAGTCTTCAAGGCGCAAACCGAATTGGATATATTGCAAATGCTGAAGACCACCCTGCAATATATTCAGAGGAGACACATGGTACTCTAGCTTTTATGAAGCCACAAAATTATGCTTCGCTGTATGTTGAGTCGATGATGGTGGAATCTGTCATTTATGGTTTCAGCAGTTTCAATTTTTCTAATTTTAATGTGGACCCAAGTGAAAATGCTCACTACAGCCAAGAATTAGGACTGAACGATGGCGAATATGGGGTCATGGAAGCCACATTCTATACTGGTAGTTTGTATGATATTAGGGTAGGAGAAACCCGGGTGACATCAGGCAACTTATCCGACATTAAGGATGACAACATCTCTGCAGGTACGGTGTCGTATAATCCTACAGCCAATATTTTGACGCTGAATAATGTCAATATCAATATGGGAAGTGATGACCCCTACGTTGTCGAGAGTTCAATAGAGAATCTGAAAGTAAGATTAGTTGGAGAAAATGAAGTTACTCTTGATGCGGAGATGTATGGTACGACAGGTCCTAATCCAATAGCCTTTGCGAATTTTACAGGAACAGCAGGTGAGACAAGCCCCACGCTGACCTTTAAAAGCGAATGGGACAAAAACAATTCATCTTTCGGATCGCTGACCATTAATGGGGCTGCCACCGAGACAATTATTGCACAAGGCTATACTGTCAGCAATACCTGGGTGACAAACGATAACGTCACTAACGGTTGGAAAAAGACCGTCAATTCTGATGATGTCAAAGTTTGGTATCGTGGTGAGACTTATGATTTGATTATTAACGGCGTTAAAGTAACGACTGACAATGCCGAGAACGTTTTGGAAGGATATGGATCAGGTGTTATTTCGTTTAATGCCAGTACAAACACGCTGACGCTGAACGATTTAATGGATTACCCTGAAGATGGAGCGCCGTATATCACGAACGGACTTGAAAGTCTGACCATTCATTTATTGGGGAATAGCCGAATTCTGGGTAATAATACCTATTTCTTGGTGAAAAACGGAGATGGTGAAGGCAACAATACAGTTACATTCACTACTGATTCGCAGAATCCAGGCAGTTTGGAATTCTATGGTACTAATATTTCACCCTGGTATACTGGTCATACGGTGAATTGGTCGAATGGTTTTGGTTGGAGATTCGACGGTGATAGCGATTATGGCAGCAGTGTAAAGATTACTGCAGATAATAGTTTAAGTGTGGGTGACGTTATTTTATGCGATAAGAATGGCGTTGCTTTCAATGAAGGTCCATGGGGGGAATCGGTGACATACGATGAAGATACCCAAACGCTGACGCTGAACAATGCGACGATCAACGGAAACATTGTGAGCAGTCTTGCAGACGATTTGACGGTACATCTGGTAGGTGAAAACGTGATTCACAACGGCGAACATGCATTCCTGATGGCGGGAGACGGTAGCTTGAAATTTACTGCTGCCGACGGTGCCAAGCTGCTGACCGATGCTACCACTGACGCCATGTTTGCCTATAGCACGAGCAGTAATAGCGCTATTTCATTCGGCATTAACGACCTGCCGTCAGGCTATAAGCTGTCGTTTGATGCTGAGCTGAAAAGAAGCATTGGTGAGTCGTATGACGTTTTGATTTATGCTTTCACCAACGGTTCATCTAATTTAGGTCCCCAATGTATTACTTCTGCTAACTGCGACAGACTGGCAGGGGCTTACGATGAGACTACAAGTACTTGGGATAATGAGACCATCACGTTGTCGTATGATTATGCCACGACGACGTTGACGCTGAACAATTTGAACATAGAGACGGCCTCACCTAATGGCACCGTATATTTTATCAATTGCGACGGCAGTAAGGCCAAGAATATCACCATCAACTTGTTGGGTAATAATTTACTGAGACAGTTTGAAGGCGAAGAAGGTGCCCGTTTTATCTATAACGGTGCTGAGGATGGTAGTATAACAATTACTACCGATCCGGAAAATCCTGGCATGTTGACAATGCCTGATTTGGAAGATTATCTTGAAGAAACGGATGTCTTGGAAATGCGTTATGACAATCACGTTAAATACGAAAACAGCTTGGGTTACGTTAAGGATGAAAACAATGTTAGATACATTAAGACAGTTTCCACTGTTCCCAGTTTGGGTCTGACGGTGGCAGGTGTCCCTGTGACTGCCAGCAATGCTGCAAATGTGTTGGACCAAGTGAACGAAGATACAGAGCTGCCAACTGTTGTGTTCGACGCAGAAAACAATATTCTGACGCTGAACGGTGCTGAGATTAATGTGGAAAGTGAGGATGCCATTGTAAGTAGCTTGGACAGTCTTACGGTATTCCTCGTTGGTGAAAACATTATATCCTGCTATGGTGATAAAGTGTTTAATAAAACATCAGCAGTAGATGAAGCGAAAATAACCTTTATTACAGACGTAGAGTCAAAAGGTAGCCTGTATTTCATGTGTCTGGAAGAACAAATTTTCGGAGAAGGCGTTACACCATTCTATACCAACTTGTCTTTGAAACACGATGGTGATTCCCACACCATAGATAGCAGTTTGGGACTCAGCGTGGCAGGTGTCGCTGTAACCCCATTCAACCAAAGTAATGTACTTGGTACTCCTGAAGGCACGACCCCTACAGTATCGTTTACACCAGCTGTCACTTCACCGGCAACACCAGCGAAGTTGACGTTGAATAATGCCAACTTCGAAGGTACAATAACTTGGGATAATTCTGCCGATCTGACAGTAGAGATACTTGGCAGCAATACCGTTGATACGCAGCATAGGACCTTCTTAGAAGGAAACGAAGATGCCAGTCTGACATTAACTACCAATAGTACAAATCCTGGTAACCTGCTGTTGACAAGTTGCTATTCTTATGAGGTCCTGTCGGGATGGAAGAATGTGTCTGATATTATCTATGATAAGGATAATCTTGAAATGGATGCCTTGGATTACGATTGGTATTTTGATGGCTATTCAGAAGAGTGGCATGTTAGATTCAACCAAAAGTATAACTTGTGGGTAGATGATGTGCAACTCTGCGAAGCCCAGAACGAAGTAGCCTTTGACCCTGAAGATTATTCAGGTAACAGGATTACTTTTGAAGATGGCATGCTGAAATTCAATAATGTCTCAAAGAATACTGAGGAAAGTCCCTTCATTGTCAATGGAGTGGGTGACCTGACTATTTTACTTCAGGGTACTAATACGGTGGGCTGCGGATCATTGTTCTTGGGTAAGAAAACGGGTGACGCTGATCATAAGGTAACCTTTAAGACCACTGAAGAGTTGGAAGGAACATTGGTTATCACAACTACCGGTGATGAAGACGATCCTTGGTACGAAGGTCATGATACGCCTACTGTCAAGGACTTGATATTTACCGACAAAATGATAGAAGAGACTCGTACGCTGACGTTCGCAGCACCTACGCCATATGATTTGAGCGTTGCTGGTGTGACTGTAACAAACGCTAATGCTACAGCCATCACTGGTGACAACATTACAGGAACGGTGACCTATAACGATGAAACGCATACCTTGACTCTGGATAATGTTACGATCGACCTGACTGATGAGGAAAACGAGGGGCCTGGCATTAAGTATTCGGGAACAGCAAACCTCATCATTGTGTTGAATGGTACAAATAGTATTAAAGTTCAAAGTGGCTGCGAGCCTATTATCTATGATGCTGAAGAAGTTCCACCAACGGTTCCTACTTTGACATTTGAAAGAGGCTCACATCCTTGCTCATTAGAATTGCAGGGCGTGAATAGTCCTGTCATTAAATATTTTGCTAATGTATTGGGCGTAAATGGTATTAATGATGTAACAGGCAACTTCCTGAAGTTGGATTCAGAGACCGCTGTAGCTTATAGTCAGACTGACGGACTCCATACCGTTCAAGACAGCGAGACGTCTCCTGTTACATCAGCTAAAATCGTTTCCTTCCTGTTGGATCCTAAGTTCTCTTTCAGTGATTCCGAGAATAGCGGAATTCCCAGTGGTGGAACGATGTATTATAATTATGGCCAGGAATACACGATGCCTGTGCTGAAGAGATGGGACGATGGCTATCAGACCGACCTTAGCGGTTTCAGCATTACCTATACAAGTAGTGACGAGAATGTGGCAACCATCTCTAACACTGGTGTGATAACGATTGTTGGTGGCGGATGGGCCGAAATCAAGGCTGTCAGTAAGGAAACTGATGTCTATGCTGCTGACAGTACATGGTTTACAATGGAGGTTAAACCTGCTGATCCTATAGTCTCTCTGGAGGAAGGCGCATACTTCACTGGTCAGAAACTGACATTGACACGAGAAGGCCTGAGTGGTAGCATGTACTACTCGTATGGCTATAAGGAAACATCGGAAAGAACCGCATACGATGGCGAGATATCGTTGCCGGCAGGTGAGTACGATTTCTATCCCTACACCCGTTGTGGCACTGACGAGCAGAATATCTGGTCGTATGGTAATGCCCACAGAATGTTGTATGTGTACGACCAGCCAACTATCAATAAGAACTCCGGTGAATATGAGGGCGATATTGAGGTGGAGATTACCAACCTGCCTGAAAGTGGTTCGGTCACCGTGTATTATTATTTTGGCGACGATGAAGAGAATGCCGAGCTTCACACTTATACGGCCGGCGACAAGATTACGGTTCGCGAAAGCACCAAGCTGAACGTCTATCTTCTTGTGGAAGGCGACTCGGGCAAGACGCATAAGACGGAGGTCATTGAGCGCCAGTATGTGATTAAGGATATTTCGTTGGCTGTGACAAGTGACGACTTCCATAATCATTGGACTACGTACTACAATACCAATGGCAACGTGGCGCTGCCTGAAAATGAGAACATCGGTGCATATATTGCATCCGAGATAGGTGAACACACGGTCACCGTGACACAAATCAAATCGATTCCGAGAGGTGTTCCTGTATTCCTGAACAACGAGACGACAGGAACGACGGAAAACACCAACGTGACAGGCAACTTGCTGATTCATGCCGATGAGGATGTCGTGGTTGATGGAGATTTCACATACTATGGTCTGTATAACGGTATGATGAAGCGTGTGCATGGAACCATCAGCGCTGGTAACAACTATCTGCTGATGCCTACGGCTACGCAGCCCCAGGGCGCTCAGCAGCTGAATATTGTCATTGACAATGGAATAGAGACGACCATTTCTGAAATTGAGAAAATGAGAAATGAAGGAAATGAGACATACTTCGACCTGCAAGGCCGGAAGCTGAGTGGGAAGCCTTCGAAGGAGGGGGTCTACATCAAGAATGGAACTAAAGTAGTACTGAAATAATAGAAACTTATAAATACAAATGATATGAAAAAAGTATTAAGTGTAGTAGTATTTCTACTAATGAGCATCGGCGCATGGGCTGGTGAAGTGATAATCGTTAAAAATCCGTCGAACGGCGGAACAGTAGCAGCTTCGGCTGTAACCGCAGGCCAAACCTGTACGTTGACGGTAACGCCAACTGATGGTTTTTATCTGAAATCCATAAAAGCTGTTACAACAGTGGATGGTAGCGCGATTCAGGCGCCTGAGTTCCGCGCTGGCTCTATTGATATCGATGAATCGGAATTGACCATTACCTCTGATGCTTCTGCTGATCCCAGTGGCGAAACGACGCATACGTTCACCATGCCTGAGGACGCGAACCTCAACGTTGAGGTGACGGCAGAGTTTGAGGCGCGTCACTCTATCTCTGACGCTGTCATCACGCTGGCTGAGACTTCATTTACCTATGATGGTACTGCAAAAGAGCCGGCAGTGAGCAAGGTGACGTTGGATGGTGTTGAGTTGGCCGCTAATGAATATAGTGTCGGCTGGAGCAACAATGTCAATGTAAGCAGTTCTGTAAATCCTACTGTGACCGTGACAGGTCTGCGTTCCTATACGGGAACGGCTACTACAACGTTCACTATTTCGGCTAAGTCAATCACCAGCGATATGATTACGCTATCTCCAAGTAGTTTCGTTTATTGTGGAGAGACACAGACCCCTGGTGTGACCGTTACGGACGGCAATACTGAGCTGGCTGAAGAAACAGATTATACCATCGGCTATCAGTTAGTGAACGGTGCGACTGTTACTGATGTAGAAGAAACAAGAGACGTTGCTACTTACAATGTCGTCGTAACTGGTCAGGGCAACTATGGGGGATCTGCTACCAAGAGCTTTGAAATCACGAAGGCACAGCTTGAGAACCTTTCAGTTTCTTTGGAAGGCTGGACGTATGGTGAACAGCCCGAAGAAATTGAACCCTCTATTGTCGGTAACTTAGGCGAAGGTGGCTTGACTTTCTATTTTAAGGCGGAGGGCACTGATGATAACACATATTTGGAGGATGTGCCTGTGAATGCTGGTAATTATACTATCAAGGTTGAGGTGGCAGAGACCGCTAATTACGCATCTGGTTCGGCAACAGCCGATTTCACTATTGCTAAGGCTTATCTGACTGTTGAGGGCGTCAGAGAACTGACAGTCAGCATTACTAACTGGAAGTATGGTGAACAAGCTAATGAGCCTTCTGTTGATGGTAATCTGGGCGAAGGTGAGGTTATCTATACTTATAAGGATGCAGAGGATGAGCAGGCTGGGTTCTCAGAGGATGTGCCTACTAATGTTGGTAGCTATATTATTAAGGCTACGGTTGCCGAGAGCGACAACTATTATGGTGGTACTGCTACCAATAACTTCTCGATTGAAAAGGGTGATATTCCTGAACTGACGGTTTCTACTATTGACGGTCAGACTTACGATGGTGAGGAACACGCATTGATTTCGGTAAGCAATGCGCCTGACGGAACAACGGTGAAGTATTACTATTCAGAGATTGAAGCAGCTGATTATGAGAACGGCAGTTTCCAATTGCTGTGCGAACCTGATGAATATAGTTTTTCAGCAACCGTACCAACAACTACCAATGTAGGCTATTTCGCATTGCTCTATAGAGTTGTGGGTGGTGATAACTATAATAACAAAGAGGCTGGACAATTAATTAAGGTTGCCGTTCTTCCCGCTGAGATTACAGAGGTGACCGTCAACCCGACTTCGATGGCATATACTGGTGAGGCACAGACAGTGACCATTACAAGCGTGAAGGCTGGTGACTTGACGCTGGGTGCTAATGACTATACTGTAACACTTAACGACGAACCTGTTGAAGGTAACATTACTGCCAAAGACGTTGACGAGTACACTGTAACCGTGACCGGTAAGGGTAACTTTACTGGATCTAAATCGGCTACGTTCTCGATAGTCAACCGTACGCTGGCCGAGGGTGAGGTGGAATTCCACGAGAACTGGGCTACATACTATAGTGCCGACGGTGACGTGATGCTGCCTGAAAACAAGAACATTGGTGCCTATGTTGCTACAGGTGTAGGTGACGGCGTTGTGACCGTTTCGCAGATCAGCTATATTCCCGAGGGTGTAGCCGTGCTGCTGAACAATGCTACTGAGACGGTGGCATCGGAAGCCTTTGACGTGCAGAATGGTGTCAACTTGCTGCAGCATGCTGCTGGGGATGTTGTTGTATCTGAAGTCAACGGAACAATCTATGGTTTGTATAACGGTACGATGATGCGCGTGACCGGCACCATCCCCGCTGGTAAGAACTATCTGCTAGTGGTTGATCCTCAGGAAGCTTCTCAGCTGACTATTGTCATCGATGGCGAGGGTGACGTTACAAGTGTGAACAGTGTAAGAACCAAGATAGCTGAGGCAGAAGGTGGCCTCTACGATTTGACTGGACGTAAGATTCAGAAGCTTTCTAACAAAGGACTCTATATTCAGAACGGGCGTAAGGTAGTTGTCAAATAACTAAGGTATTACGCGATATGAAATGTATTATTAATCGATTTCTATCCGTAACCGCCCTTCTGATGCTAACTATTGGCGCACGGGCGGGGCAGACGGTTACCGTCCATGTGACGCCTAACCCGAATGCCGGAACGGTGACGGAGTCCGTCAATGAAAAAGGCGTATGCACGCTGACTGTCACGCCAGCACACGGCTACTTCATGACGATAGACCACCTGACAGCTGTGACTACGCTGTCAGGTGAGGCTATGCAGGCTCCGCGCCGAACTATTCCTATCTCTGAAGGAACTCCGCTGACGATAACACCGGATGCAGGGAATGCAGACCCTGCCGGTGTGACGACGTACACATTTACGATGCCAGAAGCGTGCTATGACGTAGAGGTGACTGCTGATTTCCGGGAAGTGCCGCTGATTGTCGGAGGCGTTGGCGTGACCAGTTACAATGCCTCGAAGATCACTGGTGCCAATATTACAGGTATTGTGTCGTTCAATGAAGTGACCAATACACTGACACTGAATGGTGCAACCATCGATATGTCAACGTCGCCCAACGGTTGTCCTATTGAGAGCAACATTGCAGACCTGAAGGTGAATCTGATTGGCTCCAACACTTTGAAGCCGAATGTCGAGCAATCGTCATTCTTTGGTTTCGAGTACACAGATTGGGCTTCTCAAGGTCTTCTGACTTTCACGCATCAGAACAGCCCAGGTAAGGATGGCTATGGTAAGTTGACCATTGAAAGTGGGACGATAACCTCAAGCTATACCGTCACCAATACGTTTACCGAAAGCGAAGAGACGGGATGGGTCAAATTTGAAGAGAACAACACCAGTGTTACATACGTAGAATACTACGATTTGTATATTGGCAACACGCAGGTGAAATCGTCTGCCTTGACGCTATTCGACGGACAGGTGTTCTTTAATCCAGTGACAAATACGTTGGCGCTGAACAACTTTAGGACATCTGAGAACATTTCTTCCGGGCTGGCCGATATGACGGTGGCATTGACGGGTGTGAACAGCGTGGGTAACATGACGTTTAGCAACGGGAAAGCCGCTGTTGTGGGCACGATAATCATTGGCAAGGCTTCTAACACTGAGGAAGAATTGAACAAGCTGATGGCAACAACGATTTCGGGCTTCGGCTCTGTTTCGGTTGATGAACCCTTGCATGTCATCCAGCCGTCAGCTACACCTGACTGGTCGACAGCAACGAATATCGTTATCTCTGATATGGTTGCCTATAACTTGTGGGTGAACGGTGTGCAAGTGACGTTGGAAAACAAGAATGCCATTGCCGACGGCATCAGCTTCGATGGTAACCAAACGCTGACGCTCAACAACGTGAATGCATCGCTTGAAAAGGGCTCTTTCATTAGGAATGGACTGGACAAGCTGACCATCAATCTGCTGGGAACAAACACCATAGATTGTGGAAATGACTATAGCTTCTTGGTGAAGGATGAGGGCGACAACGACCATGAGCTGACCTTCACGACCAGTGTCAATGGCGCTGGTAGTCTGACAGTGACGCTTAACGCAGAAAACGACTGGTTTGATGGTCATCATACGCCGACATACGAGAATTATCTTACGTTTGGCAGCGATATTTCGGATGGCATTCAGAAGATAATGATTGTGGCTCCGTCTGTAGACTACGGCCTGAAAATTGGCGGTACGAAGGTGACGAATGTGAATGCAGCCAATGTGCTGGGTAATGGAACGGTATCGTTCGACGCTGTTATGAATAGGCTGACGCTGAACACTACGTCGATTATTGGTGACATAGAAATCAGCAGAGCTGAACTGAACATCTATCTGATTGGCACAAGCAAGATGACTGGTGGCTTCACACTGGCAGAAGGAAGTACTGACGTCAAGCTGGTGTTCGCTTCTCAAGGTGAAGCCGATGACAAGTTGATGATGAATGCTACCATGGCATTAGGATTCGACGTGACCTATAGCAATAAACTGCGATTGGACGGCACGACGATTTCGTTGCCTGATGACTATGGTATCACCATTGCTGGAACATCCGTTACCCCCACGAACCGTAAAGATGTATTGGGAGATGGCAAGATTGTCTTCGACGGCAATGCCAAGCTGATTCTAACTGATGCCACGATAAACGGTAAGATTGTGGTGACTTCAGAGGCACAACTGCTGAATAATACGTTGACCGTTGAACTGGTAGGCACCAGCAAAATCTCGAATGGTAATGGCGTGGCTATTGAATATACAGGTGAGAATATGAATGTGGCCTTCGTGACAGTAGGTAGTGCTCCGGGCTCATTGGTATATATCAACACCAACGAGGATCCTGAGACAGTAGCTCCGACATTGGCCACAGCCTTCAGCCATTGTGAGGTGTCGTTTGACCAGATTCTGACATCGGCAGAGGACGCTACGGGAAAAACCATTATCATAGGTCCTTCGTTGGACTTGATTGTAACGGAGACAAACCCCGTGGCCGAATCGCACTTTAGTGAAGTGATGAATGTGTCGACCAGCACCAACAATACTGTCGTTGACGGTTGGCTGTATACCATGGGTGATGAAAGCACCAACCCGGCAGAAGCTGGCGGTTTTGACAACACAACAGGTCAGATGGTGTTCACGGAGAATTCGGTGATGACGGGTACCACTTCTACACCTGAAGCGAAACCTGGTACACCTGAATATGCTAATCAATTCAAAGGTGCAACCGCCATGTTACCTGCAGGTGAACATGAGATCATGTTGAAAGACGTGGTCATCGCTGGAGGATATGATATAATGTTGAAAGTGGGCGAACAGGAGGAGATGAGCGTAAGGGCAGCCATTGAAAAGGCGGACCCCAGTGCTAATTCCACTAACCTCAATCAGAATGTAACTGTAGATGAAGTAACACTGAATGTGGTGTGTCAAGAGTCTGCTACGGCTCAGATATACATTAGACAACCTGAAAGCGATGATCCCAGATACAAACGGGAGTTTGGTGATGCGCCAGTCATGAAAATCGATCGCCGCATTGGCCCGAAGTCGAGTGTGGCTGCTGGTTTGGGTGGTATCTCTGTACAGAGCAATGCCGTGCAGAGTGCGCAGGGTCCGGCCAATA
>Ga0310786_10009351_pt1 | contig 12458 bp, 4 predicted proteins | sample AusTroGonzalo_MG_FD_203881 | JGI IMG/M metagenome (GOLD analysis project Ga0310786, IMG submission 203881) | Bovine rumen microbial communities from tropical cattle in Woodstock, Queensland, Australia - Gonzalo_03 (v2) (version 2) | ecosystem: Host-associated > Mammals > Digestive system >...
AAGACAAGTTGCGAGGAAAACTATTCTTTTGTCAAGAGCAACGAATGGAAGAAAGAAGACAGAATGTCTGAACTGCCCGTCCTCATTATGGGCAAGAACCAGAAGATTCTGCTCAGCGAGTTCGACCTTGTCAGCTATCCTGGTCTTTTCCTGAAGGGTAATTCCGACAATAGTCTGTCTGCCATCCATCCTAAGAATCCCATTGAGTACGAAGATCAGGGTGACCGTAGCCATCGCATCCTGAAGGAGGCTGACTATATTGCCAAGACAAAGGGTACACGCACTTTCCCCTGGCGTTATATGCTTATCACCCAGGAGGATGGTCGTCTGGCAGAGAACACAATGCCTATGCGTTTGGCGCAGAAGTGCCAGATTGAGGATACCAGTTGGATTAAGCCCGGACAGACCTGCTGGGACTGGCTGAACGGTATTCCTTACGGAGCAGACGTTACCTTCAAGAGTGGTATCAACCTGGATACCTATAAGTACTTTGTGGACTTTGCTTCACGCAATGGAGTTCCTTATATTATTATGGATGAGGGTTGGGCATTGGATACCCGCGATCCCTTCCGTACCAATCCCGAGGTGAATCTGCCTGAGTTGATCCGTTATGGAAAGAGCAAGAACGTTGGCATCTGGGTTTGGCTGCCTTGGCTGACGGTTGAGCATCACATGGACCTCTTCGAGAAGTTCGAGGAGTGGGGCATCGTAGGTACCAAGATTGACTTTATGGACCGTCAGGACCAGTGGATGATTGAATTCTATGACCGCGTTGCTGCAGAGGCTGCCAAGCATCATATCATGATAGACTTTCACGGAGCTTTCCATCCCAGCGGTCTGGAATACCGTTATCCCAATATTCTGACTTATGAAGGTGTTCGCGGAATGGAATACAATGGCAGTTGTACACCTAAGAATAGTATCTGGTTCCCCTTCCTGCGTAATGCAGTAGGTCCTATGGATTATACTCCCGGTTCTATGCTTTGCTATCAGCCGGAGTCACATCATGGCAACCGTCCTATCTGCTCTGGTGTGGGGACCAAGGCTTATCACATGGCTGTCTTTGTCCTCTTCGAGAGTAACTTGCAGATGCTGATGGATAATCCTTGTCGTTATGACAAGTGGCCCGACTGTCGTGATTTCCTTACCAGCGTTCCTGTTAACTGGGATGAGACTCGTGTTCTTGCAGCAGAAGCTGGACAGTACATCGTTATGGCTAAGCGTAAGGGTCAGAAGTGGTTCATTGGCGGTATCACCAACGATAAAGAGCGCGAGTTGGATGTTACGCTCAATGTTCTTCCTGAGAGAAAGACCTTGCAGATGATGTCTTTTGTAGACGGAATAAATGCCAACCGTATGGCTATGGATTACCGTCTGGAGAAATCTTCAGTGAACAAGAACACCAAGCTCCACATTAAGATGGCTCGTAATGGTGGCTTTGCTGCTGTGATTGAGTAAAACCCCTCTCCCTACCTCCCCCGAGGGGGAGGAGAGGATTTTTAACTTTCAATTCTCAATTTTCAATTCTCAATTGAAGAAAATGCGTCGTTTCCTAATTATCTTTTTCTTTTTGCCTATGATGGCATGGGCGGGTAAGGTAACACCTGTCAAGAAATTGGTTTCTCTGCTTACTGAGTGTAAGGAGCGTGAAGAACTGGTTCCTGATTCATTCTTCTCAGATGTGCTGTTGCTGAAGCAGGAAATCCAAGAGCAGAAGGATTCAGCAGCAAAGGCCATCTATAGCGCTACACTTGCCCACATACTGATACAGAACCAGTGGATGTCACAGAGTAGGAAAAGGGAAACGGCAAGCCATCCTGACAGTGTAAAGGAGTGGAGCAGAGAAGAGTATCAGCAACACGCTTCTGACCTCTATCGGTATGCGCTACGGGATTTGGAACTTCTTCTTCGCACCCCCACGAAAGAATGGATTCCGCTTATAAACAGGGGGAAAGACGAAGATGTGTATGGTAGTAGCATGCTTCCTGTTGTCTGGCAAGCCATGTACAACGATATCTATTTTGAGCAGCGAAAGACCAATGGGCTGCCTCTGTTGGGAACACTTATTCGTTTCTATAAGGAGCATGGACTGCGAGAGGCTGCTTTCCGCCTAAGCATGGATTCCGTTCTTGAGATGAATTATGCCGGCAAGGAGAATTACCTTCTGCAACTTAAGAAAGAGTATCAGGATTTGAAGTCATGTGACAGGGTGTATACTGAACTGACACAATTCAAAAACAAACCAGAGGAGCAAAGGCAAATTATTGAGGAAGGCTTGCGCCTATACCCCAATTCCGCATTACTCAAAAACTGGATAATTAGTCAAGAGGCTCCAAGTCTGCAATACAGAATGCCAACCTATCTGTATCCTGATTCCGAAGAATATGTAAAGTTAGAAGTACAGAATTTACAAAGTGTAGAATATAGCATTTACCGTCTGCCTGATGATTTCCAGCAGGATGAAGAGGTTGAATTGTTTATTCAAGTACTCCGCAAGGGTAAGTTTGTCAGGAAGGATGTACATACCTTTGCTCCTCATCCAGCCTATGAAAGATGGAATGATACCCTATATTTGCAAACACCTTCATTAGGAGTGTTTGCTATGGTAGCGCAGGCAAACACGCAAGCTCGTCTGGAGAAGAAACCGGAGCCGCAGGTTCACCTTTTCTATGTATCCAAACTGCGTGCCTTTATGGCTCCTTTGCCTAACAAAATGAAGATTGTTGTAGTGGATGGGCAAAGCGGGAAACCAGTGTCTGGTGCTTCTGTAAAGGCAATAAACATACGTAGTAAAGACAACAAAAAGTCTTATACGGAATACATAACAGATGAACGGGGTATGGTGGAGGTTAAGTCTCTTCCGCAGAGGATAAAACTCAGCAAGGATGAAGACAGCCTGCTCCCGGAATTAGAATGCAATAGGTGGGGTTCTTACACTCCTTATTTTTCTCCCAATGTCACTAAACAGCAACTGCAAATCTATACAGACCGTAGTATCTATCGTCCAGGCCAGATGGTTTACATTGGTGCTGTCGTGTATAACCAGAAGAACTGGGAGGCATCAGTTGATGAAGGATCCGACCTTAAACTTACCTTTGCAGATACAAAAGGCAATAAACTGGCAGAGCACCAGTTGAAATCAGATGAGTTTGGCGTTATCAGCGATTCTGTTCTTCTGCCAAAAGATGCCGTTCCAGGAACGTATAGAGTAAGAATTGGCGACAAAAGCTATAGCGTTAGAGTAGAGGAATACAGACGCCCTACATTCTCAGTAGAGATGGATCCGACTCCAGCCATATCACTCCCTGCAGATTCTATTTGTGTAACGGGTAGAGCAATGACGTATAGTGGCGTGCCTGTGGTAAATGCTAGGGTAACGGGAAGGGTGAAGTTCTACAGAGGATTTTGGCTGCAGCGTGTCAGTGCCAATGATACTGAACTCCTTGATACCATTTATACGGATGCTGAGGGACGTTTTTCTATTCCTGTTTCTTTAGATTATATAAAGAAGAATGAATTAAAGGATGCTAATATTGTTCTGAGTGTTGATGTGCTAAGCAAACAGGGAGAGACTGAGCAAGCCGAGAAAACGATTCGGTTAAGTTCGAAAGCCTATGCGTTGCGGGGCGAGATAAAAGCACGTCAGGATAAAGACATGCTGAAGCCATGGTTCTTTGAACTCTGTGCCAGCACGGGTGCAAAAGTAGAGGGCGATATTGTATGTCGGATTCTTGAGGGAAAGGATTCCGAAAAGGTCAAGTTTGTTGTGCCTGCAAATAAGTCTGTGGCACCATCAGAACTGAAGACTTTACCCTCTGGCGTATATAAACTAATGTCGGAGTATGTTAACGGAAAGGACACAGCCCGTTACGAACAGTCTATTGAACTTTTCTCCCTTGCCGACACACATTTGGTGGGACAAAAAGACATAAGGATTTATACGCCTTGTGATACGTTTGCTATTGGTCGTCCTGCCAAAGTACAGATAGGAACTTCGCTGAAAGAAGCATGGATATATCTTGCCATGATACATCATCATCAGGTATTCCTTGATACCTTGATAGCTGTCCGTGATACCGCTTTTGTCTGGGAGATACCTTATAAAGAGGAGTATGGCGATGGTATAGCTATTAAGGCAGCCCTTTATCATCGTGGGTTAAAGTCTGCGGGGACTAAGTTGTATCTTTCTTTGCCTGAGAAGAATCTTTGTGGGCGGTGGGAAACCTTCCGGAATCGCCTTCGTCCTGGTCAACAGGAGGAGTGGAAGCTTTCTCTCCATCATGCCGACGGTACACCGGCTAAAGCTAATGTGATGCTTAGTATGTACGATGCTTCTCTGGATGCCATACGAAAACATAGCATGGATTTAGCTGTGTGGTACACATATCACATTTCATCGGTTGGCTATGGCGATTTGGCATATCAACGCTATTCGACGCAGTATTTTTACTTCCCTGTTCATATGTTTAGGACAAAAGACTGGCAGTTCAGCCAGTACAATCCTGACTATATCTATAATGTCTTTTCTTTGCAGAATGCTTCCCCGTCAGCGGTTCTTACATCCGCAAATCTTAAAGGGGGAAAAATGCGTTTAAGGGGAATAGAAGAGGATAGGGTATTTGATTTTGCCCAGCCAATGTCCAGAGCTAAAACTACCAATGTTGCCGGTGCAGCAGAAATGAGGGAGATGGCTGGTGCAGTTCTTGGATACGAGTCTGTTGATCAGGCATTGCAGGGACAAATAGCAGGCTTGGATATGAATGAGCCCGATTTGGCAGAAGGCGAACTCCGAGGCACGAAAGACAGCTCCTTCTCCGAATTGGCTTTCTTCCGTCCCATGCTTCGCACAGATGCCAATGGTGAGGTTAAGATTAGTTTCACCCTGCCAGAGAGTCTTACTAGCTGGCATCTTATGGGATTTGCTCACGACAAGGAGTTGTTTACCGCTCAGATAGACGAGACTATTGTGGCGCAGAAGGAACTGATGGCAGAATTGTATTTGCCTCGATTCCTGCGTAGTGGAGATGAAGCTACCTTTACAGCCAGCATTCGCAATATGTCTGATCGTCTGCAACAGGGAAAGGCTGTTTGCCAGATTATGGATGCAAAGACGGAGAAAGTGCTGGCCCGATTCCCTGTTCAGTTCCGTTTGGATGCTTCATCGGACACGGTTTATACCTTCCCCATAGGTTCAGTAAAAGACAATGAAGCCCTTCTGATTAAATGGGTAGCAGAGGGAACGGACTTTTCTGATGGCGAGCAACGTCAGCTTCCCGTCCTCACTGATTTAGAGACAGTGACAGAGACACGTGCTTTCTCTGTCAGCGAGAAAGGTACTTCTAAGTTCAACTTGGAAAGTCTCTTTGCCAACAATCATCCCAATGCTTCCAACCGCAATATGGTGGTCGAATATACCGCACGTCCCGCATGGATGGCGCTGAAGGCGTTACCCTCTCTGTTTACGCCTCATTGCAATAATGTGCTTTGTCTCTCTTCTGCTTTCTATGCTACCACTATGGCACAGCATATTTTGCGTCAGATTCCTGATGCTGATGCTTTGGTAGATTCTTTGCAGTATGGCGATATGCTATCGCTGGATTACCGTATGTCATTGCTATCTACGCTATCAGGCTTGCAACTTTACGACGGTTCCTTTATGTGGTTCCCGGGTATGAGGGGAAATGCATACCTTACACGCGAGGTTGCCTTCCAACTGGTACGCCTTCATAATGTGGGCGTTGCCACTGATGCTGCTTGGGCTGTGGCAGACCGTATGCTCCAGAAGGCGGTGGATTATCTGGCCCAAGAGATGCACAAGCAGATACAGTGGATGCAGAAAGAGAAAAATGCTCAGGTAGGGCTATCTATACTCCGATACCTCTATATCCTCAGTCTTTCTGACAGTAAACTGTCTAATGAATATCAAAAAGATGAGCAGTACCTTATTAATTGCCTGCTCCATTCCGCCAAAGATAAGACTGTCAGCATAGAGGCGGCTGCTTTGGCTTCTATTGTACTGAAGAGAAACGGCTACGAGAAGGAGGCCAGCACTTATCTTGATGGTATCGACAAACATCTCACACACCCTGATGGCTATTACATCTCTTATCCCAGCGGCAACTTTACCAGCATCGACCGCAAGGTGCAGACCCATGTCCAGATTATGGAGGCATTCCGCGAGGTTAAGCCGGCTGCAGAGAATGTAATGAACGGCCTTACTGAATGGCTCCTGCAACAGAAGCGTACCCAGCAGTGGGACGAACCCGTAAAGACCGTCAATGCGGTATATGCTCTGCTTCAGGATGGCTCACAACCGCTTGCAAAGGGAAATAGTGATGTACTGAAATTGCACGAAGGCCAAAAGACGCATACCTTTGTCACACCTCATACTTCTGTGGGTTATCTGCGCGATAGCCTTGCTGTAACGGTCCCCAAGGAATTGAGGGTGGAGAAGAACGGAAAAGGCCTCTCGTGGGGGGCTGTTTATGCAACCTATCAGATGCCGTTGGATAGTGTAAGGGCCAGCTGGCAGGGATTCCATATTCGCAGGGAAGTGTCTTCTGTTCAGCCCAAGGTGGGCGATAGGGTCCACATCCGTTATACCATTACTGCTGATCGTGATTATGAGTTTGTACAACTTGTCGCACCCCGTTCAGCCGCAGCAGAACCTGATGCCAGTTTGTCTGGCTACCGTTATCAGAGCGGGCTGGGATACTATCGGATGATACACGATGACCGCACAGAATATTATTTCGATACCATGCCGAAGGGGACTTATGTAATAGAAGAAGACTGGCTGATTTCCCGAACAGGTAACTATCAGACAGGTTCTACCGTCATTCGCTGTCTTTACGCACCCGAATTCCAGTCATTCACTGGCTCCGACAGAGTTGTTGTCCGATAATATTATGAATATTTAACAATAATGTCCCGTTTTTTTTGGAGGTAATATATAAAAACGTTATTTTTGCAGATAATTTGTTGATTAAATATTTTAGACTTGAACTATTACACAATGAAAAAAATCACATTTTTCGTTCTATTGTCCATCTCTTTGTTTATGGGCAGTTGTTCTGAGGAAATAGACACATCGGCCAAATATGTTTTCAAAGAGGAAATAATTTCCAGTTATCTGGAGAAACATGCACAGTATAGCGAGTATTGTAAGTTGCTAAAGCAGGTTCCTGTAAGTAAAGTTTCTGCAACCTCTGTTTTTCAGTTGTTGTCGGCACGTGGAAATTATACTGTTTTCGCACCTACCAATGATGCCATCCAGATTTACCTGGATTCACTGGCTAGTAGGGGTCTTATACCAGAGGCTTCGTGGGATGCTTTTGAAGACAGTACAAAGTTAGATTCTATACGCAAGGTCATTGTTTACAACAGCATCATTGATGGTGGCGACAGTAACGGATTCTTTGAAATAAACAATTTCCCTTCATCAGGGACAGGGTCTTTTGCTGAAATGGAAGTTGCCAATATGAACGACAGGAAACTGGTTGTAAAATATACTGAAAATGCCGACAGTATTCTTATCAACGATTGTTTGATAGACCAAAAGAACCGGGATATTTTGTCAATCAACGGTGTTGTACATTGTGTGCACAATGTGGTGGCTCCCAGCAGTGATTCTATGGCTATGTTGCTGAAGAATATGATTGAGGGTAAAAATGGCGGATATGTGGTAATGGCGAGGTTGATTGAGGCTTGCGGCTTACTGGATACCCTTGACAGAGTTAAGGATGATGTTTATGAGGATATGTACCAGACCGAGAAAATACCTCAGAAGGTTCATCGTTCAGAAGAAAGCGGTTGCGATTTCTATACTCCAGAGCATCGTTATTATGGTTTTACCATCTTTGCTGAGACTGATGCTTTCTGGGCTCAGACTCTGGGTAAGGATGCATCGGAAATTACTGTTGATGACATTTACAATTATATAGATAATCTGGGTATCTATCCAGAGGCTAAGCGTGACAAGGACTACAAAAGCATGGATAACTTGCTTAACCAGTTTGTTACCTACCACATGTTGCCCATGCGTCTGTCATCAGAACGTTTGGTAAACCATTATAACGAGAAAGGTTACAGTACCAATACCAAAGCACCTACCGTTGCCATATTTGAATTCTACACCACAATGGGCAAGCGTCGTCTGATAAAGACTTTCGAGAGCAAGGAAAGTAATGGTGTTTACCTGAACCGTTTCCCCAATCTAAATAATGGTCGCCATGGTGACTATCACGAAAATTCATGTGATCCCCAGAATGTGGGCGTCCTGATTGGAGAGCCGAACCTTCAGGGAGAGAATAATGTACGGAATGGCATTATCTATCCCATCGAGGATCTTCTTTATTACAGCGACAATACACGTAACCAGATGATGCGTAGCCGTATCCGTTGGAATGTTACCGCTATGTGGCCTGAGTTTATGAATAATGATATCCGTATAAACCCATCAACATCTGATAAGTATAGGAATGTGTATATTCCCACTGATGCGGAACTTGGGTATCAGTATCTCAATGATGTAATTATTGAGAAAGACACCTATTTCTTATATTGGACAGGACGCGGCCACAATTGGGCAAATATGCAAGGAGATGAGATGACCATTCGCGGTTTCTACGAAGTTACCATGCGTCTGCCGCCTGTTCCTGTACGTGGAACTTATGAGTTACGCTTCGGACAGCAGTGTGGCGGTGTATGGCGTGGTATGGCTCAGTTCTACTGGGGTCGTGATATAAACAATCTGGCAGCTATGGGTATTCCTATGGATTTACGCCAAGGGGCCAGGTACCGGTACACGAAATACGGCAATATTCCCAGTGATATCGGTTATAAGGATGATTCCAAGGATGATGATGACTTTAATGCACAGACTGATAAGCAAATGCGAAACAACGACTTCATGAAGGGCTGTCAGCAATACCAGGCGGGTTCTGGAACTGAAACCACCATGCGTGGTTCAGAAATCTGTCTGCGTCGTATCATGCTTCGCCAGACAATGGATCCAAATGAAACCTATTACGTTAAGTTCAAGACTGTGATGGATGATGATACCCGATACTTCTACATGGACTATCTGGAGTATTGTGCCAAGGAGGTTTATGATAATCCTTCAGAACCGGAAGATATATGGTAAAGACCCCTTTTGTTCCCCTTGTAGAGGAGAGGATGAAATAATAAAAAAGGAAAGCGAGGAAAAATCCCCGCTTTCTTTTATTTTATTGTCTTCTTTCCGTCATGGATGTAGATGCCTTTTTGTATACTCTGTATACTCTTTACTCTTCTTCCTGACAGGTCGTAATAACAGTCATCTGCCAACTGCTCATTGTCAACTGATTGGATACCGTCTTCTGATTCTGTCGGGACGGTGAACGCCGGACCTTCCGTAAAGACGGAGCCTGTATAGGTTGCATCAATGGTTTGTACGCCCCATTTGTAGATGCCTGGTGCAGGAGGACAAAATCGCCACGTCTTCTGGCATCCTACACGTCCCATGCGGTTTATTTTACGTATACCGTCTTTGTCTCCGCCTATGAAAGAGGGCGTGCTGCCCACCATGTTGCCTTCGCTGTCTTGTAGCCATAGCTCATAGGTGTAACATGCCTTTGCTGTTTCGGGGGCTTCCCATGTCAGGGTAACGGTACCGTCGGAATTCACTTCGGCTTGACAGTTTTGAGGTGCATCAGGTCTTGAGGGAATAGCACCCAGATTGTAGCACAGGATTGTGTTAACACCTTGGGGACAAAGCTTCAGATAGTTGTTGTCTGTGCAGTTCCCATATATAACAAAATCCTTACGGCCGTCTCCGTTCCAGTCAGGGAAGATGATGGAAGCACTTGTGGCCCCAGGAACAGCCACGTTTCTTACCATGCGTCCCTTGCCGTTGTTCAGGTAAAGCTGTCCTGTGCTGGTCTTGGCACTGCTTTTCAGACCACCTATGAAAATGTCGTATGTACCGTCTCCGTCCCAGTCGAAGATGCCTGTCGAGTTGTTTACACTGGCCTGCGTATTGTATATGTCAGACAAAAGGTCGGCATTGGTCATCTGCAAGAAGGTTGGTTTTCTCTGTTGCTTGTTGGCATAGATACGTTGACGGATGGTTGATTCGCCCGAAGAACTTTCGCCCAGCCCGGCCAGATAGATATCTATCCATCCGTCGTTGTTTAAGTCGGCCAGTTGCAGTGAACCGTTAGATTTACGTTTAATGCTGCTTCCTCTGTCGCCCAGACCTTGGCGCAGGAACCGTCCGTGCTGCAGTGTATCGTTCAGGTATACATCCGTAAAGCGTATCTGCCCTTCCACATTATCCAGCACGGAAGAGATGGCAAAGTCCTGGAAACCGTCGTTGTTCAGGTCGGCTGCCTGCAGAATGGCCTCAGAGAATTGCAGTTCCTGCTCGTAAGGTTCTATGCAGAAGGTCAGTTCATTGGGAACAATCGTCTTGTTATGCAGAATCACATTATAGTTCTCGTCTCCCATGTGACCTGCGCAGACAATGTCCAGCCTGCCGTCGTTGTCAATGTCAATTATGTCTGCACTGGCGGGTCCTCGCAAGTTAAAGGCTGCAGGCTGTCCCTCCTTGTCGGTATATGTTAGGTCAGGGGTAGTGAAAGTGCCGTACCCCGAGCCCAGGAAGATACCCTCTTGGCTGTAGTCAACGTCTGCGTCTGTGTTGTTCTCAAAAGCAATGATGTCCATTTTCCCGTCGTTGTTGATGTCACAGGGAATGATGGAGGGTGCATAGGCAACCTTGAAGGGAGGGTTCCCTGTTGATTTGTTCCACTTGTGTGTGGAGGAGAGGTAAAGCATTGCGTATGTGATTCTCTTGCTTGTCAGTTCGTCTTCGGCGGAGTTCTGAGCTTGATTGGCAAACCCACCGGCCACGATGTCTTGGTTGCCGTCATTATTCAGATCTACGGTGACCGCTCCGCCGTTTTGAAAACCCCGTTCACTGCTTATCAGCTCGGGGTTATAGGGCGCTGTCGTCGAAAGGGTAGGCCTTATGATAGGTTCGTTGCTCATTGTCAGGCGCGAGCTTGTGGCGGTAATGGTACCTATGTACATCAGTCGGTTTCCTACATTCTCCTTTGATTCGTGTGCATGAAAGACAATGCGCAGAATGCCCTCCTTGTCGTAGAAGAGTGAGTGATGACCTGTTCCCACTAAATCGTCGAACCGGCAGAGGATGGGGTTCACGGAAGACTTAGACCACGCTCCTGTTGCTATGTTGGTGGTGGTGGCAAACCCCACGCCATAGTCTTGCGAGCGGTAGTCATTGCCCGAATAGGTTAGGAAGTAGCGCTTGCCAACTTTCAGCACGTTAGGACCTTCGTTCACACGTCCCATCTTGTTCTCCCAGTCTTGCGATACGGCAAAGCACTTGCGCAGTGTTCCTGCCTTGGGCGTTATGTAGTCGTCTTCCAGTTCAGCCTGCCAGATACAGTTGCCGTCGGTAAAGCGGACAAAGAACACATAGGCCTTGCCGTTATCGTCAAAGAATACATGTGAGTCTATGCACTTCTCACTGCCTATCAGCGATTCCATCTGGTAAGAACCCACCTGCTTGAAGGGACCCTTAGGTGAGTCGGCAGTTGCGGCAAACAGATGCTCGTTGGCAGAGAAATACATAATGTAATGTCCGTTGCGGTGGTATACCTCGGGTGCCCAGAACCATTGCTGCTCTGTGGTGTTAGCCTTGTTTAGAGCCTGCCCTTCATCCTTCCAGGTCCTCAGGTCGTCAGAAGAGTAGCATCGTATACCGCTGGCATCGTGTGTACCATAGGCATAGTATTTACCGTCTTCCAACAGGATGTAGGGGTCAGCCAGTGGAACCTGGCTCACTTCGCCTTCAGCCAAGGCTGTCAGTGTTGTTGCTAAAAGGAAAAGCAATGTCAGTAATCGTAGTTTCATCTTCAAAAGGTTTTTTAATTGTTGCCTATCTCGCCACAAAGATAATACTTTTTTTGCAAACCAATCATATTCCTGCCATTTTCTTCTTTCTTCATCCCATTTTTGTATGTTACGTTCAGGTTCCAACTCACATCATGAAGCCTCTTATTCATCTGAGACATAATCATAGATTAAGTTAATACTATGATCATACCCTTGAGAATTGAGGTCAGTATGATATCTCTATGATTGACTTGTACTGAAATAGGTAGATACATTTAATAACAATTAAGATGAATACCTATTGTGTCTAAGAAGAATCACGCCCTGCCCCGTTTTTTTTAGCTGAGGCGCCTCGAACAATCGTTTGAGGCGCCTCACGTTAAGGAGTCTTTCAAAGAAATTAGTTAGGGAGCTCTCTCTAATCTAAAAAATTCTTACTGGTTTAGAAGTGTTGCTCTGCGGCCACGGGAAAGAACCTGTCCCTCTGGAATGGTAGCTGTGCTGTCGGAAATCTCCTCGCTGCCAGCACGGGTGGCGGGTGCATAGTATCTGTTCCA
>Ga0310786_10009353_pt1 | contig 12454 bp, 20 predicted proteins | sample AusTroGonzalo_MG_FD_203881 | JGI IMG/M metagenome (GOLD analysis project Ga0310786, IMG submission 203881) | Bovine rumen microbial communities from tropical cattle in Woodstock, Queensland, Australia - Gonzalo_03 (v2) (version 2) | ecosystem: Host-associated > Mammals > Digestive system >...
GCCTGTGGGTCTCCCGCGCCGATGTTGAAAGAGGTTTTGTATGGCAGCGGCACCGAACCTACCTCACAGTTCTTTTAACCGCTGTCCGCAGAGCAGGGGGCTGGAAGAAACACCCCTTGGTGCCTATGTATTCTCAATCAACGTAGTTCAAAGGCCTGGGCCTTATCACTGGGGCTGATCAGCCTGGGCTTTTATCGCCGGGCGCAAGGGCCCGTGACAAGCCCACGAATTCATTCGTGGGTGGCTGACCCATTTCCTGCAGTCGTCTTTGGTTGGGAAGACCATGAAGGACATCAGTGGGTCGGGGAGGGTGTCTCCCTTGTGGGGTTGGGAGAATGTTATTGGCGTGGATTTAGATTTCCTGTGAAATGCGTTGTGCTGCGATCACGGCCTGTCCGGTGGCGAGGACATGCTCGTCGGCGGAGGTCTCGAATCCGGTGGCGGGGTTGATTCCCTTGAAGCGTACGCTGCCCTTTTCCAGGGTGACGGTCTGGGTGTCGATGGCGAAGCAGTTGTCGTCGGCGGTGCGGAACACCAGGACGAGTTCGTTGCCGGGTAGGTCGCCGTTGATGGTGATCTCCTTCTTGATGTGCGTGTGCAGGTAGGCGAGCGCCCGGCGGTCGGCCTGCTCGAGGTCGAAGTGGGAGAAGAAATGGGAGTCGCTTGCGGCGCCTTCGCGGGAGGACAGGAGTTTTTCGAAGCGCGGGTACTGCTTCTGGATGAGTTCGTGGTCGTTGCCCCGCAGGCGTATGCGGCAGGAGTCCTCCTCGTATTCGCCCTTGACGTCGAGTTCGACGAGCAGGCCCGGATGCCGTTCGCTGACGGCGAGGGCGTCCCTGATGTCGAAGTCCGGGCATTCTTGGAGGTATTCCCCGTCCGCCTGTGTCGAATCGGGTTTCAGGGCTTCCTCGAGGGCGGGGATGAGCTCGTTGTGGTATGTGTCTTTGCGGCCCTCGACGAGGGATACGGAGATGTCGTAGAGTGTTGCCATGGGTGGTTTAGTCTGGAGATTTGGGTGTTTCTTAGCGGATGTGTTGGTTACATTCCCGCACGAGGTAGAAGGCTTCGTAGACGCCCTGCCCGCTGTTGGCGTGGCAGAGGACGTATTTTTTTTCGGCGGCGAGGACGCGGTCGTTCTCGCGGGGGTCGGTGGGTGTGTCCCAGATGTTCCCGTAGGTCTTTGCGGCCCCGTAGTTCTCCGGGCCGTAGTCCCAGTCCGTGAGGTGGCGCAGGATCTTGCGGTTCCAGCCGCGGCGGTGCCACGTGGAGAGTTTTTCGAAGTCCTCGGTGTCACCCCCCTGGTTGTCGATGCGCACGATTTCGTACCAGCGCTTGCGGCGGATGGTGTAGCCTTCGGTGATGGGGGAGCCGTTGATGTCGAGCAGGACCGCCTGGATGTTCTCGGTCAGCGGCGCGCCGCAGTAGTCGGTCGTTCCGCCAACTTGGAGGATGACGTTCTGCCCGTTAAGGGTGATGGTCTGGCGGATCGTCCAGGTGCGGCGCAGGGCGTCTTTCTGGGCGCTTGCGGCGTCGAGGTAGACGGTCTTCCGGTGGGTGCCCGTCTCCACGGTGATGATTAGCTTGGGGTTGTTGTGTTCCATCTTTGGTTAGAATTCGTTGGAGTTCTCGATGAATCCCTGCAGTTCGAGGGCCTGGTTGGCGGCGGTCTTGTTGCGTTCGTCGTGGGGGCCGAGGGCGAATGCCCTGATGATCTCCTTGACGAACTTCCAGAGTTCGTTCTGGCAGTAGCGGTGCATGTTCCGGGAGATGGATTCGGCGACCTGTGCGTATTCCGTCTTGGTTCTGCCGCTGTTCACGAAGCCGTCGAGGGCGGACTGCATTTCTTCGTTGGTCACGGAGCTGCAGCCGTCGATGTTCAGCCAGGCGACGTGGTAGTGGTTCGCGAGGATGTCGAAGTCCTGTTGTCCCTCTCGCTCGGTGATGATCTTCCGGCGGATGTGGTCTTCGCTGGGGATGAGGGGGACGTTGTCGGTGAGGGTGTCGATGCCGGCGGCGAGGGCTTCTTTTTCTGCGATGAAGAAGGCGTCGAGGTGGGTCTTCGCCTCGTGGGGTTCTTTGAAGGAGAGGATCGTGGTGGTGGGCTTGCCGGCGGGGACGATCTTGGTGATGGTGAGGATGGTCTGGTTTTCGCGCATGGTTATTTGGTGTTGATGAAGCGTTTGACGTTCGGTTTGTAGCCGGATCCGTGGAGCCATTTGGTGCTGGCCTTGGCGATGGGCAGGGAATCCCACAGGTAGGAGGCCTCGGCGCCGGTCTGTTCGTAGGTCTTCTGCCCGACGGTGGCCAGCGGCCAGATGAACACCTCGCGACCGTCTTTGAAGGTCACGCAGACGTGGCGTGAGACATTCTGGGTCTTTTCGAAGAATTCGATGTTGGTGATGGTGTGTTTCATGCGGTGTTGTGTCTTGGTTGTCCGGTCTTTATTTTCTGTTTTATCTTGGCGGCGGAGGACCGGCAGCCCTCCGCAAGTGCGGAGGTTGCTGATGAAGTCCTCAGCCGCAGATATCCAAAACAGAAAACGGTGCGGAGGAGTAGCGGGGTGCGCCCGGAGGGGGCTACGCCGCGGAACCTCCGCCCGGACCGGAGGGGTTGTAGATGCCCAGTTCCGTGACGCGGACGGCGACTCCTTCAGGAGGAAGGCAGATGAACGGTCGTATGTCCGGTCTTTGCTCAGCGCCGTGGAGCCAATCCTTGCAGGCGTTGGCGAGGGGTTCGAGCAGGCAGTGGAACGGGTATGCGCAGGAGGGGAAGGTCGTCAGCTTTATCCCATAGGCGTTGAGGCGGGGTATGATGTTGATGTCTTTCCCTTCATGGAAGGTGACGGTAACGGCACGGGACGGCTTTTCGTCCTTGTTATCTACGAAGCGGATATCCGTGATGTATTTCTTGTCTGAGAGCATCTCATCCACGATGATTTCCTCTGAACCGTTGGGGTTGTTGAAGGTGTTCATGAAGAAATGGCCATGGATTGCGATTTCGGCGTTAGCTTTCAGGATGGCCATCGGAAGCGTTCTACCGTCTTTTGGTGCGAACATCACGCATCGTTTGCTGAAGCCGCACATTCCGTTGTGGTGGTCGATGGTGAACCGTACGGATTTATTTTCGCGCCCGAAGGCGGGTTCTCCGCAGATTGTTCCGTTGAGTTTTATTCTGTTTTTCGGTTCACCTTCGGCGTGGCGTGTTTCTTCGACGTCGATCAGGTTATCCACATGTCTTCCGTGCGGGCTTTGGAAGGAGCCGAAATGGAGAGTGCCTTTCATTTCGATGATGTCTCCTTTGTGTTGGATATTCTTGGGAGGGACTTCTCCTGGTGGAATATAGATGCGGCATTGGAAGAGCTCGGAGGGTTCCTTGGCGGTGCGTGTCCTGCTGAGTCGGAACCAGAGGAATTGCTGGGCTCGTAGTGGTTCGTCGATGACGCGCCCTGTGAGGTGTATGCCGTTAAGGCGGTCTGGCTTATCGGTCATGGGGGTTGTCTTTTAATGTATGAGTGTCCATCCGTTTGCTTCGAGGATCTTGATGCCTTCCGCCGACAGGGAGTACGGCTCGTCACGGCTGTAGGCGTCGCCTACGCCGCCCATCCAATACTTATGGTCCTTGACGGCGCCGATTGCTTTGAGGGCTTCGAGCTTGTCGTGGGTGTTGCGCCACAGCCATTCGGCTTCCCGTGCGTCGGCGGGCCGTTTCCCGTCGGGGTACTTGAGTCGTCCGTAGGAGTCCTTGGGGATGGTGTCTTCGTGAAGCACTTCGCCGAGGATTTCTCCGTAGTTGTTGACTTCGGACGCCCATACGGTCTTGGCGTGGGTAGTGATGAGCTTGTGCAGGCCCGCTTCCGTCCAGGGGTTGTCTTCGGCGCTCTCGTAGGCGTCGATGATGCAGAGGCCGAGGCTCTTGCCGTCGCGTGCTTCGGTGCTCCAGTAGGAGCGTCCTGTGCCGGGCAGGGGCATGCGTACTTTCACGATTTTCGTCTCGCAGCGGGGTTCGGTATGGACGAGGTCGGGGTGCTGCTCGATGTAGTCCATGATGTCCAGCGGGCGGCAGGCGAGCATTCGTTTCAGGGCGGGAAGCGTGGCGTAGCCTTTGACTTCGGCTTTCTTTGTCATCGCGACGGCGTGCGCGAATTCTTTGGGGGTGATGGGTTGTGCCATGGGGGATGGGGTTTTTACTTGATGAGCCGGGGGTTGAGGATGGCCATCCACAGGGGGCCGACGTTGCGCATGCCTGCGCGGCGGTAGACGCCCTTGAGCTTGGTCATCGCCTGCTGGAAGGTCAGCCGGAACTCGTCGCCCTTGCGGGGCTTGAGGTCGTGCCTGCCTTCGTACTGCAGGGGGAACGGGTAGGTGAGGATGATGTCGGGGTTGAACACCCGGAAGATATCCTCGTAGAAGAGGGAGGTGATGCCGTTGCTGCGGTAGCGGGCCTTGGTGGTGCGTCTCTCCACGTAGGCGACGCGGCGGATGTCGTCCTGGCGGACCGTGGTGTGGAACGCTTCCGAGAGCTGGGCGCAGAACTTCTTGGTGACGGGCTGGTCGTTCTTGCAGATGAGGTCACCGAGTCGCGAAGTGGCGCTGCAGTAGCAGTCGAGCTCGTCCCAGACGTCGCGGCCGCAGTCGCACATCTGTTGGAGGTCGTAGAGGTAGACGGTGGCCTCGCCGACGGTGCCGGGGCGGTTCAGGGCGCGGGACGGGTCGCGGGCCGCCTCCGGGCTTACGATGCGCACGTGGATGACGGTGGGGCTCCAGTCGTCGTCGCGGAGCCGTCCCTGGGTGGTCTTCGAGGTGACGCCGTGGATGAAGGAGATGCGGGTCAGAACTTGTCTTTCTTTCTTTTGCATGTCTGTCATTGAACTGTGAATGGTATCCGGGAGGCGATGGCCCGTCCGAGGGTCACCGCGTCCGCGTATTCGAGGTCGGCGCCGAAGCTCAGCCCGCGGGCAAGGGTAGTGGTCTTCACCTTGAAGGGCTCCAGCCGGCGGTGCAGGTACAGGGCGGTAGTCTCGCCCTCGACGCTGCCGCTCAGTGCGAAGATCACCTCAACGGGGTCGAGGGATTCCTTCTGGAGGGTGTCCACGCGGCGGAGCAGCTCGTCGATGCGCAGGTCGGAGGGCGCGACGCCGTCGATGGGGGAGATGATGCCGCCGAGCAGGTGGTACGTCCCGCGGAAGGTCCCCGTCGCTTCGATGCTCATCCGGTCGCGGATGCTCTCCACGACGCAGATCTGGCGCTGGTCTCTCTTGGGGTTGGCGCACACCTCGCAGAGCTCGCCGTCGCAGGGGCTTCCGCACTCTTGGCAGTAATGGGTCTGCACGGCGAGGGCGGAGATGGCCTGTGCCAGGGAGATGACCTTGTCCTTGGGTTGGCGCAGCAGGTGGAGGGCGAGGCGCATCGCGCTCCGCCCTCCGATGCCGGGCAGGCCTCCGATGGCGTCGACGGCCGTGCGGAGTGTCTTGGAGGGTATGTCGGGGTGTGTCATCTCGGGCGTTTTTTTCTTATGGCGAGTTCGATTTTATACCCTTCTTCCTTGGGGACGAGCACGGTAACCTCGTGGTAGCAGGGGTCCATCTTGCGGTATTTGATCTCCCGCTGGAGGGTGTTGGACACGCATACGAGGCGCACCTGGAGGACGTCCTGGCAGGCTACATGTTCGCCGTTGATGGTGACTGTCTTCTCTTTGGGCATGGTGTTGTTGTTTTTGTGGTTTTGTCAGATGAGGAACTTGTCTTCGGACGGGTGGCTGCCGTACACCTCGTTGGAGGCGTAGCCGGAGCCGCAGCCCTTCTCATCGACGTACAGGCGGACGCCGTCCAGGTAGGGGGCGGCGCGGCGGTTGAGTTCCCGTACGGTCACGTCGCGCAGCGTCTTCGCGAAGGCGCAGCTGCCGCCGCCGTCCCAGGAGTTGTACATCGTGCAGGTGGTGCCCTTGGGGATGAGCATCTTCTCGGGTTCGAAGCCGTCGTCCAGCAGGGCCTGCATGTCGAAGGCGCCGAGGAAGGTCCACACTCCGTAGTTCGGGCACTCGAAGAGCACTTCGACGAAGTCCTTGTAGGAGATGACTTCCTTGCCGTTGCGGGACTTGATATCCGGCCAGGGGCCTTCGATGCGCACGTCCCACACCCGCAGGACTTCCTCCTTGACCTTCTTGGGGTTGAGGCACAGCTCGGCCATCAGTCCCCACAGCAGGGATTCCTTGGAGTACAGGCATCCGGCGTCGTAGGGTGGCACCCAGAGGTCATAGTTAGAGAGGACGGTCAGGCGTCCGTGGACGGTGGTCTGCAGGAAGCAGCGTTCCTCTGGGTCGGAGGTGTTGCGTTCTTCAATGGCTTGGACGAGTTCGATGAAGACCTCGTCGTCAAGGAAGCTCTCCTGGTCTTCCTCGTCGAAGTCGGAGGCGGCGAGGACGTCTTTGGCGATCTCGCGGGCGGCCTGGTAGGTCGCTTCGCCCCAGAGGTTGTCTTCGTAGAGCGTGCTGAGGTCTTTGTTCTGGATGCATTTTTCCACGGTCTTGGCGTCGTACTCGTCGCGGTAGTCCACGTACCCGAGTTCATAGGAGTCATCGAGGGCCGCGGTGAGCGTGTCGAGCATCCGGTAGGGGTTGTAGATCCCTTCGTCGTTGCCGGTATAGCCCAGGGTGATTGCCTTGACGTCTTCGAGCCCGAGGGCCTCGGCTGCGGCGCGCAGCGTCCTGCCGGTGTCCATGACGTTGTCCACGAGCACGATCTGGAAGGTCTTGTTGAGCATCTGCAGGTCTTCCTGCGAGGTCTCCTCGGTGTTGATGTGCATGATGATGTCGATGCCGGAGGTGTCCTTGCCTTGGCGTTTGGCTTCGCACAGGGATTCGTGGGGGTCGCACCGGAGGGCGTCGATCCCTCGTACGTCCCTGTTGATGCCGGCGGCTTTTTTCAGGGCGTTGCAGAGGTCGAGGTTGGCCTCGGCGTCGCCTCGGTGTCCCGGCACGGGGATGAGGATGCATTTCGGGGGGAGGCAGCGGATGTAGCCGTCAAGGAAGGTTTTGGGGATCCGGTAGGCGTTTTTCTTCGCCAGCTGGCAGTAGCGGTAGGTGTCCCCGCTGCGGGGGTCGGCCCCTTCGGCGTCGTTGTAGTAGGGCTTGCTGAAGATGAGGAAGGGTTTCATCGTATTGTTTTTTGGTGTGGGTTGTTTAATCGGCGAGTAGCATGATGTATTCCGCCTCCCTTCTCCGTTTTAGTCCGGGGGCGGAGACGGCGGTGGTGGGTATCACTTCGGCGGCGTACAGGAAGCCGTGCTGGCTTGTATAGAAATCCCTGGGGTCGCACTCTTGGAGGCGCCGGTAGAACTCCGATTCGCGTACGCGTCTCTCCCCGCAGTTGTAGACCAGCGAGAAGAGCGCGTCGATGACTCCCTGTGGGAACTGGTATTTGTACGGAAGGCCGTCGAGAAGGCGTTTTACTGACGCCTCGCGCCGGAGGATGTCCTGTTCCAGCAGGCGGTCGGCCTGCTGCTGGGTGATGGTCATCCCTGGGCGGACGTCCGCTCCGTGGTGGCCGTAGCCGATGGACCAGCCCCCGGCGTCGGGGTAGGCCGTGAGGCGGCAGTCTTCGAAGGTCTTGATGGTCTGCAGTCCCTGTTCGGAGATCGTGTACCGCTGGGCGGACAGCGACGGAGAGAGGGAGGAGAGCAGCAGGATGCCGATGATGATCCTGCGAATGCGGCGGCGTCGTCGCCAGCGCAGGTAGGAGAGGTAACTCATGGTGGTGTGATTTTTTGTCTCAGGCGCGGACGAGGTCCGCCCCGGAGGCGATGGTGCCGGGGTTCTGTGTCTGTGCCACGGCGCAGGCGTTCACGGCGCTGCTGGCCTTGACGGTGACGGTGAGCATGCTTCCGTCGGAGAGGAGCATGAGGTCGACTTTATAAGAACTCATACGTTTTTGATTTTGATGGTTCTGGGGAAGAGGTAGCGGGGTGTGTCCGTGAGTCCGGTCTTCTCGCGGAACTCTTCTTCCGTGATGCATTCGATGGTGTAGTATTCCATCTCGCGGACATCCCCGGGGGCTGCCATGTCGTCCGCCCAGGCGTCGAATTCGAGGCTCTGCGGGATCTCGGTTGCGGGGTGGAGTTTCTCGCCGACGAGTTCGTCGACGGCCTCATATACGGCCTGGGAGCCGGGTTGATGATAGACGAAGAGCTCTTCGCGCCCTTCCTTGCCGGCGGGTGTGATCTTGAAGAATGACATGGTTTCCGTTATTTGAAGAACCACTCGATGGCGTCGGTGAGGTATTCCTCGATTTCGAGGTTTGTCTTCGGGATGAAGACGGCTTTCGTCCAGAGTTCCCCGGCCATGTAATGGATGAGGATGGCGTCGCCGAGATTGGTTATGTACAACGGTTCGCAGATGCCGTTGATTTTTACGAGTTCTTTTTCGGTCAGGAACAGCTTGCGTTCGTTGATCGAGGATTCATTGGAAAAGCTCTGGATCTTGGCGTAGAGCATTTTCATCGTTTTGGTGCTTAATCCTTTTTCCATGTTTGTTTTTTTAGTCTTTAAACGTAGTATCAACGGTCAGCCGGACCGTGCCGTTCTGCTCGTTGTACCAGGCGTTGATGACCGGTACGGTCTGGCCGTTGCTGTCCTCGGCGACGATTCGTACGTCCGGGTCGGAGGCGAGGGGTTCGGTTTCCGGGCATCGCATCAGGAAGCGTGCGAGTGCGTCGGGCGTGTTCTGGACGTTAGGGCCGCCGGCGAGGTCGCGCAGGGACCGGGCGGCGGGCTCCCGGTGTGAGAGGTAGTAGTCTTCATAGATGCGAAGACGCCGATTGGCCTCGTCGAGGGCCTTGGCCATCTTCTGGAACTGGTCGTCTTTCTTGAAGGCCTTAATGTCGTGTTTGGACACCGACAGGAGTTTCAGCATTTCTTCGCGCATATCTTTCGCCTTGGCTTCGGCCTTTTTCATGCGCCGGTCGGCGTATTTAATGGTGGAGAGCAGGAAGGCGTCAGCCATTCGTATGAGGTTGGAGCCTTGGCCGTATTGCGGCACGTAGGGCTTGAGTTCGCAGGCCGGCACTTCGGCCTCGCCGTAGCCGCGGGCAGGGTCGTAGATGAGGATGACGTCGTCTGATTCTCTGGCGACGCCGGAGGTGCTGCCGTTCACCGAGTGGACGACATACACGGTTGCGGCGTGGTCTTCGGCGAACTCTCCGTAGTCGGCGTTCGCCGGGTCGTTCCAGTAGACCTTGGCGCCGTGGTGGATGAACTTGAGGTTGGGTTTCATTATAAGTGCTTAAAGGTGAATTTCTTGTATGCGCGCAGGAACTCCTCCTGCGCCGTGTAGGGCTGCTGTTTCTTTGCTTTCTGTTCGATCGCTTGGGCGGCGTCTTCTGCTATGGCGGTCATGAAGCGGTTGGAGATCTTCAGGGCCTTCTCTCTGGCGATGCCCTGTTCGGTGAGCATCCTGCGCGTGAAGGCCTCCGGGCGCTCGACGGTGAGGAACTCCTCGTCGAGGCGCTCTTCGTCGGAAGCTGTACGTTCGGTCTTGTAGAAGGTCACCCGTGCGGTCCAGATGTCTTCGCAGGCGTTCGAGGAGACGCACCGCACGTCTTCGATGGCGTCAGGCAGGAAGAGAAGGTATCTCTCGTTGAGCACGCGGATGACGTATCCGAGGATGTCGAGGTCTTCGGGGTGGGGGGCATTCTCGTCGATGCCGTGCATCACCGCGAAGCGGATGTAGTTGTCGTCCTCGTGCCAGGTGCATTCGATGACTTTCTCGCCGACATTGAAGACGATATACTCGTATTCCTTGCGCTGACGGTCCGTGCCGACGGCCTTGACGCCGTGCAGGGTCTTCCCGAAGCGTGCGATGGTGTTGGCGATGACGTTGCGCCAGCAGGTGAGTTGCCGGTTGGGCAGCGGGGTGCGGTCTTGTGCCATGGCTATTCGGGGATTTCGATTTCCGCGATTTCCCAGGTGTACAGGCATTCGTCACCGTAGCGGATGACGGGGGAGCAGCCGCGTTCGTACCGGAGGGATTCGTTTTCCTCATCCCAGCCTTCGGCGCGGAGCATCTGGAGGGTGTTTTCTACGTCCTTGTCACGCGCCGCTTCGGCGGCAGGCTTGGTAGGGTACAGGGTAGGGGTGCCTACTAAACGGATATCTTCGTTCATGCAGGCGAGGAGGAACATTTTCTTGGGCATGGTGGTGTCAGTCTTCGGTGGTTATTTCGGCGCAGCCGTGGAAGGTCTCGTATTCGAAGTCGGGGCAGGAGTCGTCGTCGTTGCGGTCCTCGATCACTGTGGCGAGCTCCCGCAGGAAGTCGGCGGTGTATCCGTCGTCGCAGGTGATGGTAAGGCTTACCTGGCGGGGTTCCTTGCCGGCTTTCTTGTATGCCTTTTTTCTCATCTGTTCGCGGTTCGGGACTTTCCGGAGGGTGATGAAGAGGTAGATGGCGACGGCCAGGAAGATCACCGCGAAGGCGATGGCGAACATGGGGATGTTCTGCTGGAATTTATCTTCGTAGATTTCCCCTTCGGGAAGCGAGGGCATCTCGAAGTCCGTGGTGGACAGCGTGGTGGTGTCGGGGACGGCTTCCGTGACGGGTGCCGTCTGGGCGGATGCGGACAGGGAGAGGAGAAGAAGCATGGCGCAGAGCAGGACTCTGCAGAGGTTGATGAGCTGTTTCATGATAAGTTTTTTTTTAGGAGATGCGCCCGGGAATCCTCCTTGCTTTAGCTGGGAGATGAGAGGGCGCGGATTTTTGGTTTTTAATATATTGCACTACGGTTGATTCTGAGATGTGGCCTACGGTTTCTATGAAATAGGATCGAGTCCACAGTGACGGATAGCGTCGCAGGTAAGCGTATTCCGCGCGGAGGCGGTATGAAGTGTAACCTTTCAGTTCGCGGATGATTGTATGAATTGCGAGTGAGGGAGGGGCGCAGATGAAGAGATGCACGTGGTCGGGCATTACTTCCATTATCGGGATGGTTATGTGTAGCGAGTATGATTTTTCATACAGTAGTTTTTTGAGCCGTTCGGCGGTGGAATAGCGCAGTAGGTTGTAGCGGTATTTTGGGCTGAATATGATGTGATAGCCGATGTTGTATGTCGTGTGTGACGTTGCTTTGTATTTGCTCATAATTTGCTGGTTTGTATTTGTTTTGCCAGCAATTTTGAGTATATTTGCAATATGCTGAAGGCGTACAGATACCGGCTTTATCCGACGGCTGAGCAGGCGGAGTATTTTGCGAAGTGCTTCGGCTGCTGCCGTATCGTATATAACCGGACGCTTGATTACATGTCGGTGTTCTGGATCGGGGGAGGCAGAAGCGTGAGTTATTTTGACGCGAAGCGGCAGCTTGTCGAGTTGAAGGAAATGTATCCGTGGCTTTCGGAAGTGAACAGCCAGTCTTTGCAGTATGCCGTCAAGCAGTGCGCCGACGGCTTTGTAAATTGGTGGCGCAGGGGTACGGAGCATCCTCAGCCAAAGCGTAAGCGTGGCAGGCAGGCCTTTCACAATCCGCAGCATTGCAGTGTTGACTGGCAGGCCGGGACGGTGTCCATCCCGAAGTGTAGGGATGTTAGGGCGCGTTTGCATCGTCGCTTTAAAGGGATGGTCAAGGATTTGACTGTCATTCGCGAGCCGGACGGTCGGTATTATGTCTCTGTTTTGGTTGACACGGCGGAAGTGCCGGCCGCGAAGCGTCCGGTGACGCCGGAGACGACGGTCGGGATCGACGTCGGCGTTCATAACTTCGCCGTGCTGAGCGACGGGCGCGTCTTTTCTGCCGGACATTTCTCGGCGAAGGCTGCGAAGCGCCTGGCGTACTATCAGCGGAGCCTGAGGCGTAAGACGAAGGGCTCGCGCAGTTGGAAGCGTACGCAGCGACGTATTGCGGATATCCACGGGCATATTGCCAGGCAGCGTCTGGACAGGGCGCACAAGATCACGTTTGAATTGACCCACGACAGCCAAGTGGGGACAATTTGTATTGAAGACCTTGACATTCGTCAGTGGATGCGCAACAGGCATTTGGCTTATGATGCGGCGGATGCCGCCGTCGGTATGTTTTTGAACCTGTTGCGGTACAAGTGCGAATGGTACGGTGTCAACTTGTTGACGATAGGTCGTTGGGATGCGAGCAGCAGGACGTGCAGCGTCTGTGGAGCGGTGAACCGTTCCTTGAAGTTGGGCCAGCGTAGCTGGCGGTGTATGTCCTGCGGTACCGTACACAACCGGGATTACAATGCTGCTGTGAATATCAGATCGTTCGCTTTGCGGACGCTACCCTCGGATGGAGGGGAAGTGACGCCTGCGGACCGTACTTCTGTGGACGACCGCCGCATCAGCGGCCTAAGAAGCAGGGGCGGGCAGAGGCAGGAATCAATCCGTAGTGCTACGGATGCTCCCGTTCTTTAGACGGGAGTACATCACCGTTTCTTGAGTATTTTCCTGACGGCGTCGGCGA
>Ga0310786_10009354_pt1 | contig 12454 bp, 12 predicted proteins | sample AusTroGonzalo_MG_FD_203881 | JGI IMG/M metagenome (GOLD analysis project Ga0310786, IMG submission 203881) | Bovine rumen microbial communities from tropical cattle in Woodstock, Queensland, Australia - Gonzalo_03 (v2) (version 2) | ecosystem: Host-associated > Mammals > Digestive system >...
CCCTGACGTTCATGGTACCTGAATCTGTGATGAGGTTATCTCCCATATCGTCACCCTGTGCTGAGGAATCTCCGAACAGGACAATGGCCCCTGCGAGGACCGCCAATGCAGCGATAGCAGATATGGCGTAGATGTACTTCATGTCCATGTTTCTGACCCCTTGAGGTGAATCTCGGTTTTGAAAGTAAATAAAGCTGACTGCAAGATAATCAGTTATATTGTAAGATTCCTATACCTCTTCTTATGGGACTAATCAAGGCGCTCGCAGGTTCCGTAAGCGGAACATTGGCAGACCAGTGGAAGGAATTCTTCTACTGCGAATCGATGCCGAAAGAAATCTTAATGATCAAGGGTGTCAAACAGGTCGGAAAGCGTTCCAGCAATACCAAGGGAAGCGACAACATCATCAGTAACGGTTCCGGTATCGCTGTCGCGGACGGCCAGTGTATGATAATCGTCGAATCCGGAAAGGTCGTGGAGATCTGTTCCGAGCCCGGTACGTACACATACGACACTTCCACAGAGCCCAGTGTCTTCACCGGAGGACTCGGAAAGGGTGTCATCAACACCTTCAAGACCATGGGCAGACGTTTCACGTACGGTGGCGACACCGGAAAGGACCAGCGTGTCTACTACTTCAACATGAAGGAGATCCTGGACAACAAGTTCGGAACATCCACGCCCATCCCCTTCCGTGTGGTCGACAGGAACATCGGACTGGACATAGATGTCTCCGTCCGCTGCTTCGGAGTATTCTCCTACAAGATCTCCGACCCTATCCTGTTCTACACCAATGTCTGCGGTAACGTCAAGGACCAATACTCCAGGACCGAGATCGATGACCAGCTCAAGACAGAATTCATAGCGGCACTTCAGCCTGGTTTCGGAAAGCTCTCCGACCTCGGACTGCGCCCGAACCAGCTGGTCAACCACAGCGAAGAATTGCAGGACGCGATGAACGAGGCACTGTCCAAGAAATGGTCAGAGACCCGCGGACTCGACGTCGTCAGCGTAGCTATCGGTTCAGTCACCCTTCCGCCAGAGGATGCGGAGCTCATCAAGAACGCTCAGAAGGCAGGAATGCTTCGCGACCCGTCAATGGCCGGAGCAACCCTCGTGGAAGCCCAGGCATCCGCACTTAAGACCGCTGCAGGCAACGAGGCCGGTGCGGTCACAGGACTCATGGGGGTCGGACTGGTCGGACAGATGGGCGGAGGCGGAATGAACGCCGGCGCCTACTATGACAGAGCAGAACAGCAGAAACAGCAGCAGCCTCAGCAGGCACAGCCCGCTGCAGGATCCTGGACCTGTTCCTGCGGAGCAGTCGCTACTGGAAAGTTCTGTCCCGAGTGCGGGGCGAAGAAACCGGAGAACAACGGCTGGACCTGCAAGTGCGGAGCGGTCAACAAGGGCAGGTTCTGTACAGAATGCGGTGCAAAGAAGCCCGAAGGAGTGCCCAAATACCGCTGCGACAAGTGCGGATGGGAGCCTGCGGACCCCACCAAGCCTCCTAAGTTCTGTCCGGAATGTGGAGACCCGTTCAACGATGAGGACGCGATTTGATGTCAGACATCATCAACCACAAGTGTCCGTTCTGCGGAGCGACACTGGAATTCGACATAGGATCTCAGAAGGTCAAATGCCCTTACTGCGACAACGAGTTCGAGCCCGAGGAACTGAAGAAGAACGAAGGAGACCTCACGGTCAACGAGGAAAACATCGAACTTGCGGCTGACGGAGGAACGGAATGGTCCGAGAAGGAACTCTATGGAATGTCCGAATACCAATGTCAATCCTGCGGAGGCGATCTGTACACCGATGAGAACACATCGGCCACAATATGTCCATACTGCGGAAACGCGGTAGCACTGAAGGGTCGTCTGTCGGGAACCTTGAAGCCAGATCTCGTCATCCCCTTCCAGAAGACCAAGGAGGAGGCCCTGCAGGGTCTATCAGACCACGTAGGGAGCAAGATGTTCGTCGCCAAGAACTTCCTCAGGGACAACAAGCTGGAAGAGGTCAAGGGACTGTATGTACCGTTCTGGGTGTATGACGCTGACCTCGATGCCGATGTCATCTATGATTGTGTGGATGAGCGCACTTGGACATCAGGGAACACCGAGTACACAGAGCGCAAGTACTACAAGGTCAGGAGAGCTGGAGACATAGCGTTCGACCATGTTCCCGCCGACGGTTCTTCCAAGATGCCCGATGACCTCATGGAGTCCATCGAGCCCTTCGACCACAACAAGGCCGTTGAGTTCACCACAAGCTACCTTTCCGGATACGTAGCGGACAAGTACGACCTCGACCAGGAGGCGGTCCGCCCACGTGTGAGGAAGAGAATGGCAGAGGGTGCGGCAGATGCCTTCGGATCCACAGTCCACTACGATGAGGTCCACGTGGCAAGCTCCAACATATCGGCGAAGTCGTCAACGGTCAACTACGTGATGTACCCTGTATGGTTACTTAGTACGAACTGGAACGACCAGCTATTCACATTCGCTATGAACGGTCAGACCGGAAAGATGGTGGGCAACCTTCCGATGAACAAGTTGAAACTGGCATCGGCCACAGCCGGAGTGTTCGCAGCCGTCCTGGCCATCGTCATTCTGCTGTTCTTCTTCGCAACGGAGGAATTCGATTTCGGCGGTATAGTCGGAGGACTCATCCTCGGAGGAATAGCTGCCGCGATCTTCTTCGCATACTTCCAGTCTCAGCTGAAGAACGTCCAGTTCCAGCACGGTGCATCGGCATACTACCGCGAAGGCAGCATGAACCTGAAGGTCAAAGAGGACACTTTCCTATACAAACGTGTCACCTCCAGGCGCATAAGCAACGACTGAAACTCATTCAGGTCCCGAAAGGGACCTTCTTTCTATTATTTATTCAATTGATCGATAAGGCACAGCCTGAGCTGGTATACGGCAGGGATGACCCTGGCCTTTGAAAAGACCCTTATGGGATTCACATCGTGAAAATGAACACGACAGCGAGGACAACGATGACGCCGAATGCGATGAAAGGCATGGCATTGACGATTTTGTCCTGCTTTGACAACTGAGGCTGCAAAGGTGTCATGAACTCTGCAAAGTCTTCCACATATAAATCCGATGCGCCACTTTTTGTACTTCCAGACCCTTGTTCGGACGGTATCATGACAATAAGCGTCCTCTTCGTATGTTACGGCAACATATGCCGCAGCCCCTTGGCCGAATTCGTATTCAAGGACATGGTCGAGAAGGAGGGTCTGCAAGGGAAGATCTATGTGGAATCTGCAGGTACGAGCGGTTTCCATATCGGGGATCCTGTGGACAGACGCTCAGCAGAGGTCATGAAAAGACACGGGATATCCTGTGCTGGCAAGAAGAGCAGGCAGCTTGCTGTCAGTGATTTCAATGATTTTGACTACGTCATCGCGATGGATCATGACAATATGGATGAGATACAGGCCATCCTCCCAAAGACGGCAGATTGCACGGTCAAGCTCCTGATGGACTACGCCGGCGGAGGTATAGTCGACGATCCATACTTCACACTGGACTTCGACAAGGCCTATGAGGATATCGAAAAGGGATGCAAAGGGCTCCTGGATGAAGTGAGGAAGAATCTGCAATGAAGATCAGGATGTTCATCTCCATACCGGTAAAGGATCCCGAGCCCTTGAAATCCATCCTAGCGGAACTGAAGACCACCAACAATGTCAGGCCCTCTCCGCTGTCGCAGATGCATATAACGATGAGATTCATCGGAGACATAGATGACGGTAAGACCAAGAAGGTCGTCAAAGCTGTCCAGGATGCAGTTGATGGCATTGAACCGTTCACCATAACCATAGGTGGCGCGGGATGCTTCCCAAAACCCTCGAGACCTTCCGTCCTCTGGATTGGGGCGAGACCTGAGGATATCCTGAAAACCATCTCTGATAGAATAGCGGAGAATCTGAAAAAGGCCAACATATCATTCGATGAGAAGCCTTTCAGAAGCCACATCACCGTTGGAAGATGCACTGGACCGATGGATCCCAGGCCTTTCATCGACAGCTATTCCGGTAAGGATATCGAATCCTTCCTGTGCGACGAGGTGCTGATCATGAGGTCCGAGCTCAGCCCGCATGGTGCTAAGCACACAGTCCTCGAAAGGGTGCCGATCGGTTTGTCTTGTTGACCGCAGTATCACACCTTTATATTCTATACTAACGAAACACCTCCCGAGTGATACTTTGCTCGTTAGATTGAAGGGAAACAACAAGGGAGGAATAGAAGGTCTTCCGCTGCAACTCATGATAATGATAATGGTAGCTACCATGGGGAGCGCAGTGATAGTGGGGTGGATGGGGAATATCGATACCCCTCAGTACATCAGCACCCTGGGCGTGGAGGAGAATATCGTGTACATTGATGACGGGGAGATACCTGACATACACATATGCGTCCTGGACCAGAACGATGAACCCATGAAGGGAGTTACCGTCCGCATAGTGAACAGCCAGGTCTACCACCCTGATGGAAAGGACCACGATGTGGTCACCGACACCTACGGTAGAGCCGTTCTGAAAGGATGGCTGCTCGGTGATTATCCCATGGGAACGATAGCACTGAAGATCAGCGCATACAAATCCGGTTACACCACCTATACGGAGGAGGTCGCCGGAGTGGTAGTATGATCCGTTCCAAGAAAGGCGTTATCGGCCTGCCGATAAAGCTGACCGTATCCTTCCTGGTCCTTGCACTGATGGTCCCTCCCATAATGCTCTCCGTAGAGAGTATCCGTGATGATATGGCCAGCAACCATATCAGATCGGATGCAGAAGAGCTGGGGGGTCTGATAGACATGGTCGGTAGGAAGGGTTCAGGCTACAGGATGCACCACGAATTGAGTATTGAGGAAGGAGGATACCTGACCATAGGCGGTGCTGACGGGTACATAATCCGTGCATCATTCGGTGATGATACGGTCTCCAAGATACTATTGGACCGCCCTGTATGCAGTGAAGAACTCACGCTGTTCGGAACGGTGATCATAGAGCTATCCAGCGGCCCTAATGGGGTCTCTGTGAGGAAGATATGATAGAATTCACCATTTCTAGGGTCGTTCTGTGCGCCTGCGGAATGATCCTCATCGTATCTGTGGCAGGTGTTTTGAACGGAGTCTATGACAGAAACGAAGAACAGTTGAATAATGATCTAGCCGACAGATTCGCTTACATGCTGGATGTCTTTCAGTCTTCAGATGATGATACGCTCGTCCTAGATGGGACAAGGATACTTCCAGAAGGGTGCACAGCTCATATCCATGACGGATTCGTTGAGTTGCTAGATAACGATCACAGACACATGGCAACGACTGAATTCAAAGGGGAATTCCTGTTAAGATGGGGAGATACTGTGACGGTCACTCACCGAATGTCTCGGCTATCTTCCTGACAGTATCGGTGAAGATATCGATCTCCTCGAGACTGTTGTACAGGTATGTGGATGCCCTAGCACTGCCATCGATCGCCCTGGAAACATAGAATGGATGTGCGCAGTGCATTCCGGAACGGATCATGACCCCGGACATGCTATCCAGCATCATTGCTATATCATGTGATGCAAGACCATCGATGTTGAAGGACAACACTCCACATCTCTTTCCAGGCTGTTCCGGACCGACAAGATGCAGACTCTTGATATCCTCGAGATTACCCATAGCACGTCTCATCAGCTCGGTGTCCCATGCCTCGACGTTATCCATTCCGACATCCTTGAGGTAGTCCAAAGCGGCCTTGGTCCCGATTATTCCTGCGTAGTTCAACAGACCTGCCTCGAACCTGTCGGGTATAGGGGCCATTGTGACGCTGTCATAAGTGGTCAGACCGACGGTGCCTCCTCCGACAGTCAGGGGACTGAGCTTCTCCAGGACCTCTTTCTTACCGTACATGACGCCCATACCGCTGGGGCCCAACATCTTATGGACAGAACAGCAATAGATGTCCGCGTCGATCTTCGATAGGTCGACAGGCATATGGGGTGCTGCCTGAGCTCCGTCTATGATGACTATCGCCCCATGGTCATGGGCGATCTCCGTGACTGCTTTAACGGGAACAGAACAGCCCGTGACGTTATTGGTGTGCTGGATCGATACGACCTTGACCTTACTGTCCATACAGGACTTGAATGATTCGATATCGAACTCTCCGCTCCTTCCGGATTTAGAGAATCTGCGTTCGATACCTACAGTGTCCCTGAGGCGGAGCCAGGGGACGTGATTGGAATTATGCTCGGCATCCGTAGTGACTACGACGTCGCCCTTCTTCAGACCTAGTCCGAATGCGGCTGTGTTCAAACCTTCGGTACTGTTCTTTGTGAAGATATAGCACTCAGGATCCTTCGTGTTGAAGAATGAAGCAAGGGTGTCCCTGCACTCATCTATTGCAACAGACACTTTAGTGGCCATGGAATGTACGCTGCGGCCTCCGCAGGCGGGATAGTTCTCATAGTAATCATCCATCGCCCGTATGACCTGATCTGGTCTGAGGGACTGGCATGCATTGTCGAGATATATCCCCAGATTCTTGCGGATGGTCGGAAAATCCTTCCTTACGGAACCCATGTCCATATTTCTCAATCCTTGGGACCGTTAATAAGGATATCCATGCCATCAACCTAATATCAGTGTATTGCATCGGTCAATCCATGGTATCCTTGAAGACAGATATCGGAAGCATCAGCCTGGAGAGGCCCAGCATGATAGCATCCGGTATCATGGATGAGACCGGGAAGTCCCTGGTGCGCGTTTTGGAATCCGGTGCAGGTGCAGTGGTCACCAAATCTGTCGGTCTGCAGCCCAATGCAGGCCATGACAATCCATGTTTCATGGAGGTCAGGGGCGGATACGTCAACGCCATGGGCCTGCCGAATCCCGGTATAGAACTCTTCAAGGAAGAAATGGAGATAGCCGTCCCGAAAGGAAAGGTCATCGGTTCCATATACGGTGCTGGCCCGGAGGACTTCTCAAAATTGGCTGCCAAGATGGAGGACTACGGCGCATGCGCTGTGGAACTCAACCTGTCGTGCCCCCATGCTAAAGGATACGGCATGGAGGTGGGTACGGACCCCGCCATGGTGAAAACCATCGTTGAAGCGGTCAAATCATCGGTTTCGATTCCAGTATGGGCAAAGCTCACTCCCAACACACATATCCTGACGCAGATCGGAATGGCCGTGCAGGATGCAGGAGGGGATGCAGTCGTGGCCATCAACACGCTGAAGGCGATGGTCATCTCCCCCGAGTTCGCCAGGCCCATAATGAGCAACAAGTTCTGCGGACTGTCCGGCGAAGCAGTCAAACCTGTCGGCGTCAGAGCGATCTACGATTTGAAGAGCGTCCTTGACATCCCGCTAATAGGTGTCGGCGGAATCTCCGACTGGAGGGATGCAGCGGAATACATCATGGCAGGTGCGAGCGCATTCCAGGTAGGAAGCGCCGTAGGCACCAGAGGGCTCTGTGTTTTCAAAGAGATAAACGAAGGATTGTCCAAATTCATGGAGGAGTATGGTTACTCCTCTATCGCTTCAATGGTAGGTGCTGCCCATGAGTGATGTGGTCGTCATCAAGAAGATAATCGAGGAGGCATACGACACCAAAACGTTCGTCTTCGACTGGGATGCAAAGGTCCGCCCAGGACAGTTCATCATGATCTGGATTCCAGGCACCGACGAGATTCCCATGTCAGTCTCCGGGATCTGCGAGAAGACCAAGAGCATCACCGTGAAGGCCATAGGCGATGCCACCAAGAAGCTCCATGAGTTCAAGGTGGGCGACAGACTCTCGATCAGAGGGCCGTTCGGCAACGGTTTCGACCTTTCCAACAAGAATATCCTCATTATCGGAGGAGGGGTTGGTACAGCAGCCGTAATGCCTGCTGTCGTCCAGACCGGTGCTGATACGATCATAGCCGCCCGTTCCGACAAGGACCTTATCATGCTAGACACCGCCAGGAAACACGCTGCCAATCTATGGATCGCCACAGATGACGGTAGTGCAGGCTTCCACGGCAATGCAGTACAGCTGATGAAGGAGAAACTGAAGGAGAAATCCTATGACTACATCGTAGCCTGCGGACCTGAGGTCATGCTCTATTTCACATACAAGGCGTGCGAAGAACTCGATCAGGACTGCCAGCTATCTCTGGAAAGATATATGAAATGCGGTGCAGGGGTCTGCGGATGCTGCGTCATGGACGATAAGCGCATCTGTAAGGACGGTCCGGTATTCACCAAGGCCCAGATCGCCCAGCTGACCGAGTTCGGCGTCTCCAAGAGGGATGCCTGCGGACGTGTCGTCACATTCAGGTGAAGATGACACAAGCTGATCATGTGACCGTCATACACGGCAGCATGACCGTGGACGTTCCCAGGAAGATCTTCAAAGGGAAGGACTGCAGAATCGATCCCGATGAGGCCGCGCCTTTCAAAAAGATCATACAGAGCCGTTATCCTTGGATCTCGGACAATGCCGTCGCAGTCATCCTTAACAAGGCTCAGATGGAGATGATGCGTGTAAGGGATGAGGAGACCAACGGCCGCGAATACAGCAAGACCCTTGCCGAGAAAGGAAAACTGGACGATGCGATCGCCCATCTGAAACTACGCTTAGAGCTCAATCCAGATGATGCGAAGTCCTGGTTAGACCTCAGCGAATTGCTTTTCAAGAAAGGGGATGCCAAGGGAGGGTTCGAAGCCTACAAGAAAGGCAACGAACTCTACGGAAACAAGAAACGATATCAATAAATACAGTCAACTAATCCTACCGTCCAGCGTCGGGGTAACACAGTGGCTATGTGGCGGACTGCAGATCCGCATACGGGGGTTCGATCCCCTCTCCCGACCCCATTTCTTTATCAAACAGTATCTCGATCGGACTACGTTTTATCGTATGGATTGCCCCGATTATGATTGTAGAATCATAATCAAGATGAGACCGTCAGTTTATCAATAAGACGGTCCACTTCAGAAGATTCCAACCCCAGATAATCAGTGCAGAAGGAGTATGCGGCCGTGTAGGTATCGACTCCGCTCACATCTATCGAATTCCAGTCGATCTCGAAGATATTGCCTATCTCGTCATAATGGGATATCAGATACATGTTCCTGTTATAGGTACATGAGACCACAGCACCGTATTCCTTTGAACTCGGGTCTATATTATACAGATTACAGAATGCTCTGGCCTCGCATTCCATCATCTCTTCAGCAGTGCATCCGCAAAGCGACTGCAGCAACAGGATCATGAAACCTGTCCTGTCCCTTCCGATGTTGCAATGGACTAGATACGGCCCGTCGTTGTCGATCATGGCCCTAAGGACTTCGACATCCTTCTCCTTCTGCTGGAAATAGAGATATCCCATGGACGGAGCTTTGAATTTGCCTTCTTTGCATAATTCGATGCAGTATCCGTCATATTTGGAGATGGCATCCTGAACGGTCGCATCCGAATATGACAGTGCTATCAGGTACTCGATACCTACCTCTTCAGCAAAGACATTGACAAAGAAAGACCTGCTCTGTTTATCGGGAGAATTCAGGGAACTGAACGATCTGTAGAGGATTCCGGGCTTGATATCCCCGCCAGTAACCTCATAGAAATTGGCGAAGATCTGCTCGGAAGGGTAATCCTTGACATCATTGCTATAGTTTTCATTGTAGAGAGGCGTATTCATATATCTCTCAGACACGCCGGTGTACACGAGCTTGATCGTGCTGCCTTTCTCTGCATCTATCAGTTTTCCCACACATCCGATCGAGACAGTCCCGTCCGTCTCTATGTTAACGAAGATATCGAACATAAAAATGCCCAGATAGGATTTCAGTAGTATCGCGCATTCGAAGGTCTCGGTCTCCGTTATGACGGTAAACGTGGACCCTAGATGCAACCCGGCATCGAATAATTCTTTGGCCTCGAGGTCGAGTTTCGGCTGATTGTATGAACTAAGGCCGGTGACTTCCCCGGTGAAAACAAGTTCCTCCTCAGACGGCTGGTATACTATGAAAGTGAAGGCCATCGACAGGACCACTGCCGCGACCGCGATCGTTAGGATTTCCTTGTTCCCTAGTTTCATGCCCTTGGCAATAGATTACGATAATATAACTGGTACCTGGCCCATCTGATAGCCTTTTTCTACGCTGTAAGATATAATGCCTTGGTGCTGCATTTGGAAATTCCTGATCACATCGAGGTACGCGGAGCGAAGATCCATAATCTGAAGAACATAGATGTGGACATACCTCTGAACAAGATAGTCGGTATAGCCGGCGTATCTGGATCGGGGAAATCGTCATTGGCTCTGGGCACATTATACTCTGAAGGATCCAGACGCTACCTGGAGGCCCTTTCCACATACACGCGCAGACGTATGACGCAAGCATCACGTTCAGAGGTGGATGACATCCGTTACGTACCGGCCTCGTTGGCCTTGCATCAGCGCCCCGGTGTCCCCGGGATCAGGAGCACATTCGGTACATCCACGGAGCTTCTGAACAGCATCAGACTGATGTTCTCGAGACTGGCCAACCACAGATGCCCTAATGGCCACTACCTGGAACCGAGCATCAATTTTGCAGCCATGCTCGACATATACTGTCCGATCTGCGGCGCGGAAGTCCACCCTCCTAGTGCAGAGGAACTTGCTTTCAACAGTACCGGCGCTTGCAGGGAGTGCGGAGGCACAGGGGTCATTCATGAGGTGGACGAATCAACTCTAGTAGATGAATCCAAGACGATCGATGAGGGTGCTGTGCTTCCATGGCAGACCCTTATGTGGTCACTGATGAAGGACATCGCCCGCGACATGGGCGTTCGCACCGATATCCCGTACAAGGAACTAACAGACAAGGAGAAGGACATAGTCCTCCACGGTGCGGCAGAGAAACATCATCTGCTATACTACAACGAGAAATCGGGGAACGCAGGCGAGATGGACTTCACATATTACAGTGCGGTCTACACGGTAGAGAATGCTCTGGCCAAAGTCAAGGATGAGAAAGGGATGAAGAGGGTCGAGAGATTCCTGAAGATGGGGCCATGCCCGTGCTGCAACGGAACAAGGCTCTCAGAAGAGGCTCGGGCACCGCTGCTCAGAGGGATTTCTCTCGATAAGGTTTGCAAGATGTCCCTGTCCGAATTGGAGGAATGGGTGAACGGGGTCCCGGAGTCTGTTCCTGATGACATGAAACAGATGGCCGAGAGCATATGTGAGGCATTCCACGACACATCCAGGCGTTTGCTGGATCTCGGATTGGGATATCTCACTCTCGATCGCCCGTCATCCACACTTTCCACCGGAGAGAGACAGCGCACACAGCTTGCAAGATCGGTACGCAACCGCACCACAGGTGTGCTGTACGTTCTGGATGAACCTTCCATCGGACTGCATCCTGCCAACATCGAAGGCCTGCTGGGAGTCATGGACGACCTTGTCAGTGACGGCAACTCGATAGTTCTCGTCGACCACGACACACAGGTCCTGTCCCATTCGGATTGGATTGTCGAACTGGGGCCGGGTGCCGGTGCCGATGGAGGGAATGTCATAGCCGAGGGTACCGTGGAAGATCTGGAAGAGAATAAGAACTCAAAAATAGGAAGATTCCTGAAGGATGGAAATCCCGGCCTGCGCAGCAGATCGCCTTCGGATAGGATGTTCGAACTCGGGACCATCAGCATGGAGACTGACCGGATACATACAGTCAAACCTCTGAATGTCAAGATACCGAAAGGCCGTTTCACGGTCGTCACCGGTGTTTCAGGTAGCGGGAAGACCACTATGGTCCTGGACAGCCTGATCCCTGCAATAGAGGCCAAGGTATCAGGAAGGCCTCTGCCGAACCATGTGAAATCCGTATCTGCTGAAGGTATTGAGCATATCAAGCTCATCGATGCCACACCGATCGGCATCAACATCCGTTCCACCGTGGCCACGTATGCTAATGTCCACGACGAACTGCGTAAGGTGTTCGCTAAGACGGAATATGCGAAGGAGAAAGGCATCAAGGCAGGGGATCTGTCATACAACACAGGATCCCTCAGATGCCCTACCTGCGACGGTACAGGCTCCATCAGCTTGGATGTGCAGTTCCTTCCAGATGTGGAGATCCCTTGTTCGGACTGCAACGGATCGCGTTACTGCCCGGAAGCATTCAAGATCGTCAGAACGAAGAAGGACGGTACCACCCAATCCCTACCTGACCTTATGGAGATGAGTGTGGACGAGGCACTGAATGCCTGCGACGATCTGAAAGTGGTGAAGACAAGACTCCAGCTGCTGCACGATGTAGGCTTGGGATACCTGACATTGGGCGAGGCGACGCCAGGCCTTTCCGGAGGAGAAGCACAGCGTCTGAAGCTTGCCAGCGAAATGGGTCGCGGTCAGGACGATACAATTTTTGTGTTCGACGAACCGACCATAGGTCTGCAT
>Ga0310786_10009355_pt1 | contig 12453 bp, 17 predicted proteins | sample AusTroGonzalo_MG_FD_203881 | JGI IMG/M metagenome (GOLD analysis project Ga0310786, IMG submission 203881) | Bovine rumen microbial communities from tropical cattle in Woodstock, Queensland, Australia - Gonzalo_03 (v2) (version 2) | ecosystem: Host-associated > Mammals > Digestive system >...
GTACCATTCAAATCAAACGTAAAATACGGCGGCTCGTCTACATACAGGCGATACTCACCATTCCCGTCGATGGTATACGGTACGTTCAACTCAAGAGCCTGTTCAAGTTCGTATACGGGCTGTTCGTAAGCATGCCCCACGATAAACCTGTAATTCTTTTTGTATCCCCCGTCTTTGAGCGCATCACGGACGGCGATAGGTACGTCTATCATTTTTCGTATACCTCGATTTTGAAAATATCAAAATAGTTGCCGTTTACCATTTCGCGATGTTTGCTCGGTGTAATGTCGTAATATGCTTCAATGGCGCGCATCCTGTTTTGTGTTTGATCATATACGCCGAGAGTTACAACGTGGTTGTGTACCGCGCCGTTCCATAATTCCATAAAAGCGTCGGTGTCCATGCCGTCCATACCGCAAAGCCAAACATTGAATGAGCCTTGCAAGCGTGATCTTGAATAAATACGATGTTCGACGTAGTTTCCGTCTTGCCATTTTTCGTATTCTTCTTTTGGATTTATCTTGTACGATTTCCAATCTATGTACGGTGTCAAATCCGTATTGTTAACTACTACGAGTGTATTCATATCGTCACCAAACTATTGTTGCCCGTGAGCCTGTAATTCGCGGTTGCTTTCGACTGTATCACGCGGAATACTCTATCCATATCGCCTTCAAGCCTAATCGGTTCAGCCGTGTTGTCGTTGATGTTCTGAAGCAATGCGATAATCGTTCCAATATCAACGGTTGTTTTGTCGTTTTCTGTTGATGTCGTAAGTGACGGTGTAACCGCACCATACATCATATCAACCGCGTCATTCAGAACGCCCATGTTATCTTCTATTCCGACCGCTATTCCAGCGGGAATCCATTTTCCGATTTCGTCCGCCATAACTTTACTTGGCGACCCGATTTGTAATCCTGCCTTGATTCCGTCAATGAAGCCGCTAACCATTTCGCTCATCCAACTTTTAAGCGACTCCCACGCTCCCGCGATTCCGTTTTTCAGACCTTCAACGATATTCGTTCCGATTTCGACCATTTTGTCGGGAATAGTCATCATAATTTCAATCAATTTTTGTTTGAATTCGTTTGCTATTCTCGGGCCTTCGGCAATGAATTTCTGTCCGAAATTTTGGAGATTAGTCAACACTTTATTGAATAATTCCATAATTTTTTCGGGCAACGAAATCATCGTGTTGATGAAGTTTCCGAGCATCAATCCTGCATAATTAGCCGCAAGCGTAGGAAGTTGTGAAAGCCATGTATCGACCGCCGTAACAACATTTGAGATGATCGTTCCTGCTTGCTGTACGAACTGACTTCCATATGTGATGATCATCTCGCCGATCATTGTGAAAATCTGAATGATGGATTCGAGCAATAACGGCGCATTTTCGACCAAAGCCTGTGCCAAAGCCATGTGTATCTGAATCGCGGCTTCGAGCAAAAGTGGCAGATTTTCTATGATCGCGGTCACGATGGCTTCTACCAAAGTCGGGATGGCTTGAATTATGACAGGCGTAGCTTGAATCAGTCCGTTAGCCAAACCTAACGCCAATTGTATTGCCGCTTCGACGAGTAAATCGATATTTTCTATCAATGCAGTCGCGATGGCGATGATCGCTTCGACCGCCGCAGGAATCAAAACTGGAAGTGAACTTGTGATACCTTCAACCAAACCAACCAAAATCTGAATTCCTGCTTCGAGGAGTTGTGGCGCGGCATCTAAAAACGCCAATGTCAATTGTCCGATTATTAAAACAGCAGAACTAATGAGCAAATCAAGGTTGTCCATGATGCCTTGACCGATTGCGCTCAATATTTGAATCGCACACGTTAAGAATTCTGGCGTTCCTTGCGCTATAAATTGAACGAACTGTGACGTGATCTGTGTCGCGGCGTTCATGATCATCGGCATGTTCTGAACCAAACCGTCGCCAAGTGCTTTCAGCAAATCGCCGCCTGCCTGCAAAAATGACGGAAGTTTTTCGATGATCATGTTCAAGCCTTGCGAAAGAACATCTCCAATCACAGTGATTGCTCCCGACATGTCGCCGTTTCTTAATGCATCGGCAACTTGCGACATTCCGTCTGTTCCAAGTTGAACAAATTCACGCAATGCAGGCGTTAACATGTCAGAAACGGCAATTTTTGCTCCTTCAAGCGCGGATTTGAACAATGTGACATCTCCCGCGAGGTTGTCCAACTGAGTTTTTGCCATTTCTTCTGCCGCGCCGTCAGCGTTCATGATCGCGTCACCGATTTCATCCCATCTTTCGGCTGTTGTTCCGAGCAAAGCATTTGCCGCCGCAACGTCACGAGTGTTGAAAATATCGCTGAACGCCTGCAATTTTTGTTCGTCGGTCATGTCGCTCATTGCAACGTTCAAATCTTGGAATATATCTTGAAATTGCCGCATTTGTCCTGTGGCTTCATCAAATACAAGATTGTGACCGACGGCATCGCCGAATTTGTCCAAAAGTTTTGCACCTTCAGACGTGGGCGACGACAGTTTGAGAATCATATTTCGAAGATGTGTTCCTGCTTCTGAACCTTTTATACCGTTATCAGCAAGCACGCCGAGAACTTTGTTCATTTCATCAGTTACAGTTATGCCGTTTTCCATATCGGAATACATGTATTTTGCTGTTCCGCCGACGGTTAAGAACGCATCACCTAATTGCTCGACCGATGTGTTGGTCGTCGATGCCGTTTTTGCCATCTGATCAACCATTGTATTCGTCTGCTCAAACGTCAAGCCGAGTGCTGTTTGTGAATCGGTGATCATGTCGGATGCACGCGCCAAATCCATCGCGCCTGCCGCCGCTAAATTCATGACGTTCGGCAACATTGCCATTGATTGTTCGGCTGTATATCCTGCAAGTGCCATGTAATTGAGCGCATCAGCAGATTGAGTTGCAGAAAATTGCGTTGTTCGTCCCATTTCTTGAGCGAAATCACGCAATGCCGCGCTCGCTTCCATTCCTGCATATTTGCCTTGTTCAACGACCGCTTGCGCTTTGTCGCCCATAGTCGCATATACTTGCGACATGGATTGGTCAAACGTCATTCCCGCATCAATGGATGATTTTGCGAACGCCCCGACAGCCGCGCCCGCCGCAGTAAATGCCGCGCCCGCAACTTTCAAACCCGAACTAATAACACCACCTATTTTGCCGCCAATTGAACCAAGTTTGCTTGCGGCTGATGATGCACTTGCCAATCCACTATCAAATTGTGAGGAATCAAGCGTCAATATCGCTTTGAGTGTCATAACGTCCATGCTTATTTTTCCTCAACTTCGCTTTAAGCCCCGAAATTATTTCATCTTCGGTTGGTTGTTTTTTTTCTGTTTTTTGTTCGGTGATCAAGTCAGCGTATCGAAGATTCATGACCTTGCCACCGTATTGTCTTGCCGTGTTATCGACTATTGCTTGTAATGCGTCTGTAACGTATATCTGAAATATCTTTTCTTTCGTTTGCTTTGATGTAAGGGCTACACAATGCTGTATTATGTAGCCCTTTCCCATCAAGTCGAGCATTTCAAGGTTGATCGATACTAAACACTCGGCATATCCATTGGAACCAATCGCACTAATGACGTAAAAAAACCTACCACGCTCTCGTCGTTTATCAGTTCATTGAACGCTTTCAGATATTCCGAAACGGGATAATCATCAACGTTCTTCGGGTCGACAAAACAACATAATGCCAATAATTCGAGCGTTTCTTCGGCATGTGTTTCAAGTGCCGCGTCGAGCATTGCCGACATATTCTGTTTCATCTGTTCTTCGGTCGCCTTTTTATTCCTCAATTCCATCGCCTGTCTTTCTTCAAGCGTCATGCTGATCGTAGGAATTTCCTTTTCGGGAAGACGTTTTCGAATGTTCATGATGTCGGTCGCGGTCAGCCATTTTTCAACGCTTTTTCTGATCGCGTTCGTCTGCTTCAAAAATTCCGTTGGTTTACAACTTGCCAATGTTTTCATATCGATTTCCTTTCTCTCTCCGTTTGTGTGTGTTTATTTATGCGCCGAGTGGATCGCAAGTCAGACCCTTAAGCGAGAATGTCTGACGCTCGGTCACGTCGCCGTTTGAAGATTCAACAACAAATACCTGCGTATCTTTGTTTGTAATCTTGAATACGCCGTTCTTGTCGGGATCATCGATGATTTCAACGAGTCCGCTACCCTGTGACGGGTCAAGACCGACTTTAACGCTTGTTGCTGTCGGGTCAAGGTCGCTGAATTTAAGGCAAAGGAAGTTACCCTCACCCCAAAGGTCAGTGATCGGATTTGAACCCGAAAGGAAAAGAAGTTCTCCCTTGATCTCGTTTCCAACAACGGTCACATTTGATTGCATGCTTGAAACGGGTACTTCATAAAGCGATGTTGAACCCGATTCGGGAGCAACCGTTACGTCTTCGAGAACGTTCGGGTCTATTGAATAGAACACCATAGGAACTACATCCTGCGCATTGATGGAAACATGTCCTGTGATCTCAAGCGTAACAGTTCCTTTTCCGTTCTTTGTTGTCTGTAATGAGAAACCACCCGATGAAAGTGCATTGAGAACCTGTATTGCTACAAATCCGCCATCGGCACGGTCGCCAACCCACCATATATCGGTGAAATCGCTCTGTTTGAGTGATCTACGAGGAATGATCTTTCCTGTGTTGTCGATGTCGATGTCAGCCGCACCGAGTGAAAGTTTGATCAGTTCGGGTGAATTGCCAAGTGATGTTGTTGAAAGTTTACACTCCCAACTATCAAGATGCTTGAATTCCTTTACGTTGATCGGCGCATTATCTACGTCTTCAGCGTAATCGGAATAAGTCGGTATACATGTAGGATTGATACCGCCTGTTGTCGCGCAAATGATATCTGAATCTGTGAATCCGACCTGTCCGTTTATAGCGGCTTCAAGGTCGAAGTTTTTGAGAAGTACGCCTGCATCAACCTGTAATCCGCTAAACGCATTCTCGGGAATGACCGTATATCTTGCCATTTTCTTATTCTCCCTTCTTCTAATATGCGGTGAAAAATTCCACCGTGACGTTCAAAACAATTCTTCTAACCATGTCGTCTACGTCGGACATGCGTTGTGCAAAAGGCGTTCCTCTTGCTATATACATCCTGCCGCCGTCGATTTTGACCGTGCATGGATTCATTTCGTAAAGGTATTTGGATATTTCATCCGCCTTTTTTGAAATGTTTTCCCACGACATTTGGCGATACCAAAGCGACGCGGTCAAAAATAATACGTTATTAAGGCTATCCGTGGATGTTTCGTAGGTTATATATGGCATTTTCGCGTCGTCGGGTACTGTGTTCTGATCATACGCGGGAATCCCGAATGAACTCCAAAATTTATACAATGCTTGTGATTTGTCCATACATTCACCCTACTTCGTGGGAAGTGAAGTTATTTCTTCGGCTGTGACTTGTCGCATGTCGAGCGATGCCGAACGAGGTGTATATTTATCATCGCCGTCTGACGTTACGCGGAAATACTTTCCGTCGCGAACACGTTTGAAATAATTGTGATATTCCAAAGTGATCGACCGTGATGTCGTCACGGTATAAAGACTTGTTACCCCTTCTTTGTCAGCACGACGCGCTTCTATTGATGAATCAAACACTATTGCCGCTTCAAACGATGCGCCATCAGTCCAAACAGGAACGATTGAACCATAGCCGTCTGATTTGGTGGTTTTATCCATCATTACGCATTCTTCCATTGCGTCTGTTAACAAAGACATTTATAACTTCCTCCACCTATTGAGTCGCGATGCGAATACCGAAATCGGGTCGCTTACGTTTGAAGTGCCGTTTGATGAAGCATAACCGCTTGACTTGCTGTAACTGTAACCGCCGAATGATTCCGAATTGAACGGCGACATTGCTTCACTACCAACTTTGCAATACTTGTCCGCCCATGTCTGAATTTCTGCGGCGATTTTCAGTAAATCGGGGTCTATTCTCATTGACTGAATAACACCGACAAACGTTTCGTCTTTTAGGTTCATATCCGTGGTATACTGATACACACCGTCATTAAATATTGAACCGTAAATCCGAAAATACTGTCCTTTTTGAACGATTTCGGGCAAACCGATGATCGTGTTGTTTTCAATCGTGATCGTTCCCGTTATTTGCGGGTATTTACGATGAAATTCATCGACATCAAACCAATTTTTCAAATAAGCGCATATTTCAGTCAGCATCTTTCTTTGTTGCCTTTCTACGCGTCGTCGGTTTCTTTGTTGAAGATGATCTCGATGTCGATTTCGTCTTTGATTTTGACGTCTTCGGCTCGGATTTCTTCTCGGGAAGTTTTACATCCTCAATTTCTGATACCTCAGGAACGCGTTCAGCGTCGATTTGGCGGGTTTTTGGCGTGTCGTCGACAATTTCCTTGATCAAAGGTCTATTCGCGCCATTTTCGTCGCTTAAAAGCGTTTTGAGCCTATCGTCGCTTACAACTAACCCGACACGGGGGAAAACATCCCCCGCATCGTATGTATATTTGTTATCCTGTAAATCTGCAAAACGTTCCAAAACAATGTATTTAGCCATAATTTATGCTCCAGGCGTTGATTTGGTGGTTGCAATCCAAAGTGAATTGGGATTGTAGAGAACAGGCATGAACAGAGCCGAAGCACGTGTCCAAAGAACAACAGGGTCGTTCTCAACCCACTGTGAAATATAAACGAATGGAGAAACCGAAGGTTCTGTGCTTGCGTTCATAAGTCCTGCGGGTACTGTTACCTCGGGCGGATCACCCCAAAGACCTACACCAAGTTTTCCTGCGGGATTGCTTGCAAAGAATGAAATCTTGTTTGCAGGATAATATCTCTTGGTTGTGATCGAAGGTCTGCCGTCTGAACCGATTGTATGATCAGCACCATATGTGAGGTCATTTGTTATGATCTCGGCAATGCCGAATTCCTCGTTCATGTACTGCGCAAAATCGCTCTGACGAACCATTGCGCCTGCGCCGATATTTCCGTTGATCGCTTTCTGAATGTTGATGTCGCCACGGAGTTTTGTGAGGTTAGCCTTTGAAAGAACCATTCCGTTGAGGATTGTTCCGCTTGCTGTTGCGGCATCTATGATGTCCTGTAACTGTGAAGGAACATCCTTGGATGCGCCTGCGCCGAAATCGATTTCCTCGTCGGTCTGTCCTGCGGGAACACCATAATCAACGGTGAGGTCAAGGTTGTTCTCCTTGATCGTAACCTTACCTGTTGCGAGAAGTTCGTTCTTTGCTACCTTTGAACGCGTGAAGACTTCTTCAGCGAGCCTTGCGCCGTCATTGATAACATACTCATAAATCTGATCTTCACGAACGCCCGAACGCAGGAGTGTGCGAAGTCTTTCACTCTGATTGATCTTTGTCTTGATCAGACCCTTTTCAATGTTGTGCGTGTCAACGGGTACTCTGAATGTGGTATGTGTTTCGGTATCGAAACCGTGGAACTGTGCCATCATCGGTATCTGATACTGTGAAGCAAGGCTGTTCCACTTAGCCATGATGTTATCTGTCTTTTCATCGCCGAAAAGCCCATCAATAGGGTCATTCTGACGTGTTACGTTGAATCCAACGTTTAACCAATCCGCTTCGGATACAAAACCCAAAACGTTCTGTTCCCATTTGTCTGCCATTGTTTTATTCTCCCTTCATCAAATTTATCAGTCATAAGGTCTTGTAACCGACGGGTCAGCATCAACGAACTTGAAGCCCTTGTTTCCAAGTGCTGTAAGTGTTGAAGCGGTTAACTGTTCAACCGAAAGCGGAATACGTGACTTGATCACCGTGCCGCGTGTTACAACTGAACCTGCTGATGCGCCGTTTGTAACGTCAACGTCTTCATAGACGATACCCGTAGCAGATGCGCCAACAGCGGGATAAACAGTTCCCATAGGTACATACTTTCCATCTTTGCCATCTACGCCCATTGATGCGGGAATGTTTCTTGTTTCACGATCACAATCTTCATCATGAAGCAGGAAATATCCAGGCGCGTACACTTTGCCATTGCTGTTTCCTATCATTGACATGATATTCAGTCCTCCTTACCATTTGATTTTGGATTTTCGCCGTAAAGATTGTTATGAAATGCCGCCGCAATCTTTGCCGCTCTGCTCCCCTGCGTGTTATTGTTTGAACTATCATTGGCGGGCGGTGTCGCCGTGTTAGCACCTTGAATCCCGTCTGTTGTAATGAAATCAGCCCATTCCGTCTTGATCGACTCGATTGCTTTGGATTCGTCTTTAACGTTTCCGCTTTCGTCGAGTTCCACCTTGTCGATGTCGGTCACTTTGATGATCGAATCAATGCGTTTTTCAGAAACGCCTGCGCTTTTAAGGATTGCGCGATACGCTCTTTCTTTTGACGCTTTGGTTTCTTTTGCTGATGTTTCGTTTTTGAACGTGTCAAAATCGGCTTTGATCTTGTTGCGTTCCTCAACCATTGCATCGTATTTGATCTTCCAAGCGTTGCCGCCGTTTTTCTCGGCTTCGGTCTTTAATGCGTCAAGTTCTTTCTGCAATGTGTCGGCGTTGTTAGCCTTTGCTTTAAAACCGTCCGCTTCTTTTCTTGCGTTGTCGCGTTCTTCCTTTAACGCTTCGACTGTTTCAGAATGTGCGTTGATGATTTCGTCTACCTTATCGCCCTCAATTCCGAGTGCAGACAGGAATTTCCGTGTTAGTGCCATTATTTCGCTCCTTTCCTTCGGTGAGATTTCTTTCTCGTTCGCGATGTGTTTATTGATGAATGTATGATCAAATCCAAGTTTCTTTATGGACATGAAAAAAGAGTTATTAAATGCTAATAAAACATTCAACAACTCCTTTATAACTCATTTTATTGAATTTGTCCATACTTTTTACGCATTTATTTGCGTTTTATATATGATCATCCTTTCAAACAGGCTTCTGCCATCGATTTGTATTCATCCAAATGATTGTCAACGGCAGGCTTTAGATACGGTTGCGCCGCCATTTTCGATGTTCCGAATTCAACATACGGAGCATATTCGACGTTCGTGCCGACATACACCGATTCTTCGTTCGTATGCACTTCATGAGTGAGCGATGCTCGAAGTCGTCCTGTGTCAACGGGGCAAATGTCGACGGCATAATTTTCGCATTGTATGCCGATCATTTCAAGCGCTTTTTCGACCGCCGCGTTCTTTGCGTTGATCACGTCTTTTGTATTATCGTCTATTTTGAATGACATTCCCATAGAATCACCTCAAATATCATCATCAGCGTCGATTTCCTCGCGTTCCCATTCGTCAACGAACAAATTCTTACCTTCACGTTTAGAACGCGCTAAACGCGCAAGGAAATCCGTTTCTAATTCATCCTCGGGTTGTATGTAATCTTCGCCATCAATCGTGATCATAACCAAACCGTCGGGATTGGAATATCCGATGTCGTCGTTCGGGTAAACCGCGCTATATTGTTCTAATGCTTCTCGTGAAATCATCAAATCAGTCCTTTCAGTATCTTTTCGAATTCTTTCCATGCTGTCGGTAGGTATTTTTGCATCATTGCGGATTTGTCTTTGTCGAATGATGCTTCAAACATGTTCGCGAACGCTTCGGAAGACAATCCATAATCGGGTCTGTCGCGCCAATACTTTTGAGAATGTCCCCAACATCCCGATGTATATCTTTTTCCGATTGTTCCGCCGAATATATCCTGCAAACCTGCGCTTTTATCGCCAATCTTAAAGAATTCCTGCGCTATTGCCTGCCGTGTTTCGGTTATTGATTTTAAGCCGTTCGCCGCTTTGATAGCCGATTCATATGCTTTGACATCATTTCTGATCGCGTCGCGAAAATCAGAATTGTATTTGCCTGCTTGCCATAGGTTTTTGTAATCGACAAAATGACCGTGTTCATGAAACCAAGTAGACCCGTCGCCCGTTCTGTTTTTGGCATCGCTTTTGAAATTCATTTCAACTTTGCCTTGATGCAATCGTGCCGTTCCTTTTCGATCGCTGATCGATACTTCGCCGCCATTTGGAACATATTTGTCATAAACTTTCTTGGCAACATCCGTTCCTTGATCATAACGTTTTTCAAGTGTTTGCTTATATGATGCATCCAATGCACCGTTTTGTCTATCAAAACGATCAGATGATGCTGTCGTTGTTATCGGTTGAGGTGTTGTTTTTGCGGTCGTTGTTTGTCCTTTTTGCTTCGCGGCTTTGTCTTTCTTACGCTGTAATCTTTCCGATTGTCGATCACGCGCGTTTTGTTTCCATTCGTCGTAATCCATATCGCCGAGTTTGCTGTTTCGCTCGGCTTTCGACATGTCTTTTTCGTAACCTTTCATCTCGTATTCCATACGACAACGGCAATTGTAAACTTCTTCGGGAGGACCCGAACCGCCTGGGCAATCCATACCGTTAGAAAACGTCTTGTCGACTTCGACTTTTTCGCCATCCATATCAACATGAGAATCACGCGTCCGATGATCGAGCGTTGCTACCCATACTTTCATGCCTTCAATGCCGAGTTTTTCAGCGCGTTTGTAACTATTCAACAATCCGTAGTTTTCGGCGCGTGTCGTCATTGTTCGAGCGTTTCTGATCGCTGATTTCATGTTCATATCACCAACCGCATACGCCAAACGGTTAGCAATCTTCGGTATGGATTCACCTTGAAGCAATGATTGCGTCATAACCGACTGAATCTTTTGGTTGTTCCATCGAATGTCCTTGTTTGCGGCTTTTATACGTGACGTTTCGCTGATCGGCGGCAACATTTCGGGATTGTCGCGTAATATTCGCTCAACCGCATCGCGATTATAAAGCGTAAATGCCGTGTCCAATCCCGATGAATGTTCCACTTCATACGTGCCATAGTTGAAATTAGCCGTGTAGACGTCGGGCGTATAACCATTCACAATACGTTTGGCTATTTCGTTCGCGTTGTGGTAGTCATGCGCCAAGTTATTTCGCATTTCATCCCACCTTTGACCGATCATGATCTGCCCCGTGCGCCAATCGTTATATTCTTTCTGCGTGATCAGTCCTTTTTTCAACGCGAGCCGTTTCACTTTGTCTTTTCGCTCAAACGCCGACAAATACCTGTCGAGTTTTTCAGCGACTTCACGTTCTGCCTGCCGATATTCTTTTTTGATCTTTCGCTCCATCCGAGCGAGGATTTTGTCTGTTTCAGTTCTCGCGGGCGTTGTCGACATTTGTCTTTATTTCCTCATACAAATCATCATCCATATGATCAATCATTGAAGCGATCATCATGTTACGTTCCGATTCCATCCATGAGCGAATCGCTTTGATCACTATTTCTTTCTTGTCAACGTTTATTACGCATGAATTCGGGTTCAACAATTCATCCAAATCATCGTCGATGTCAGCATTGTTCTCGAATAAGTTGATCATTTGCTCGACCGCATAATCAAAACCCGCAATCCATTCTTTATCTTCATCGTTCAAATAATCCTCGTTGTAGAAATCATCCGTTCTTGCATCGGGAAAATTACTCATTTTATTTACCGCCTTTCTTCAGTTTCAGATATTTCTCGTATTCAGCACGTATCTGATCATAAATACGTTGAACGGTTTGTTTTGCCGCCGCGCGTTCTTCGGGAGTCATGCCATCAATCAGTTTTTTCAATGCGTTGACCGTTGATTGTGCCTGTTTCAACGCCGTGTCAGCCGATTTTGATGATGATTTCACTTTCGTTGTCTGTTTCTGTTCATCTTTTTCATCGCTCGAACCGCCTTTACCACCACCCGATGAACCTTTTGAACCTTTCGATGCTTTCGAACTACCCGATTTGCCTTTGCTTGATGTCGCCTTTGCTTTGGCATATTCGGGTTTATTCTTCAACGCGGATATTTCCTGCAATGCTTTATTTTGATATTCTTGTTTGATCGCGGCACGTTTCGCGGGGTCTTTTTCATTTGCGAGAGCGGCGTTCATGTCTTTTTTGATCTGATCTTTGATCATTGACGCCTGCATTTTGCCCGCATCATTCAGTCCTGTCGTGCTTAATCCGATCAATGATTCCTGTTTTGCTTTGGTTGATTTCTTCCGACCGCGCTTTTTCGTTGTTGTCTTTGTCGTTGTCTTTTTCTTGTCGCGTCCTTTCAACAATCCCTTTTTGCGGTATTTTTCGTAGTACTCATGTGCTTTTTGCGCGTCGTATGCCATATCACAATTCCTCCATGAGTTCCTTCAGCAATTCAATGATCGTTTCGATTGTTTCGCCTGCATCGTCAATTTCTTCGCCTGTTTCATCTAATTCTTCGAATTCAGCGTCTTCGATGTCTTCGGTTTCATCTTCGAATTCGTCTTCTTCCTCGTCGAATAAACCGTTGCGGTTCATTTCGTTTGTCTGAACACGTTCAAGGATTTCATCCGCTTGATCACCATCGCCAAGGATATTGAGAATCTTTCTCGTGATGTA
>Ga0310786_10009357_pt1 | contig 12450 bp, 6 predicted proteins | sample AusTroGonzalo_MG_FD_203881 | JGI IMG/M metagenome (GOLD analysis project Ga0310786, IMG submission 203881) | Bovine rumen microbial communities from tropical cattle in Woodstock, Queensland, Australia - Gonzalo_03 (v2) (version 2) | ecosystem: Host-associated > Mammals > Digestive system >...
GGTCTATGAGATGGTGTTCGACTTGATGTTCTCGCTGAACGCGACGGAAGACCAGTTGGACTTCCCTGTGGTCTATGGTTCGGCCAAGAACGGCTGGATGGGCGAGGACTACAACAATCCCACTACCGATATTACCTATCTGTTAGATAAGATTGTGGAGGTGATTCCCGCTCCGAAGCAGCTGGAGGGTACGCCGCAGATGCTCATCACCTCTTTGGATTATAGCTCGTACACAGGCCGCATTGCCGTGGGCCGTGTGCATCGCGGTACGCTGAAGGACGGCCAGCAGGTGACCATCAGTCACCGCGACGGCTCGTTGGAGAAGACGAAGATCAAGGAGCTGCACACTTTCAACGGCATGGGCCATCAGCGCACCGATCAAGTGGACTGTGGTGACATCTGTGCCGTCATCGGTCTGGAGAAGTTCGAGATTGGCGACACTATCTGCGACTTGGAGAATCCCGAGCCGCTGCCCCCCATTGCCATCGACGAGCCGACTATGTCGATGCTCTTCACCATCAACGATTCGCCATTCTTCGGCAAGGAGGGAAAGTTCGTGACTTCGCGCCACATCAACGACCGTCTGGAAAAGGAGTTAGAAAAGAACTTGGCGTTGCGCGTCGAGCAGTTCGAGGACTCTACCGATAAGTGGGTGGTCTCCGGACGTGGTGTGTTGCACCTCTCGGTGCTCATCGAGACCATGCGTCGCGAGGGCTACGAGTTGCAAGTGGGTCAGCCGCAGGTTATATATAAAGAGGTGGACGGTAAGCGTTGCGAACCCATTGAGGAACTGACCATCAACGTGCCCGAGGAGTTTGCCTCGAAGATGATTGACATGGTGACGCGCCGCAAGGGCGAGATGACCTCGATGGAGAGTCAAGGCGAGCGTACGAACATTGAGTTCGACATCCCCTCGCGCGGTATCATCGGCCTGCGTACCAATGTGCTGACCGCCAGCCAAGGCGAGGCCATTATGGCCCACCGCTTCAAGGAGTACCAGCCCTATAAGGGCGATATCGAGCGCCGCGTTAACGGTTCGATGATTGCCTTGGAGACGGGCAATGCCTTTGCATACGCCATCGACAAGTTGCAGGATCGCGGTAAGTTCTTCATCGACCCGGGCGAGGATGTCTATATGGGTCAGGTTGTCGGCGAGCATGTTCACGACAACGACCTCGTTATTAACGTCTGCAAGGCCAAGCAGCTGACCAATGTCCGTGCGTCGGGTACCGACGACAAGGCGCGCATCATCCCGAAGACCGTCATGTCTCTGGAGGAGTGCCTGGAGTACATCAAGGAGGACGAACTGGTGGAGGTCACTCCGCAGTCGATGCGCATGCGAAAGGTCATCCTCGACCACGACCAGCGCAAGAAGGCCAATAAAGTGTAACGATTACTATTGATTACTATTACCTACTAAATCTTTAACGTATGAAAAAGAAAATCCAGTTCAGTCTCGTCTATCGTGACATGTGGCAGTCGAGCGGCAAGTTCCAGCCGCGCAAGGATCAGTTGGAGCGCATCGCGCCTGTTATCATCGACATGGGCTGTTTCAGTCGTGTGGAGACCAACGGCGGCGCCTTCGAGCAGGTGAACCTCATGGCAGGCGAAAACCCCAACGACGCTGTCCGCGCCTTCTGTAAGCCTTTTAACGAGGTGGGCATCAAGACTCACATGCTCGACCGAGGTCTGAATGCCCTGCGTATGTACCCCGTGCCCGACGACGTGCGCGAACTGATGTATAAGGTGAAGCACGCCCAGGGTGTGGACATTCCCCGCATCTTCTGTGGTCTGAACGACACTCGCAATATCATTCCCAGCATCAAGTGGGCCAAGGCTGCCGGCATGACGCCGCAGGCCACGCTCTGCATCACTACCTCGCCCGTCCACACCGTAGAGTACTACTCGCAGATTGCCGACGAGGTGATTGCTGCCGGTGCTGAGGAAATCTGCTTGAAGGACATGGCCGGTATCGGTCAGCCCGCCATGCTTGGCGCCCTGACGAAGGCCATCAAGACCAAGCACCCCGACATTATCATCCAGTACCACGGCCACTCAGGTCCCGGCCTCTCAATGGCCTCGATTCTGGAGGTATGTAACAATGGTGCCGACATTATTGATACTGCTATCGAGCCCTTGAGCTGGGGTAAGGTACACCCGGACATCATCAGCGTGCAGTCGATGCTGAAGAATGAGGGTTTCGAGGTGGCCGACCTAAACATGAACGCCTACATGCAGGCACGTACCTTGACGCAGGAGTTCATCGACGACTGGCTGGGCTACTTCATCAATCCCGCCAACAAGCACATGTCGAGCCTGCTGTTAGGCTGCGGACTGCCTGGCGGCATGATGGGTTCGATGATGGCCGATCTGGGCGGCATCAAGAAGATGATTGACAAGCTGCGCGCCCAGAAGGGTGAGCCCGAGCTGACGATGGACGACATGCTGGTGAAGTTGTTCAACGAGGTAGAGTATGTCTGGCCGCGCGTGGGTTATCCCCCTCTCGTGACGCCGTTCTCGCAGTATACCAAGAACATTGCCCTGATGAACCTCCTGACGATGGAACAGGGCAAGGGCCGCTATGTCATGATGGACGACGCCATCTGGGGCATGATCCTCGGCAAGTCGGGAAAGATTCCCGGCACCATCGCTCCCGAGCTGGTGGAACTGGCCGCGAAGCAGAAACGCGAATTTACCGACGTCGACCCGCATACCCTTATCCCCAACGCCCTCGACGGCTTCAAGAAGGAGATGGACGAGAACGGCTGGGACTATGGAAAGGACAACGAGGAACTCTTCGAGCTGGCTATGCATCCTGAGCAGTACCGTCCGTTCAAGAGCGGACAAGCCAAGAAACAGCTGCTGGCCGACATCCAGAAGGCGAAGGACGCAAAGCTGGGTGGCGGACAGAAGATCTCGCAGGAGGAGATTGATGCCCTGAAGCACGCCAAGGCCGACGCTGTCAAATCGCCGCTGGCCGGACAGCTCATCTGGAGCTTTGGTGGTGAGGGTGTCTTGGCATCCTGCATTGAGCCGTTCATCGGTCAGAAATACAAGGAAGGCGACACCTTCTGCTACTTGCAGACGAAGTGGGGCGAGATTGTCGAGATTCCTGCTGCCCTTGGCGGCAAGCTTGTCGACATTACCGTGAAGCCTGGCCAGAACATACGCCAGGGCGATACCATCGCGTGGATTGAGCGTGAACAGTAATGGACTTCCAAGCAATTATTGATAAGTATTATCCAGAGGACGACGACCTGCGGCGGCTGCTCATCGGGCACTCGCGGCAGGTCGCCGACCGTTGTCTGGAGATTTGTAGCCGTCATCCCGAACTGCGCATTGACCGCGAGTTCGTTGAGGAGGCGGCTATGTTGCACGACATCGGCATCCGCTGGTGCAACGCTCCCTCTATCTACTGCAACGGCACGGAACCCTATATCCGTCATGGACAGATTGGTGCCGACCTACTGAGAGACTTAGGCTGGGAGCGACATGCCCGTGTCGCTGAGCGCCATACGGGTACAGGTCTCACCCGTCAGCAGATTGTCAGCCAGCAGCTGCCCCTTCCCCCGCAGGACTTTGTGCCCGAAGTGGTTGAGGAACAGGTGGTATGCTATGCCGACAAGTTCTATTCGAAGTCGCATCCCGACCGCGTGCTGACGGTGCTGGAAGCTGCGCAGAGCCTGGAGAAATTCGGACACGAAGGCGTGGAGAAATTTCTGTCATGGGCTAAAATGTTTGAATAAACCCTAAATTCTTTACGCTTCGCACTTCACTCTTCACTTTTTTTCGTACCTTTGCAGCCGTGAAACAAAAAGCGGTCATCCTTTTGATGTTCGTGGCCTTCATCTTGATGTGGGCATGTTCTCCGTCGTCGCTCCGCCGTGATAAGGGTTTGGATGTGACGAAGGCTGTTGGTGTATTACCTGAAATGGATGCCGCCCCCCTTGACTCCGTAAAGAAAATAGCTGAGAATGTGGCCTTGACCGATGCTGTGGCTAAAGCGCAGCAAGTGATCGACTCCATTCGTGAAAAGGTAGATACGACGGTGCTGGACAAGGCTTTGACGCTGGCTGATTCGCTGTCGCGTCAGCCAAACGACTCGTTGCTGGAGAAAGTTGGCGATGCCGCAGCCAAACTGAAGCGCGACACGTCGACGATGGACTCGCTGGAGTTGGCTATCTATAATTATAATAAGGTGATTGACGACTCGCTGAGGCTCGACAGCCTGAACCGTCAACGCAAGAATGGTATCGATGCACCTGTGAAATATACAGCCAACGACTCGCTGACCTACGAGGCAGGTACGGGTACGGCCCATCTGTATGGCGACTCGCATGTGGAGTACATGAACATGGACTTGAAGAGTGAGAAGATATACATGATACTCGACTCGTCGCTGGTGCATGCTACTGGTATACGCGATTCTGCCTCAGGCCAACTGACGGGAACGCCAGTCTTCAAGATGGGCAGCGATTCTTACGAGAGCGATACCATGGCCTTCAACTTCAAGACCAAGAAGGGTCTGATTACTCAGGTATATACCCAGCAGGATGATGGTTTCCTGACGTCGGAGCTCTCGAAACGCGGTGCCAATGGTGAACTGTTCCTGCATCATGGCCGCTATACGACCTGCGACGAGCCACATCCCGACTTCTATCTCGCCTTGTCGCGTGCCAAGGTGCGCCCAGGCAAGGACGTCGTGTTCGGTCCCGCCTACTTGGTGGTGTGTGACGTGCCCCTTCCGCTGGCCATTCCCTATGGATTCTTCCCGTTCACAAAGAGCTATTCCTCGGGCTTTATCATGCCGACTTACGGTGACGAGACCTCGCGTGGCTTTTATCTGCGCGACGGTGGTTACTATTTTGCCGTCAGCGACAAGATGGACTTGAAACTGTTGGGCGAAATCTACACCAAGGGCTCTTGGGGTTTAACGGCGACCACCAACTACAGGAAACGCTATAAGTATAATGGCAGCTTTTACTTCAGTTACCAGAACACCGTTACGGGCGATAAGAACATGCCCGACTATGAGAAGAAAACCAGCTTCAAGGTGAACTGGCACCACTCGCAGGACTCGAAGGCCAATCCTTTCTCAACCCTCACGGCCAGCGTCAACTTTGCTACTGAAAACTATGAGCGCAATAACCTGACATCGATGTACAACCCGCAGACTATGACGCAGTCGGTACGTACTTCGTCCGTCAACTACAGTACCAACTTCTCAAGCATCGGCATGAACGTCAGTCTGACGACGAACCTCAACCAGAACATGCGCGACTCGTCCATTGCCCTGACGCTGCCCAGCTTGAACGTCGGTATCTCGCGTTTCTATCCTTTCAAGCGTAAGCACATGGTGGGCAAGGAACGGTGGTACGAGAAGATTGCGATGAGCTATACGGGTAGTTTCTCGAACAGCATCAATACAAAGGAAGACAAGCTGCTGCACTCCGACTTCCGTCGTGACTGGCGGAACGGTATTACCCATACCATCCCCATCAGCGCCAGCTTCATGTTGTTCGACGTCATCAACATCAATCCTTCGTTCAACTTTACCGACAAGAACTCGTTTATCAAGACCCGTAAGTCGTGGGATGTCGAGAAACAGCAGGAGGTGACCGACACCATAACGGGCTTCTACAATGTCTACGACTGGCGACTCAGTCTGACGGCTTCGACCAAGCTATATGGATTCTACATCCCCAACCGCAAGATTTTTGGTGATAAGATAGACCGCGTACGTCACGTATTCACTCCCAGTATCACGTTCTCGTATGCTCCTGACTTCAGTGCCAGCCGTTACGGCTACTACCAGACCTATCAGAAGACCGACAAGGACGGTAACGTGTCGCTCGTGGAATACTCGCCCTACAACGTCGGAACGATTTCGGCGCCGGGAAAGGGTAAGACGGGAAGCATAGGCTTCCAGATGTCGAACAACGTGGAGATGAAGATGCGCGACAGGAACGACTCGTTGGTGGTGAAGAGTATCATCGACGAGTTCGGAGCCTCAATGTCCTACAACATGGCAGCAACCCGCCAGCCGTGGAGTTCGCTGTCGACCACGCTGCGACTGAAGCTCACCAAGAGCTATACGTTCAACCTGAATGCCGTCTTTGCCAGCTACGTCTACGAAGCCGACTCCGTGGGAGCTACGCCCCATGAGAGCGATCATACCACTTACTGGCAACAGGGTAAGATTGGCCGTTTCCAGGGTATGTCGCAGAACCTGTCGTACACCATCGACAACAGCAAGATTTCCAACATTATCAAATGGCTGCGTGGCGAGCGGGTAGAGAAAAATGACAAAAAGGGCAGGAGCTCCGAGGAGGAAGAAGAGGAAGTCGACGACAGACTGGAATCAAACGTCGACCGTGACCTGGAGAAGGGAAAACATGGCGCCAAGAAGGAGAATGCCGGCAAGGCCGAAACCGACGATGACGGCTATATGGCTTTCAAGCTGCCTTGGTCGCTAAGCTTCGGCTACGGTATCACCATGCGTGAGAATACCGACGTCAGCAAGTTCAACTATTCCACCATGCGTTATCCCTATAAGTTCACGCAGACGTTGAACTTCAGCGGAAACGTCCGCCTGTCCGATGGTTGGAATATTCAGTTCTCGAGTGGTTACGACTTCGAGAACAAGAAGATATCCATGACTACCGCCTCGCTGAGTCGCGACCTCCACTGCTTTAACATGTCGTGCTCGGTGGTGCTTGCACCCTATGCCAGTTACAACTTCTCCTTCCGTTGTAACGCCGCCACCTTGACCGATGCCTTGAAGTACGACAAGCGCAGCGGATACAGCAATTCTGTGCAGTGGTATTAATCCTCCATGGAACTTTTTAGGGGGAGATGCGTGCTAAGCAAGCAAGGCATCCAGCGATTTTTGTTCGCCAACAACCCAGATGATGTCGCCTTCTTCGAATTGGCGTTTGGGGTCGACTTGCGACAGGTTCTCTTCTCCTTCTTCCAGTCCTACGACCATGCAACTGTAGTGGCTGCGAATGCCGCTTTCGGCAAGTGTCTTGCCGATGAACGGGCTGTTGGGGCCGATGATGAGCTGACGCAACTTCATTTCGCGGTTCTCCACGTCTTCTTCTTCGCCCAGCACTTCTGACGCCAATGCTTTGCCGAGTTTGTCCAACTGTTCGTCACTGCCGATGACCTGCAAGTGGTCGCCGGGGAAGATGATGTAGTCACCGTTGGGGATGTTCAGACGGCGTCCGCCACGCAAGATACTGCTGACATGTACGCCGTACTTATGACCGAGCGAGAGCTGCTTGAGGCTCTGTCCCATCCATTGTGAGTCGGACGGCACCTCGAACTCGGCAATGTGGATATCGCGGTCCAGCAGTTTGCCTTCGTAGAGGGGACGCTTCTTGCCGTGTACCTGTTCTTCGATTTCGCGACTGCGTAAGTTGTTGATGAACAGGCGTTCGAGCAAGATACTGCGGTGCTTGATAGAACGTGAAAAGACAATCAGTACGACGACGACGATGCCGAGCGTGATGACAATGGCACCTGAAAAGTTACTAAGGTATTCGAAAATGTAGAAGACAAAGCTGGCGGCAATTAAACCGCGTACCAAGACCGTAAACAGCAGGGGCAGTCGGTTACGGTTGCTCTCTGCCCATAGTGCTCTCCACTCTTCCGAGCGGTTCTTCTTCATGACCATAGCCCGCAGGAAAGGCGATATGCAAAGCACGGTAAGCACACCTGTGACAAGGTCGGGAACGGAGATGTGGAACGAGAAAAGCGTGAAATGAATGTCCAACAACCGACTGATGAAAGGCAGCATGAAGGTGAACATCACCGCGGTAAGTGCAGACGACAAGATGGAATAGACTACCGTGTTGATGGTCATCTGCGTCAGTAGCCGTTTCCACTTGCTTTGCTCCGTGGTGTTCGGGTGGCTCATCGACAGGTGGTTCAGCGACTGGATGAGCTTCGAGGGCAGTCGGTGCTCCAGGGCACTATAAGCCGGTGTGGCCAGCCGTATCATGTAAGGTGTGAGGAAAGTGGTTATGACTGATACGGCCACCACAACCGGATAAAGGAAATCGCTGATGACGCCAAGCGACAGGCCTAACGAGGCGATGATGAACGAGAATTCACCAATCTGTGCCATCGAGAAGCCGCAGCGCATGGCTGACTTCAGGCTCTCGCCACCCAGCAGGAACGAGATGGAACCAAAGATGGACTGTCCGACGAGGATGGTGAGCACTAATATAATAATAGGTATGGCGTAGTCTATCAGGATCTGTGGGTCGACGAGCATACCTACGGAGACGAAGAAGATGGCACCGAAAAGATTCTTGACCGGCTCAACCAGCTTCTCGATGCGCTCGGCTTCAATGGTCTCGGCCAGAATGCTACCCATAATAAAGGCACCGAAAGCCGAAGAGAAGCCCACCTTGGTCGAGAAGACGGCCATGGCACAGCACAAGCCTAACGAGACGATGAGCAGCACTTCGCTGTTGATGAGCGACCGTACGTGGCGCAGAAACAGGGGGATGGCGAAGATGCCGACAACCAGCCACAGTATGAGGAAAAAGCCTATCTTTAAGATGCTGTTCAGCAGCTGACCGCCGTCGGGACTGTTGCCGCTGGCAATGGCCGACAGCATCACCATCATGACGATGGCCAGAATGTCTTCCAGTATGAGCACCGACATGACAAGTCCCGCAAACTGCTGCTGCCGCAGGCCAAGGTCATCGAAGGCTTTGTAGATAATCGTGGTCGACGACATGGCGAGCATACCGCCAAGGAAGATGCGGTCCATGTGGCTCCACCCGAAGGCGCGCCCCACCAGGATGCCGAGCATCGACATGCTGAAGATGATGGTGATGGTCGAGATAATCGGTGAGGCACCCATCTTCAGGATTTTCTTGAACGAGAAGTCGAGGCCTAACGAGAATAGTAGGAACATCACACCGATGTCGGCCCAAAGATGTATCGACTCATGGTCAACGACCGATGCCGTGTAAGGCATGTGGGGTGACACTAAGAAGCCTGCCACGACGTAACCTAATACGAGGGGCTGCTTCAGACGCTTAAAAATTAGGGTCACAATGCCGGCAACGACGAGCATCAGTGCCAAGTCTTGTATCAGTGGGGCTAATTCTGCCATATTCTTACCGTTAACTTCTTACTACATTCCTCATTCTTTGCAAGACCTCCGCGAAGCACCTGAGCACCAGTGAAGTGCAAGAAAGCGAGCGAGCTCGAGCGCCTCATCCCTCATTTCTCATTTATTGTACTCCGCCGTCATCTCACAGATCTTGACAATGACTTGCATGGCCTTTTCCATGGATTGTATGCTGACGAATTCGTAGGGGCCGTGGAAGTTAACGCCACCGGCAAAGATGTTGGGGCAGGGCAGTCCACGGAACGAGAGCTGGGCCCCGTCGGTACCACCACGGATGGGCTTCACCCTGGGAGCCACGCCGACGGCCTGCATGGCATGAAGTACGAGGTCGATGACGTGCATCTGCGGGTCAATCTTCTCCTTCATGTTATAGTACTGGTCGTTCACGGTGGCCTGAACGGTACCTTTGCCGTATTTGGCGTTCATCTGTTCGACACAGCGCACGATGAAGCGCTTGCGGTCTTCGAAACGTTCGCGGTCGTGGTCGCGGATGATGTAGCTCATCTTGGCTTCCTCGATGTTCGACTGGATGCTCAGCAGGTGATAGAAGCCTTGGTAGCCCTCGGTCTGCTCGGGGGTCTCGTCCTCGGGCAGCATCTTGGCCAGCTCAGCGGCCAGGGCGTTGGCATTCACCATCTTGCCTTTGGCATAGCCCGGATGTACGCTGACGCCCTTGATGGTAATCTTGGCCGAGGCGGCATTGAAGTTCTCGAACTCCAGTTCGCCCACGTCGCCGCCGTCCATCGTGTAGGCCCACTGGCATCCGAACTCCTCGACATCGAAGTGGTGGGCACCCATGCCTATCTCCTCGTCGGGGTTGAAGGCAACGCGAATCTTTCCGTGCTTAATCTCCTTGTGCTCCTGCAGATAGACCATTGCTTGCACGATTTCTGCGATGCCGGCTTTGTCGTCGGCACCGAGCAGCGTGTGGCCGTCGGTCACGATGAGGTCTTCACCAACGTGCTGTAACAGTTCCGGGAACTTCTTGGGCGACGACACGATACCCTCCGACAGTTCGATGTCACTACCGTCGTAGTTGTGTACAATCTGTGGGCGGATATTGGCGCCCGAGCAGTCGGGGCTGGTGTCGTAGTGCGAGATGAAGCCGATGGTGGGCACTTCGTTCTTCTTGCCTGCCGAGCCTGTATTCGCCTTCAGCGTGGCGTAGATATAGCCCTTGTCGTCCATCTCCACGTCGCTAAGCCCTTCGGCTTCAAGTTCTTTCTTCAGGTACTCAGCGAAGACAAGTTGTTTGGGGGTACTAGGCACACAGTCGCCCTCTTCGGACGACTGTGTATCAAATTTGGTGTAGTTTAGAAATCTTTCTGTAATATCCATATCTTTCAACTTTCCATTATCAACCTTGCTTGTCGAGTTCAGCAAGATTTTCAGCAATCATCTCGTCGGTGACCGTGTAGTTCTGCAGGTCGCCCTTGATGAACGACTCGTACGACGGCATGTCGATGAGTCCGTGACCAGAGAGGTTGAACAGAATGACCTTCTCCTCGCCCGTCTCCTTGCACTTGTTGGCCTCGCGGATGGTGGCGGCAATGGCGTGGCAGCTCTCGGGGGCAGGGATGATGCCCTCGGTGCGGGCAAAGAGCATACCGGCCTCGAAGGTCTCGAGCTGTGGAATGTCCACACCGTGCATGTATCCGTCCTTGATGAGCTGTGAGATAATCATACCGGCACCGTGGTAGCGCAGACCACCGGCGTGGATGTTCGACGGCTTGAAGTTGTGGCCCAGGGTGAACATCGGCAGCAGCGGTGTGTAGCCAGCCTCGTCGCCGAAGTCGTAGCGGAACTGACCGCGCGTCAGCTTCGGACAGCTGTCGGGCTCGGCAGCGATGAACTCGGTGTGGCGCTCGCCGCTCAGGTTGTGGCGCATGAAGGGGAAGGCGATGCCGCCGAAGTTAGAACCGCCGCCGAAGCAGGCAATCACCATGTCGGGATATTCGCCAGCCATCTCCATCTGCTTCTCAGCCTCCAGGCCGATGATGGTCTGGTGCAGGCCCACGTGGTTCAGCACCGAGCCCAGCGTGTACTTACAGTTGGGCGTGGTCGTAGCCAGCTCCACAGCCTCGGAGATGGCGGTGCCGAGCGAACCGCTGTGCGTCGGGTCCTTGGTTAGAATGTCCTTACCGGCACGCGTCGACATCGAGGGAGAACCCTCGACCACGGCACCGAAGGTGCGCATGATGCTCGAGCGGTAGGGCTTCTGCTGCATGGTGATCTTCACCTGGTAGACGGCGCAGTCCAGTCCGTAGATCTTGGCAGCATAGCTGAGGGCGGCACCCCACTGTCCGGCACCCGTCTCGGTGGTCACGTTCTTAGTGCCTTCCTGCTTGGCGTAGTAGCACTGGGGTAGGGCAGAGTTAATCTTATGCGAACCTAAGGGGTTGGTCGACTCATTCTTGAAATAAATGTGCGCAGGCGTTCCTAATGCCTCCTCCAAAGCGTAGGCACGCACCAGCGGCGTCGAGCGGTAATACTTGTACTTCTCAAGCACATCCTCAGGAATGTCTATCCAGCGGTGCTCGGTGTCTAGCTCCTGGACGCAGCATTCGCGGGGGAAAATGTGTGCCAGGTCGTCGACGCCCAACGGCTGCTTCGTAGCCGGATGGATGGGCGGCATGGGCTTGTTCACCATGTCGGCCTGAATGTTGTACCACTGTGTTGGAATCTCACTCTCTTGGAGGATGAATTTTTTCTGTTTTGACATAATACTTTTAGTTTTTAGATGGTGATTCCGCATGCAAAGGTAATACTTTTTTCGTAACCCTGCAACCTGTGGGGAATAATTATGGCACTATTAACATATTTTTCCCCTTGCTTTTCCCTACTTCTTGCGTATTTTGCCGCAAATACTTGCAGTATTAAAATTTTTTTGTGCACTCCCCCTCCTCTTCGGCCTCATTTGCTCGGAGCAAACGCCCCATCTCGCTCGGAGCAAAGCTCGCGTTGTCTTAGTCGGCGCCATGACTAATTTGACGGTGCAAAGATACAACATTTCCATTGCGGTCTACGAATACTTTCGCAATTATTTTTGATTTTTTTTCAGAAAACAATGCGCAGCAAGGCCGATACACAAAAGAACCGCTTTTGTGTACCGACATGAAATCTGCACTCACTGCGCTACAGTGTTACAGTTGTTACAGTTCAAAATATGCCTTTCGAAAGTCCAAATTAATTTCTATAACCTGTTGGATGAATTAAATTTGTAAATTATTTATGCTTAAAAAGTTGCACATATCGTTGATTTTTAGTAACCTAGTGGTGTCTAAGCAACTAAGTACTAT
>Ga0310786_10009358_pt1 | contig 12447 bp, 13 predicted proteins | sample AusTroGonzalo_MG_FD_203881 | JGI IMG/M metagenome (GOLD analysis project Ga0310786, IMG submission 203881) | Bovine rumen microbial communities from tropical cattle in Woodstock, Queensland, Australia - Gonzalo_03 (v2) (version 2) | ecosystem: Host-associated > Mammals > Digestive system >...
TTTGCGAAGGAATAGCCCAATACATGGGAAAGAAGATCGTCGATAAACTTGCCAAGGATTATCCGTCCATCAACGAGTGCAAAAAGGGATATAACTGGGAAGAGAGCAACATTCCCCAAAAGGTAAACGCGAAGAATGCAGAGAAGATCTTCATCGGTGATTATCATTCATTAAGCCATGCACAGCGTGGTGCCGAGTACTATTTCGGACATCACTTCTGGCAGTATCTTTTCGAAAACTATGGAGATGATGCATTTGTTAAGTACAACAACATGATGCACATGAAGAAAATCGAATATAATCAATCCTCTTACGATGAAGATACCGTAAAAGAAATCGCCGGTATCTTCAAGGAGCTCTATGGTGATGATGTCTTCTCCAAGTTCGGCAAGTGGTGCGTAAAAAAGAACTATCTGCAGAATAAGAACTATTGATTACAAAGACATAAACAAACGCCCTCATTTCTGAGGGCGTTCTTTTTTGCTTATTGTTCGAAAAACTTACGACAACTTGCGCTTAACTACGGCTTCAGTTACGGCTGTCATTACGAGGTCACCGTTCTGGTTGTTGATATACATCGTAACTTCGACGAGGCCGTTTTTCTCGTTTCGCTTAACAAGCTTCGTAATCTCGGCTTTGCCTGTCAGGACATCATCTGCAAAGACGGGCTTGATCCATTCGATCTTGGTCGATTTACCTGCCAGGAGCTCTTCACCGAAGAAGTCCACTTCAAGATACTTTGCCCATACGGTAACGAAGGACATAACACCGGGCGCTATGAGCTTTCCGAAGGGTGTTTTTTTCGCATATTCCTCATCGGTGTGAAGCGGAATATTGTCGTAGTCTCTGGCAAATGCCAGCATCTTTTCTTTCTCGATAAGTGCGGGCTTTGTGTCGACCGTCATGCCGAGTTCTAATTCATCAAAATACATTTGGTACCTCTGCGTTTAAACTTTCCGCATATTGTACCGCATTTTGAGGAAAACGGCAGATACAAACTACAACGCGTATTTGTTCAGGATCTCTTCCCTGAATGCTTTCAGATCCTCAGCGCTTTTCTCCGATGAGAGAAAATAATCCAGCTCAGATACCGCTATGTACCGGGATTCGTATGTATCGGTGTCTTCACTCTCATTTCGAGCCCAGCCGATTTTCTCGTGATCGTATGCGAATGCAGGCATCAGCAGATATTCATCTGACCTAATAAACAACCTTGTATTATCAAAAGTTTCTATTTCTCTATCCAAAAACAGCAGGTAAGTTTCACCGGTCTTCAGCTGATTCGCAAATCCCATATTTATATATGCAGTATCAGAGGCAGCCGAAGTCTCATCCCAAAAGATCTCTTGAGAAAAAACAATATCTATTGTGTTCCCGGCACTAAGAGAATCTCCTTTGAACACTTTCACGATTTCAACGCTCTGTGTCGTACAACTCGGTAAAAACCGGAAACCACCTGTGATTTTAGCTGCAACTATATATTTGCTGTCATCTAATGTGTTTCTCATCAGATCTATCTGGCCATCACACATTTCTTCCGACAGCAGACCTACTGTAAACCTCTCCATCGGATTGCTTTCTTCGTTAAAATCGGCATACGAAGTCTTGCTGTAAAGGCCGATTATCAGGCAGGCACAACATAATAAAATTGCAGGTACAGCATATAAGCTCAATTTCTTCATGAGATCATTCTTCCTTAATGAATTGGCCGTTTGAAACCCTGTATTTTTCGTCCGCCAGCATATCGATATCTTCATGATTATGGCTGGCAATCAGTATTATTGAATCCTTCTTTCTCTCAAGAAGAATGCTCCTTACCATCTGAACGCCGCTGTCATCCATCGCATTTGTCGGCTCATCCAGCATCAGTATTTTCTGATCCTCGAAAATGGCCTGCGCGAAGACCAGTCGTTGTTTCATTCCCAATGAATATTTACGAAACGGCTTTTTATCATCAGGATCTAAGCCGACTGTTTTTATATATTCCCTGATAATGTTGTCGTCTGCCTTTTTCCTGATTGAAGAAAGCCTCTTCAAATTGTCGAAGCCTGACAGCTGCGGGTACAGACCGGCGTTCTCGATCATTATTCCCAGCTCCGGCAAAACATCAAAGTCCTTATGAAGGATCTTTCCATCTAAAGTAACCGTTCCCGAATCGATCGACATGAGACCGGACAGAGCTCTAAAAAGCATCGTTTTACCTGAACCGTTACGACCCACAAAACCATAGATCTTTCCACTGCAAAGCTTCAGATTTACATTGCTGAGAATGATCTTTTTATCTATAGTCTTGTTAACACATTCAGCTATTAATTCCATTAAACATCTCCTTCATAGATACTTTTGGTAAACTGTGTCTTCTTAACAGCTCTAACAATCAAGAGAGAAATAATTACCGACGGTATTAGAAAATACAAAAGACTGACTGATACTTTCCAAATATCAATATCAGGCTCTACCATCAGCCTGCTGAACAAATTGAACTCCAGGATAATACTCTCATCAATCTTAAGGTTTACAGATAAGAGGTACACAGCTATCGAAAGCATATTGATGATCTGAACTATTGCAAATGCCACTCCGCTCTCCAGGAAAAAGGCTAACAGATTTATGAGCGCGATCATTTCAAATGAATAGAGCGACAACATTATAAACATCCACACGGCATGTTTAACCGTGTTGATGTCTGTCACTGCATGAGAGGACAGCGTTAACATAATAAAAGCCGGAACAATAACCGCCGCTATGAATATTACTGTTTTTAACAACAGCATCCACAATTCACGCAGCGCCCACTTTACTCTGTGATTCCGTCTCGAAAACACATAAATGCTCGCGACGCAAAAACTCTTATATAGGCTTATTCCCCAATAAAACTGAATAATAAATAAAGGTATAAAATGCGAGATAAACTGAACAATATAAGATATGTTTTGGCCAAGTAAAGCAAACGAAAAAGCACACAGATAATATTCTGTCTTAACAGCCTCATTACTCCCTGCAAACGGAAGCATTAAAACGATACCGGATAAAACGGCAATCAGATATATGCATTTATCCTTGCATAGAATAATAACGTTTTTCATTTAAGACCAATTCCAATATAGCAATAGCCAACATGCCTATATATCCTGCCAAATAAATGCCTTCGCTTATGTTTTGGTTTTCAAACATCGGCAAAACCAGCAAATAACTGAGCTTTACCGGAACGAACCTATCAATGATCATCAGAAAATACAATATCCCAAGCAATGGGATCATTGTGATCATTTTATATTTGATTTTCGATGAAGTTGAAAACGCATAATTAAAGAAGGCAAAAACACATGATATCAAGCCAAATCTAACGGTCATTACAAACCCGTACAAAAATGGAGAAGCAATGAATGCTTGATATAAAAAATAATTCTTTTCTTCCGGCATCGTTTCATACAACGGAACTCCGGAAGGATCCGCGACTGAACGGCTGCTGAAACATACCACAGACAGAAGCAATTCTAATAAAAACGGAACCGTAAACAAGAAGAACGTTACAATTACCACAGCAATTGCATTCCCATAATAGTATTTCTTAAATCCGCTTCTGCTCTGAATATACCTGCTGATTCCGTTTATACGCTCATCGTAATAAACCATAGCGGTAGGAAGAACGAGGATAAGCGGGTAAACATACATAAATATGTTACCCGCATTAGACCATCCCGATAACGTTAGAGTTTTTATTGGATCATACATCTCAGTCACATAGTGGATACTGGTGTTGTGAATACAATTCGTTATGAAATTCACACCCGTGACACACAGAAGTATTATCCAAACAACAAACGCGGACTTGGATTGCAAAAAGGCTTTAGTCTGGCATTTTACAACGTCTTTAATACTCATACTCCGTTATAGGAAAAATAGACATCTGCTGCAAAATCACTATTGTTACCTTTGAAATTCAAATAGCATTAATAATTCTCTTTTTATTGAATGCTCCTTTCGAATTCTCTTGTCAAAATCTTCACTACTTACTTTCTAGGTCTTTTCGGCTGATGCAGAAGAGACGGGCACTCAGGCCAGCCGCTCCCCGGATAAGCCTCATTTGAGCTCTGGGCATTCTTTCTGCTCATCTTTTCAATCTGTTCGAGTACAACCTTCTCAAGCTTCTTTTTCATTTTTCTACACCTCTCTTTTTAATATTTTTACTGCTATAAGACTCAACGCGTTATAGATAACGCCGAGAGCCGCATAGTAGACCAGATGATTATCCGGGAATATCAGCAAAAGGCCCGAAATAATCGGAGCCAAAATTGAAATCCCGATGCGAGACCTCTTTTTGAGGTGAATAAATTCTTCGTCAGAAAGATCCAGATTCGGATCACGGATGGTAGCGATATAAAAGATAACGATTGCTGACAGCACAACGCATACCAGACAGACAACAGGATAATTGATAATCAGGTTTGATACCGGAATGGTGGAAAGCGACAGAAGCACAGACGAGATAAAGCAACCGATGCTTGTCTTGCAGTGAATGCCATCAGAACTGTTCCTGATAAAAGAGAATACAACCGTGAAAATGGCGATTTCGAAGAAGGCTCTGAAGACCAGCGCGAAGATGCCTATGAGGATAAAACCAATCACTCTTTCTAACATCAGCTGAATAGAATATGCATAGAACTTAACATCATCTTCTTTGATGATCTCGTTCCTGCACATTCTGCCAGCCAAGTATGTAGATAAATATTCCATCCGTTACTCCCCAGTTCGCGGCCTAAATTCGTTTTTGATAATATTAAATGGCCGTTCTCCAGGCAATAGAAAATGGAAAACTCAGGGATAAAGTAAAAAATCCAGGGATAAAGTAAAATTTTCAGGCCAGCGGAATGACTATCGAGATGTGGAAAATGCCATCCTTGGTATCGATGAAACAGTTGCCGTTATTGGCTTTGACGGTGTTTTTGATGTTTGCAAGTCCGAATCCGTGGTTTTTCTTGTCAGTTTTGGTCGTTTCGAAGCTGTCCTCGTCCGGCATCTGACCAACATAAGGATTCGTGGAGTCGATTATAAGCGAATCGTAATCCTTAATTATCTTAAAAATGATGCGCTTCTCATCACACTTCTCAACAGCCTCGATAGCATTGTCCAGAATGTTGGTAAGAATCGTTACCATATCGCTGTCGCTTATCTTAAGGCCTGTCAGGTTATCAGCAATGAAAGGAATGATGATTCCTTTCTTTTTTGCCTCGAGATACTTAATATTCAATACAGCATTGATAAGAGTGTTGCCGGTATTGATAACATCAACGCTCTGCATCTCTCTTCCAAGCTGCTCTTCGATATAACGGATCTCTTCGTCTACCTTGCCTTCTCGTGCGAGCATGAGCATAACGTTAAGATTGTTTATATAATCGTGAGATCTGGCTTTCTGCTTCTCTCGCTCATCTGAAAGAGAACGGTACATCTGATTGAGGTGCTCTGCCTGCTCGAGCATTATTTCTTTTTCGCGGATCTCGCTTTCGCGCTTCACAACATTATCGAGCAGGATAAATATCAGGATGTTTAAGACTAACATGCCTACCGCAAGGAAGAACAAGCTGTAGTAAATATCCATAATGCTCTGAGCATCATATGAAAAAACAATAGCTATGACGGCTACAAGAGTAAACAGTGGGAAAAAGGCAAATATAAACCAGCCCTTGATATCGAGGTTCGTTAATGCGCCTTTTCTGAAAACCGTATTAAGAACAAACACTATTCCAAGAATTATGAAATAGCATATGACATCTGCAATAAAAGCAGTATTCATCGTAATCTGAGATAAGCCTTTGACATTAAGGAATCTGTCGAAAATCAAAATCGCAGAAAATTCCAGAGAATATAAAATCCCCGTAAATGCCAGATTGGCCAGAAGACTCTTTTTAAATGAAACTTTGAAGACCGGAATCGCTAACCCGATTTCCAAAACAGCAATTACTAATATTTTTATGATGAAGAATACATTGAGAAAGAATACTGCTGCAACTTCCAGAATATAGAGCACAGCTAATAAGCTATAACCCAACGGTTTTTCTGCTTTGCGCTTTAAAACACATTTTAAGAATATATAGTAAATTATGATTTTTATAAGTGTGATGATTATTGACAACGCTTTATCCGTCATGCGATTTTTCCCCTGAACAGTGTATATGCACGGAAAACGTCATTGTACTTTTTCTGTGATACGGGGATCTCCTCGCCGTTATCGAGTGAAACCATATATCTGGTTACCGATTTAATGTGGCGGAGATTGACCGTCTCATTGGAGCTGACAGCAATGAAGTCAAAAGGCTTCATCATGTCGGTCAGTTTTTTCAGAGTGTATCTGATCATATAATTCTCTTTCGTATCGGGCGAAAGTACAAAAGTCGTGTAGTTGCCTACAGTCCTAAGATAAACAATGTCCTTTATCTTAAGGCTCCTTTTTCCTATCGAAAAATCCATCGTAATTTCTTTGTCTATCAGATCCAGATTGGCCACAACACAGTCAAGACACTCGAAAAGGTAGTCCTTGATATCGTCCATTGTCTTTAAAATGAATCTTACAGCCCTGACATGATATCCGTCTGTCGAATAGTTCATGTGCGCTGATAAAAAGGCTATGTTAACCTTGTCGTTCTGTTCTCTGATCCTTTTCGCAACAGAAATACCGTCGATTCCCTTCATCTCAACATCGAGAATGATCAGATCTGCCATCTTCAACAGGACTTCATCTTCAAGAAGCTCCTCGCCTGAAGAATAACTCTCCACGCTGTAGGACATGCCCTTATCTTCAAAATATTCTGCGATAAGTTCTTTTTCCAGATTCAGGAATTTCGCTTCGTCATCACAAAGAGCAATCTTGATCATTAGCCGCCGCTTAATAAAAGGACAACCGCGCTCTCGTGATAACACCACAGATTATGCTACCGGCGGTAACCTATTTTCCCCCGCTAAAGAATATACATTAATTGTTCTTTAGTTAAAAGACCTTTACCGTCGCTATATTTATAATATTTATTAAGTTGTTTTGTTCATTTTATTTATTGCTTGCGGCTATGGTAATTGACGCGGTACCACAGCCGCAAACAAAAGAAGAAGATGTTGGAAAGACTATTGTAGTCTTAGGGTTTGTTGCGAATGCATCTATGCTTGTTCGCTCCTTGAAAATAATGGGGGCTTTCAAGGTTCAGATTGTAAAGTACAGGCGTCCTCCTCTCTGTAGTGATACATATCAGCAATATACAAACAACGACAGAAAAAAATCAACCGTTTTGGCCAATCTCAGGGATAAAGTAAAAAATCCAGGGATAAAGTAAAATTTTTGGCCCTTATCCGCGCTCTGAGAGCATCAGATTCACCCTGTTCTCGATCACCCGGCAGACCTCATCAAAAGATTTCTGTCCTTCAAAATATGCCGGCATCTCTTCGTTCATTATTACCAGGATCGATGAATCGACGTCAGGCACTGCGATAGCATCAGAGATCTGCCCGATATAAGCGTCAACAGTTTCTTCCGGGTACAGCGTTCCTTCGCCTGCTGCTTTTACATAAGCGTTATGATTGGTGACCGTCTTGCTGAAACACTCTTTCTGCGCATTCAGCAGAACAGGCTCGTATAAGTCTGACAGGCTCTGTACTTCATCAGACATCATCTTCATTGCAAAGCTCCAGGCAGCATCCTGAAGGACGCAGCAGCTTGTAATTCCGATTCCTCTTCCGATAATAGTCTCAGCGTGTCCGTCAGCAGAAGGCAGTCCTATTATCGAGAAATCAGCATATGCTTTGTTCAGAAGCTCCGCATAAGTGAAGAAAGATTGGACATACCAGGTAACAGGTTTTATCTTATCTTCTACAAGTTCGGTAAACTTTGCATTTTCCGGAATGGAAGCGATGTAATCTGCCATTGATCTGAAACCGTCGTTATTTAGCGATATCTTTCCGCTCTTATCAAAAGACATATAATCAGAACTTGTTATGAGCGTTTTCATCATGAGGCTCTTTTCTTTGGGAAGTATATTTTCTGAATCATTGCTTTCCTTGATTATCCGTTCATACTGTTCGAAAGTAAGACCTGCAGCACCCGCCTCTATGAGTGAGTTCTTAATGACAAAACCTTCAAACGTGAAGCCGTAATTAAGCCTGTAATGCTTGCCGTCGCGGCCGTTCGGCTGCGTTACAAAGTTCATGTAATCGCCGCTGTTAAGGCTCTTTTCTGAGGCAATTCTTCCCGTAAGATCAACAAGATAATCAGTATCGTTCAGCTGGCCGTATTCATTGGAGTAAATCACCAGATCCGGGCCCTTGCCTTCTCTGATATCAGACATTAATACCGTCGCGGTATCTGCCGCAAAAGCAGTGATGATATCGTGATCATATTCGCCTTTTCCCTCCTGGGACTTCCAGCCTTCTTTTGCCATGTCGTAATACTTGTAATCGGTCTTAATGAAAAACTTGTCGGAATTTCTGTTGAAATCATTCACCGCGCAAAACTCCTGGTTTGTCATCTCATCAAGAGATGCTATCGATAGCACCGCTTTGCCCGCATTAGGATTGGTTTTCGCCTTTTCCAACAGTATTATGCATGCAGTAGATATCCTATCATTCATACTATATTCTTCGCTAAGAAGAACGACCTTATCATCTGATGCCCACGCTATTTTCGCACCCCATGTGTACTGGCCGTTTATAAAAGTATCCGCCAGATCGACCAGCGTGCTTCTCTCACCGGTGGAAGGATCCATCTTTGCGATAGTGCGGTAATCACTCATATCAAAAACACCGCAGCCCTCGACAAAAACGGCATCCTCGATACTTCGATCTGCATTAACTCTCGTGATCTCATAAGTGTTTACATCGAGCGTGCAGAATAATGTCTTTTCCAATCCGTTCTCATTAACTGCAGCGATGAATGTTACTGCGTTTCCGTTGCCCGACAGATTATGTATGTATTCGATCCTTACATCATTACCGAAATCCGGGAATATAGTCTTGTGTTTATCTCCGTCAAGGACACAAAGACCCTCAACAATCTGCATGTTTTTATCAAGGAAACCAAACCGGCAGACTGTCTTGCCGCCTGCTTCGACCATCTCATCTATTTCTGCCTGTTTATTTACATCAGGCGGCAATTCCAACGAAGAAGGATTCTTCAATTTTCCCTCTTTGAAATCGATTTCATATATTGTATTTACTTTGCGTCCCTGCGCCTCATCATTTTGTTCGACCAGTGTATAGTAGTTTCCCTGTTTTTTATAAATGATACCTGTTGTGTAATAACTGTCGTCGTACCCGAAAAAAGCGTCGAGATTTACCTGGCCCAGCAACTCGCCATTATATGAATAATGTCTCAGGATCGTTTCATTTTCCGCTCCTTTTTCCCAAGCCGCAAAAGAAACAACGAAAGAATCCTCATCTGCAGCAAAGCACCCGGGCAACAACTGATAAGGCTCTTCACGTAATTCCTTAAGTATCTCTTCTCCCGGGATTTTCGTGATGGAATCATTCCACCATGTTTCATCCTCAGACACCTTGCTTGCCTTGGACAGATCATTGCCTCTGTTTCCGCACGAAGCAATGCCCAACAGCAGCGATAATGCTGCTAAAACACAGATTATTTTTTTCATATTATTCCCCCAATAAAAATATCCCCAAAGGACCTAATATCTATGGGGATATTATATTATTCCGGTTATTTAAATGCTCTTAAGAACTGATTAAGTTTTTCCTGCTTCAATGCAGAAAAGTGATATAATTATGTCAGAATACTATCAGGAGAATGATATATGCTGATAAAACCTTCTACTGCTTTGCGCAACGATTATACTTCGATCTCTAACCTCGCACATCAGAGTGATGAGCCGATATACATTACTAAGAATGGCGAGGGCGATCTCGTCGTTTTGAGCATCGAGACTTTCGAGCGTATGGAAGCATCTTATAAGCTGAAAGCCAGATTGGCAGCTGCCGAACAGAGCCGTCAAAATGGTTGCGCCCGTTATTCTTTATCTGAATCCCGCAACAAGGTAAACAAGATTTATGAGCAGTAAGAAATTCACAGTTGAAATACTTGAGCCTGCTCAAAAAGAACTCGAGAACATTGCCCTTTTGCATCTCTCACTTGTTGGTCCCGCTTCCGCAAAGAAAATAACGGATAAAATATTCAAATCCTTAGAACGGTTGGAAAGCCAGCCGTTCTCAGGACCTCTTGTTAATGATCAGGTGTTAGCATCTGAAGGTTACAGATTTGTCGTTACAGATAACTATCTCTCTATCTACAGAGTCTTTGATCAGCACGTTATAATCTACCATATATTTGATGGCAGAACCGACTATCCGAATCTCTTTTACATCAACCTTTAATGATTCTCTTTAACCACGTTCATCCAGCACTTTCTGGATCCTGCTTTCCGCGATCTTGATTACCGAATCCAGATCTTTCTGTCCAAGGAAATATGCAGGCATTTCTTCTATGAGGATTACGCAGATATCGGAATTTTCAACATTCATTTTCGAACAGCTCGAAAGGATCTTATCAGCCTTATCCACATAATCAGAGGTAATCTTTCTTGTAGAAGACTCGCTTTTGTTATAACGTTCGATCTCTCGCGCGCAGGCATTGCTGCAAGCTTTGCGGTTAATTACAAACTGACCGTTGTCTGCAATTTTAGTTTGGATCTCATCAGATAACAGAATCTTCACGAATTCACCGCAGGCATCTTTATCGACGGCTTCTTTGGAAACCGCTACGGAATACGTAGCATCGAACTTCGGGCCGCGTCCGTCAACAGAAGGCATTCCCAATATAGTAACGTCTTTAAACGAGTTTTCAGAACTCAATAAATGTTCGTAACCATAGATATGTACTAAAGCTCCATATTGACCAGCAAGTTCAAATCTTTCAGGACTGTCCCAAAGTCCGTTTTCAGAAACATTATCTTTTACAAATTCGGCGAGCTTTGCAAATTCCGGTGAAGAGAGATCAACCTTCCCTCCGGATATGAATGTCTCGTCCATATAATTGAACAATTCAGTGAAATATGTTGCCTGTCCCCAATATATGATATCCGTGCCGTTTAGCGTTTCTTTCACAAATGAACTATATTCATCAAAAGTAAATCCGACGCCTGAACTGCCGGCGTACTTCTTATCACTGACTATTCCATGAATCTTATAACTGACAGGCAATTGATAGAGTGCCCCGTCGGTTTTGGCGCCCTCGATGATGTTTGTATAATAATTCTCAGGATCAAGATCTTTCACATAAGGTGTGAGATCCACCAGACATGAAGAATTATTGATCCTGCCATATGTGCTGGTATTAATAAGGATATCAGGACCCTGACCGTTTATTATGTCCATGGCAAGAGCATTACTGAAATCGGCTTCTCCTTTGTAGCGCCACATATCTTTCTCAGTCTCGCTTGAACCTTTTGAAGAAGAATCAAAATACTGACTTTTGTCATAGCGGTCTGTTACTTCAATAAAATACTGCTCGTTAGTAGAGTTAAATATCTCGATTGCTTCACCTATCTCAGGATAAATATCGAGAGCAAATAATTCCAACACCGTTCTGCCTTCATAAGGATTCCTGTCTGCTTTCTTAAGCTCGATAATCTGATAAGAGTGCTCATTACCGGCATCAAACTGATTGTTGTTTGTCAGGCCCAAAAGGATAATGGAATCTTCAAAACAATCCGCAATTGCAAGTTTGTCTGTGATTCCTTTGTTTATTCCGCACCAATTGAAATTAAACGTATCTTCAACAGTCTTTTTGCCGGCATTTAATATGGATAATCCGGTGGAGGAACTGCAGTAAACCGATCCGTCTGCACCGGTAAATGATGATGTGAACTTATCCGTATCAAGCCATTCATAGGCTGTTGGATCCGCATCCGTCAGCTTGGCAGCCACCAAATCAAGTTCTTTCAATTGATCTTCTCTGCCGTTGTTAACAACGACCAATGCTTTTGTATCGCTGATAGCAATTACATAAGATATATTGACGGACGTATTCGTTTCACGGATCGGTATGACAGTAGTTTTACCTTCAGGTGATATAACATGAAGTTTTGCAAATTCGAAAACTTCATCATAACAGGTCTCGGCCAAGATCTGATAAGCCCCTGCCTTATACGCATCTGCACTCCCTTCAGCTTTAACATCGGACTTGCGGGAATCCAACATTTCCCCTGTAAGAGGATCATAGTCTCTTGCTTTTACGTTGGTTGTTGCAGTGATTATCCCGTTATAATAAACAACGCTTTTCGGATCTTCTCCAAAAATCTTATCAAAATCCGGAGCCTTGGTCAGGTCGATCGTATTTACGACCTCCATGGTTTTTCTGTCAATTACATTTACAGTGAAGTACTCAAAGTCGCTCCCGTTTTCCATTTCAGCAATGGACATATCGTAACTGCCGGTAGAATAAACCACCAGATACTT
>Ga0310786_10009359_pt1 | contig 12445 bp, 9 predicted proteins | sample AusTroGonzalo_MG_FD_203881 | JGI IMG/M metagenome (GOLD analysis project Ga0310786, IMG submission 203881) | Bovine rumen microbial communities from tropical cattle in Woodstock, Queensland, Australia - Gonzalo_03 (v2) (version 2) | ecosystem: Host-associated > Mammals > Digestive system >...
ACTGGCATTATCCGAAAGGCCGCTCAAAGTATATTCATTGAGATCCTTGGAATCGGAAGATGTGTACATCCTTAAAAAAGAATTACCCGCTTTGATATAGATATCGAAGATGTAAGGCTTATTCTCACCGTAGGTATAAACAGGCAAAGGCCATGACATGTTCTCGGATATCTCCGAATGGCTCATTGCAACTGAACATGCAACGGCAACCGACTTCATGGATTCGCTTCTTTCAACCTGGAGAGTCTGAAGATAGGTCTTGGTCAGGATACCTGACATAACAAACAAAACGACCAGAACGATAACGAAGCAATAACCGATCGTTGCGGATATGGTCTTCTTCTGTTCTTTATTCTGTCTTTCTGCGGAAGATCTGCTCATAATGTCTGACCTCCCTTCCTTCCTGATCTCATGATGAGCTTCGGGATAAAGAGCTGGATAAGAAACAGTACAACTCCTGCGGCGCAGGATATGATGACCGCCTTGAGTATCCTGTTCTCCACTTCATTGCCGAGTTTACTGAGTTCATTAAATGAACACTTATATTCGAAAACGGCAACACACTTGCCGGTGCTGTCAGAAACCGGAACAAGAATGCTCTCCGAATCGCTGTTCTTGATTGTCGTAAGGCTGTTATCTGCTGAAAGCCACTCCGTGATCTGAGTATCGGTAACGGTAAAAGTTGCCGTATCGTCAGAAGCAGTCAGAAGAGACAACTGACCGCCGGAATAGATGAATAATGCATAGTCTTCTTTGGAATAACTGTCTGTCGATGTGTCTGCAAGCATCAGAGGAAATACGGCGTTATACTTTTCTACGGCACCCTGAGGATCATTGATAAGTTCGTCACCGGAAATGGTCTTATGAACGATATCAGTAACTGTCTGCATCTTGGCATCCGTTATGCCTTTGTATTCTTCTTCAAACTTCAATCTCATGTGGTGAACGGCAAAAGAAACCGACACAACAGCAAGTATCAGAGCAACAACGATCAAAACAACGGCGCGGATGACCCGGTTGACGATATCCGATTCGTTACCCTGATGACTGTATCCAACCTCAGACATAAGTATTCTCCTAGCATTATAGTATTCTCATTAAATTATATATTAAATTATTGGTGTGTTGTTGCGATTACTTATCATTCACTTTACAAAGAATGTTACTCTTCATCATCTTCCTCATAATAGATGAGTCCGTACTGAATGAATGAATAATCTTCTATGATGTCGAGCTTTTCTCTCGGAAGTGACGAATAATCCGTATGAGCAACACCGTCAAGATCATATACCGCGATTGAACTTATCGCCGAGATCTGTGTCTTAAGGACCCTAAGACAGGATCTGGATTCAGGCGATTTTATACCCGCAAGATCGAGTACGTCCTGACCCAGGAAATTAGGTGAAGTGATGCCGTCATCACCGATAGAATCGCCGAGATCATAGTTTGCCCATACAAAATACTGCGTGTTATAGAGCTTGACCGACTCGTCTATTCCCAGAGAAGCCAGATCTTCAGAGAGCATCGCATCATAAAAACCGTCATCCAGCGTCGGAAGATGATCGCCGAAGAATACGACGATAGTTGGCTCATCGCTCTCCGAGAGATAATCGATAAGATACTTAAGGGCATCATCGGATTCACGGAGAAGCGACAGATAATTCTCTGCATATTCAAAGTGTGAACCGTCCGGCTTGAGCACATTATCGATCTTTATGTCATAAGCCATATTGTCATAGTGCTCCGAGAAGTCAGCATGGTTCTGCATTGTTACGCAGAAAAGGAACAGCGGATCTTCAGATTCCTCATAGATATCCGTGATCTTCTCGAATGTAGCAAGGTCTGATATATATCTTCTGACATACTGTGTATCTTCAGGGAAATCATCTCGTGTATAGAACGTATCAAATCCGAGATACGGGTATTTTTCTCTTCTGTCCCACCAGTTTCCGTCAAACGAATGAAGTGCGACGGTATCATAGCCGGCCTCTTTGAACAGAGCCGGAAGAGCCTCTGTATCGTGATTTACATAGAATGTATAGACAGATACGCCCGGAAGGAGCGAACTCATCGAATATCCCGTCAGGAACTCGAACTCGGTATTACAGGTTCCGCCGCCGAAGATACTCACTGCCAGAGGACCATTCCTCGTATCCTCAACAAGCGAGTCATAAAAAGGCGTAGCAGGCTCAGATGTCTCCAGTTCCCTGATATCATTAAGATCACAATATGCTTCACTCATGATACAGATAACATTAGGCTTAATATCTTTCTTGATGCCTTTATTAAGCTTCATTGAATCAACATCCGACTCATATTTATAGACAAGCTGGGTCGTCATCTCAGGAGAATTATTCTCTTTACCGCGCGCATTGATATTATTGATATGGTACAAGAATGCCATATATGTTCCGTTCTCGTTATAACTCTGGAACGGAGGATATACATCATAATAGACCTTCATCTTGTTAAGGAGCTTGGTATTAAGAACCAGACCTGTCACGAAAAAAAGGAAGACGGCAACCGAGAAACCGATCATTGCGAGCCTTACCTTGGAGAAATGGTAATATCCTGTAGCTGTCAGCCTGATAAAGCATGCGATCGCCACGGCAAATAATATGCTCACTACAAAATTGACCGTTACGTGGAAATAGTAGGTCGAACCGGTCTTTACTGCGATACCCGCCGATACCATATCCCAAGGCATAAACGTATCGCCTCTCATTACGAGCTTAACATGGTTGACATAAGCTATCGTAGCAAACAGGACAGCAGTTATGAGAGACGCCAGGGATCCCGAACCTGATATCATATAAATTACGAAGTAGCAGGCTCCGATTATTACAAAAGCGGACAAAAGAGTAAACCAGTGCTTAAGCGTCATAGGGCCGAATATCCTTATGAGACCGTGACCTTTTACATTGAGCATCTCACCTAAAAGGATGATCATCATAGGAAAAACAAATGCCCTTAAGAGCTCCTTTACCCTTCTTTGCTTCAACAGGCGGTCAACAAAGAGGATCGCAACGGCTGAAGAAAAAACAACAAAATGGACTATAGCATAAACATAGTTAGTCGATCTGTAATAATATGCGATATTGGAAACCTGTGAATAACCGAGACTGGCGTCATCGACTATCTGAGTCTGAACAAGGTCATTCTCGTCGTCTATCGCTATATCATCATCTATCCTGTCATCAGTTCCGAACATCTCAAAGTCAAAGCGCTGGTGCGTCTTTACGAGGATATAGCTGCTCTTGTCAATATCCTTGAGAGAGAACTCGAGGGTATAACGATCACCCTTTTTAAGAGAAAGATCATCACAATCGACCTGGATGTAGTTTCTGTTCGCGTTATAAAGGAAAAAGTCCTTCTCCAATATCACGTTTCCCTCAGCATCCGAGATCTTCAGATCGGCCTTATCGGAAGATTTGAGCCTTGATCTGCTGGGATTTATGACAATTCTGAAGCATCTCAATGTGTCGCCCTGCGCTTCAAAATACTGGGTATATTCGGCACCCGAGAAGAGCTGGGTATACTTGAAATTATCAGACATGTAATTGAAGTAGACCTTATTACTCGAAAAACAGTCGAAGAAAACAACAAACATGACAAGAAAAGCCACTGCTATGACTGCCTGATATATCATATATCTGCGGAGAAAACCGTCCGCCTTTGAAACCGCGGAACGGATCTTTCCGATTATCTTCTTACATTTATCCATCACATTTTCCCAAATCGTTATTCCTCATAAAACCCTTATAAGATTATACAACAAAAGAAAAATCTGTTAATAAAGAAAAATAAGAAGAATGAATGAATAATTCGTCAATATGTAAAGAGGATGCCTATCTCGGCACCCTCATGGCTCTTACAGAATTAAGTATGGCTAAAACAAGGACTCCGACATCACCGAATATGGCGATCCTCATACCGACAAGTCCCAAGGCTCCCAATATAAGGATCCCTATCTTGACGGCTAGTGAGAAGACTATGTTCTCCTTCACGATGCGAAGGGTCTTTCTGGCAATCTTCAATGCAGACGGTATCGAACCTAAGGAGTCGTTCATAAGAACGATATCTGCCGCTTCGATCGCCGCGTCCGAACCGAGAGCGCCCATCGCGATGCCGATATCTGCTCTTGTAAGGACAGGTGCGTCGTTGATGCCGTCTCCGACAAAAGCAACCACCTTACCCTTTTCAAGGATCTTTTCAAGTTCCGACACCTTCTTATCCGGCAAAAGCCCTGCTACAAAAGAATCAACGCCGACAGTCTCGGCAACCTTTTGCGCAACCTTTAAATTATCGCCGGTAAGCATGACAGTCTTTTTAACGCCTGACTGCTTGATCCTTTTTATGGCTTCGATCGAATCTGCCTTTATCTCGTCATTGATGACTATATGTCCGAGATAAAGATTACCGGTAGATACATGAACGACAGTACCCGGCAGATGACACTCGTGATAATCTGCTCCGACTTCCTCCATGAGTTTTCCGTTACCGACATAGTATGTCTTGCCGTCGATCACTGCCTTTATTCCCTTGCCTGCGATCTCAGACACTTCTCCGAGGCGGTCGGTGGCAATATGCTTTCCATGAGCTTCAACTATGGATTCCGCGACCGGATGATTGGATCTTGATTCCGCCAGTGCGGCGATATCTATGAGTTCGTCGGCCGAGACTTCGCGCGGATGGATCGCATCAACAGCGAAGTTTCCCTTTGTTATGGTACCCGTCTTGTCAAAGACAACGGTATCGACCTTTGATAAGGTTTCCATATGATTACTGCCCTTAATGAGGATACCTCTTCTGGAAGCAGCCCCGATGCCGCCGAAAAAGCTCAAAGGAACAGATACGACCAGAGCGCACGGACATGAGACCACAAGGAATATCAATCCACGGTAGATGCTCTTTTTTATCCCCATGTCCGAGAATAATGAACAGACCAGGATTATAAGTATTGCCAGGATAACGACGCAAGGCGTATATATTCTCGAGAATTTCGTGATGAACTTCTCCGTTTTTGCTTTTTTATCGGTGCTGTTCTCGACAAGCTCCAGTATCTTTGATACCGTACTGTCCTCATAAGCAGCAGTCGTTTGCATCTTTATCACATTTGTAAGATTGATACTGCCCGAGAAAACGCTGTCACCAACGCCTTTTTCGACCGGAAGGCTCTCGCCCGTCAAAGCGGACATATTAATGCTTGTCATCCCTTCAATTACGGTTCCGTCGATCGGTATCTTTTCTCCCGGCCTTACAAGAAGGATCTCGCCTGTTTCGACCTCGAACGGATCTACGGTCTCTTCTTCACCGTCTCTTATTACGACAGCAGTCTCGGGACATATATCCATCATATCAGCTATGGATTTCCTGCTCTTTCCGACTGCGATGCTCTGGAACAGTTCCCCGACCTGATAAAACAGCATGACCAGGGTAGCTTCAGGATAATCTCCAACGATAAATGCACCTGCCGTCGCGATCGTCATAAGAAATTCTTCGTCAAAGAGCCTTCCCTTAAATATCTTTTTGAACGCATTGAAGACTATGTCCCAACCGATAACGAGGTATGGAACAAGTGCAAGACAAAGATCGGTTATCCAATTGCCGGTCGATGGAACAAAGTGCAGAAAAAGAAGCAAGACAGCTGCTATTATTATCCTTATAAGGATCTTTTTCTGCTTTTTTGTCATACTATTACCTTACAGTCCGGCTCAACATCCTTGATCTTTCCTATCGCCTCTGCCAAAACGGCTTCGAATCTGTCATCCTCGGCTTCAAGGATCATCTTCTGGGCGATGAAATTGACATTGACCTTCAATACTCCGTCGATCTTAGCGATCGCATCTTCCATCTTCTGAGCGCAATGAGCGCAGTCAAGGTCTTCAAGTTTAAAAGCTTTTTTCATATCAGTGTTCCTCCAAAACATGTTCGAATCCCTGCGCCAGTATCTGATGCACATGGTCATCGGAAAGAAAATAGATCATGGTCTTACCTTCTCTTCTTGACCCGACAAGATTATTGGTCTTAAGGATCTTAAGCTGGTGAGAGATCGCGGACTGCTCCATTCCCAAGTGGTCGGAAAGCTTATTAACACTCATCTCGGTCTTGAAAAGTGCAAAAAGGATCTTCATTCTCGTAGTATCTCCAAAGACCTTGAACAGATCCGACACCTCGCACAGGAGCACTTCATCCGGCATCACATCAAGACTTTTGAGCATTTCCTCAGCATGTTTATGTCCACAAGCCATTCGGGTATCCCTCCTATATATGAATAATAGTTCATATGTTTATCTGTTCATATGATATACCAAATATAAGATTTGTAAATACCTTTTCGCGAAAAAAATCATTTTATATCGATAACGACGACTTCGCAGGCGCTCGCGGTCCTGTAAGGCATTGCCCATACCCCTGCACCGGATGAAACGATGACTGACGGAAGATCGGGACTTTCCTTGTAATAGCCGTAGTCGACCTTAAACAACAGCCTGGTAAAGAGATTTCCGGGAAACATCTGCCCGTGATGCGTGTGACCGCCCAATATAAGATCATATTTTGAATCGTATTCCTTTATCTTTGACGGATTATGATCGAGTACAATGACGGGAAGATCAAAACTCATCTTCTCTTCGACCTTCTTGATATCACATCTTACGGTATCTTCGTCAAAACCGCACATAGGCTCGGGATCGATCCTTCCGAGGACCGTGAACCTGCCGTCGACATCCACCGATTCGTCATTAAGAAGCTTAATGTTGCTCTTTTTGAGAAAATCCGCCATATAGTGGTAAGTCTTGCCCGCATCGTGGTTTCCCAGGCATGCATAAACGCCGTACCTGGACTTGATGGATCTGAGCAGAGCCGACGTCTGCTCGGGATCGGTGATGGCGAAGAAATTATTGTTGAACGTGTCTCCTGCGACAAAGACAACATCCGCATCCTGCTCGTTTATTATCTTTACGATCTTCTTAAGATGGCGTTCGGAATTAACGGCACCGAGGTGAACATCCGATATGAGCACGGCATTAAGGTCACCTCCGATATCACGGCACAGGTCGACTTTGTATCTGACGACCCTGATCCTCAGATATCTTATATATCCCGGTATTATAAGCAGCGCGGTAAAGATAAAGACGGCAAATCCCCCGTATTTGACAAAAAGAGGATAACAAGTCTCAAACCGGCTTGTTACAAGTCTACCCGCATCATATATGAGCCAGAAAACGAACGAGAACATAAAAACAAGCATAAAGATGCCGCCGACCCAGTCTACGGTCTTTTTGAGCCGTACCGGGACCTTGTGGCTATAGAACGTTGCCACGGAAACAAACGGGAGAAAAGCAAAGATAAGCCCGAACAGGACGGGATTAAGTGACGGAAAATAAAGACGCAGCCAGACATACGTCCTGTAAGCAGGATATATGTTCAATATAAAGAACGGAATTATATAAAGATTATAGATCCTTGATCTCTCCTTCCCTTATAAGATGATCCTAAGATACAAAAAAGAAGCTGTCAGGATAGACAACTTCTCTTAACTGGTTGCGGAGGCGGGACTCGAACCTCACGACCTCCGGGTTATGAGCCCGGCAAGCTACCAACTGCTCCACTCCGCGATGTTGGATATTCTTGAAAATGGTGCTCGTGACCGGACTTGAACCGGTACGGATTTTACTCCGACGGATTTTAAGTCCGTTGCGTCTGCCTGTTCCGCCACACGAGCATTTCCAAGCGCTTAAAGATAATAACATTTAAGTATTGCCATGTCAAACACTTTTCGAAAATAGCAAAAATAATATAATCACCTTTAAATTTTAATATAAGTGAAATCTTTAAAAGTTGAAAACATAAGGAAATTGAATTATATTATTTTTAATCATTATAGGAAGGTGTACATTCTATGCTCTACAATTCTGACGATAAAGAGAACAAATCGAACGAAAACAAACTTTTCGGAGCTGACAATGCCAACAACAATCTGGATGATTCCCCTGCAGCGGAGTCCAAGCCGGATTCACTTTTCTCATCACCCTTGAACGGAACGAATCAAACAACTCACGATTCGCTGTTTGATTCGAGTTTTTCCGAGGATGATATCAAAGCAAACGATACTATTGATTCTTCTTTTGTAGTCTCGTTCAAGAACAATGATCCGGTCAATTCAGTATCGGATAAGCTCAAATACAACAATAATCCCGTTGAAGGCCTTGATTATGAGGATGATCTTGCTGACTTCGACTTCGATTCTTCCATTTCCGCCTTTAAGCCGTTAAATGCAGTTGCAAATGACGAGCCTGTAAAGAAAGTTCCCAAGGCTGATCCTGTTCCTGAGGTCAAGGAAGAGATCAAGGAAGTTGCCGCTGAGATTAAGGAAGAAGTAAAAGAAGAGACCGTAAGCAAGGTCGATAACGATTACAAAGATGACCTCCCTCCTATGGATAAGCCTATCTTTGCTCCGAAGGCTGCTACTGCAAGTACGGCAAAGGATCTTGATTTTGCCGCTTCCGAGTCGACAAAGTCCAACAGTTCTTTCTCGGGCAATGCTCCCAAGGAAGATCCTAAGCCGGTCGAGCCGAAAACTGATGACAATATAGTACCTGAACCTGAGGCAAGTCCTTTCACGGCTCCTGAGAAGGATGTTTTCGAGAAGGTTGAGCCTCAGAAGGAAGAGATCAAGAAAGATGATATCCCTGTTGCCGCTGCTACTGCAGCTACTGCAGCTACGGCAGCTACTGCAGCTACGGCTTCCACTGTAGCAGGATTTGCCGAAGAATCAGCAAAGGAAGAGCTCTCACCTGATCAGAAGGCATTTGAATCATTCAAGTCTTCTACAAAGGCAGCTGCCAAGGCTCCTAGAAAAGACAAGCTCGAGGGCGTTCAGACTTACGGCAAGGTTGCTTCCGGAGTCGATGCTTTCGGAAAGTCAACAAATGCCGCATCTGTTGAACAGAGAGGCGATGTAAAGCGCGCTGCAAATAATGTAAGGCCGGGCGCAAGTAAGCAGGACGCTCCTGCTGCGATAAAGAGACCTCCGCGCCAGATGTCATCCAACAGCACACCTTTCGGTGACGATACTGAAAAGAGGATCCCGACATCTCCTCGTAAATCGGCTGCCAGTCAGACAGGTAACATTCAGCCTGTAACGCCTGTTGAGACTAAAAAGAAGAAAAAAGGCTTCGGCGTAGGTTCAATAATCGTCGTTGTTGTTCTCTTCGTTATCGTAGCAGTTGTTATCGTTGGTCTCCAGTATGGCACGAGGATCCTCGATACGTTTAACAGCCTGACAGGTCAGATCAAGACAAAGAACACTACTGCTGTTTCAGTTATCTCAGAATCAAGGACATCTCCTACGGCTGCCTTCACTACCGATACATACGGTACAAAAACACCTGACGGAACAACAGATGCTACAACGACAACTGAGGCAACTACCACCACAGAGGCCACAACCACTACAGAAGCTACTACAACTACTGAAGCTACCACGACTACAGAGGCTACTACCACAACTGAAGCCACAACTACAACGGAAGCAACGACTACTACTGAAGCTACTACAACTACCGAAGCTACAACAACGACTGAAGTTACAACAAAGAAGTCTTCTACAGGCGGTTCCGCAGTTACGACATTCTATACAAGTATGAGCGGATTTGCTTCTTATGATTCCGGCTTCACATGTAACCTCGTTCTTGAGAACTACGGTAATAAGGATGCTCAGCTTAAGGATTCCGTAAATTCCGTTAAGATCACTTTCACATCCGATAAGGAGATCAAGAATGTAACTTCCGACTACTTCACATTTACTGCTGACGAGAAGAACAAGAATACTTTCATAGGTGTTCCGAACAGCGTAACGATCGAGTCCGGCGAGACATTCAAGGCTCTCCTTACAGTTGAGACAGACAGCAAGCCTCAGCACTATTGGAACAAATAAGACCGAATAAATGAGAACTTTAAAAGGACTGTCTCGAACGGGACAGTCCTTTTAGTATTCCGAAAAATATAACTTTGATATTACTTCTCGATCTTCATTCCTGACAGGAAAGCATTGATAAACCCGTCGATGTTACCGTCCATGACAGAATCCACATCAACGACTTCAAATCCTGTACGGTGATCTTTGACCATCGTATAAGGGCAGAATACATAAGATCTGATCTGTGAACCCCACGCAATATCCATCTGATTACCTTTAAGGTCTTCTATCTTCTCCATCTGAGCTGCCTGTGCAAGAGCAAAGAGCTTTGCCTTCAGCATGTTCATGGCAGTCTCACGGTTCTGGATCTGTGAACGCTCTGACTGACATGCAACAACAACACCTGTAGGAATATGAGTCAAACGAACAGCTGAGTCAGTCTTATTGATGTGCTGACCTCCCTTACCTGTTGAACGGTATGTATCAACACGGAGATCCGAAGGATCGATCTTGATGTCGATCGTATCATCGAGCTCAGGCATTACTTCGCATGAGGCAAAAGACGTATGACGCCTGCCTGAAGCATCAAACGGGGAGATACGTACGAGACGGTGTACACCGAGTTCTGATCTTAGGAAACCATAAGCATTCTCACCGGTAACCATAATCGAACAGCTCTTGATACCTGCCTCATCACCGTCAAGGTATTCCAGGACCTTAACTTCAAAGTCGTGCATCTCGGCCCAGCGGGTATACATTCTGTAGAGCATACTAACCCAGTCCTGTGCCTCGGTTCCGCCTGCACCCGCATGAAGCGTAAGTATCGCATTATTCTTATCATATTCACCTGTAAGGAGTGTCTCGAGGCGCATCTTCTCAAAGTCATTCTTGAATCTTTCAAGACCTTCTTTGAGTTCTTCCAAAGTCTCCTCATCCTCAGCTTCGTTTCCGAGTTCGCAAAGAGCCAGAAGATCTTCTCTCTCAGAAGCAAGATCATTAAAGGATTCTACCTTCTTCTGAAGCCTTTTAAGGCTTGTCTGAAGCTTTTGAGCCTTCTCGACATCATTCCAGAATTCAGGTTCCTGGGTTCTTGCTTCAAGTTCACTTATCTCGATAAGTACGTGATCGATATGAAGTGAATCACGAAGTGTAGAAACAGGCTCGGCGAATGATTCCAGTTCAAGTCTGATATTGTCGTATTCAAGCATTATCTGTTACCTTCCTTTAATTCTTTGACAAATTCGGCAAGCCTTTCCATTGCTGTCTTGATCGACTCCATGGAAGCTGCATAACTGATCCTTACATGGCCTTCACCGCAATCACCGAATGCATTTCCCGGGACTATGGCTACATGCTTTTCAACGAGGAATCGCTCACAGAACTCTTCTGATGTAAGTCCCAATCCCTTAATTGACGGGAAAGCGTAGAAGGCTCCTGCAGGAGTAAAACAATCCAGACCTGCATTCTTCAGCCCTTCGATTATTACGCGGCGCCTGTGATTATACTCGTCCTTCATCTCTTTAACATACTCCAGTCCGTTATAAGAAGCATCTATAATAGCGAGCTGTCCCATTGAAGGAGAACTCATTATGCAATACTGATGTATCTTCGTCATTGCAGCGATGAGAGTCTTCTCGCCCAATACATATCCGAGCCTCCATCCTGTCATGGCAAAGGACTTCGAAAAACCGTTGATCATGATGACACGGTCGCGGATCTCCTCAAACTGGATAAGGGAACAAGGATCATCATCAACATAATTCAGTTCAGCGTAGAGCTCATCTGAGATAACGACGATATCAGGGTGTCTTAAAAGAACATCCTTGATCTTGACCAGGTCTTCCCTGTTCATTACAGCTCCTGTAGGATTACTCGGGTAACCCATTATGATGTACTTCGTCTTGTCGGTTATCTTCTCTTCCAGTTCCTCAGGCTGAAGCTTGAAATCGTTTTCAGGCTTCGTCTCACAGACTACCGGAATACCGTGCGCGAACCTTACCGTCGCTTTATATGCTACAAAGCAGGGCTCAACTACTATAACTTCGTCTCCGGGATTTATGAGAGCTCTGGCTACAAGATCAAGGCCCTCACTTCCGCCTACCGTGATAAGTACTTCACCGTTAGGAGAATACTTTACCTTGTAGCGGTTCTCGATATAATCGCAGATGGCCTTTCTCGATTCGATATATCCCGCATTAGGAGAATAATGCGTATATCCGTCAATGAGTGAATTGATGCCCGCTTCCCTTATTGACCAGGGTGTAACGAAGTCAGGTTCACCGATAGAAAGAGAGATTACTTCCCCCTTCATTTCATTTGCAAGATCAAAGAACCTTCTTATAGCTGAAGGCGGTACTGTCTTGACCACATCGGATATTTTGTCTGAATAGTCCATAATCTTTCCTTCTTATTAAAGGATAACAGTCTGTCTGTTATCTTTTTCTGTCTTCTCTGATACGATACCGTCGATCTTATACTTCTTGAGGATAAAGTGGGATTTGGTGGAGAGAACTCCCTCGAGCG
>Ga0310786_10009360_pt1 | contig 12444 bp, 10 predicted proteins | sample AusTroGonzalo_MG_FD_203881 | JGI IMG/M metagenome (GOLD analysis project Ga0310786, IMG submission 203881) | Bovine rumen microbial communities from tropical cattle in Woodstock, Queensland, Australia - Gonzalo_03 (v2) (version 2) | ecosystem: Host-associated > Mammals > Digestive system >...
GTGAGCCCGATGATTAAAAGTTGCACGGAAGAAGAAATTGCAAACGATTTGAAAGAAGTCATCAATAAAACCGTGCGCGACAGCCAAGTGATGGCGTCTCAAGCCATGGGAAGTATGATGGGGATGCCGCAAGCCTAATGGTTTATTCGCGTAAAAATATCGTCGTATTCGGCGCTTCGGCTAACCAAACCAAATACGGCTATAAAATTTTTCATACATTGTCGGAACACGGACTTTCCGTTTACGGTATCAATCCAAAAGGCGGAGAGGCGGACGGGCATGCGTTTTACAAGACGCTGTCCGAAGTGCCGGTGACACCGGACGTGGCCATTATGGTCATTCCGCCCGCAGCCTTGACCGAAGCGGTAGAACAGTGTATCGTCGCGCATGTGTCTGAAATTTGGTTCCAGCCCGGTGCGCGGGACGCGTCCGCTTTTGAGCGGGCTATTGCTGCCGGTATGCAGGCCCGCAACGATTGTTTTATGGTGGAAAACGGCTTTTGGTAGGGGGGCTTTTGCAGATTTTTCCGGTGGGGTTAGGTACGTGGCCTTTTGGCGGCGGGTACGATTGGGGACCCGTAAGCGAAACGGACGTTTTGGATACCGTTCACAGTGCGTTGGACGGTGGCTATAATTTCATCGATACAGCCCCTTTATATGGCGACGGGGAAAGCGAACGCTTATTGGGCATTGCCTTACGCGCGCACCGCAAACAAGTTTTTTTGGCCACCAAGTGCGGGCTTATCAAAAAAGGCAGTTGGCCCGTGCACGATTTATCGCCCGCTTCTGTACGCAAACAGGCGGAAGAATCGTTGCGCCGCCTGCAAACCGATTTTATTGATTTGTACCAAATTCACTATCCCGATCCGCACGTGCCGTTGGCGGACACATTAGAAGTGTTAATGCAACTTAAAGCGGAAGGAAAAATCGGCCGTATCGGGGTATGTAATTTTTCGGCCGAACAACTGCGTCAAGCCGTCACGCTGATGCCGATTGATGCCGTGCAAGGCCATTTATCACTCGTGCAACCACAGGTCACGAAAGAATTGTTGCCGCTGTGCCGCCAATTTAAAATTCCGTTTATCGGTTACGGTACGTTGGAAGGTGGTATATTGAGCGGTAAGTATCAACGTTTGGCGCATGCGCCCAATTTCCGCCGCGCAGATGCCCGTAGTTATTTTTATAAATGCTACCGCGCCGAGCGTTTTGAACAAGCCCGTGCAATAGCGGCAAGAGTGGAAAAAATAGCGGCCGAACACGCTTGTTCACCGGTGGCTGTGGCGGGAGCATGGGCATTGGCCCAGGCGGGCGTAAAAGTGGTGCTTTGCGGTGCACGCACTGCCCAGCAAGCAGCCGCGAATAAGGACGCCGCGAGCGTGCAACTTTCCGCGCGGGATATCACATTTTTAGAGGGCGCATGAACCGTATTGAAGAAATAGAACAACATATTTTGTCCGTTTTGCCTTCGCTGGGAGTCAACAAACTGCGCGAACTGACGCGGCTGGTATACGAAATCGGCAAGCGGGAGCATTTATCCGCAAAGGAAATATTGCCGCCCGCAAAAAACAAAACGTTTGAACAAGCAAAAAAACAATTGTTAAAACGCCGCTATCCGCTTAATTTTCACGCAGCTGCCAAAGACCGTTTTTATTTGCCGAAATTAGAACTGAATCCCGAAGCACAGGCCGATTTAACTGTAAGGCCGTTTGTGCCGGATACGGTGTATGTGGAAACTGCCGTCAAAGACAGCGCACTGGCTGCGCGTGCCAAAGCGTTTTTCCCGCAGGCGCGTTTTGTAGAGACGGACGGCAAAACGCAAGTAGGTAGCGTTCTTTTTTCCCAGCGCACACGCACGTTGTTTATTCATAAAGAAAAATATGATTTTTTAAAACCTTGTCCGTGCAGTTGCGGTTCGGCCGGCTGTGGGTATAATTTAGTGAATTTGGGGTTTGGATGTCGGTTTGAGTGCGAGTATTGCTTTTTGCAGCAGTACCAAAATTTACACGCTATTTTACTGCCGGCCAATATAGAAGATTTTTTGGAAAAATTAGCCCAAGGCAATTTCCGTAAAGGACCGTTTGATCGGCCTCGTATCGGCAGCGGCGAATTTACCGATTCGCTGGTGTTTGACGAACTGACGCAATATTCCGCTGCGTTGGTGCCGTTCTTCCGTGAGCGAGAACAGTGGATGTTTGAATTTAAAACCAAGAGTACCCAAATCGGCGGTTTGTTGCAAGTCGGCGGGTGCGAAAATGTGGTAGTATCTTGGTCGGTCAATTCGGAGAAAATGATTGGACAAGCAGAACATTTTACACCGTCGCTACAAGAACGTTTGGCTGCCGCTTGCGAAGTGGCCCGTGCGGGCTATTCGCTAGGGTTTCATTTTGATCCGGTGGTGTTATATGACGGCTATCAAGCCGACTATGCCCGCACTGTGGAACAGATGGCAGATACATTGCCGGCAGATAAAATTAAATGGATCAGCGTGGGGACGCTCCGCTTCAGCCGCGAACTGAAAAAGCAAATAGAAACGCGCTTTCCGGATAATTTTATTTTAGACGGAGAGTTTTTGCTGGACTTTGACGGTAAAATGCGTTACGGCGCCGAACAGCGGGAAGAAGCGTACCGTTTCTTGGTGCCGCTTCTCAGGCGCACTTTCCCGCACGCTCATGTATATTTGTGTATGGAAGATCCGCAAATAAAAAACAAATTTAATTAAAATAAAAATTCCCGTTTTTGACGGGAATTTTTATTCGGCTTTACTAATTAAAACTTCCACTAATTTATGGCGTCTGAATTTCCGCGTTTCGAGCAAAAGTCCGTTTGCGCGGATTTTTTCGTTTTTAGTAGGAGAGTGTTGCAACTTTTGCTGCACCCATTGTTCCACGGTTTGGTTGGAAGGGACATCGGCGGGTAGCGGCAGTTCCAATCGTTCGAAAATATCGTTCATTTTAGCCGTTGCGCTGGCCGCTAAGGCTTGCCCGAATGGGCGGACATAGGCAGGGGAAAAATCGTACTCATCTTCAATTTCTCCCACCAGCTCTTCAAAAATATCTTCCAGCGTCAAAATACCGGTAATGCGCGTGCCTTCTGTCACCAAACAAATGTGTTGTTTGTTTTTCATCAATTTTTCAAGCGCACCGGAAATCATCGTATCGGCTTCCAAGCGCATAATCGGGCGGACGATGCTGCGGGCTGTGGTCGGCGTGCCGGAAGAGGACACTTTGGTAGAGAGAAAGATGTCTTTAAAATTGAGATACCCGATGATATTTTGCGAATCGTCCGGTGTGGCACGAACAGGGAAGCGGGTGTGCATATCCAGGTGCGCTTTTATAAATGTGTCGGCGATGGAATCATCGGCATCCAGCATATACACCTGTTCCAGCGGCACCTGAATTTCGCGTATTTTCCGCACGCAGAATTGTGCGCTGGAAAGCACCATTTTCTCTTCTGTTTTGCCAAACAAGCGGGAAGAAGAAGCAATCGCCGCGGCGGTGCGCAAATCGGTCAGAGCATGCTGTTGGACAGTTTTAGGATCGCTAACCGGGGATTCCGTGTGGCGGGTGGCCCAGCGGACAATGCCCTCCATAATTTTGACGACCGGTGTTAAAACAGTATAAAGAATCCGCATGATAAAAGATAATTTCAAAATCACAAATTCTTTGTTTTTAATAGCGTAAGTTTTGGGGGTAAGTTCGGCAAATACAATGGTAATAAAACTCAGCGGCAATACTACCAGCATCATGGCAGCTATATTGGCCGTGGCAGGGGAAACATGCAGATGGTCGACTAGCCATGGCGTGAACCAGTTATCTGCCCCGGCTCCGCCGTACGCGGCGGCCACGGTACCTACTAGCGTCATGCCGATTTGCGCTACTGCCAAGCTGCCTTCCAAATGGTCCTTCATGTATAACGCATGTTCGGCGCCGCTTTGTTTTTCCTGCACTAAAATAGACAACTTTGTACGCGAAACGGACGCAAGGGCCATTTCGTACGCGGCAAAAAGCGCATTGAGCGCCAACATGATAAACATGATTAGAAGAGTCATTGGAAATAGTATAGCATTTTCCCTCTATTTGCAGTAATGCAAACGCTTTTGATAAACAGGCGGACATATTTATATACTGATAGTAAGATGAAACAGGTTTTTGTGATTTCGGGGATGAGTTGTGCCGCTTGTGCCGCCCATGTGGAAAAAGCTGCTGCCACATTGGCCGGTGTTACGCGTGCGCAGGTTAGTTTACTGCAAAACACCTTGGAAACCGAATATAACGAAGATATCGTGCACGCGACAGATATTATGGCCGCAGTAGAACGTGCTGGTTATCAGGCGCGTTTGCAAACGCCCGATCTGATAACCGAGCCCCAACAGGCCGCGTTGCAGGAAGCGTCCGCTCTTAAACGACGTTTTATTCACTCACTCGTTTTATTGCTGCCGCTGATGGCGGTGGGAATGAGCGGCATGTGGTGGGCAGACGGAAAGATGTTTTGGTCGCGGCACATGCATGGTTTTATCTGGGTGCAACTGGTTTTATCGCTGCCGGTGTTGTGGATCAACGGAGCATTTTTTTCGCGCGGACTTCGTGCATTAAAAAAACGCTTGCCAACGATGGATACGTTAGTGGCATTGGGTAGTGGGGCTGCTATATTTTCGGGGGTGTTACAACTGTTGCGGGCACACCCTTCCATGAACGATTTGTATTTTGAATCAGCTGCCATGATTGTTACACTTGTTACGCTGGGTAAATGGTTGGAAGCCCGCGCCAAAGCCAAAACGGCCGCTTCGCTTACGGCATTAGCTTCTTTATTACCGGTATATGCTACGGTGCGCCGTGGGAAAAAAGAAGAAACTGTGTTGTGTTCTTCCTTGAGGGAAGAAGACGTGTTAATCGTGCGGGCCGGGATGCGTTTTGCGGCAGACGGGATTATAATAAACGGTGCGGGAGCTGTGGACGAATCGGCTTTGACGGGGGAGAGTATCCCGCAAGATAAATTACAAGGTGCCGCTGTAACGGCGGGTACATTGCTAGTCAGCGGGTACGCGGAAGTAAAAATAGAACATGTGGCAGAAAATACGCGGCTGGCGCAAATGATAGAACTGGTGAAAACAGCGGCCGCCGGCAAAGCACCGATTGCCGTCATGGCTGACCGCGTGAGTGCCGTATTTGTGCCGGTGGTACTGATTATAGCGCTTATTACGCTGGTCGGGTGGTGGATAGTGGCGGGTTTTTCCGTTGCATTGCCGCTGGCAATATCGGTACTGGTGATTTCGTGTCCGTGTGCTTTGGGATTGGCGACACCTACGGCATTGATGGTAGGTCTTGGTCGCGCCGCTAAGGAAGGAATTTTAGTGAAATCAGCCGCCGCCTTGGAGCGGGCCGGACGAGTCAATACCGTTGTGCTAGACAAAACCGGTACGGTGACTACCGCCCAAATGCAAGTGGCCAAAATTTGCCCGGCTACCGGGATAGAAGAACAGGAACTGCTGACGGCCTCCGCTACATTGGAACAATACGCGCAACATCCGTTTGCAACGGCGCTACTGGACTATGCGCGCAAACATCAAGTGCCGCTTTATCAAGCAGGGGAATTTCAGTTGATTGCCGGCAAGGGCGTAAAAGCAACGGCCGGAAGCTCTACTTTGTATGGGGGAAACAGTGATTGGTTTGCAGAACTAAAAATCCGTATTCCGTCTGCGCCGGATATATTAGCCCGTGCGGCTGCCAAAGGATGTACACCGGTATTCTTTGCACAAGGAAAACGTTTTTTGGGGAGCATTTGGTTTTCCGATACCATTAAGCCCACCAGTGCTGTTGCTGTTAAGTTGCTTCAACAATTGGGCCTGGAAATTATCTTGCTAACAGGTGATAACGAACAAACGGCTGGACAGGTAGCCGACGAAGTAGGAATTAAAAAAATATATGCACATGTGTTACCGCAGGAAAAAGAATCAGTCATTCGCCGTTTACAGAGAGAAGGTAACTGCGTGGCTATGGTGGGGGACGGCATCAATGACGCACCTGCCTTGGTGCGCGCGGATGTGGGAATGGCTATGGGCAGCGGAACGGATATTGCGGCCGAGTCGGCTGATATTGTTTTACTGCGAGGAGATCTGTGTGCCGTAGCGACGGCTTTATCCCTTAGTCGCGCAGTGTTACGCAATATTAAACAGAATTTATTCTGGGCATTTTTTTATAATATATTAGGGATCCCGTTAGCGGCCGGTGTGCTGGCGGGATATAAATTGAACCCTTTGTTTGCCGCGGCGGCCATGAGTATTAGTTCAGTATGTGTAGTAAGTAATGCCTTGCGCTTGCGTTTATTTCAACCGCCGCAACCCGTTCAAAATGAGGAGAATAAAACAATGCACAAAACATTAGTGATAGAAGGAATGGTCTGTGGCCATTGTGCGGCCCATGTGGAACGCGCTTTAAATGCATTGGAAGGCGTGCAGGCAAAAGTGAATTTAGATAATAAGACGGCCGTTGTGCAGAGCGCACAAGAAGTCAGTGATGATATTTTGCGCAAAGCTGTGCAAGATGCCGGCTACGAAGTAGTAGCCATTTATTAAAGAGGAACGGTATGAAAAATTATGGTTTTATAAAAGTGGCGGCCGGTGTGCCGGTGGTGAAAGTGGCCGATTGCGCTTATAACGCCACGCAGACGGAAGCATTGGTAAAACAAGCTGCACAAAAAGGAGTGCGCGCTGTGGTGTTTCCCGAACTAAATTTAACGGGTTACACATGCGGTGATTTGTTTTTGCAACCGTTATTGATTGATGCGGCAGAAAAGGCTTTAAGTGGTTTGCTGGCCCGTACGGCAAAGTTAGATGTCGTGTATATGGTCGGTTTACCGGTATCGGCGGGTGCGGCACTGCTCAATGCAGCCGCCGTGTGTTATAAAGGTGAATTGCTGGGCATAGTACCCAAAACTTATTTGCCCAATTACCGCGAATTTTATGAACAGCGCTGGTTTACTTCCGCATCTGATTTGGGTGCCGAGGAAGTTACTTTGTGCGGGCAAACGGTGCCTGTCGGGACCGATTTATTGTTTGAAGCGGGTGGTTATAAATTCGGTTTGGAAATTTGCGAAGATTTATGGGCGGTGATGCCGCCTTCGGGTATGGCCGCTTTGCAAGGGGCTGATATTATTTTTAACTTGTCTGCCAGTAATGCACTGGCTGGCAAACAAGCCTATGTGCGCCAACTGGTTGCGCAGCAATCGGCCCGTTGTATCGGCGGATATGTGTATGCTTCGTGCGGGAGAGGGGAGTCCACCACTGACGTTGTGTTTAGCGGTAATGCGCTGATTTGTGAAAACGGCACCTTGCTGGCCGGTTCCGAAAATTTTGCTCCGGCCGCCCAACTCATCACTGCGGAAATAGATGTGCAACGCTTGCGTACCGAGCGGACACAAAACACCGCTTTCCGTGCAGACGCGGCCGTAGTACAGGCAGAACCATACCTGACACTATCTGTTCCGCAGACGATTCTGCCGGTAAAAAAATTGGAACGGCGCGTTTTGCCAACTCCGTTTATCCCGCAAGGCCAAGAGTTAGATGATAACTGCCGGGAAATTTTTAATATTCAAACCGCGGCACTTGCTACCAGATTAGTAAATGCGGGTATAAAAACAGTGACGGTAGGTATTTCCGGCGGACTTGATTCTACGCTGGCGTTACTCGTGTGTGCTAGTACGTTTGATAAACTAAAATTGCCGCGCAAAAATATTATCGGTGTGACGATGCCCGGTTTTGGTACTACGGGGCGCACCTATCAAAATGCGCTTGGCTTAATGAAAGCATTACAGGTGACACAACGCGAAGTGGATATCAAGGCATCTTGCCGCCAGCATTTTAAAGACATTGGCCACAGTGAAGATAAAAAAGATGTTACGTATGAAAACGCTCAAGCCCGCGAACGTACCCAGATTTTGATGGATATTGCCAATCAAACCGGGGGTATTGTGGTAGGAACTGGCGATTTATCCGAGCTGGCACTGGGTTGGGCTACGTACAACGGGGACCACATGTCCATGTATGGCGTCAATGCCGGTGTGCCAAAGACGCTGGTGCGTTCGCTGGTGGAATGGATCGGACGGAGCCAAAGCGACAAAAAGACGCACTCTATTTTAAAAGATGTATTGGATACGCCCATCAGTCCGGAATTATTGCCCGCGGCCAAAGGCGGAAAAATTGCCCAAAAGACGGAAGAAGTGGTGGGGCCGTACGTGCTGCATGACTTTTTCCTGTTCTATTTGTTGCGCTACGGTTTCGGGCCGGCTAAAATTTTCTTTTTGGCCCGTCACGCATTTGCGGGGCAGTTTGCCGCAGTGGAAATTAAAAAATGGTTACAGGTGTTTGTGCGCCGTTTCTTTACACAGCAATTCAAACGTTCCTGTATGCCCGACGGACCTAAGGTAGGGACGGTAGGCCTTTCGCCGCGCGGTGACTGGCGCATGCCCAGCGATGCTTCTGCCGAAGCGTGGATAAAGGAAATAGAAAGTATTAAAATCTAATCAATACGCAACAAAAAACAGGCGGGCTAATAACCCGCCTGTTTTTTTGTAGTAAGTTATAAATATAATTCTAATTTGTCTAATTCTTTGCCTTTGTCGCTATACACTTTAAGTGTCAGTTTGCGGTCCACAATTTTGCCTACCGCATAATGGCGGGCCGATACAAAGCGTGCCGTAGAGGGGTGCGGATTTTCGCGCTTGGTAGGATGGGGGGCAGCGGTGCCCAGTGTAACGTAGGTGACCCCGCGCGGTTTTACTTCATCGCGGAACCAAGGGAACGTGCGTTCGTAGTTGGCGTCTCCGCCTTGCAACACTAAATTGACGCCGTAATCTTCAAATAGTTTTACTAAGTTTTGCTGTACTTCAAAATTCGGGCCATTCACGCCGGAAGAATAAGCGGGTGAGTTGATGACCACAATCTTCCATTTTTCAGTTGCAGACGCGAGGGTAGTTTTCAGCCAGTCGTACTGAGTTGATTTTTCACCGATTTCGGGTGCCCATACGGCTCCTTGGGCGATGTTGGTATCCAAAAAGATAAAGCGCGCATTGGCGGTATCAAATGAATAGTATTTTGGTGTGGCACGGCTCCACGTCATGTTATGGTAGCGGGTGTAATTGTTATAGAGAAAAGTGCGGCTGTCACGTTGATCGCGATTCGGGCCGTATTCGTTAGGCCCCAGCGCAACAAAAAGCGGATTTTTGCGTAACACATTTTCAAACGGAAGGAAAAATTCGTCATCGGCATCGCTATTTAAGCCGCTGTGTGTCAAGTTACCGGTGTGAATAACAAAATCGCTTTTTTCGTCTTCCATGCGCTGGGCCAGAGCTTGGCGGGCTTGCGCATCTTCATCTTTGACGGATTCTTCCGTAACCGGGGCTGAGCCTGTGGAGCCCAATGCTAAGAATTGTACGATTTTCCGCTCAGGAGTGAATAATGTGCGAAAAGTACCCTCTACCGGCGCTTGGGTGCCATCTTCGGAGGCATTTTGTACATATAGACGGTAGCAAAAATCCTGATTGGGTACCAAACCGTAAAGAGTGGCTTTGTGCTGGGTGCCTTTGGGGGTGAGCGTCATAATCTGATTGCAACGTGGCTTGGGACCATATTCCAACCACGACGGAGTGGCCATATCCGTCTGCCAACGTACAACGAGCGTGGTTTGGGTGGGGTCTTCCAGATAGGGGCCGCGCACGATTTGCGCCGCCTGTAAGACACCCGCCAAAAGTGTAAAAAGGGAAAATAATACTATTTTTTTCATTTCTATTATTCTACCAAATAAGCAGGGCAACGGATAGGCAAAACAGTAAAAATTTTGTTAAATATAAATGTATGAAGAAAATTGTATTACTAATCGTCAGTTTATTGTTTGTACCCCTTGCGCAAGCGGAAACGCTTAGCGTAACCAGTGCGTATACGGGAGCTTCCCATTTTGACCAAGTAGATGCGGGAATGTCTTTTTCTCCCGTGTTATACATGCAGACAGGCGTTTACGCCCGTATGACAAACGAACGGTTGTTTAAAGATCCCGTTTACTCAGTTTATGTTCCGTTCTCGCTTGATTTTGATTATTTGAAATTACATCTCCGTCCGTTTTATTATTTCAAACATTCTGCCGAACCCACCGCTAATATGCAACATTCCTACGCTTACGGGCTTAATGCGCAACTCGTTATGAGTTTGCAGGACGATACGGCCAATGATGTGTATACAAAAGCCGTGTTGGGGGCTTCGTTTGCCCGCCAACGGGGGACGTTATTTATGGATAACGGTACAACAGATGATGCGCATTATTCCCAAGCAGCTTTCATGTTCGGAATTTACCAAAATTTCTTCCAAAGTTTCGGTTTAGAAGCGTTAGGTACTGTATACGAATATCCGGATGGAGTCTCGCACGTGGCGGGATGGCGTAGCATTATGAACCAACAGGATTTAGCTTCCACGCAGAGCTTTGATGTGGTGCACGATTTAGTGAAATATACCGTCGGTGCCCGTTTGAGCCGCATGTGGCTGGAAGAAGGTTCCACTTTTTATATAGGTTACCGCTATGGGGAATATCACACCGCACAGGCGGAACATTCTATTACGGTGGGCAACACTTTTATGGCATTTAAGCAGTTATCGGTCGATTTGGCCTATAACCATTTGCGTACGGTGCATAATCAAAACAGAAGAGATATCTTCTATGTACGCTTGACGTATGGTTTCTAAATTATGAGTGAACAAGAATTAAAACCAATTAATTTAAACACGCGTGTGCTTTCGCTGATTGCACACAAGTTGCGTACGCCACTGTCTATTGTAACGGGTTATGTGGAAACGGTGCTGGCACAGGCCGGAAAGGAAAAATTTTCGCCTTTCTCTTCCAAAGCATTGGAAGAAATAAATGCACAAGGGGCCGTGATGTCTCAGTTAGTGTCCAAATTAGTGGATTTCAGCCGCGTCAACACTACTCAATTATGCGACTTGCAAAAACAACCTATTTTGTTAAAACCGCTTATCAAAACTTGTGCTTCCAAGGCCATTGAACAGGAAAATAATGTGTTGGCCGGTTTCCAAACCGATGAAAAAACATCTGTTAAACGCGGTACTTTTGTAGAGATAGACTGCCCGGATACATTGACACTTTCCGCCAATGAGGAAATGCTGACATTGTGTATTGTGGAATTGTTATCCAACGCGATTAAATTTAATAATAAGATGGAAAAAAACATCAAAGTGCAAGGCGCGAACCATGGAGATTGTATCTCTATCTCCGTGCGCGATTACGGGACGGGGATCCGTCCGCAAGATGTCAGCCGCATTTTTGAACCGTTTTATCAGGTAGATGATGATTTTACGGGGCAAGTCAGCGGTTGGGGGCTTGGATTATCCATGGTGCAACGTATTGCACAGTTGCACAAAGGCACGGTTAGCGTCGTGTCCGACCGTGGGCTGGGCTCCATTTTTACGATTAATTTCCCTGTGGTATGAACGGCGAAGAACTTTTAGCACAACTTAGTGCACAGTGTGACTCGTTTCAGGAATGTTTCGGTTCTGCTGCCGCGCATGTGCGTCAGTTAACGGCCCGTTTAGACGAAATTCTTCCCCAATTGCATAAGAATACGCCCGTGCGGGATAGTGCATTCTCGCATGATTTTAATTCTTTTTGCGCAGACTTACGCAAACGCTTGGATGAAATGGAAGCCCCTTGGGAAGCCGTACGCGATCAATTGCGTGTGGTGAAAGATTCCCAATGGAGCAAAAAAGAATCGCTAGCTTGCAAAGCCTGTGCCCTGCGTGCCAAACGCCTCTCTGCCGCACAAGATGATTTTGCGGCAGCTTATCAGGCTTTTTTGCGCAGTTACAAAAGTTTTACGGCCGAAAAGTTAAATGTGTTTTTGCTGACTTCCTGCCAAGCCGACAGCGAAAACGTCAGCGGGAAAATTCTCTTTTTGGTGCGTAAAATCAGTCAGCAAATCGAAAAGAACGGGGACAACTAATATGTTGACGGACAAAACTGTTTTCTATTATCTCAAAGCCAGCACTATCTGCCTGACGATTATTGCTACCGGCGTGGTGACGGCGTTTTTGGTCTATACAAAAGCGCTCATGATTCCGCTGGTGATTGCCATTTTCGTTTATACGATTTTGGCCCAAATGACCTTGTACTTACAGCAAAAATTTTCCTGTCCGTTTTGGCTGGCAACGACTATTTCCATTATGTTGGGGGTGGCATTCTTTGCGGGCGTGATTTTGTTCACTACGTCTTCGGTGGGACAGTTTTTGAAAGGGGCGGAAGTCTACCGTCAAAACCTACTGGCTACCGTGGCAGACGTGTCGGCTCGTTTGCAACAGCACGGTATTACGCTGGATCAGCGCTTCTTGGAAAACTACATTGGTGATTTGCAGGTGTTCAGTTGGTTGAGAAACCTCGGCGGGAAGTTATTC
>Ga0310786_10009361_pt1 | contig 12444 bp, 1 predicted proteins | sample AusTroGonzalo_MG_FD_203881 | JGI IMG/M metagenome (GOLD analysis project Ga0310786, IMG submission 203881) | Bovine rumen microbial communities from tropical cattle in Woodstock, Queensland, Australia - Gonzalo_03 (v2) (version 2) | ecosystem: Host-associated > Mammals > Digestive system >...
TTAACCTTCCATTCACCGCTGAGGTCGAACTCATAGAACGTCTTGCCTGGGAAGCCTATCATATACGGCGTAGCAGTAGCTAGCAGCGGATAACCTGTCAGCGTACGACCTTCCTCATATCTGGTCTGATAGGTATCTGTATTGGCATCCTTTTGCACGTTCTTGCTATAGTAGTAATCCCACAGGAAAGTGTTGTCCACCTGTTTGTCTTCACCGGCACCTGTAGGATAGTTGAATGCCGCTGTAAAGAAACCATCGGTCAGGGGATTGGTATTAGCCTTCTGTCCATTGTATTCCGACAGCCAATACTCATGACCTGTCTTGGTGTCATTCTCATCCACAGAGGGGCTACCACTGTAGAAGTGGGTTATCTCGCCCTTATCCTGCGTAGATACCAGTTCCGCAGTGAACGGCAGACTGACGGTGGACCAGCCATCGGTCAGACTGACATAGTAATCGGGGATACGCTGATACCACATTCGCTTACCGCTGGCGAAGGAATAGCTCAACGGGCAGTTGAAGTCCTTCTTATCAACCAACAGATGATCGTCGGTAGCCTTTAGTTGGTTGTCTATCTGGTGTACCAAATGACCAAAGACGGTCCAGGTGGGTGCTGCACCTACACGACGGTAAGCATCACTATTGTTGTAATAATCACTGTATGCCGGTTCTGTGAGGTAGTCCGTCAGCACATCATATGTCTTCTTGTTGATTTCCTCGGACGGAGCATAAACCAACAGGTTAGGCGTCTCGTCACGGTTAGCAATGCTGTTCAGACCATTCTCGTCGAGCAATGGCTGATAGAACCATTGTCCGTTGTGCCCTAACCTGTATTCTGTATCGTTATGACCGGCAAAGTCGATGGCCGTCATGTTCGGATAAGCTGCCTTCACATCTTTGTCGCTGGCATTTTGTCCCTTAGAGTATGCCACAAGATTCACATTCGGATTGAAGTGCGCCACACTCATCACCTTCGACTGGTAGTACGCTGGAGCTCGATAGACGCGGTTGCTCTCGTCAGAGGTTGACAGACGACCACTGTTCTTCACAATGTGTGAGGGAACGTCCTCATGTGGACGCTGGTCGTTCCATCCATAGGTCAGCATCTGGCCGAAGTAGATGTAGTCGTCAGGCCATACGGGATAGAAGAATTCTTTTCCGTCGTTGTCCGTATACATACGGGCTTCCTGACTTTCAGGTATTGAGCCGTCAGCATAGCGGAAGTCACCATCAGCATAGCGGTTTTCTACGTAGCCTCCGTTCAGATAGATACCATCAATACCCGATGAACAGTAGATAGCGTTCTGCTCGACATAGTTCTTGGTCTGCGGGGCTGACAGTGTACCGTCGGCATTGATGGTATAGAATGTATGTGCTGTACCATCACCGCTCTTAGTGTTGTTATACCTCTTATATAGGTAGAAGCCGTTCAGGTCGTAAGCCACCGTGCCATTGAAGAAGGCCTCCTGCGGCATCGGAGTGGCAAGTCCACGACCATTGTCAGTGGTACTGTAATTTAATCCTTCTGGATAGTAACAGTTAACTATCTTCTTGCCATCGGCAGCTGTTGGGTTGCCAAATACAGCTCGAACGCTACCATTAGGTGTACCAGTAGTGTTAATCCAACAGTTCTCCACATAACCGTCGCCCTTATCGGCAACACCTGCTGAGGTGAACGAACCTGTTACACCCAAATTATAGACACTACCACAGAGCTTGCCAAACAGCGAGTGGTCGAGGCCGTCGATATGATAGCCATCACCGTGGAAGTTACCTGCGAAGCAGTTGGCGTCAGTACCGATGGGCTCCCATGCGGGTGAACCGCTTGGCACATTGACATTGGTATGCAGGAAGAACTCCAGGTTCTGACCAGCCTTGACATGTTCGTCAAGAATGCTATGATCCTTGAGAGAACCTGAGGTAACCACTCCGTCGGTCACCTCAGGAGATGACTCGTTGAGCAGGCTGAGGTCGAAGAACTGCTTCAGCTGCGTAGCACCGTTAGTGCCATCGTTGATGTATATCTTGCTCTCGCGCTTCACATCCTTACGATCCACGTAATAGTGGTGTGCCTTGTCTTCCATCACCTTCTTCAGGTCGTGATAGTTGGCAACGCTCACCTGTACGTGGTTAGAATAGGTCTCGCCAAGATACGTCTTAGCATAATAAGCAAGATAATAGCCATGCTGATACCAATAAAGCGGGTCAGCGGTAGGCGTATATTCTACACCGTTGATATGACTCTCAGCATCTGACTGCTTTTCGAACAGTTTCCATCCACCACCCGTTACTTCGTAAGCTCCAGGAGTTACATGAGGCTCACGAACACCGATGAATGTGCCAGGCATCACAATCTGAGGAGCCTTGATGTCCTCAACCGTAGGAATACCACTCTTGAACAGTACATGGATGTTCACCACGTGACGTTCACTGACAGGAGTGACGTGTGCACCAGATACATCGCTCTCCTCGTAGTCGTACTGATAGACGACTGTGATAATCTTCTCCTTCGACAGGTCAAAGATATCAGAGAAACGGCTGACGTACAGCGTACTTGTCTCCGTAGGAGCAATACCATGGATGCTGAAATTGGTTTGCCAGTTCGCCAAGCCGTTGTAGTTGTCGCTGGTAATGACTAGACCTATAGGTACATTGTCATTGATATTATATGTGCCGGTCACGGTACCTGTCACGGAAGCGTTTGTAACAGATATACCTTCGGTATTCTCATTCACCTTATATGCTTCACGACAGTAGTAGAAGGTCTTGTTTTTCTGTTCTTCGGTGAAGGTCAGTGTGGTGATATTTTCCTTATCAGAGTCGCCCAAGCCGTCGAAGGTGTTCTTAGAGATGATGGTGCCCACAGCGTATGGAGAGTTACCCACCTGGAAGGCACTCTTAACCACATAAACATTACCCGCCTCCTTCACGTCGATAGGCGTATAGTGGCGCTTTTCGTTAGGCAGACTCTCGTATTCTGTGCGTGAATATTCCTTATTCTTCTCCAGTTTTATGCCGTTATGGGTAGACTCCGCGTCACCGTTATAGGTAGCCGTATAGTTCACAGGTTTTACTAATGAGTAGCCTGCCGGATTGGCTTCAGCAGCTACAAGTGTACCCTCAGCAGAATCATACTGGTACTTCTTTCCTTCACCATATCTTAGATTGCCAGTTGACGGATCCTTACTGTAGTTCGGATCGATAAGCACATCAAAGGCATCGTAGTTGAATGCAAAACGATTGCGGTCTGTTTCCGACATTGAACTCCATACCTCCAATCCACGATAGTTCTTGCCTGCCTCATAGTAGTTACCACCATAAAGACCGTCGCCAGTACAGTAATAGGCTTGAACGATATCATCCTGAATCATCTTTGCCAGAGCTGGATTCGAATCCTTATAGGTATTGTAGTATGTTGTTTTCTCTGTCTCAGTCATTCTGCTACCGACATAGATAAACTCTGTCTTGCTGAGCGGAATGGTGCTGGTACAGATGTATGCAGGAGCCACATAGCCGGTCATTGATGCTGCCTGTGTGGCAGATACCGTACTACCAACATTCAGATGAATGTGAGTGTCACCCTCATCCTTAGTATATTCAGTGGTAACGATATAGGCACTTTCGAATGTTGCCTGTCCGGCAGGAAGAGCTGAAGAATGACTGGTTACGATGCTCTGATAAGTATCGTAAACATCCTTTGAGATAAGGTTGCTGACCTTGTAATCGCGCTGACCGAAGACGCCACCCTCTCCTGTGGTCAGGTAATATGTCGGGCCATCTTCGTAACCGACAAGTTTGGTTTTGTCTTCTTCCTGCTTCTTCTCATGCGTAGCACTTTCAGACTTAGTGTACCATGTATTCCAATCTGTTGGGTTGTTCACTTTGTAAGTCAGCATGTAGCCAGTGTCGTGGCTCATGTTGTTGGAAGAACGATATACAAAGTCGAAGTCCACATTTTGTTGCTTCTCCACATGATAAACGGTCGGGTGCGCAGCTTTTGCAGTTGTATATTCACTCGGTAGCAGAACCGTGCCGGCTGGAATGATGTCAGCGTCCTCGCTGCTATACTTGCAGTCAGCGATAGTGACATAGGTCTCATCCACAAACAGACTCTTCTCTGAACTGGTCAATAAGTACCAGTCCCAATAGTTGATAGGATCGTTCAGGCGATACTCCACATCATTGATGACAATCTTCTTGTCAGCTCCGATTTTCGTACCGGGAGTTGAGTAGTATGCATACTTGTTTGGCATCACATTGAGCAGCTTCATTGTGCCGTGCGAAGCGGCCGTGATGGTCAGCGGGATGTCCACCGTCTCGCTGTATGCATTAGGTGCACCGGTGTAGGCAGAGATATACTGGTCATAGACATAGACAGAACCCTTGATGAACCAGTAGTGGGCAGGTACACCACCAGCTCCGTACTTACCACTGATGTTATAGCAGTCGTCGATAATGGTCTGCGTACTGTGTATGAAGTTTCCTGATGTCTCCCATTCCACGTCGTCACCGTTGAATGTGAAGTCACGTACTGTGATAGCACCTTCATTCAGTGCCGTCAGCGTGCTATGTTTGTGATATGCATATGAACCTTTTTTGTGTACGTTCTTGGCATAGACGAAGCCACCACCCATACCAGGCTGCACGTTGATGAGGTCAAGCTCAATAACACCGGTGATATAACCCCAGTCCTTCTCATACAGGTCATCGCCTGTGCTCTTTTCTGTGGTCAACTCCAGATAGACACCTGATGCCAGTGCCACCTTGTTATGACTGGTTCCGTTGTTACGCTTGCGTTCATTGACATAGCCGGCCTTCCAGTCGTAGAAGGAGGCTGCACCGTATGCTTTAGAAGTACCTCCATCGTATGCATTAGAGGCACTCTTGTAGTCAGGATTAGAGGCGTTCTCGGTGTAGCGTACATTCTTACCGGGCAGGAAGAACGCATCACTGGTCAGCGCACCCAGGTAATTCACGATGTTATAGATACCGAAGTAGTTGCCATGGATTGCTTTTTTAACATTGTCGAAATCTTCAGGGTCCTGATCCATGATGTCGGCTTTTCGTGTTTTACCCGCTTTCAGATTCAGGTCTTCGGAAATGACAGACGCCCTATGGTTGAGCGACACCTCACGTACACGGTTGATGGTGTAGTTTGTATGGTCCACGATTTCAGGCACACGGTCCTCTGCTCCCTGCATCACCATTCGGCTACCAAAGATACCACAGAAGTCAGCACGCTGCAGGGTGTTCATTGGACGTCCCGCATAGACGGGAACGACACCATTCTCCTCCCAGTAGGCGGGGTTAGGATAGTACTCACCTGTTTCCGAGTTCAGAAGAAGAAGGCTGACATCACCGTCCTTGACATCTTTAAACAGGGTCAGCAGGTCGTCAATGGTCAGGGTAGATGCCTTGGTATGATCACCACCAGCAGGATAATAAGTTGTTTCGTCCTTATCGGTACATTGGGTGATACACTTGTACTTCAACTGATAGTAATCAGCCTCACGGGCAGGAAGTTCATTATATTGTTCAATAGTAATTTCAGGAGAGATGGTATAGTAGTCGGTACCATAGTTGGTAATGTTCAGACCACGGTAGCCGTCCACAAAGGTCAGGTTACCGTCGCCATACAGACCACCCGTACGTCCGGTTCCTAATGTGATAAAGTCGCGATGATAGACATCGTGGATTGAAGCCGTAGCGTTGCCGAATACCGTGGTGGTGTTGGCATAGACGGCAGATGAACCCGACGACGTGTTACCACCAGCGAACACGGCGTTAAAGATGTTGATACCCGTAAGGTCCAAACTGTTCCATCGGGAATCCTCGTTCTTGTTGCCCATTGTATGGAGGTCTTCTGTGGGTACATAGTCACCAACTGAATAGCTGTTTCCATTGATGGTGACAGCTGACAGCACCTTGCAATGCGGTTCTATCAGCACTTTGCAGTCCTCGGTCAGCACGTATTGGCCATCGTCCTTTACCCAGTTTTCATCGTCGTCAGCAGGCTTGGCACCGGGAATGTAGGGATCATCTCCTTTCTTATAAGCATAATAGTAACCCTCCCTTTGGTTATCGTAGCGTTCACCATCCTTAATGCCGACATAGAGTTTACCGTCTTCCTCATAGGCGCTATACACATAACCGATATCGCCGCCACCAAAGACGTTACCATTCTCCAGCTGCAGTTCCTTGGCCGTTCCTATTGTACCACCAAAGATGTGTACCTCGGTCCGTCCGAACACATAACCATCGGAATACAGCGTACCGCCTTCACCTAAGTTGTTATAGCCTCGGCCACCACCGAAGACATTACGGTGAACATTGCCTTCGTACAATTCCACGTTGGCCTTACCAGCCTTGTAAATACCTTGCAGCACGCGCACGCTGTTGTCAGCACCGCTGGCGTTAATGATGCCGCGCCCGATGGCAGCAATCTCACCACCACCAAACAGAGAGTTACGAACGTGCCCGCCATACATCTTCACATTGGCAATGTCCACACTACTGTTGTCAATATAGCCACCACCGAAAATACAGCCGCTATCGTACAGTCGATTCGTACCATCGCCTGTCCAGGTCTCGTCATGGAGTTTCTCCTGATAGTAGTCATCGCCAACCTTGATATAGTCGATGTCGGTATCTGTTGTGGGAACGGCATTGAAGTGACGATAACCAATAAAGCCCTTGTTGAGCGTGATGCTCGTGGTTCCGAATACAGCACCACCTTCACCGCCGCCATAGGCGTTACGCTCGATAGCAGGAATACCATTGAGGAAGCTGGTACCATCAGGCTTACCGATGATGACGTTTGTTTTGCCAAGGATGTCACCCGTCGTGCTTTCACTTATGGCTCCAGCGTGATAGCCTACACTACCCTGCCATCCTCCGCCATAGACGTTACGGGCTGTACCACCCTCGATATAAGCATTGGCGGTAGCAATGAATGGATTGCCGAAATCGTCTGTGGCTACATTGTATTTGTTGTTCACTGAACCCACCGTACCGGCAGCATAGAGGTCCTTGGTCACCTTACCGCCAAAGAGTCCGATAAAGGTAGTTCCGTGTACATCGCCCGTATTAGAAGTATTGGCGTTACCCAGGCCGCCACCGTAGGCATAGGCACCACTACGGCTGCCTTCGTACATATAACCGCAGACATCAGCACCCTGGTTGATCATCACATTGGTGTTGTATTTCTTACCATCGTAACGCGCTATAGCCAGGTCATTGTCCAGACCTGTATCGGTATAGCCACTACCCAGCGTGAGGTCAATAGCCTTTGGCTCCTTTGGCTCTGGAGTCGTTGCCTTTTCTTCGTCTGACAAAGCCGCCCAAGCGGTATGTGCCGTCGTATAAGCTGAGGTAGCTTCATCATTAGTTTGGCCTGCCCAAGCATCAACCGACTTCTTGTTCATCACACGTCCTAACTGTCCACCGCCATAGACCTCATACAGTCGGGCTGTATTGTTCAGGTTCACCTCCGTGTACTGCGACCAAGTGTCCTTACCATAGCCGGCACCATAGACGGTGGCAAAGTATTCGTTCTGCTTGTCATAATAGACCGGAGCATTGATATTGATCCTGCTATAGAGTGTACGGCGACAGTTATTGTTACCGCCATAGATACCCGTACGATAACCGCCCACAAGGGCATCACTACTATTCCAGTTGACATTTGCCTCGTAAACGTCACAGGGGTACTCATTATACAGACCGTAGGCACCACCGAAGATCTTCTCACAACGGAAGGTAGAGCCCTCAGGAACATTAATCATAGTACGACGGGTGACTCCCTCTTGGTAGCTACCACCATACACTGCCTTGAACTGTCCGCTCAGCAGGTCGATAACGGCAGAAGCCTTATCATAGTCGGCAGACGTTGATGCTTCACTCAGGTCAACTCCCATACCTACACCACCGCACTCGCCGGCTCCGAATATCTCTGCACCTTGGAAGGTCTGCATGGCTTGTGGGACATCGATGAGGATGTAGCTACTGTTCTGCATGAGGTTCTCTTCTTCTTCCCCGAGATAGCCCTGACCGGCACCATAGATTTGTTCAACGGTGTTCAGCGGGTTATTGGAAACGATAGGACGGAAATTGATGAACGCATTTTCCAGGAACGGCTTGTGGAAGCTCGTTTTGGCATGACCGCTCTCGTCGAAATAATCCCTGTAGTGTGCATCCTTATAGTCATATACACCGTATGCACCGCCAAAAATCTTCTCTACATGTCCCTGAGTATATTCTATATACGCTGAGGCGTTGAGCATATCGGTGTTTGAAACCTTTGCGCGTACCGCATCATTGCGCAGTCGGCTGTTAAAATTGCTCTTGCCGAGAATTTGTCCTCCCAGGTCGTTACCACCATAGACGTAGTCACGAACATAGGGGAAACCGCCGGTGCCGATGTAGGTCTCGGTATGTCCGAGGATGTTGGCATTACATGAACCGGCGAAGGAATTGAAGATACGTCCATTACCCAGGTTTATGATACAGTTACCAGCTACGGGACCTAAGAAACCGCCGCCATACATAAACTCACACTCTGCCATATCCTCTGTCATGTTGTCGGCCTTTGCAACGCCGGCAGTAGAGCCACTAAGATTGACGTATGTGCTGTATCTTGCGTCATAGGTGTATTCCAGTTTTTCTGTTGTTGAGTTATAGACACCCTTTCCGATGACACCTTCCTCGCTACCTCCGAATATCTGGAAAACGTAACCGCGATTCAAGTTGATGGTGGTACTACCCCATATTTCCGTATCAGCACCCTTGCCACCGCCAAATACATTCAGTGCAGAACCCAGTACGTCCATTCCCTGCTCGTCGAGGATGACACCCGTATTTCGCTTGGTAATCTTAAATTCGTCGTTATCATAGAGTTTTCTCTCACCTTGTTCATCACCTTCCACTTCGTCGAATACCACATTCCGGTCAACAATCGAAGCTCCAATATTGATAATGACATTACCATTCACAATACCGCTGTTGTAACAGCCGCCATAGATATCTCCACCTTTCAGACGGCGGTCGATATCTGCATCAGTACTAGTGACCGGACTCTCAGCCGATGCACCAGAGGTAACGGGGGGAACATTTGCACCTGTTGCAGCGCTGATGGTGTTCCACTCCAGTGCGGTATGACCCACATTCCATCGTTTGGGTTGAATCTTCAAACCGGCAAAGTTCAGCTCCAGCTTGTCGCCAATGGTTCCTTCGGGAGAACCTGCCGGTACAGGATCAGGATCGCCGGTGATACCGCCTTCGTAAAGGGCGTTGAAGTCAGAAGGGATGACGAAAGCATTGTTACAACCGCCAACTACCTTGTCGTATATAATTACCTTATCATTGAAGTTGATGGTTGTCTTGCCAGAAGTAATCATGCTTCCTACGTTACCGCCACAGTAGAATGAACCAAATTGGGTAGTATAAGGGATGTAATTGACTCCGTCACCATTTTGTGTACTCTCAAAGACAACGGTAGATTTCACCTTCATGGCGCAGCCTTCCATGTATTTGGCAAAGACATCCTCGTCTGTCAAATCCATCGAGTTAAACTTGGAACCGTCATCCGTAATATCAGTCCTTTTTAATGTGCGCAGCACACCTTCACCCCTGCCCTCGGCGTCAACCACATTGTATTTAATCATGTTCTCGCCGTTGTTGCCGAGGAACACATTGTCGATGATGGTGTATGAACCAATCTTGATATGCGTTTGGTTGCCAGAACTTGAGCCTGCCACATTCTCACGCAGTGTAGCACTGTTACCACCCACATATAGTCCGCCATCTACGATGGTAGGATTGCCTTCTGTACCTCTGACGAGGATAGAAACCTTCTCTGCGTTAGGTCGTATCAGATTAAGTGCGGTGACAGATTTAAGATCATCTGGGACACCTGTTACGCCTGCTGCCGCAAGTACTTCATCGGGATTGTAGTAGAAGTCACTCCAGCGTGGATTATCCTTCAGTTTTGGGTTATCTGTATAGGCATACGAACCGTTGCCGCCACCATATACGTCGCCATAAACATGGCCAAGAATACCTACGGTATTACCTGCATAGACGTTACCCGAGATATCGTTGCCACCATATACGTTGTTAACGTGACCTGCCAACACTCTAACGCGAGATGCATAGCCAGCGGGAATGTTGTTGGGGTTATCCGCAGGATCCAGTGCAATTTGGGTATAAGGCACAGGTGTATCGTCGTTGTTGTCATACAAAGGCTTCACATCAGCCTTACGACAACCGCCATAGACGTTATCAACCACCATTCCGGCACCTTGAATTTGCAACAGCAGACCTTCAGGACTGGTCATGCGTCCCTCATTACCACCACCATAAAGGTTACGGACCCTACCCTTTTGCAGATTCCATCTGGGACGGATAGCCATATCAGCCTTGTTGTTACCACCAAAGAAGCGACCTATCTGGTAGGCATCACTTTCGGGGTAAGAGAAGCTGGTGTTGATACCCATCTTATCCTCAAAGCGCTCGTTAGTCAGTAGCTCTCCGCCAGTACCAGCGTTGGGATTGGTGGCATCTATGATACTGTTCACTACCTCGCTCGGATTGTTCAGGTCGATGACGGTTCTATTGGTAATCGTTGCGTTGTTACCGCCCCCATACGCATAAACGATAGAGCCACCCAACAGTTCAAGGTAGGTCTTGGCAATATCAGGCAGTATGAAACCTGTCACATTTGATGCTATAGGATCTTTACCGTCTTTGTAGTCTTGCTCAGAATTGTATATCTCATGTGTATCGCCTTCATTGCGGTAGAAATAATCACCATTGCCACCTCCGAAGAGCTGTCCGATGTATGTCTTTTGAGCATCCTTATGAGAGATGCGCACAAAAGCATTCCAAGATTCATCGATGTTGTTCTTGCCTTCTGTTGTTCCTACCTCTGTCAGTTCAGAAGGGAGGTCAGTTGAAGTACCGATGGTTCCTGCGATATCGTTGCCGCCATAGACCTTGTCGATAATGACGTATTTAGAGGCGTGTTCACCGTCGATGTGTACGAAAGTGCTGCCGGCCACATTAGCCTGACGGGCACCTCCATATACCTGATGAATATCGCCGCCATAGATTGTCACCTCAGTCTTGCCACCAAGATTACCTGCATTGCCGCCGCCATAGACGTTGCCGGCAATGGTTATCTGTGCCTGAGTGGTCATAGCGCTCAGAAGCATCAACAAACATATTATGGTCTCTCTAACTTTCAATTTTCAACTCTCAATTTTCAACTTTCAATCATGAACCTCTAACCACCACAATAGGGGGATCATCCAGCGATAGGTTGTAGAGGTATGAGGGGTCGATATCAATCTGGAGCGTGCGCTTCTCGCCACGTTGTAACTCCTCCAACGGATTTGCAAGGGAGTTGCTGGCAGTACGCACGGCTATTTTATTTCCTCGTTTGTCGTAAATATCGTATTCTATCAGCAAGGTGAGTTTATCATACAGACTAGCGGCAGGAAGGACGTAGGCACTACATATCGTCTGGGAGGTCGTCGTCAATGTGATTTCTTCGTCTCTGATGGTCATTTCACGTGTATCTGCGCTAACCACACCACTATGAGCCACACTGCTGATGCCGACATCCTTGGTGAGAGTGACGTCCACGTTGTAGCGACAGGTGTTAGTCACTTTCAGCTTCATGCGCTTAATCTTGATACCACGTACAGCGTTATATTCTTCCCCCACCCTCATATTGAATACGATTTGGCTATAAAGATGATCGAAGAACAGACTGATATAATTCTCTAGTTGACTGTCGTATTCGAAGCTGAAGTTTCCACGAACGGCAGCCGTCTTGTCACTCTCGTTTTCTGCCTGATACACACCCGTTACAATGCAATAGTCTTGTTCATCTATTGATGGGAGTTGCTGGATGTGTAGCACGGCACTATTGTTGCTCCAGTCGGAAATGCTGCGTGTAAATTCTGCTTTGTCAGGCATATATCCATATAACTGGTAGGTCCTCTTGCCGGACTTTAACTTCAGCTGTGTCGTCCATGATGACTCTCCGACATATTTGAACAATCCTTCTGTGGCCGTTGTGCCATTGGTCAGGAATACCCTGATATCGCTATCCTCCGTATCACCCGTTAAGGCACGTGTAGCACGAGCCAACCTGAGGGGAGCATAGCTTTCCTGAGTCTGCTCCTCTGCAACGTCTTGGGAGCAGGCTGCCAACAGCACGATAACTGTCATCATGAGGATGTACTGTATATTCTTCATGTTACCAGTTATAGAATTTATAGTTCTTCTCTGTGTTCTTCCAGAGAGCAATATTCACTACTACGACATGCAGTCGAGCCTGTGCCTGATAAGCATAGACCGTCCAGATATGGTTACGTGAGAAACCGCCATCATCCACCATCTGGAAAGTGGCAGTCTGCTCCTCCCCGCCGCCTATCTGGT
>Ga0310786_10009363_pt1 | contig 12442 bp, 9 predicted proteins | sample AusTroGonzalo_MG_FD_203881 | JGI IMG/M metagenome (GOLD analysis project Ga0310786, IMG submission 203881) | Bovine rumen microbial communities from tropical cattle in Woodstock, Queensland, Australia - Gonzalo_03 (v2) (version 2) | ecosystem: Host-associated > Mammals > Digestive system >...
CCGGCCCGTGACGGATTCGCCGTCGCCGTCAGCCATAGCAGTAGCCGATGCCGTGTACCGTGCGGACAGCCGCCGCGTCGCCGCCGACTTCGCCGACCTTGCGCCGCAGGTTCGCGACATGCTGGTCGAGCGTGCGCGTCGTGCCGAGATAGCCGACGCCCCACACTTCGTTTAGGATCCTGTCGCGCGCTAGCACCTCGCCATGATGCACAGCGAGGAACGACGCGAGCTTCATCTCTATTTCCGTCAGCGGCGCGGACTTTCCGCCCTTCTCTAGGCTGTAGTGCCTGACGCTCGCCGTCGCGCCGCAGAAGCCGAAGTCCTCGGAAGGCGCCGCCGCCGGCGCCGCCGACTGCCCGGCCCGGCGCAGCGCGGCCGAGACGCGCGCGAGGAGCTCTCGGACGCCGAACGGCTTCGTCACATAGTCGTCCGCGCCGAGCTCCAGCCCCACAACCTTGTCGATCTCCTCGCTCTTTGCAGAAAGCATCAGCACCGCGATGCGGCTCCCCGCCGCGCGGATCTCTCGGCAGACGTCGTATCCGCTCTTCCCGGGCATCATCACGTCGAGGACGACGAGGTCGAACGGCTCCGCCGCGCCCTTCCACGCCGCAATCGCCGCAACTCCGTCCGGCGCGGTCGCAACGTCGTATCCCTCGCCCGAGAGCAGGTCCTTAAGCGTCTCGCGTATGTCCGCGTCGTCTTCCGCCACAAGTATCCGCTTCATAGCCCACCTCCAAACTCCAGCTTGAACTCTGCGCCGCCGCCTTCCCGCTCGCCGCAGACAAGGCTGCCGCCCATGCCCTCGGCAAGACGCCGCGCAATGGATAGCCCGAGGCCGCTCCCGGACGACTTGGCGGCAAGCGAGTCGTCGCACCTGTAGAACCGCTCGAAGACGCGATCCCTGTCGCGCCTGGGGATGCCGGGGCCGCGGTCCGCAACCGTGGTGACTCCGTCCGCATCCACCTTCACGTCGAGCCGCTTCCCGTCCGCCGCGTACTTGACCGCGTTGTCGACGAGGTTCACGACAATCTGGCTCACGGCGTCCCGGTCGACGCGGCGAACAGCCGGCTCAGCCGCCGTCTCGACCGAAAGCTCCATCCCCGCCGCCTCCACGCGCGAGCGCTGCGATTCCGCCGCGTCGCGCACGACATCGCGGATGTCTGCGTCTGCCAAGTCGTACTTGCGCCTGTTCTGCTCGAGACGGCCAAAGTCCAGAACGTTGTCCACAAGCCTCGTCAAGCGCTCGGACTCCTTCGTTATTACGCCTAGATACCGTTCCTTCGCCGCATCGTCCTTCGCACGCCCTTCCGAAAGCATCTCCGCGCAAAGGCGGATCGACGTAAGCGGCGTCTTCAGCTCGTGCGAGACGTTTGAGACGAACGACGTCTTCCGCTCCGACTCCCGCCTCTCGCGCCGTGCGTCAAGGATGAGGATCAGGGCGCCAGCGGCAAAGAGCAGAAACAAGACGGCGCCGACCACCGCCGCCAGGGCCAGAGCGCCGACGCCCTCCACGCCAGAATCGGGCGGACGCGTCCGCCATAGCGCGAGCGTCCTGTGCGGCAATGCGGACGAAAGCGCGAAGACCGCGTCCGGCATCCTCTTCTCCGGCGTCTCGCCGGTCTTGAAAAGCGCACCGCCCGAACCGTCGCGCACCTCGAGGACGAACCCGTCGCCTGCCGCCTCCGCAAGCACGGACGGGAACTCCGCGAGGAAAGCGACCGTCTCCAGTTCCACGCCGACGACGCTTCCGTCCGCCGCCTTGCGCCAGCCGACGAACGAGAGCCTGTCGCCCTCGAACCACGACCGCCAGGTGAAGTCCTTTCCCGCTACCTTGAACCCTTCCTCGAACAGCGTCACGTACCGCGCGAGGAAACGCCGCTCCTCCTGCGTCGCGCCCCGCTCCACAGGGAAGACGACGCCGAGGCCAGAAACCCAGCGGAAGGCGTTTCTGACATAAGGCTCCCTCCGCGAAAGCTCGGCGAGCTCGGCGGCGGTCGGATTCGCCGCAGCTGACGCGACCACGGTCTCCGCCGCGTGCTTCGCGCGCTCGATGCACGCGGAGAGCCCCGCGGAGACGCGGCTTTCGACGAGCGCGGCGTCCTTCTCCGCCGAACGGGCGGACATCCGCGCCAGATCGCCAGCAAGCATCTCGGCCGCAGCCCACGCGAACAGAAGCGCGGGCAATGCGAGCATCGCGACTGCGACCGGGATGTGCGAGCGGCGTTTCATCGAATCATTTCATCTTCTGCTGGTTGAAGAGCTGGAAGGTCGATGTCTTCATTCCCTTGCGCACCTTTCCGCCGAAACTGGAACTGTTCATGTTGCGGGAGTTGATGAGCTGCATGTTGGCATCCTCCTCGAGCGCGGCGTCCCATCCGATGACGGACTGGACGTCCTGCGAATTCCTGTAGTTTCTTTGGATAAGCATTGTGGCACCAGAGAAATCCCCGCGGTCGGCGAGCCTGAGCGCCTCCTCGGTGCGAATCGCGTTCTCGTTCAGCGCACGCTCGCGCACCACGCTCTTGTTCACGCTCGCGGCGACCGCGGCGGCGTCCGCCGAATACGTCACGGCTCCTACGCCAGTCACCGTCTTTGACGACTCGTCCTTCGGGTCGACGTACGAGACCTCCGCCTTGGCGATCTCTCGCGCGGCCCCCGCCGCGCCCGGCGCGGCGTCGCACTTGACGATCACGTACTTCTCCTGCCCGCCGTAGAGCTGGTTGAGGTCGATGCTGACGACGCCGTCGAGAATGCGCCCGTCACGCCCGATGAGCGCAACCGGCGTGAAACCGACGCCGAATTTGACTTTGAGGGCGACTTTAGTCGCTGCGACGGAAAGAACGTCCCCTAGTTCGCTCGCGAAGATGCGCGGGAGGTCGTCCGACTTCTCCACGAAGTAGCTGTTGCCGTCCGACTTCTGCGAGAGGCGCGTCATCAGGTCTTCGTTGTAGTCGACGCCGAGGCCAACCGTCGAGACCGCTATCCCGTCCTTCATGAGGAGCGCTCCATAGCGTCCGAGCTCCTCCGCGGACGACGGACCGACGTTGGCCTGCCCGTCGGAAAGGAGCAGCACTCGGCTGATCTCGCACTTCCCCCTGAACTTCTTCAGTTCCGCGGCGCCTGCCGAGACGCCGTCGAAGAGCGCGGTGCATCCCTGGGGCTGGATCGAGTTGACGCGGGCGATGATCGCCTCCTTCTCCGTCACGTACTGGGCGGGGACGATCACCTCGCTTCGGTTGTCGTAGGCGACGACGGACACGATGTCCTTCGAGTCGAGACGCCTTATCGCCTCGCACGCCGCCTCGCGCGCCTTGACGATTTTGTCGCCGGACATCGAGCCGGATCGGTCGAGGACAATCGCGAGGTTTACGGACGGACGGTTCGCCGCCGCGACCTTGTCCGCCGCAAGCGTCACCTTCACGTACGCCTCCCCCGCCTTGTCCGCGAGCCTTACCGAATAGTCGGGCTCGACCCGGCAGGAGACCCCTGCTGACGCCGTCCCGGCAAATGCCGCCACAACCGTGGCGAACGCGAATCCTGCAACTGTTCTCTTCATGTTCCGCCGTCCTTTCTTTTCATCTCCGGCACCATTGCCGTCGACGGTGGATATTAAACCATTTTTCCCCGCGGCGGTTGTCATGCCGCGGTAAAACGTTTGTAAAGAAACTGCAAAGCCGGCCACGGGTCTACCGGCCTTTCCTGGCTTGCCCGCCGCCGAAGCCGTGGAGGCGGGAAAAGAGGATGGAGGCTTCGGCGCGGAACAGGAGCAGCACCGCGCAGGAGACGAACGCGCCGGCGGCGGCGCCCTTTGCAGCGAGGCCAGGCACCCCGGACAGGGGCACGAGGCGCGCGACGCACCAGGCCGAGGCGCAGAGGACGGCTGCCTTGACGGCGGACGACATCTGCGCGCGCCAGTATGCCGCTGCCTGGCGAGAGTCGAAGAACTCCGTGAACATGACGCGCGACTCCCACGGGATCTGCACGAGCACGAAGGAGAGTATCGTCGAGAGGATGACGCCGTCGAGCTTGTAGGCGTCTGGCAGCGTGACGACAAACGTGATGTTGAGCGTGAGGTTGAGCGCCCCGGACACCATCGGCTTCCAGCGGTCCTGGTGCCAGACGTTCGCCGCGGCCTTGAACGTCAAAAGCGTCTGGCGCGACTGGTAGATGTAGAAGAACACGACCATGAGGAGCGGCGTCAGGAAATGCCGCGAAAGCTCGGGGCGCCCCCCTGTCCAGACCTCGATGAACGGCTGGTACAAAGCAGCCATCATCGCTGCGCATCCGGCGACGACGGCGAGGACGATCCGCAGGGCCCGCATGAACCTCTCGAAGTTCTCCTCCCTGGACTCTGTGAAGATCGTGTTGCCGAAGCCGTTCTGCATCGACGAGTAGATCGACCACGCGAGCCCCCCCACCGCGGTGTGGACGTAGTAGTAGTTGCCGTATGCGCCGACGGCGACAAGCCCGAGGAACGCGGAGACGACGATGTTGTCGGTCTGGTTCGTTATGACCGCCCCGACCTTGTGCATGAAGATCGACTTCACGTCCGAGACGACCTTCCGGCGGCGGTCGGCGGAAAGCTCGCCGCGCGGGTCGATTTCCGGAAAGAGCCGCCGCGACTCGCGGTAGACGAGCAGGTTGTTCACCACGGTGAACGCGACAGTCGCGAGGACATAATGGTAGTAGTTCCGCGTCAGGAAGAGGATCAGGAACACCGTCGCGTACTGCGCGAGGGAAGTGAACGTGTGTATGTTCGTCATCACGTCGCCACGGTGGTAGGCGTTGAGGACCGAACCCCGGTAGGCAAAGAGGAAGTATCCGACGGCGGTGTTGACGAGATGTATGAGGTAAAGGACGTGCAGGTCGAGTTCCGGCGGCAGGTCGCCCTTTACCAGGACCCTGAGGAACGGCAGCAGGCACAGGCCTATGACGAAGATCGCGGTCCCCACCCACCGGTAGACCCTGCGGTAGAAGCGGAGATACGCGCAGACGAGTTCGCGGTCGTCGTCCGCAACCGGCTTGTACATTGAGCAGACAACCGCAGTCCCGAAGCCGAGGTCAGCGAGGGCGAGAACCCCGAGGATGGACGTGAAGAGCCCGTTGAGGCCAAGGTACTCCGCACCCATCAGCCAGAGGAACAGAGTCCTGTTAAGGAACGGGAACAGAAGCCCGATGCCCTTGTTGAGCATCGCGGACACTATGTTGCGCCTGGTGTTCCTCGAAAAGTCGATCTTCATGGCACTGTCACCTGGCGACTACGGACTTCAACGCAAGGTATGCCTGTATCGCCAGCGAATGCACTGCTCCGGGATGCGGTGTGCGGAGGCCGAGCTTGTGCGGAGGGCGTCCGAAGCCGCGCCCCGTCAGCTCGCGCATCAGCCCGCGGAACGCCTCGCGGTGCGGAGCCGCCTTTGCGAGCCATGCGGCGCGGACCTTCCACGGGCCGGGCCTCTCGCGCACCCAGTGCGATATGCCTTCGCCAACCGCCCCGGGGTTCGCATCGACGTAGCGCACGTACTCTTCAGGATAGAGGGAACTGCGGCCGCCGAGCGCCGGCGTGTCGACCACCGGCAGCCCGCAGAGGAAATACTCGCTGGAGCAGAACGACGCGCCTTCGCGCCCGGACAGGACAAGCCCGCACTTCGCGAGGCCGAGGTACTCCGATATGCGCGCGCCCGAGAATGTCGGCATTATCCGCGCGGCGGCGTAGCGCGAGTAGACCATGTCCGCATAGTCGCGCTCGGAGTCGTATATCTTAGTTGCGCACCCCATGAGAAGCAGCCTGGGCGCAATGTCCTGGGGCATCAGCTCATGGCGCTTGCAGGGCGTAAGGCGCGCGATGTACGCGGCGTCATAGGGCCTGGAGCGCCCCATCGGACGATACCTCCGCTCGTCCAGGAAGCAGTTCTGGTGGATGAAGCGCGTCTCGACGCCGACGGACTCCAGCGCGGCGCACTCCCTCTCGCAGTTGCCCATCGCGATCACGCGGGAACCGGGCGCCTCGCCCACGAACCTGGCGACCACTCCGCCGAGGTGCGCGGCAAGCTCCGGCGTCTCGTGCTCGTAGCCGAGCTGCAGCAGGACTGTAGTCTTTGGGTTGGCGACGGCGAACGCGACAAACGCCCCGAGCTTGCGCTCGAAGTCCACGTCGAACGCGGCAAGAACCGGCGGCCGCCTGCTAAGCAGCGCCACGCTGTGCCGTTCCGCAAGAACCTGAATGTCCTCCTTCATCTACCCCATCCCCCTGTTCGGGCTTCAACTGCGACGTGCATTATTATATCATTTTCTCCCGCCGCAATGCAGACATGCAACGGCATGTCAGCGCGGGCGCACGCGCCGCGTCGCGACGGCGGTGAACGGGTCCTCGGGCCAGTAGTGCTTCGGGTAGCGTCCGCGCAGGTCCTTGCGCACGAGCGGGTAGCCGTTCTTCCAGAAGCCGGCAAGGTCCTTCGTTATCTGCACCGGCCTCTGGGCCGGCGAAAGAAGCGTCATCACGACAGGAACCGCACCGCCGGCCACCTTCGGGGTCTCCATCATCCCGAAGCACTCCTGGAGCCTCACCTCGCACGTCGGCTCCTCGCCGTCGTACCGGATGAGCATGTGGCTGCCGCTCGGCACTTCCATGCGCGTCGGCGCCAGCCGGTCCAGCTCGCGCCTGTCGTGCCCGGACTCGGCAAGTATGAAGTCCAGCACGCGGCAGAGGTCCAGCCGCTCCAGGTCGCGCCACTTCGTCATGCCGCCCACAAAGCCAGGGAGCGCCGCGAGGATCTCCGCGTCGCCGATCGCGGGCCAGCCGCAGCGCCTGTGCGCGAATTCCGCCCGGGCGCGCAGCTGGAGCGACTCCTTAGTCCAGCAAGGGAGGTTCTCGACGCCCTTCTGACGCACTCCATCGACAAGGCACGCCGCCACCGCGTCCATGCACCCAGGGGCATCCGCGCCGAGCGCCGTCTCGCCCAGAGTCATCTCGCCGAGCCTGCGGCGCATGACGCTCTTAACGCGTTCGTTCTGGCGGTCCCACGCGCAGTACGGCTCCTCGACGATCCTGTCGCCGAACAGCGCCTCTATCTCGTCGCCGGATATCGGGCAGCCCAGGAACACCTTCGCGTCGCCTGCCCTGTCGTCCAGCTCGCAGCAGACGAGGTACTCGCTTTTGCCGAGCGGGTCTGACGGATCAAGCGCCGCACCGCGGCCAGACACCATGCGGAACGTCCCGTTTCCGCGCCCTTTCGCCACGCGGTCCGGATACGCGAGCGCGAGCATTGCGCCCTCGGATGCAGAGAGGTCGGACGGACGCGGGTTCGCGCTGGACGCACCATGCGGCGCGAACCTGCGGGACAGCTGCACGATCCGCCGCGAATACGGACGGTTCGGCGTCTCGAGGACCTCGTCCATGACCTTCCGTATATCCGTCTCGCGCGACTTGCCCCCCTCCTCGATGATAGCGGCAAGCACAGACGCGGTCCCTCCGCCGGCTCCACCGGACTCCATCATCATGTTCGCGAGCCTCGGGTGCATCGGGAGCTTCGCCATCGCCTCTCCCTTCGGCGTGACGCGCCCGTCGCCGTCCAGCGCGCCCATGAGCTTGAGCAGCTCCGACGCCTGGTCCCACGCGCTTGCGGGCGGCGGAGTCAGCCAAGGCAGGCCGTCGCGCCGCGTCGCACCCCATGCCGCGCTGGTGAGGACAAGCCGGCAAAGGTCTGCGTCCAGCATCTCCGGAGTCGCCTTCGCCGGCCTGAAAGCGTCCGCGCCCTCGTCCCAGAGGCGGTAGCACATCCCTGCACGGACGCGGCCCGCGCGGCCGCGCCTCTGCTCTGCGCGGTCCCTGGAAAGCGGCAGAGTCACCAGCCCGCTCATGCCGGTTCCGGGGGAGAACCTCGGGACGCGCATGAGCCCAGAGTCTATTACGCACGTTATACCGGGGATCGTCAATGAGGTCTCCGCTATCGACGTCGCAAGAATGACCTTGCGGCGCTGGGAAGGATCGAAGACCCTGTCCTGCTGCTCCTTTGGCAGGCTGCCGTAGAGCGGCAGAACGTCCGCACCAGCGAGGCCGAGCCCCGCCACAGACTCCTCCGCACGTCGTATCTCGCCCTCGCCGGGGAGGAAGCAAAGGACGTCGCCTTCCGTCTCGCGCAGTGCACGGGAGACCGCCGCGCTCACGGGGACGTCTCCGAGATACTTCGTCTCCACCGGATACATGCGGCCTTCGGCGTGTATTACTTCCGCATCTCCGAGGTGCGCCGCCACTTCGTCGGCGTCAAGCGTCGCGGACATGACGAGCATCCGCAGGCCCGGCCTCAGGGCCCTCCGGACCTCCAGAGCCAACGCGAACGACAAATCACAGGCAAGCGAGCGTTCATGGAACTCGTCGAAGACGACGAGCCCGACTCCGTCCAGCTCAGGATCCCCCGCCAGCCGCTGCGCGAGAAGGCCTTCCGTGAGTATCTCCAGCCGGGTGTCCACGCCGATCCTGCGCTCGAGGCGCACCTGGTATCCGACGGTCCCGCCGACTGGTTCGCCCATCCTGCGCGCCATGTACGACGCGCAGGAGCGGGCGGCGAGGCGCCGTGGCTCCAGCATGACGATCTTGCCGCCGGAGAGCCACGGCTCGTCCAGGAGCGCGGGAGGAACGCACGTCGTCTTGCCGCTGCCGGGGGGCGCGGTCAGGACTACGCTCCTGTTCGCGGCAAGCGCACGCCGTATCGCCGGAATCTTCTCTTCGACAGGAAACATCAGTCCAGCACCTTGGCAGTCGGGCCGGCGCCGGAGTAGGAGTCCAGACCGCCGAAGCCGGCGTAAGTGTCGGAGTCGCCGCACGGCGCAGAGCCGTCGTCGCCTTCGGGCGCCGCCTGTCGCCGGACCTTGGGCCTGTCGCCGAAAAGCACAGTGCCGAGCCGGATCCAGGTCGCGCCCTCCTCGACCGCGACCTCGTAGTCCCCGCTCATGCCCATCGAAAGGCGCGGGAGCCCGACGCCGAGCTCCTTCTCGACCGAGTCTCGCAGCTCGCGCAGGCGGCGGAAGAACGGCCTCGCGTCCTCCGGGTCCTCGCTGAACGGCGCCATAGTCATCAGCCCCTCGACCGTGACGCGCGGACACTCATCGATTATGTGGCGCACCGTCGGCGCCACATCCTCCGGCCGCATGCCGCTCTTGGACTTCTCTCCGGAGACGTTGACCTCCAGCAGGATGCGCGGCGACGCGCCGATCTCGTCCGCTATGAAGTTGATGCGGTCGGCAAGCTTCGCGGAGTCCACGCTGTGGATGAAGTCGAAGAGCTCGAGCGCGTGCCGGACCTTGTTGGACTGCAGGTGCCCGATGAGGTGCCACTCCGGGCCCGACGCGCTCGCGGGCTTCTTCCACGCAGCCTCCTGGACCTTGTTCTCGCCGACGATGCGGAGCCCCGCCCGCCACGCCTCGTCCACGACTTCCGAGCCGTGCGTCTTGGTGACGGCAACAATCTCCACGTCGTCGGGGCTGCGCCCCGCCCTCGCGCATGCGGCCGCGACCTTCTCCCTGACCGCGCCCAGCGTCTCGCTAAAGTCTTTTTGTTCCATGCCTGTATTATAGCATATATCCCCGCCCGCGACACGGCAACGGCCATATTTGACGGCCATATTTTGACCTCTGGCACACCGAGGCATGGGCCAAATGCGGCAAGGTCGACAGCATCGCAAACGTCTTCCGCTACGCTTTTGGCAAGCCCGGCGACTTCGACGAGACACCGCTGCTGGATTTTGGTATAATAATGCCGCAAAGGGGAAACAGGATGGACGCAACCAGCAGACCCAGGGCATCGGATGCCGACAAATTGAAAGCCGAGATTGAACGGCTCAGGAAAGAACGCAACGCCGTGATCCTCGCCCACAACTACACGCGCGGCGAAGTTCAGGAAGTCGCCGACTGCACGGGCGACTCGCTCGAGCTGGCCCGCCGCGCCACCCAGGTCGACGCAGACGTGATTGTGTTCTGCGGGGTGTACTTCATGGCGGAGACCGCCGCGATACTCAATCCGGGCAAGACAGTCCTCATCCCCGACCCGACTGCCGGGTGCCCGATGGCGGACATGATCACGGGCGAGCAGCTGCGCGCCCTCAAGGCCAGGCACCCCGGCGCGACAGCCGTCTGCTACGTCAACTCCACCGCCGAGGTCAAGGCCGAGTGCGACCTGTGCGTGACCAGCGGAAACGCCGAAAAGGTCATGGCGACCATACCTAGCGGCAGAGAGATAATCTTCGTGCCGGACCAGCACCTGGGATCGCACGTCTCCGGACTGGAAGGCAGAAGCTATGTGCTCTGGCCCGGCTACTGCCCGACGCATGCCCGGCTTACGGAGAAGGCGATACTGGACGCGAAGGCCGCGCATCCCGGCGCGCCCGTAATGGTGCACCCGGAATGCCCAAAGCCAGTGCGCGACGCCGCGGACGAGCGGCTCTCCACCGGAGGCATGTGCCGCTTCGCACGGGAGAGCGGCGCCGATACGATACTCGTCGGCACGGAAGTCGGGATCCTCCACCGCCTGCGCAAGGAGAATCCGCAGAAGACGTTCTTCCCCGTGTCGGACGCGCTCGTGTGCCCGAACATGAAGAAGACCACCCTGGAGAACCTCGCCGATTCCCTTCGCGAAATGAAGACGCGCGTGACAGTCCCGGAGGACATCGCCACGCGCGCCCGGCGAGCGATAGAGGCCATGCTCGCCGTAGTCTAGGGGCTCTCCCGCTACAGCGTCTTGAACCGGTACTCCGTGGTGGAGCGGAATGTCTCGCCCGGCCTCAGCACGGTAGATGGGAAGTCCGGCCTGTTGGGAGAGTCCGGATAGTGCTGCGTCTCCAGCGCGACGCCGGCGAACTTGCATAGACGCGCTCCGGTCGCCTTCGCCGGCAGCTCGTCCGTCATGTTCTGCGATCCGTACATCTGCATGCATGGCTCTGTCGTCCATATCTCCAGGGCGCGTCCCGACGCGGGGTCGCACATGTCGACGACATGCCTCAGTTCGCCCGGTTTGCCGTTCAGGACGAAGTTGTGGTCGTACCAGTTGTCCATGGCCGCCAGCTCGGGCTGCGCCGCCATCCAGTCCGCCATAGAGCCGATTGCTCGCGCCTTGCGGAAGTCGAAGCCGGTTCCGTCGACCGGCACGACCTTCGTCGGAATGAGCCCTGCGTCCGTCTGGGTGTACTTGTCGGCGTCGATCCTGAGGATCTGGCCCAGCACGCTTCCGCTCGCCTCGCCTGCGAGGTTCCAGTAGGAATGGTGCGTGGGGTTCAGGACCGTCGGCTTGTCCGTCGTGGCCTCGTAGTCGATGCGCCAGACATTGCCCGGGAGCACGGTGTAAGTCACCTTCATCGTCACCGTCCCGGGGAAGCCCATGTCGCCGTCGGGCGAGACGAGCCTGAAGACGATGCGAGACGCGGAGCGTTCGACGACCGTCCACACCCTGGTGTCCCATCCATCCGGCCCGCCGTGGATGTTGCAGTGGCGAGGGGAAGGCGTCACCTCGTTGACCGGCAGCTGGTAGGCCTTCCCGTCGAGGGTGAACTTGCCGTCCGCTATGCGGTTGCCGTAGCGCCCGATGAGTGTGCCCATGGAAAAGCCGTACTTCTCGTACTCTTCCACTGAGTTCCATCCAAGCGTAACGTCGCCGAGCTTCCGGTTGCGGTCCGGGGCCCAGCACCGCACGAGCCGCCCGCCAAAGTCGGAGACCTCCAGGACGAGGTCGCCGCCCTTGTCCTTAAGGGTGTAGAGCGACGCGGCCTCCTGGAACTTGTCCGTGCCGAAAGGCCTGGCCGGTTCAACGCAGTCGCAGCAGCAGCAGCCGGCCATGACACCGGCCGACAGCACGGGAACGAGGAAACGCCGCATGTCCATCCTAGAGCTCCTTGACCTTCAGGTTGCAGAACGAGACCGTAGAGTCGCTGTGGTCCTGCAGGAGGATGCGACCCTCGGGGATCTCGCCCCAGTCCTGCGGCTTGCCGGCCGCGTCAACGCCCCAGTCCGCGTACTTCGAAGCCTTCACCGCCGCCTTGAACGCGGGAGTGCCGCGGTCGTACTCGAGAACCTTGACGCCATTGAGCCAGTGCTCGACGTGGGGGCCCTTCGCGACTATCATGCCGCTGTTCCACTCGCCAGGGCCCTTGAGGATCGAGTCGGCGTGGGCGGAGATGATGTCGTAGAGAGACGCGGACTTGCGGTTGCCGTCCCTGCCCTTGTCGGAGTCGGGATGCCCGTTCTCGAGGATCTGGTACTCCTCGCAAGTGCCCTTGTTGAGCGTCTCGTCGTAGAAGTACTTGACTCCGGAGTTTGCGTTCTCCGTGAGGCGGAAGTCGAACTTGAACTTGAAGTCGCGGTACTTCTTCGCCGTCACGATGTCTCCGCCGCCGCCGAGCTTCTGGTCCTCCGGCGGAAGCGGGAACCACTGCCCGTTCGGGGCGATTCCGTTCACTGG
>Ga0310786_10009364_pt1 | contig 12442 bp, 10 predicted proteins | sample AusTroGonzalo_MG_FD_203881 | JGI IMG/M metagenome (GOLD analysis project Ga0310786, IMG submission 203881) | Bovine rumen microbial communities from tropical cattle in Woodstock, Queensland, Australia - Gonzalo_03 (v2) (version 2) | ecosystem: Host-associated > Mammals > Digestive system >...
TCAACGTTTCGAAGAGGCTAAAATTCTGCATTTTGCGCATTTTCCGCACGACTGGCGGAATTTTTAGAATGGCGAAAAATATAAGGGGGGAATAATTGTGCGAAACCCTAATGGGAATAGGCGTTTGCGGCCAGTTTTTTCTGTCAGCAAAAAAAGTGATTCTAGAAAAAGAGGAGCCAGAAAACGGTATTATTTTAGTGAAATGTAAAGAAAATTAACTCCCTCATCAGCTCTCCTGGAGGCGTATTTGGGTTATCCAGACCTTTACTTTTGGCATCAATTTCGCGTATCTTGCCAATAATCTGCATCACCTTCATGGCAGAGTAATTTTTCATACCCGTCAGATAATCCTTGGCACCCCATGGTGATTTCATATCGAGCCACTGTGCCAGCGCCTCCTGACTACCCTTTTGTGGACAATAATAGGCAATCATCAGATTTTGGAAGTAATTAAACACCAACGGGAGTAAAGCGTACAGTCCACCAGCCTTGGGATTTTCATCGAAATACTTGATAATTTGGTTGGCCTTCAGAATATTTCGGTTCACAATGGCGTCGCGCAGCTCAAAAGGATTATAGTCTTTGCTTACCCCGATTTGGTTCTCTACAACCTGTGGCGTCACTCTCCTATCCCCTTCTGGCAGTCCCAAAAGCACCTTATCGAGCTCGCTAGTCAGTCTGCTGAGGTCAGAACCGATGGCATCCGCTATCATTTGTGTCGATTTGGGGTCGATACTGGCGTTTTTAGCCTTCAAATACTGCTGAATAAACGATGGAAGGTCGCGATCTTTGAGTTTCATGCTCTCAAAAAGCACGCCATGTTCCTTGATAGCCTTGACCAACCCCTGCTTACGACCGTCTATTTTGCCGTTTTTATGGCAAAAAACCAATACTGTAGAAGGCATTGGCTGGTGGAAATACTTCTCCAGAGGCTCCGTATTCTTGATATTCTGCGCCTCTTTGACAATAACAACTTGCCGTTCAGCCATCATTGGATAGCGCTTGGCAGCATCGACAATCTGCGACGCATTAACGTCTGAGCCAAACATAATGGTCTGGTTGAAATCCCTTTCCTCAGGCTGCAGCACGTTATCAGCAATCCAGTCGCTAATCTTGTCGATATAATACGACTCGTCACCCATCAGATAGTAGACGGGCTTAAATTCGCGAGCTTTCAACTCGCTCATCACACTGTCGTATGTTACTGTTGCTTGTGCCATTTCGGAGTGCAAAGGTAGTGCAATTCAAACGAAATACAAAAGGAAAACTTGTTTTTCTTTCTATTTCAAGCAGAATTTGTAGTACGGAAATGATTACGATTGATGCCAAATCACTCTCAGTGAGCGCGCCATGCCTTGGTCCTAACAGCAATGTTCTTACGCAGACAATCACTGTACAGCCACGGCTCGCAACTATGAATGTCACCAACGTTTATCAGGTCTTTATAGGGCTCGTATTCTGACCCACTATAACCCTTTACCACAAGGACATGGTGTTCTGGCGACAGCGTCACTGTAATGGTATCGTGAAGCGTGGCTGGCGTAGCGTCTGTACGCCAGTTGACTGGGTTAATGGCAATGCACGAAGCAGCGAGGATGGGCTTGGCATACTGCACATCCTTCACTGTATTATAACAGATGGTTACACCTGTGTCCATCTCACCCAGAGCTGGCCGAACATGGCGACACGTAGCAGTATCATTTGCTGTCACTTTATAGCCCAACACATAGGCTGCCGCCAGCTGTTTATAGGTTTCGTCGCTAATATGCTTCAACAGTTCCACAACAGCTCTGCCGCCCTGACTGAATCCTGCAATAATAAGCGGGCGCCCCTTGTCACGCTGCTGCTCAAAACGATCAAAAGCCTCACATACGTCGTTCATCGACAAAGCAATGCGTCTATTGATAGTATCCTCATTCTGCGTCACCCAGGCATCCATCGTGGTATGACGGTAATAAGGCGCATAGAAGCGATTGCCTGGAGCCATATAGGCGGCAGCACGATGGATTTCTGAAGCCATATGTTCTCGATGGGTGGCATTCCACACATCAGCATAATGGGATACGATGCTATCCTCCGTCTTCCAGTCTTCCTCCCATGTCGATACGACATAGAACACGTCGGCTCCCGTCTCCTCAGGGTCTCTGTCTTCAGTTATCCACATAGTCGAGTCAGCATAGTCCGGAGCCTTAGGAACGAACTCTTGAGCATCGGAAGAAGCCACGGAGTTCCTATTGCATGCAGCCAACAATCCGCATGCCATGATGGCACATACCATCATTTTTATCAGTATTTCAATATATAATAATATCTGTTTCATATAGTTTCTGGTTTAGCTTTGCAAAGATACAACTTTTTTCACGAATAAACAAATGAAAATGCCAAAATATCTGTATCTAACTAGTGTTGAACCCAATAGAACCTCATATAGTTAAATAAAACGCTTTTAATTTTGTACTTTGCTTGTTTTTTCGTACCTTCGCAGCATGAACGAACTGAATTTGCCGTCTTTTGACGTGAAGGTAAGGGGCACCAGGGAGAAGCCAGAGATATACGACTTCCTGCGTCGTCGCTATGTAGCGCTGACTCCTGAGGAGTGGGTGCGCCAGCATTTCGTTCACTGGCTTGTTGACCAGAAGGGCTACCCCAAAGGGCTGTTGGGCAATGAGGTGGCACTAAAATGTGGCGACAAGACGTTGCGGTGTGACTCCATATTATATAATAAGGAGGCCAAACCGCTGATGATTATTGAATACAAAGCACCTACTGTAGCAGTGACACAACGGGTGTTCAGTCAGATTTCTACGTATAACCTCCTACTCCATGTGGACTATCTGCTGGTGAGCAATGGTGTGCAGCACTACTGCTGCAAGATGGATTATGAGAACCAGACATACGTATTCCTAAACGACATCCCCACTTACTCAGAAATATCCAATCAGTAAGGGAGAGAGAGAGTTATTCAGTAACTTGGTATTTTGCCTTACGCTCACGCTTAGCTTTCTGCGGAATACCCGTAGGACCTGCAACAGCATGGACAGTTTTGACACCACGATAGCCATTCCAGCGCTCGTGGATGCGACGCACATAGTCGACAGTCTCAGAGCCACGCATATAGCCACTACGCACCACAGGGTCATTATAGTATTCAGCACGTTGCAAGCCCAGCACAAAAGGTTCCACGTCACGCCAACGAGAGGTATCGCGACCATGTTTGCGAGCCAAAGCCATTGCATCGCGAATATGAAATCCACCACCATTATAGGCTGCCAGCACGAACTTCGTACGCTCGGAACGGTCACGGATATCGGAGAACGACTGCTCGAGTTCAGCAATATATTTCACAGCAGCAGCGATATTCTTTTCAGGATTATAGATGTCTGCACGTGCCAAGCCCAGATGGTCAGCAGTGCCAGGCATAATCTGCATCAGGCCACATGCACCAGCCCACGAACGAGCCTGCGGGTCAAAAGTCGACTCCTGATAGCACTGGGCAGCCAACAGTCGCCAGTCCCAGCGAATCTGTGACGCATAACGTTGAAAATGAGCATCATAGTGCGAAATAACACCACCCGCACGATTGAGCATCGGGGCAAAAATGCGGCGTTTGACACTGCGTGAGGAAAGCAAAAACTCTTCCTGTTTCTTGACTTCTGCCATCAGCGTCGGCTTATACCACTGCTGCAGTTCCTGCGAGAGGTGTTCTTTATCATTACCAACAATCCAGCCAGCCCCTTTCTTAGTAAGAGGATAGCAGATGAGATCAGCCTCACCATCAGCCAGACGCTGGCGCATCTCAGCAGTGTCGCGACAAACCTCCATGCGCAGGCTAACACCCAACTGGTCAGCAAAGCGTTGACAAAGCAGATAGTGTGTTCCCAAGTGCTTGCCGCGATAGTCGTAATAGGTCTCTGGGCCTGTCAAAGTAAGTGCTATCAGTTCGCCATTTCGCTGAATGTCAGCCAAATCAAAGTCTTCGTCAGTAGGTATGGTGTCAGTAATTTCACCCCACGGAGTGACCACGGATTCTTGGCGCTTCTGACTACAAGCTGTCACAAGCAGCAAAAGAGTGAAAAGATGTATATATATGCTGTTTCTGCTCAATTTATTTCAATTTTGGGTGCAAAAGTAATCATTTTCTTGCAAATATCAACGAAAATATGTAATTTTGCACGCTTAAAAGGATAAAAAAATCAATTGCAAATAGTAAATAGTCAAATAGAATAGCAAGATGTTAAGAATTGCAGTACAATCCAAAGGTCGTCTGTTCGACGACACGATGAACCTGCTGGCAGAGGCAGATATCAAGATCAGCTCAGGTCGTCGCACCCTACTGGTGCAGTCTGGCAACTTCCCATTGGAAGTGCTCTACCTGCGTGACGATGACATCCCACAAAGTGTGGCATCAGGCGTCGCCGACATCGGTGTGGTAGGTGAGAACGAGTTTGTAGAGCGTAACGAAGATGCAGAGATTATCTCACGTCTAGGTTTCTCAAAGTGCCGTCTGTCGCTGGCCATTCCCAAGGATATCGACTATCGCGGTGTCAACTGGTTTAATGGCAAGAAGATTGCCACCAGCTATCCCCATATTCTGAAGAAGTTCCTCGACGAGCAGGGCATCAGTGCTGAGATTCATGTCATCACGGGTTCTGTAGAAATCAGTCCGGGCATCGGACTGGCTGATGGTATCTTCGACATTGTCAGCAGCGGTTCTACACTGGTCAGCAACAATCTCCGCGAAGTAGAGGTGGTCATGCAGAGTGAGGCCCTGCTCATTGGCAACAAGAACCTTAGCAAGGAAAAACGCGCAACCCTTGAGGAGATGTTGTTCCGCTTCAAGGCCGTAAAGGATGCTGAAGACAAAAAGTATGTGCGCATGAATGCTCCGAAGGCTCACCTACAGGAGATTATCAACGTGCTGCCAGGTCTAAAGAGCCCCACTATCATTCCTCTGGCAGATGAGGACTGGTGCTCCGTACACACCGTACTCGACCAGAAGCGTTTCTGGGAGATTATCGGTAAGTTGAAAGAAATGGGTGCTCAGGGCATCTTGGTGACACCGATTGAGAAAATGATTCTATGAAAATCTACAGCTATCCGAAGCGTGAACTGTGGGGCGAGATTACGTCTCGCCCACGATTGGACTTGACCAAGCTGAATGAAACAGTAGCTCAGGTACTGAGTGATGTGCGTCAGCGTGGTGACGAGGCTGTCAAGGAGTATGAGCTAAAGTTTGACAAGGCAGCACTACAGTCGCTGGCTGTCAGCGAACAGGAAATGCAGGAAGCGGAACAGTTGTTGAGCAGTGAACTGAAAGCTGCCATCGAACTGGCACACCAGAACATCTACCAGTTCCATGCTGCCCAGAAGTTTGAGGGCAAGAAGGTGGAGACACAGCCTGGCGTCAGCTGTTGGCAGAAGAGTGTCGCCATTGAGCGCGTAGGTCTCTATATCCCTGGTGGTACTGCCCCACTCTTCTCTACTGTGCTGATGCTCGCTACTCCCGCCAAGATTGCAGGCTGTCAGGAGATTGTGCTCTGCACACCACCGAATCGTGAAGGCAAAGTTAATCCTGCCATCCTCGTGGCAGCACGTATTGCTGGTGTCAGCAAGATTTTCAAGGCTGGCGGTGTACAGGCTATTGGTGCCATGGCTTACGGTACAGAGAGCGTGCCCAAGGTCTTCAAGATCTTTGGTCCTGGCAACCAGTATGTGATGGCAGCCAAGCAACAGGTCAGCCTCGATGAGGTTGCTATCGACATGCCTGCAGGCCCCAGTGAGGTCTGTGTGCTGGCTGACGACACAGCTAATGCCGAGTTTGTGGCTGCCGACCTCTTGTCGCAGGCCGAACACGGTATCGACTCACAGGTACTTTTCATTACCACATCAGAACAGAAGATGGTGGAAGTACAGGCTGAGGTAGAACGCCAACTGGCATTGTTGCCCCGTCAGGAGATAGCCAGCAAGGCACTGGACAACAGTCGCCTCGTACTCGTCAATTCCGTTGACGAGATGATAGCGCTCTCCAACGTCTACGCCCCTGAGCACCTCATCATCCAGACTGCCGACTACGAACAGCTGGTAGAGCGCGTAGTGAATGCAGGCTCCGTGTTCCTTGGACAATATGCCTGTGAAAGTGCAGGCGACTATGCCAGCGGCACCAATCACACGCTGCCTACTCATGGCTATGCCACAGCATACAATGGTGTCAATCTCGACAGCTACTGTCGCAAAATCACCTTCCAGCACCTCACCGAAGAAGGCATCCGCCACATCGGTCGTGCTGTAGAACTGATGGCAGAAGCTGAACAGCTGGACGCACACAAAAACGCCATGACGGTGAGAATAAATTCCTTGAAGAAATGAAACCATTAGAACAGTTAGTCAGAAAGAACATCTGGAGTCTGGCTCCATATAGCAGTGCCCGTGACGAATACTCTGGCAAGGAAGCTCACGTCTTCCTCGATGCCAACGAGAATCCATATAACGCCCCATACAACCGCTATCCCGACCCACTGCAGCGTGAGGTCAAGAAGCTTTTGGAGCGCGTAAAAGGTGTACCTTCAGAGAATATCTTTTTGGGCAATGGCAGCGATGAAGCTATCGACCTGCCCTACCGCATCTTCTGCGAGCCAGGTCGCGACAATGTGGTGAGCATTGCTCCCACCTACGGCATGTATCAGGTATGTGCTGACATCAACGACATCGAGTGCCGCCAAGTTCTCCTTGACGACAATTTCCAGCTGCATGCTGACGCTGTTCTCAAGGCTTGCGACGAACACACGAAGATTATCTGGCTGTGCTCGCCCAATAACCCCACAGGAAATTCGCTGGACCGCGACGAAATACTGAAGGTTATCGAGGGCTTTGAGGGTATCGTCATTGTTGACGAGGCCTATATCGACTTTGCTCACCAGCTATCGCTACGCCAGGAATTGCCCACACACCCCAACCTCATCATTCTGCAAACCATGTCAAAAGCATGGGGCTCAGCAGCTATCCGCCTGGGAATGGCTTTCGCCTCTAAGGAGATTATCGCTATTTATAATAAGGTGAAGTATCCGTATAATGTCAACCAACTCACACAGCAACAGGCTATGGAGATGCTGAAAGACCCCTTCGAGGTAGACAAATACGTAAAAATACTGATGCAGGAGCGTACAAGACTGATACAGTCTTTCCGTGAATTACCCATCTGTGAGCAGATTTATCCCACAGATGCCAACTTCTTCCTGACACGCGTGACAGATGCCACACGCATCTATAACTATCTGGTGGACAAAGGTATCATTGTACGCAACCGTTCACGCATCCAACTCTGTCAGAACTGTCTGCGCATTACCATTGGTACACGTACAGAGAACAATGAGTTGCTCAGTGCCCTCAGACAATATTAGGGCATCACTCATCACGCTGTTGCTGATGGTGACGCTGGCGACATGGGGTGATAACCGTATCTTCTCACCCCGTGTCAAGACGTTGACCAGCATGGTTGGCACTGACTGGCAGAGCCGCCCTGTGATGACACTTGGCAGCAGTGATGTGTTGCACATCGGCTTCGACGAATTCTCACACAACTACCACCGTCTGACCTGTCACCTCGACCACTGCGAGGCAGACTGGAGCGTGTCGGAAGACATCTTTGAGAGCGACTGGCTACAAGGTTTTAACGACTGGCAGATAGAAGACTACCAGAACTCCATCAACACCACCGTATTGTATACACACTACCAGTTCACCATCCCCAACGAGCGGTGTCAGTTAAAGATGAGTGGCAACTACCGTCTAACTATCTATGACGAGGATGATGCTGACGAGAAACTGCTGGAGGTAGAATTCTACGTCGTAGAACCACTCATGACGGTAGGCATGGAGGTGACGACCAATACAGATATTGATCACAATGACAGTCACCAACAGTTGTCGTTCAGTCTGAACTACAACGACCTGCGTGTTACTGACCTCCAAGAGCAGTTGCAGACTGTAGTTATGCAGAATTGGCAGGAGCGTGATGCCCGCCGCAACATTCAACCGAACCATATCACCCCACGTGGTCTGGTGTGGCAGCACAATCGCCAGCTCATCTTCAATGGTGGCAATGAATACCATAAGTTTGAGGTGCTCGACGTCAGCCATCCCACCATGGGAATAGACCGTATCGCATGGGACGGCACCTATTATCAGGTCTATCCCTTTCCTGCTGTCCCATATCGTAACTATCTAACTGACGTCGATGCTAACGGTGCCTTTCTCATCCGCAACAGTGACCGCTCGGAATCAAACTACACCTGTGACTACGTATGGGTGAACTACGAACTGCAAGCGCCCTATCAAGGTGAGCTGTACATCGACGGGCAATGGACGACAGATGCAGACAAGGAGCACTATCGCATGCGCTACGACGGAGAACGCAAAGTATACTATACGGCACTGCTCCAGAAACAAGGATACTACAACTATCGCTATCTTACCACCGAACGACAAATACCGCCCTCTGAAGGTAATTTCTACCAGACAGAGAACAGCTATCAGGTATTAGTTTATTACAGAAAGATAGGAGGTCGCACGTGGCTACTGGTAGGTTACAAGTCATTAGCGCTGCGATAGGCTTGTGGCGTTGCATGGTAGCGATGATAGAACGACGTCACAAAATAATTTGGAGAAGCGAAATGCAAGGTGCTAGCAATGTCTTCCACTGGCATATCCGTTGTCTGTAACAGCTCTGCAGCTTCTTGCAGGCGCAGCTTGCCAAGCAACATGCGTGGATTCTTATCAATATGGTTAGCCAGCAAGACATACAGCTCACCCTTACTCATCTCTGCCAAGTCGGCAAGTACATGGAAACGGAAACGCTCCGTGCGATGCTTAGCAACGTAGGGAATCAACTTCAGCATCACCTCATCGAAAGCCAGGCTTTCTGCCGTATCGTTACCCAAGAGGTCTTTGTTCTCTGAGGTGAGAACAGGTGACAACTGTTCATCATGCAGCTCAATGCAACGATCGGCAAAGCCACGTACACGACGCATCATGTCCTCCTCATCGTTCTGACAACGCATACGTATCTTCGTATTGCTATTGAAATAGTATAGGTTTACTGCCAATAACACAGCCAATACAACAGCCAGCAGGATATAGAGTCCCGTCGTACGCCACCAGGGCTTATCCACATGGATAATCCACGTATAAGGTTTGGCTGTCCACTGGTCAGGCCACATGGAGGTCTGCATCTCAATGACATAGTCGCCAGGGGTCAAACCCAATAACGGAAGATGAAGCAGACCATTCCTGTCAACCATTCCTCCCGACTTGCCATAAGAGAAAATACGCCAGTTATCGTAGCCAGAGACGCCCTTTACCCGTACACGGTAATAAGTTTGTACAGGACGAAGGTAGTTAAGAGCTGAAAAGGTCAGCGACAGCGAGTTCTGATCGTAGTTGACATGTAATTCATGAGTACGTGAGGCACTACGCTCCAAGATGACTCTACCATCTATTTCAGTACCAGACTCAACAAATACGCCATTGACCATCAACCTACACAGTTTCGGATAGAGTACCATTTCGCCAAAATGCTCACCCTGGAAACGGGCAGGATTAAACGTTACAACATGGTCAATAGTCTGCATTACGATGGTACCATCGTCCATCTTAACAGCTCTTCTATCAAGGAAAGCATCGTTGGGAATATTGTCTTGACTGATATAAACTTCCAGATGTGACACATTGTCGCCTTTAACATACAGACGAGCTACGCCATAGCTGGTAGATATCCATATATGGTGTTCGTCATCCTCAATGACAGCATGTATAACCTCGTTTACCAGTCCGTCTTTACGATTAAAAGTTTTCACAGGCTTTCCAGGACGCTCCAATGTCAAACCTGTATAGGTACCCTTCCACAACCAGCCACGGCTGTCCTGCAACGTACAGTTCAACTTATAAGGAAGAGGCTTATCATTAGCACTCTGCTTGTCAAGCAACTTGAGATAAGGTATTGCCTCAGGAGACTGTGCCGAAATGGAAGAGAATGGACTAGGATAAGCCTTGGCATAGAGCAAACCTCGACTCTTAGTACCCATCCACAAGCCTCCCTGACGGTCGAACATCAGCGAATTGATATTGGGTGTCATGCTGTGTCCCTTTGATAGGTGTACTGTCTCATAATGCTTCACCTCACCAGTCTGGTAGTAGTAAACCATATAGCCACGCTCTGAAGCGATATACAGTCTGTCCTCTTTCGGATAGAGATCCTTCATCTGGAACGGAGTCTCCAAAATCTTAGTCCATTGGCGATCACTGATGTCATAGCGCATCAACACTGCCGACTTCTCACCATTACGAATCTGATAGTATTGGTCGCCCACCAGACATAGAATCGACGACTGGGCATAGCACTGCCTCTCCTCTTCAGCGTTAAAGGCATTATCGGCATAAAGATAGCGGGGATTCTTATAGTCATAAACGCCTACCGAACCGTCAGCATGAAACATCAGCAACAGACTGTCAGCATAGAGGTCGACATCCTGCAGCGTGGCCTCAGCACGAATCGTAAACGCTTTGCCCACCTTAGGGTCTGACAACTGCTTGCCAGAGCGGAACCACATGTTACACTCGCCATCACCATAGATATCATCAACAGGTTTCGTGACTCCCATCTCTCGCAACACCTGTCTCACATCGGGCATAAAACGCTCCGTTAGCAAGTTGACACACGCCAACACGCCACGATTCTTTCCCCACAGGTGGTGATACTTGTCGAAGAACATCTGGTAGCTGCCCTTGTAGCCTGGTAGTCCTATGACATCTCGGTTTGACGGATCAATATGGACAAATCTGTCACCATCATAGAAATTGACGTGACCAATGGTGAATATCAGCACTCTACCGGTTTTGGTGCATCGTACTATCTGTACACCGTTATCTGCCAGACCATTAGAAGCATCATAAGAAATGAAGACCAGATCCTTATCATCTGCTCTGACATTGACACTGACCGTCAGCGTCAACAACAATATGCATAAGACTTGATAGAGATTCTTAAGCATTAGGTCTTCTTGTTATTAGTGAGGGCAAAGATAAGCAATAAAAAACAATTCTCCAAATATTTTAGCCAAATAATTGGAGAATTGTGAGAAATTATTTTAACAGAATGGTATTTCAGCCGGTTTACACCTTGGGAAGATGGAATTGATAGTTCTGATCGAACACTTCTTTTACAGTATTGATTTCCAAGAACTTAGTAGCACCACCAACGCCCATATTTCCGCTGAGATAGGCAATCTTATCATTGAGGTCAACATACCCTTTCTGGCGTAACATGCGGACAGCAGCCATGAAGAGTTGCTGCGGTGCGATGTGCTCTTTCTGCAAGACAGGAATAACACCATACGAGAGGTTGAGCAGGCGCTGCAATTTGTCATTATAGCAGATGGCCAATACTGGGTTGGGGCCACGGAAGGCTGCCAGATTGCGAGCAGTATCACCCGTATTCGAATCAGTGATAATACCTTTCACTCCCAGTTTCTCCGTAGCCTCGATAGCCGAACGAGCCATAAATTCACGGACGTCACAATTGGGCGACAGGGGCACCTCAATATCGTTCTCACGCATCTTGTCGCGCTCAGCCTGTTCGGCAATGGCTGCCATCGTCTGCACAGCCTCCACCGGATAGCGGCCACTGGCAGTCTCGCCAGACAGCATGAGGGCATCAGTACGATAGTAGATGGCGTTAGCGATATCAGTCACCTCAGCACGCGTAGGACGTGGATTCTGTATCATTGAGTGGAGCATCTGCGTAGCCACGATGACGGGTTTCTTCTTCTGTACGCACTTACGGATAATCTGACGCTGGATGCCAGGAATGCGCTCAATAGGCACCTCAATACCCAAGTCACCACGGGCTATCATAATACCATAAGAGGCATCGATAATCTCGTCGATATTGTCCACTCCCTCCTGATTCTCAATCTTCGAGATAATCTTGATATTTGAATTATAAGCATCGAGGATTGCCTGTACAGCACGTACATCGGCAGCAGAGCGTACAAAGCTGTGAGCCACGAAATCGATATCCTGCTCAATGGCCAGCATGATGTTCTTGCGGTCTTTGGCTGTTAAGGCTGGCAGGTCGATATGTCTGCCAGGCACATTGACACTCTTGTGAGAGCCCAGCACGCCGTCGTTCTGCACCTGTGCAATGACGGCAGGTCCATTTATGCCAATCACCAGCATGTCTAGTGCACCATCATCAAACAGTACATGGTCACCTTCCTGGATATCTGCCGCAAAATTCTCATACGACAGATTGACAATGTCATGAGTGGAGTCGATGTCAGGACGTCCGAAGAGCTTCACCACATCGCCCGTCTTGTACTCGATAGGTGCATCACATCCCGTAGTACGAACCTCCGGACCTTTGGTATCTATCAAGATGCCGATGTGA
>Ga0310786_10009366_pt1 | contig 12440 bp, 5 predicted proteins | sample AusTroGonzalo_MG_FD_203881 | JGI IMG/M metagenome (GOLD analysis project Ga0310786, IMG submission 203881) | Bovine rumen microbial communities from tropical cattle in Woodstock, Queensland, Australia - Gonzalo_03 (v2) (version 2) | ecosystem: Host-associated > Mammals > Digestive system >...
GCCCAGATAGGTGAGGTTGATGGAGGCCGTGCCGAAATAGGGCGAGATGTCGAGCCACTGGTTCTCACCGACCTTGGCGGTGAGGCAGGGGATGCCTTCGATCTGCATGCAGAGCAGCCAGGCGTCAATGGCGCCGCTGCCCATCTGTTTGCGGTATTCGTACAGGTTCAGCTGTTTCCGGGAGGAGACGGCATAGGTCTTCGTGCCGTTGAGCCGCGTGTCGAAGTCGCGGGCGGAGGTCACGAGCAGGTTCTTGAATTCCTGGACCGTGAAGTGCTTGCCCAGTTTGCGCGCGTAGGCCAGACCGAGTGCGGCAACGCCGGTCACATGCGGGCAGGCCATCGAGGTCCCCTGCATATAGCCATAGGCTTTGCCGTCGTTGAGCTCGGGCGGCAGGGTCGACAGGATCAGGGCGGCGTAGCTGGTCCACGGGGCCAGATAGGCCTCACCGCCCGGGGCGGTGATGTTGCAGCCGGGGCCGTAGTTGGTGTAGTAGGTCGGCAGGTAATCGGGTCCGAAGGCCGATACGCTGATGATGTCCTGCAGGGCGCCGGGATAACCGGCGAAGTTCTTGCCGTCGTTGCCGGAGGAGAAGATGGCCACGTTGCCATCGAGCACGTCGTTGTTCTTGCAAGCCTCGAAGTAGTGGATGGCGTCGGCTTCGGCTCCGCCCTGCTTCATATAGGCGTTATCGCTCTTGAACGCGCCGGCGCTGTAACCGTAAGAACAGGAGATGAGCGAGGCGCCATTGTCGGCGGCATATTTGATGGCTTTGGCCGTGTTGGATACGGTAGCGCCACGGGATCCCGGGTGCTGTTCGTCTTGGTTGCCGGTAAAGATCTGGCAGCTCATGATGCGGACGCCGTCGCCTTTGCCGGAGCCTCCTGCCACGCCGGAAACACCCTGTCCATTGTTGTTGACGGCGGCGATGGAGCCGGCGCAGTGGGTACCGTGTCCGGAGTTGCCGATGGAGAACAGGTCGTATTCGGCCGTCATATCGACGAAGTTGAATCCGTTGATATCGTCGATGTAGCCGTTGCCGTCGTCATCGACTCCCGGTTTTCCGTTCCTTTCCTTCTCGTTGAACCACATGTTGGCGGCCAGGTCGGGATGGGTGGCCTGTACCGCTTCGTCGATGACGGCTACGATGATGGCGTTGTCGCCCGTGGTCAGGGTCTGCCAGACAGGCTCTACGTTGATGTCACCGCCCGCATAGGCGGTCGTGGCGATGGACGTGTTGCCGTGGTTGGCGTATTGCCACTGGTCGCGCAGCATCGGGTCGTTGAAAATGGCGTCGGCCTTGGTCGCCGGCGTGACCGGCCCGGTGTAGGGATAGGTGATGCAATCGGAGGTCTTATGGAAGAAACTGTTGTATTCGACGGTGCGGACAGCGTCCAGTTCCGCGAAGGAAGCCGCCATCTGCTCTTTGTCGAGCGCATCGGGGAACGCTACCAGATACCATTGATCCAAGCCGAAACGCTGCTCCAGTTCCTCCTTGCCGGGGGTGCTGGTAAACAGCCGTTCCACGCTGACGGCTCCTTTGGCGCGCAGCAGGTCCATCAGTCCGGCGTCCGGCGCCTGGCTGAGGCGGAGCAGCAGGGTTCCGGAATCAGAGTCCAGGGACTGGTTCGCCACTTTTGTCAAAACCTGGGTGGAAGGGGTCGGAACGGCAGGACCGTTCGGATCGAGGTTTTCCACACACGATGCCGGCAGCAGCAGCGCAGCCGCCAGCATCAGCATTGAAAAGTATTTTCGCTGTATCATAAATACAAATATACGGTTTTTCGGGCAAAGTTCCCACAATCGTACCAAGAAAAAGGCCCGGGCTGTTCACCCGGGCCTTCTCAGTAAGTATCGTTCTCGGAACTAGTCTTTGACGAGTTCTCTCGAAGCTTTCTGGGCCTTGTGGCTGATCTTGGTCACTTCGGCCTTGGCAGACTTGATGGTGCCGCGCTCAAACTTGTCCGGACGCACCTTGTAGAAGAATTCTTTCTGAGGTGCAGAGTTCTTCTGGAAGTGGTTGCTGGCCGGAGCGGCTGCCGGAGCGGCATTGGCATTCGGCAGGACAATCTGGAAGGCGCCGTTGGCGTTGACGCGATACAGGCTCGATCCGAGCTGGCCGAGCAGACCGCCGGCCGTCGGGAAGGCGATCACGCCATCGGTGAGGGTACCGATGGAGAACGGTTCGCCCTGGTACATCGACGTGATGCTGAAGAAGCCATAGTTGTTACTCAGGCATACGCCGTAGTCCTGAAGGTCGATGCGGACGTCGGCAGGGTTCTGGGCGTCGATGATCAGGTCGCTGTTGCGCCAGTCTTCACCCTCGTATTCCATCTCTTCCTCTTCGCTGATGCCAAAGATGGCGGCGCAGAGCGGGAGTTGGTAGCCGTTGACCTTGTACAGGCCCGGATGGCTCACTTCTTCATAGACATCGCAAGGCACCGTGTTGGGCTCGACGCCGTTGAAGAGGGTGCAGATATCGTCGGTCAGCTGGCCCTTGCCGAGGTAGTTCCACTCGTACGGCAGCGGTTCGGTAGCCCAGTAGCTAGCGGTCCAGGCTTGTTCCAGGCCGTTGGTAGCCCATACGACCACGAGATATTCGGTGTCCGGGTTCAGGCCGTCGGCGACGGTGAAGTAACCGCCGTTCTGGTTGATTTGTGCCAGGACGTCTTCACTCACAGCGTGCTTGTACTTGATGTCGTTCATGACGGCTTCCTGCTGCTTCACGAAGGTGTCGTATTTGTAGATGGCCACGTGAGCATCGGTCAGATCCTCACCCTTCACCCAGTAGGCGAAGGAGGTCTGCGGCGTGAAGCCTTCGTAGCGCTCGGGCACTTCTTCGGTGCCGACGTCGACCATGACCTTGTAGGTCTCCTCGTCTTCAGCCGATACGTAGTTCAGCAGCACGGAGGTGTATTCCTGCTTGTTGCCTTTGGCATCGAGGGTAACGGCGACGAGGGTGTAGAAGCCCGTTTCGCCGAGGTTGAGGCTGAAGTCAGCGTATTTCTCGCCTTCGCCTTCCTCAAATTCGCTGATGTACTCGGCATTGTCGTCTTCCTGGATGTTGACTACCTTGTTCTCGACCTGTGCCGGGGTCAGTTCGCCCGGATAGGCGCAGAACACGACCTGGTCGACGTCAGGACCGACGGTCAGGTACACGGGCACTTCGCCTTCGTCGCTGAAGTCGGTCTCACCGGAGATGGAGTAGTCCACGCGGGTGTAACCGTCTACGATGGCCACCAGTTCAAACGGATCGGGGCTGAAGCCGCCCAGACCGGGGATGTAGTAGCGGGCATTGAAGTAGAAGCCACCGTTGCCGTCGTAGTAGGACACCGGATAGCTGCCGTCGAGGTCGCCGTATTTGGCGGCGAATTCCAAGAAGGTGCCGAGGCTTTCGCCGCGCTCGATCCAGTAGGTGTAGTAGTCGTACAGGAACACCGGATACACGGCTTCTTCGACCGGTTTGGAGGTCCAGTCGTTGTAGTCGAAGCCGAAGTACTGCTTCGGAATGGCCACGAGCTGGTAGCCGTCGCTGTTGGTGTTCTTGGTGTACCAGGTGAACTGGATGGTAGCGTCTACGGTGTCACCCCAGATGCCGTTGCCTTCGTCGCATTCAGCCACGCAGGTACGGACGCCGTTTACCTCGTAGTACTTGATATTCGCGGTGTGGACCTCACCCCACCAGCCTTCATAGAAGGTGGCGTGGCCGAAGTCGACCCACTGCACGCTCATCACCGAGTAGTCGATGGCGATGGGCTGGTTGAGATACTTCGAGACATACTGGGGATCGTCGAGCTGGAGACTCAGGTTATAGGTCTTGCCATCCTCGATGGTCGGGAATTCCACCGTCAGGGTCGTTTCTGACTGACCGTCGGCAAAGGTAAGCGGGCCGACGTTGAAGACGTTCTCCGAGGCGACGGCGGTCACAGGGACCGTGATGGCGCCGTTGGTGTTCTTACGCATCACCGTAAAGTTCGCAACCTTGGGCATCGTCGGGTCGAGCGTATGGCTGCCCGTGGCTGCCTGCGACGGGAAATACACGCCGTAGCATCCGGCTACGTCCTCTTCACCCGGAGTGTACGGATCAACCTGCGGCTGGCAGGCGAAGAGGAAGGGGAGAACAAACAGAAGGGAAAGGAATATCTTTTTCATAATCTGTTCCATATTAAAAGGTTAGTCGGTGACACCGTCACGGAGCGTAGGATTCTCGTCGGTGACAGGCTGGTGACCGCCCGTATTGTCAACAATACCGAAGTTGGTGTTGAGCTCGCCCTGCGGGAAGCGCATCAGCAACCAGGGATCGTCGGCGGGGAGGTTGAAACGGAAAGCGGCGGCAATGTTGCCCTTGTCGTCGTGGAAACGGACAAGCGGTTTGTTGAAGCGTTTCATGTCGGAGACAAAGAAACCTTCACCCCAGAGTTCGACGCGGCGCTGGAACCAGATCTCGTCGAGCAGGGCGCGGCCACTGCGCGAAGCGGAGTAGCTAGCGTCGCGGTAGGTCTGGACGAAGTCTTCGAGGATCGCAGTAGCACTGGCGTTTTCGCCCATGCGGGCCTTGCACTCGGCCTTAATCAGGATCATCTCCTCAGCACGCATCAGCACCATGTCTTCGTCGTTGGAAGTGGTACCGATCGAGAAGCAACCGAACTTGACGTTCGTGTAGGGGAGGTAGGGGAGTTTGGCGTCACCACCGTCGTTGGCGTTGGCTACATCGTCGAAACCGGGCCATTTGAGGCCGTCGAGCAGCGACGATTCAAGGTTCTCGTCAACCCACCACTGCTTGCGGATGTCGGAATCAGGGATCTTGTCCCACAGGATCTTGTTGATGCAGGTGTACACCTGGCAGGCAGGTGCGTAGCCCCATGCGGAGAACGAACGCAGCCAGGAAGAGGTCGTGGCGTAGCGGTAGTTCATCGCGAGGTCGGTGATCATGTCATATCCCCAGATCCAGTTATGGTCGTTGATGTCATAGAAGGCCGGAACGGACACTTCGGCGAGGGTGGCCGGAGTGTAACCCCTCATAGCGGCCTCTGCATCGTCGTAAGCCTGCTGGTACTTGCCCATTTCCAGGAGGGCGCGGGCGCGGAGGCCGTGGGCCACGTTGCCGTCGACGTACATCTTGGAGGTACGGGAAGCGCCTTCGAGTTTATCGACGGCATAGTTGAGGTCCTCCATGATCAGCTCATACACTTCCGCGACACTTGCACGCGGGTTGTTGGTGAACTCGGTGGTTTCCTGGGTCACGATCGGCACGGCAGGCTTGTCGGCGGCAGTGCCGTAGCTGAACTGGAAGCCGTTGCACAGCAGCATATAGCTCCAGGCGCGCAGGGCGCGTGCCTGTGCCATCATGTTGATGGAGTTCTCGTCAGTCACGTCTTCACCGAAACCGTTGAGGAAGGTATTGACCGAAGCGATCATGTTGTACGGGGCGCGGTAGCGGATGGCCGGGTTACGGTAGTTGGCGTTGCGGGAGGAAAGTTCACCGCAGACGCTGAACCAGTTGTAACCGCTGTCGGCGATCACGGCGTCGGCACCCTCAAGGTCGTTGCAGAAAAGGATCATCAGGAACTCCCAGTCGTCTGGGGTGGAGTACATCTTGGCCGGGCGTCCGATGTCGGAGAACATACCGGCAAACGGAGCTGCCGCACGCTGCGGTGCGATGGCGTATGTTTCCTGGACCTGCGTGGAAAGCATCGTTCCGCTCTGCGGGACCACATTCTCGATGTTGCCGCAGGAAGCCAGTGCAAGTCCAACCAATATAGTAGAGAGTAATTTAATACGTTTCATTTCTTTCAGCATTTAAAAGGTTAGAACGTAAGCGAGATACCGCCCGTGATGGTGCGCATCGGAGCGTATGCACTGGAGGTCAGACCAGCGCCGCTGGTCATGGAGCCGAGACCCATGTTGTAGCGCGGGTCCATACCCTTGCGGACAGAGAAGACGGCGAGGTTCTCACCAGCCACGTAGAGACGCAGCGCGCTCATGGCAATCTTCTTGGTCCACTTGGCAGGGAAGGTGTAACCCAAGGTGACGTTGTTGATGCTCAGGTAGTTGGAAGAAACAAGGAAGCGGTCGGTAGCGCTTTGGGCCTCAGCGTAGACACCGTTACGAGGGATCTCGTTGCTGGGGTTCTCCGGCGTCCAGGCCTTGAGGGCGTCCTTGTGCCATGCGGAACCCTTCTGATCCTGGGTCCACATCAGCTGCTGGTAGGAACCGTCGTAGTATTTACCGCCGAGCTGGAAGGAGCACTGGACGGAGAGGTCGAAGCCGTAGGCGTTCAGGGCAGTGCCGAAACCGCCATAGAGTTTCGGCATCACGCTGCCGAGTTCATACTTGGTAGCCTGGTCGAAGACGTCGGTGGTCTCATCATATTCGTTGGTGACTTTGCCGTTCTCGTCTTTCTCTTCGACGTGCTTCCAATAGAGGGGATAACCCGTCTCCTGGTTCACACCGGCGAACTTGTACATGTAGGCGTCGTAGAGGGAACCACCGATCTTGTAGATGTAGTTGGAACCCTTGATGCCGTTCTCCGAGACGCTCGGGTCAAGGTCGAGGATGATGTTCTTGTAGTGGCTCAGGTTGACGTTCCAGTTCCAACGGACGTTCCGGGTGTTGATGATGTTGCCGTCAAGAGAGACCTCGAAGCCACGGTTCATGATGTCACCCACGTTCACAGGGACCTTGCCGGTCGGGTTACCTGCGGAGTACGGCACGTCTTTCGAGTAGAGGAGGTTCTCGGTCTTGCGGGCGAAGTATTCGACGGTACCGTTGAGGATGCCGTGGAAGAGTTCGAAGTCGAAGCCCACGTTGAACGACTTGGAGGTCTCCCAGGTCAGGTCTTCATTACCCTTGTAGCTGAGGACGAGGGAGTACTCGCCGGTCTCCTCGTTGTAGGAGTGCGTGTACTGGTCGGCCCACGGGTAGAGAGAACCGAGGTTGTCGTTACCCTGCTGGCCGTAGCTGACCTTGAATTTCAGCATGTCGACCCAGTTGGCGCCGCGCATGAACGGCTCACTGCTGATCAGCCAGGCGCCGCCTACGCTCCAGAAGTTGCCCCACTGGTGACCGGGAGCGAAACGGGAGGAAGCGTCACGGCGATAGGAACCGCTGACGAAATACCGGTCGCCGTATTCGTACTGTGCACGGGCGAGGAAACCCTTCGAGATATAGGTGTTGGTCGAAGAGGAGGTACGGGTACCGGAAGTGCCGTCACCGTTGCCGAGCTCACTCACGAGCGGGTTGAACAGGTGGTCTTTCTGGCCCCAGAGGCTCTGGCTCGTACGGTTGTACTGCTCGTAACCGGCCAGGATGTCCATGTGGTGGTCGGTGCCGCCGAAGTCGCTCTTGTATTCAGCCAGGTACTGCTGGTTGATAGCGAACATGCGGCTGTGGCTTACGTAGGCCAGACCGTCGACCGAGGCGCCGCTGCCGAAGATCGAGCTGAGCTCGGCGTCACGGGTGTTGTCGCTGGTCACGTTGAGGTTGGCGGTCAGGCTCAGGCCACGGACCGGGGTGAAGATGGCGCCGGCCTTGCCGATGAATACATCGGAGAGGTATTTGGTCGAGTCATACATGTTGTCGCGGATGGCGTTGCCCACCACGGCCGGACGGATGAAGTTCGTGTTGTTGGAGTCGTAGACGATGCGGCCGTTCTCGGTCTTGATCGAGCCGTCGGCGTTGCGCACGTACAGCGGATAGATAGGACCCATGTTGTTGGCCACGTAGAAGACGTTGCCCGAGGAGCCCCAGGAACCGTTGGAACCGTTGGTCTGCGAATTGGCGTGGCTGAAGCTCATCGAGGAGACGAGTTTGAACCATTTCTTCACCTGGTAGTCGGCGTTGATACGGCCGGTGTAACGTTTGTAGTTGGAGTTGGCGATGATACCGCCGTCATCCACGAAACCGCCGCTGGCGTAGTAGTTGAAACGCTCGCCGGAACCGCTCACGGAGAGGTTGTACTCCTGACGGAACGAGTTGTGGAAGGTTTCGCCATACCAGTCGTCCGGGGTATAGTAGTATTCGCCGTCGCTGTAGCCCAGGGTGGCGTGCGGGTTCAGGCGGAGGTTCGTACCGATGAGTTTCTCACCCTCGGGATAGTCGAACACACGGTAGCCGAGGCCGCCGCTGGTGCTGAACAGCGTCTGGTCTGCAAAAGCGTAGGCCTGTGCGGGCGTATGCGTGGTATTGCCGTCGCCGATCAGGTGCTTGTAGTACAGCAGCTGATAGTAGGTTTCGTAGTACTGGCCCGGGTCGGTGATCACGTCGTAGTTGGGGATCAGTCGGCTGTTGGAGCCGAGGCGGGCGTCGAATTTGATCTTCGCGTCGCCGACACCCTTCTTCGTGGTAATCAGGATCACACCGTTGGCACCGCGGTTACCGTAGATGGCCGATGCGGAAGCATCCTTCAGCACGGACATCGACTCGACGTCGTTCGGGTTGATGTCTTTGATGGAACCCTCGAACGGGGAGCCGTCCACCACGATGAGCGGGCTCGAGCTGGCGCTCATGGAGCCGACACCACGGATACGGATGGTCGGGCCACCGCTCGTCGGGTCACCGGAGCCTGCGATCACCTGGACACCCGGCGAGGTGCCGGCCAGGGCGCTGGTCACGTTCGTGGAGACCTTCTTCTCGATGGCTTCGCTCTTGACCATGGCAGCAGAACCGGTGAAGGAGCTCTTCGTCGAGGTACCATAGGCCACGACGATGGTCTCTTCCAGCAATTCCTGGTCGGTAGCCAGCGCTGCGTTGATCACGGACTTGCCTTCGATGGCCACCTCGAGATTCTGGTAGCCGACGAAACTGAAGACAAGCACACCGTTGGCGGGAGCGGTGAGTTGGTAGTTACCGTCCAGATCGGTGGCAGCACCGGTCATCGTTCCTTTCACCGAAACGGACGCGAACGGGATCACTTCTCCTGTGCTTGCATCAGTAACAGTACCCTTCACCTGGATGTTCTGGGCGAAAAGGCCGACAGACATCACCAGCAAGAGGCTTGTCACAAAAAATCTGATCTTTTTCATTTGGAAAAGTTTTGTTGGTTAATAAATATTGTTACGGTTCAATTCCGAAGTTTGGTATAAAATGTGTTATTGTTTTTCTGTTTTTCGCTTTTAATTTGTTAATCCGTAAATGAGCAAACACGCTGTAAATGTACGGATATTTCTTGAGAAAAACAATTTTTCGCACAAATTGTTGTAAAATGAAAGCGGGTATTGGATGTGCGGAATCCGAATAAAAATCTTGGATTTTTTTCTTATCTTTGATGCTGGAATGATTGGAGTCTATGATTCAGGAGTGGGCGGCCTTTCGGTCTGGAAGGAATTGCGGGCGGTTATGCCTGCGGAAGAATTCTGTTATGTATCCGATGGCGCCTATTGTCCCTATGGCCCGAAAGATCCCGGTTTCGTCGTGGAGCGTGCGACGGCGGTGAGTAAATTTCTTATCGGAAGAGGTGCCGAGACCATCGTAGTGGCTTGCAACACGGCCACGGCGGCGGCGATTTCCTCCCTTCGCGAACAATTTGAAATCCCCTTTGTCGGGATGGAACCTGCCCTCAAGCCGGCGGCCTTGCATTCGAAGAGCGGGGTCGTGGGCGTACTGGCGACAGCCGGTACGTTCAAGGGACGGCTCTACCTCAATACGCTGGCCCGTTTCTCGGGCAGCGTGACCGTCATCGAGCGGGTGGGGACGGGCCTGGTGGAACTCGTGGAGAGCGGAGACTTCGATGGCCCTGAGGCAGAAGCCCTGGTGCGCCGCTATGTCGAGCCGATGCTCGAGGCCGGTGCCGACCATATCGTGCTGGGTTGTACGCACTATCCTTTCCTGACCGATACCATCGCCCGCATCGTGCAGGGACGCGCCGCCATCGTCAATCCGGCGCCTGCCGTTGCCCAGCAGGCCCGCCGCGTGGTGTCGGCATTGCGCGCGGAGCATCCCGAAAAAGAGCAACCGGCCGGGAATCCGGGCCTTTCGACCTTCTTCTCGACCGGTTCCGATGAAACCTTGCAGAAACTGGTGCGGCAGATCGCCGGCGCGGATGCCGACGGCTACTTGTACCATTCTTTATACATCATATAGCCCTGGGCATTCTTGTGGGCGGCGGCCGTGATGGCCTCCGATCCTTCTTTCACCTTCTTGGCGGGGACGCCGGCATAGACGCCCGGTTCCAGTTTCTCGTTGCTCAGGACCACGGCGCCCGCAGCGATGATACTGCCGTCGGCGATCTCGGCATTGTCCATCAGGATGGCACCCATGCCCACCAGTACGTCGTTGCCCACCTTGGCGCCGTGCACCACGGCGTTGTGTCCCACCGACACGTCGTCGCCGATGATGGTCACCGAACGCTGGTAGAGCGTGTGGACGCTGGCGTTGTCCTGGATGTTCACGCGGTTGCCGATCTTGATGGTATTGACATCACCCCGCAGGACCACTCCATACCAAATGCTGCAATCATCGCCGATGGTTACATCACCGATGATTACAGCATTTTCAGCAATGAAGCAATTCTTTCCGATCTTCGGGGTGAAACCTCTCAGGGGACGGATGATTGCCATGTTCGTACTATTGTTTCTTGCGGGAAGACGTGAGTTTCTGGTAGTCGTCCAGCGAGGCCACGATCAGGTTGTCGAACTCGCGCTGTCCGGTACCGGCCGGGATCAGGTGTCCGCAGATCACGTTTTCCTTCAGGCCTTCCAGGGTGTCGACCTTGCCGCGGATGGCTGCGTCGCTCAACACCTTGGTGGTTTCCTGGAAAGAAGCCGCCGACATGAAGCTGTTGGTCCGCAGTGCGGCGCGGGTGATGCCCTGCAGCACCTGGTTGGAGGTGGCGGGGATGGCATCGCGGGCTTCCACGGTCCGCTTGTCGGCCCGTTTGAGGGCGGAGTTCTCGTCGCGGAGCTGGCGCACCGTTACGATCTGGCCCGGGTGGAGGTTCTCGGAGTCACCGGCGTCGGTCACCACCTTCTTGTCGAAGATCGTGTCATTCTCTTCCAGGAACTCGAGTTTGTCCACGAGCTGTTCGGGGAGGAAGCGGGTGTCGCCCGGATCCACGATCTCGACCTTGCGCATCATCTGGCGGACGATCACTTCGAAGTGCTTGTCGTTGATCTTCACGCCCTGCATGCGGTAGACTTCCTGGATCTCATTGACGATGTATTCCTGTACCTTGATCGGGCCCAGGATGTTCAGGATGTCGGTCGGGGAGACGGCGCCGTCGGACAGCGGCATGCCGGCCCGCACGTAGTCGTTCTCCTGGACGAGGATCTGCTTCGACAGCGGCACCAGGTAGTGCTTGTCGTCCTTCTCGTTGCCACTCTTGGCCTTGATGATGATCTCACGGTTACCGCGGCGGGTCTTGCCCATGATCACCTCACCGTTGATCTCCGACACGATGGCCGGGTTCGACGGGTTGCGGGCCTCGAAGAGCTCGGTCACGCGCGGCAGACCGCCCGTGATGTCGCCCGACTTGCCGATGGCCCTCGGGATCTTCACGATGATGTCACCGACCTTGATGTTGTCGCCGTCGCCTACCATCACATGGGCACCGACCGGCAGGTTGTACTGCTTGAGCTCGTTGCCGGCTTCGTCCTTGATGATGATGGTCGGGTTCTTCGACTTGTCGCGGGCCTCGATGATGACCTTTTCGCGGTGCTGCGAGAATTCGTCCTCGGCCTCGTCGCGATAGGTCACGCCCTCGACCATGTTGACGTACTCTGCTTTACCGGATATCTCGGTGATAGTCAATGCGTTGTATGCATCCCAGGTACAGATGCGGTCGCCCGGTACCACCGATTCGCCGTCTTTCTTGAAGAGTTCGGAGCCGTAGGGGATGTTGTACTGGCCCAGGGTGATCTCGGTCACCGGGTGGACGATGCGCATCTCCGTGGCACGGCTCACCACGATGGTGTGCGAACCCTTGTCGTCTTCCTTGTTGATGGTGCGGAGCTCGTCGAATTCGAGGCGGCCCTCATATTTGGAAACGATCTCACTCTCGGAGGCGACGTTCGAAGCGGTACCACCGACGTGGAAGGTACGCAGGGTCAGCTGGGTACCCGGCTCGCCGATGGACTGGGCCGCGATCACGCCGACCACCTCGCCCTTCTCGACCATGCGGCCGGTCGCCAGGTTGCGTCCGTAGCATTTCGCGCAGACACCTTTCTTCGACTCGCAGGTGAGCACCGAACGGATCTCGACCTGCTCGATCGGGAGGCTCTCGATGAGTTCGGCCAGGTCTTCGGTGATCTGGTCGCCGGCGCTGAGGATCTTCTCGCCGGTGAGCGGGTTGTAGATATCGTGGACCGAGGTGCGGCCAAGGATACGCTCGCCCAGGCTCTCGACCACCGTATCCTTGTTCTTGATGGCGGTGGCCACCAGGCCGCGGAGCGTTCCGCAGTCTTCCTCGTTGATGATCACGTCGTGCGACACGTCCACCAGACGAC
>Ga0310786_10009367_pt1 | contig 12440 bp, 8 predicted proteins | sample AusTroGonzalo_MG_FD_203881 | JGI IMG/M metagenome (GOLD analysis project Ga0310786, IMG submission 203881) | Bovine rumen microbial communities from tropical cattle in Woodstock, Queensland, Australia - Gonzalo_03 (v2) (version 2) | ecosystem: Host-associated > Mammals > Digestive system >...
TGGGCTACGAATGCCAAGAGCACCACTTTACCAACGGCGTTGAAGAATCTGTCCACCGATTTCGCCAAATATGTTTGTGTGGCTGCCCAGCAGAACATGAAGGACGTGCCTTGCCCCTATTACAACATTGTAAAGTCGAAGAAGTTCCACGCTGATGTCTATTTCGGTCAGATAGAAGGCAGCTGCGAATGGGTTGCCAGTCCTACCACCGATGTGGCAAAGTATCTGCCTGAGAATGCCGTGGTCGTATTGAGAGAATCGTCTTCAACAATTCCTGATGCCATCCTTGCCCAGACCAATGTGGTAAGTCCCGACGCTACAGCGAAGAATATCGTTATTAATGGTGACCAGCCTTGGTACCTGCCTAACGATGTGACGGCCGAGAGTGTGACCTTCACGAAAACAAATGAAGGTTATGCCGCCTTGAGCTTGCCTTTCGCTGTCAGTGGTATGCAAACCGCTCGTCTCACTGGTGATGATCTCGTCATCGAGGATGCTGAGACGATAGAGGCTGGCAGTCCTGTCGTGGTCAACGGCAATGTAGATATGACCTTGGCTAACGCTGCCCTGATTGCTGGCGACTGGCAGGAGCAGGGCGAGATCAATGCTCTGGCAGCCGATGGCACAGCAGTGGTGGCTTTTGATACTGCAACTCCCTTCACCTATGCCTTTGAGATTCCGACCGCAGTACGCACGTTAGCTGCTGACAAGGCTGTATTCACTGGCGCTCGCGAGATATTCGACCTCACAGGTCGCCGCGTTCAAACCCTCACCAAGGGCGGTGTCTATATCATCGACGGTAAGAAGGTAATCATTAAATAATGAAAATACGCCAATTGTTGCCACGCTCTTCAGCCCGAGGGGCGTGGCTTCTTTTCTTTCTGATAACGTGGGTTTGGGCTTCGTGGTGGATGGGCGATGCCTTCCATGTGGCACGTGAATACTCGTTCTTCACGTTCAACAAGCCGCTGATGCATGGCCTTTGGCAGCAGCCTTTCGGACATCTGTGGCTTGTGGGTCGCGCCTTGCTGACGCTTTATCGCTGGCCGCTCCTCGGCGGACTGGTGGTAGCATTGCTGCTTTCCTGTGGCTCGTGGCTCGTGGCCTACTGCCTGCGACTGCGACCCGACTCACGCTGGCATCTCCTCTGCTATCTACCAGCTGTAGCGTGGATGACGTGGGTAGCCTGGATCGGGCTGGATCTCTACTACCATTCAGAACCTGGCTGCACCTTGGGTGTGCTCTTCATTGTCTTCTTCGTCTGTGCTATCGATGCTTTCGTGATATGGACGTTTAAAGGAAGGAAAAGACCGATCTCCAAGCCCTCCCGTCAGGGAGGGGACGATGAGTCTCAGAAGTCTCATAAGCTTTATGGGTCTCATGGGTCTCATGGGTCTTATGGGTCTCATGGGCCTTATAAGTCTTATGGGACTCATGGGACTCAGAATTCTCGGTGCTTGCCCCCCTCCCTGACGGGAGGGGTCTGGGGGTGGGTCCTCCTCCTTCTTCTCCTCTGCTTGCCCTTTGCTCTCACTCATTTCCGCCACCCGTATATGAGGCCGTTCATGCGGATGCAGGTGCAGCTGATGAATGAGGACTGGGAGGGGATGGTAGAGACCGCACACGCCAACGAAGCACTGAGCTATCGTCCGTTGGCGGCTAACTATGCTATCGCTCTCGTGCATACGGGTCATCTGACAGATGCCCTCTTCGATATCCGGCTGGATTATGATACCCTTTATACCCATAGCTTCGATGGAACGGCGGATATTGGTACAGGGCTTTATCTGACGGATTGCGACTACCATGCTGGGCTCTTCCGTACTGCAACCCATCATGCCATGGAACATCTGACGATGCAAGGGCCGACACTCTTCTCCCTCAAGCACCTGACACGCTTGGCGCTGCTGGATTATGACTGGCCTTTGGCACGTAAATACCTATACATTCTCCGACAGACCTTTTTCGAGGGCGCTTTCGTGGAGCGCTACGAGCCTATGGTGGAGCATCCCGAGTTGGTGGAGGCAGATCCCGTATTCCGGCAACTGCGGTTGACGGAGCCTGTGGCTGACAGCTTTGAGAGTCAGTATCAGGAGCCAGCCTTTCTCGGTTATGCGGCTACGCTGTTGGCGGGCCGCTCGCGGGAGGCCTTGATGCAGAGCCTGATGGCATGCCTCTACAGCAAACGTATGCCTGACTTCCTGATGCGCTGCGAACCGTTGGTGGGTGCTGTGCCGCCTCGCACGATAGCTGAGGGGCTTGTCACTCAGGTAGTCAAGAACCCTTCTATCCTTCAGGCATTCCCACAGTTGCAGATGAATGTGCAAGTCTATCAGAACTTCATCCGCAACAACGCCGAAGCACTCAAGGACCGCCCTGCCAATGCCCGCCGTCTCTTCGATGAGTACAAGGGCTACTATCCCTATTATTATTTCTTCGGTAACCTGAAAGCTACCCGCAAGAAAGATGACAAGGAGCACGCAGGCTCAAATGCTGGAGTGAACTAAGACCCACCCCCAACCCCTCCCGTCAGGGAGGGGAGGGAAAGGGGATACAAAAAATTATGATATGATGAAGTATTTAAATCAAAGGCATCTGCTTCTCCCCTCCCTAACGAGAGGGGCCTGGGGGTGGGTCTTGATCTTGCTTTTTATCTCATGTGGTTCTCGCCCTATAGTGGTGCCCTTGGAGTATAGTGAGGCAACGGATTCGTTGGTGATTTACCCTGATTACCGCGAGGTGGTTGTGCCGCCGAATATAGCACCGCTGAACTTTATGGTTTGCGATCAGACGGCCAGCGAGTTCGTGGCGACTTTTGGGGAGTCTTTGCTTGTCGGCGCAGACGCCGATGGCAAGCTGGACATCGATACCATTGCATGGCGCCAGCTGTTGGCAGACGCGAAGGGCAAGGAACTTTCCGTCACCGTCTATGCCCATCGCCCTGCAGGCTGGGTGCGCTATCAGCCGTTTACCATGTCTGTGGCCGAAGAGGAGATAGACCCCTTCCTCAGCTATCGCCTCATAGAGCCAGGCTATGAGCTCTACCGCCAATTAGGCATCTACCAGCGTAACCTGACAAATTTCAACGAGGCTGTCATCTACGAGAACAACCGTGCTTTCAGCAACGAGGATAACCATTGTATCAACTGCCATAACTATCAGGCTTACGACACCGACCGGATGCTCTTCCACGTACGTGCCAGCCATGGTGGAACCGTTATTGTTAATGGCTCTGAGGCCCACAAGGTGGCCATGAAACACGACAGCATCCTCACTTCGGGTGTCTATCCCTCATGGCATCCTACGTTGCCGCTGGTGGCATTTTCTACGAACAAGACAGGCCAGGTGTTCCATATGCTGCACCCGGAGAAGATCGAGGTGCTGGACGAAGCTTCTGACCTCCTCCTCTATGATGCTGACAAAAACCGTGTCTGCCATATCCTCCACACGAAAGAAGCCATGGAGACGTTCCCCTGCTGGGCTCCCGACGGCAGCCGCCTCTACTACTGTCGTGCAGCTGTGCCTGCCTCCTTGCTGGGCGAGCATAATCCTATCGATACTGCACTGAAGTACGATAGTCTCCTCTATGACATCTATTCCATGCCTTTCGATCCGGTGACCCGCACCTTTGGCGAGCCTCGCTTAGAGGTTGATGCCAGTGGGATGGGGAAGAGCACCAGCGTGCCGCGTATCAGTCCTGACGGACGCTACTTGCTCTTCACCCTTGGAGACTATGGACAATTTCATATCTGGCATAAGAGCTCCGACTTGTGGGTGAAAGAGTTAAGACCGGAGGAGATGAGTCCTATGGGCCTTATGAGTCCTATGCGGCCTATGGGTCTAAGGCCGCTTACGGCGGCCAACAGTGTGGAGTGGCCTGATAGCTACCATACGTGGTCGTCCAACGGGCGGTGGATTGTCTTTGCCAGCCGCCGCGATGATCACAACTATTCTCGCGTCTTCATCGCTTATTTCGATCGTGAAGGGCAGGCACATCGTGCTTTCATGCTCCCGCAGCGCGACCCGCAGTACAATACGCTCCTTCTCAAGAGTTACAATGTTCCTGAGCTCACCAAACGTGCCGTGCAGGTCAGTCGCGAGACGCTGAACCACACCGTTCTCCACACGGAGGCCGAAAACGCAGAGTATCTCCCCTAAGCAGGAGAGATACTCTGGGGGATGGGGATTATGGGGATTATGGGTCTCATAGGTCTCATGGGACCCATGAGACTCATAGGACCCATGACTTATGGGTCCTATAAGCTTTATGCATCAATGTTTGCATAGTTGGCATTTTTCTCGATGAATTCGCGGCGGGGAGCCACATCCTCACCCATGAGCATGGAGAAGACGTAGTCGGCACCAGCTGCATCCTCGATGGTCACCTGCTTCAGCAAGCGTGTCTCGGGATTCATAGTGGTCTCCCACAGCTGCTCGGGATTCATCTCACCCAGACCTTTGTAGCGCTGTGTATAGACGCCCTGCTCCTGACCATTGTTGTACTTGAGCAGGAACTGCATACGCTGCTGGTCATTGTAGCAGTATTCCTCCACCTTACCCTTCTTACAACGGTAGAGGGGCGGGGTAGCAATATAGAGGTGTCCTTTCTGGATGAGTTCAGGCATATAACGATAGAAGAGCGTCATCAGGAGGGTGTCGATGTGATAGCCATCGACGTCGGCGTCGGTCATGATGACAATCTTGTGGTAGCGCAGCTTGTCGTAGTTGGCCTCCTTGCTGTCCTCGCCGACACCGTAGCGTACACCGAGTGCCTGGATGATGTTGTTCACCTCCTCGTGCTCAAAAGCCTTGTGCCACATCACACGCTCCACGTTGAAGATCTTACCGCGGATAGGCAGAATGGCCTGGAAGTGACGGTTACGGCCCTGCTTGGCGCTGCCGCCTGCGGAGTCACCCTCGACGATGAACATCTCGCAGTTGGCGGGGTCGCGGTCGGAGCAGTCGGCGAGCTTGCCGGGCAGGCCACCACCGCTCATCGGGGACTTGCGCTGCACGCTCTCGCGGGCCTTGCGGGCTGCCACACGGGCTGTAGCGGCCAGGATGACCTTATCCACGATGAGCTTGGCCTCCTTCGGGTGCTCCTCCAGATAGTTGCTCAGCGCTTCGCCTACGGCCTGCTGCACGGCACCGGCCACCTCGCTGTTGCCCAGCTTGGTCTTGGTCTGACCCTCAAACTGGGGCTCGGCCACTTTGATGCTGATGACGGCCGTGAGACCTTCGCGGAAGTCCTCACCGGAAATCTCCACCTTGTTCTTCTCCAGCTTCTCCAGCTCCTTGGCGCACTGTTCCTCGGCATACTTCTTCAGCGTGCGTGTGAGCGCCATACGGAAGCCCTGGAGGTGTGTACCGCCCTCGATGGTGTTGATGTTGTTCACATAGGAGTGGAGGTTCTCGCTGTAGGCTGTGTTATACATGATGGCGCACTCGATGGGAATACCCTGCTTCTCAGTGTTCAGGTAGATGACATCGTTGAAGAGGTGGGTGCGGGTGCTGTCGATATAACGGACAAACTCTTGCAGGCCGTCCTTTGAATAGAACACATCCTGGCGGGTGTTACCCTCATCGTCGGGGCGCAGGTCCGTGAGCGTGATGGTAATGCCTGCGTTCAGGAACGCCAGCTCACGCATACGGTTGGCCAGGATGTCATATTTATATTCCGTGGTGATGAAGATGGTGTTGTCGGGCCAGAACTGCTGACGCGTACCGCGCAGCTGTGTCTCGCCGACGACCTTCACGTCATAGAGGGGTTTGCCCTTCTCGTATTCTTGCTGATAAATCTTGCCGTCGCGGAACACCTGACTGATCATGTGTGTGGAGAGTGCGTTCACGCAGCTCACGCCCACGCCGTGCAGACCGCCGGAGACCTTATAGGAGCCTTTGTCGAACTTACCGCCGGCGTGTAGCACCGTCATGACGACCTCAAGTGCGCTCTTGTGCTCCTTCTCGTGCATATCCACGGGAATACCGCGACCGTTATCCTGCACGGTGATGCTGTTGTCCTCGTTGATGGTCACCTCGATGTGCGTGCAGAAACCAGCCAGTGCCTCGTCGATGGAGTTGTCGACCGTTTCATAGACCAAGTGATGGAGACCCTTCTCGCTGATGTCTCCGATATACATGGCGGGGCGCTTGCGCACAGCCTCTAAGCCTTCCAGAACTTGGATGTTACTCGCGCTATAGTCCGCGCCGTTCTTGATTTCTTCTTCCATAATGAATTTGCTGTTTCGTTTTGCGTGCAAAGATAGTAAGAAAAGTTTAAAGTTTAAAGTTTAAAGTTTAAAGTTTTCTCTCTTTTCACATTCTTTCACACGCGCGCACGCGCGTGCGAGGTATAAAAAAGAACAATGAACCTCGCGGCCCATTGTTCTCCACTTTTAAGCTTTATATTTGCTTTGCTATGGACTTTCTTTAGCTCAATCAGCTGAGCTTCTGAATATGGCGTGCCAACTTCGACTTCAGGTTAGAAGCCTTGTTCTTGTGGATGATGTTGACCTTTGCCAGCTTATCCAGCATTTTCTGAACTACGGGATACTGCTTCTCAGCCTCTGCCTTGTCCGTGGTGGCACGGAGCGTACGTACAGCAGCGCGCATAGCCTTTGCATAGTAGCGGTTGTGGAGGCGGCGCTTCTGCTCCTGACGGATTCTCTTAAGAGATGACTTATGGTTTGCCATTTATATTTTAGTTTAATGTTTTAGTTTCATTTCAACCTTTTTCATTCCGAAGGTGTAGTCCATAGCAGAGTCGAACTGCTCTTTAGAGAATGAAAATCTCTCGTCCTAACCGATAGACGAATGGACCAGCGGCTTATTTTGCGGGTGCAAAGGTACTGCAAAAAATAATACGCGCCAAACTTTTCCCTGAAAAAGTGTTTCATTTTGCGTTTTTTGCAGCATAGGGCCCTTCATTTGCCGTCTTTTAATTACTTTTGCGAAAGAAAAATTAGGAAATTGAAATATTGAAATATTGAAACATTGAATATTGAAAGATTGAAAATTGAAACATTGAAAATTGAAACATTGAAAATTGAAATATTGAAAGTTCCTGCTTCATTGCTCATTATTCATTATTCATTATTCATTATTCATTTATAACTCTTAACTATTCATTTTTAACTCTTAACTATTAATTATCATTGTGCGCAGCTACGGAATCGTCCTTCGTGCCATCAGCTACACCGACTCTCAGATGATAGTCACCATCTTCACAGAGGCGGCTGGCACCGTATCCTTTCTGGTGCGGGCCTCGCGTAGCGGCCGTTCGCGCACAAAGGCCAGCACATGGCAGCCGTTGGCATTGGTGGAGGTGGTGTGGGAGCCGCGCCTGCAGGCTTCGCTGCAGCGCCCTCGCGAGCTGGTGCTGTGGCGCCCGTGGCAGTCGCTGACGATGCACCCTTACAAGGCTGCCATGAGCCTGTTTATGAGCGAGTTCCTCTACCATGCCCTGCGAGGCGAGCAGCAGAACCCGCCTCTGTTCGAATACATGACGAATGCCTTGTCGTGGTTCGATGAGAGCGACACGCAGTTCGTCAATTTCCATATCGTGTTCCTGCTCCACCTCACGCGCTTCCTGGGCTTTGAGCCCAATGTGGATGATTGGAATGAAGGCTGCTTCTTTGATCTCGAGGCTGCGATGTTCACGCCTCAAAGGCCCTTGCATGTGCATTACCTGGAACCAGCAGAGGCATCGCTGGTGCCTAAGTTCCTGCGCATGGACCTGCGGTCTATGCGTGCCGTGGGTTTGAACCGCACCATCCGGCAGCGGGTATTGGGGATTGTGACGGAGTTCTACCGGCTTCATGTTCCTGAGTTCCCGGAACTGCGAAGCCTGGCGGTATTAGCCGAGGTTTTTGAATAAATGTACGCGGCTTCCTGCCAGCATCTTAACGACCTCCTTCATCTCTAAGGCAACCAAGATGGACATCACCTGATAGGTGGGCATCTGCAGTGCGTTGGCCAGATCGGTCAGCGTCATCTCGTCATTGTTCTCTTCTAGGGCATCCACGATGGCCTGTTCCTCTGCTGTCAGGTCGGGGAAGAGGCTTTTCTGTCCGTCGGTGTTCTCTTCGCGAGTGCTCCAGCCGAGGTCCGTCAGCAGGTCGTTGACCGATGTGATGAGGATGGCTGCGTTGCGGCGGATGAGCAGGTTGCAGCCTTCGGAAGTTATATCCGTGGGGCGTCCGGGGAAAGTGAAGACCTCACGGTTGTAGTCACTGGCCAGGCGGGCAGTGTTGAGGGATCCGCCGCGTACCGGGCTCTCCACGATGATGGTGGCATCGGCCAGTCCTGCCACGATGCGGTTGCGTTGCAGGAAGTTCAGGCGATCGATGGGTGTCTGGCTCATGAATTCCGTTAGCAGGCCTCCCTTTTGCAGCATCTCGATGGCTGTCTGTCGGTGGGTGCGGGGATAGATCTCGTCGAGACCGTGTGCCAGAACGCCCACAGTAGGGAGTCCGTTAGTGAGGGCTGCACGGTGTGCTGCCACGTCGATACCGTAGGCTAAGCCGCTGACGATGAGCGTTCCGGGAACCTTCTCGGCGATACCGCGAGCCAGGTGCTCGCAAAGCTCACGACCGCGCTCGGTGCATCGGCGTGTACCTACGATGCTGACAATATGCGGTGCGTTCAGGTCGGCATTGCCGAGGGCATAGAGGAGGATGGGCGCATCGTCGCAGAGACTCAGGCGCGTGGGGAAGTTTTCATCGTTGTGCAGGCAGAGGATTCGGATATGGTGGTCGCGGGCATAGGTCAGTTCCTGTTCGCAGCGGGGGAGGAGAGTATCCATCGCCGACAGCGCCTCCGACATACGGTCCGACACGTGTTCGAGCATCCGCCCCAGCTCGTGGCGGTTCTCATAGACAGCTGTGGCGCTGCCCAATTCCTGAAGCAGCGTTCGCTGGTGCTTCGACTGCCGGGGCAGTGCCAGCGTCAGCGCCATTGTATAGAGCAGTTCCTGGTCTGTCATCATTTCTTGAAGAACTGGCGCCAGTCGCCTTTTTCCTTCTTCTCTTGGGAGACTTTCTTACTTCGTTTCTCCTTTTTGTCACCTTTCTTGCCGCGTGCCTGGGCCTGCTCGAAGCGGCGTTGGGCGCGGTTCTTGGGGCCTTTGGGTGCGGCATCGTCGGCGGGGGCATTGGCTGTTTCAGCAATGTCGATGCCGATGCGGCGTCCTTTCACGGTGAGCCCTTTCATGCCTTTAAGCACGCGGCCGCCCTCCTCCTCGGGCACCTCGAAGAAGGAGAACGTGGGGCGCAGGTCGATGCGTCCCAACTCTATCTTCGGACCTGGGCAGCGGTTGTTGATCAACCCGATGATCTCGCGGGCATAGAAGCCATCGACCTTGCCCAGGGTGATGAAGAAGCGGGTGAAACCTTCCTCCGGCTCGTGGTCGCCCTCTGCGCGGCGGCGCTGGCCGTCTCTTTTCTCTTTTCTCTTCTCCTTCCCTTCTGAGTTTTTCTCTCTCTTCTCTTTCTTCTCGGAGATTTCCTCTATCTCGGGTGCGTTGGCGTAGTAACGTAGGAAGCGGTTGAACTCGCGGCTGACGACACGCTTGATCAGGTCCTCCTTGTCCAGCCATTCCAGCTTGCGATGCACCTCGGACAGGAAGCCTGCAATCTCGTCCTCGTCCACTTCCACGCGTTCGATATCGTCGATGACCTTCCACAACTGCTTGGAGCATATCTCCTTGGGCGAGGGCAGGGTGCCGCGTTCAAATTCCTTTTTGATAGTGCGTTCCACCTCGCGGATGCGGCTGCGCTCGCGCTGGTGTACGATGCAGATGCTGGTACCTTTCTTGCCGGCGCGTCCTGTGCGTCCGCTGCGGTGGGTATAGTTCTCGATATCATCGGGCATACCGTAGTTGATGACGTGTGTGAGGTCGTCAACATCCAGACCGCGTGCAGCCACGTCGGTGGCCACCAGCAGCTGGATGCGATGCTGGCGGAAACGTTGCATCGTCAGGTCGCGCTGCTGCTGCGAGAGGTCGCCGTGCAGGGCGTCGGCATTGTAGCCGTCCTGAATCAGCTTGTCTGCGATTTCCTGTGTCTCCATGCGTGTGCGGCAGAAGACGATGGCGTAGATTTTCGGGTAGTAGTCTACGATACGCTTGAGGGCAAGGTACTTGTCACTCGCGCGTACCATATAATATATATGGTTCACGTGCTCGGCACCTTCGTTGCGGCTGCCCACGACAATCTGACGGGCATCGTGGAGATAGTTCTGGGCGATGCGCTCGATTTCCTTGCTCATGGTTGCCGAGAACAGCAGTGTCGTATGCTCGGCGGGCACGCCCTCCAGGATGGCGTCGATACTCTCCGAGAAGCCCATGCTCAGCATCTCGTCGGCCTCGTCGAGCACGATGGTGTGCACGTTGTCGAGTTTGGCGGCTCCACGGTGCATGAGATCGATGAGGCGTCCGGGGGTTGCCACGATGATGTCGATGCCGTGGCGCAGGGCGCGAATCTGCGGTTCTATGTTCGTGCCGCCATAGACGGGCAGGATGTGGAGTTCCGGCAGGTATTTGGCAAAAGCCTCCAAGTCATCGGCAATCTGCAGGCATAGCTCGCGGGTAGGGGAGAGGACAATGGCTTTTGTCGTTGGCGTCTCAGCTTCCAGCGATGAAAGCGACTGCAATAGGGGTAACCCGTAGGCCGCTGTCTTGCCGGTGCCGGTCTGTGCCAGAGCTATCAGGTCCTGACGGCTTGTGAGCAGGTGGGGGATGACAGCCTCCTGCACGGGCATCGGTGTCTCGAAGCCGAGTTCAGTGATGGCCTGCAGAAGTGGGTCGGAAAGACCAAGAGAGGAGAAGGAAGCTCCCCCCCCGCCCCAATCCTCCGTAGGAAGAGGGCGGGTAATTACGTCATTTGATTGAATATTAAAATCGTTCATATATGATTATAGATAATTTCTTCTGCAATCTTTTCTGCCTGTTTCAATACAGTTTCTGTTGCCAGCAACTGCATATCAGGGGGATAGCCATAACGACGCAACAGACGTTTGACTGCAACCTTCATCTTGGCTCTTACGTTCTCCTTGATGGTCCAGTCAATGGAGGCATTCTTACGGATGGCTTCTGTCAGTACGACTGCCAGTTCCCGTAGTTTGTCCTTACCCATCAATTCTTTGGCACTCTCATTGTTGGCCACAGCTGTATAGAAAGCATACTCATAAGTACTCAGGCCCATCTTCTGGGCATCCTCGTCTTTCTCAACAATGGTTTTGCTGAGTTTGATGAGTTCCTCTATAACTTCTGCTGCTGTAATCACCTTGTTATGATAGCGGTTGATGGAACGGTCAAGCATCTCCATCAGCGACTGACTTTCCACCACATTATATTTCGAACGAGCCTTGATTTCATCTTCAAGCAGTTTACGCAACACCTCCATCGCAATGTTTTGATGCTCCATACCTTTCAGTTCCATCAAGAACTCTTCTGAGAGGATGGAGATATCAGGCTTCTTGATGCCTGCCGCATCGAAGATGTCAATAACTTTCTCTGATACCAAAGCCTGATCGATCACTTGTCGGATCGTGGTTTCTATCTCTTCGTCATTCCGCCCGTTGCCTGACTGATTGAACTTACAGAGTCGGGCTTTTACGGCTTGGAAGAAGGCCACTTCCTCCTTCACGTCCATTGCCTGTTCATTAGGAATGGCAATAGCAAATGCCTTGCCTAAAGCTGTTACCTCATTGACAAACCGCTTCTTGCCGTCCTCCAAGCCAAGGATGAAGTCTTCGGTCTTCAGTATCCACGATAATTTGCCAGACGTGTTCTCTGCAAAATACTGCTGATAGTCCAGTCCATGAAGCATCTGCTCCACCACTTCCAGTTTCTCTTGCATCAAAGATACTGCCTGTTCCTGTTGCTGTGTGGGGTCGCCTTTGCCTCCAGAGTCAGAATAGAACGATAAGGCTTTCTTCAGATCTGAGGCAATACCTAAATAATCGACCACCAATCCACCAGGTTTGTCTTTATACACACGGTTTACACGGGCTATAGCCTGCATCAGGTTATGCCCTTGCATGGGTTTGTCGATATAGAGTGTATGCAGACAAGGTGCATCAAAGCCCGTCAGCCACATATCGCGCACGATGACCAGTTTCAATTCATCCGTTGGGTCTTTCATGCGCTCTGCCAAAGCATGACGTTGTTCTTTGGTGGTATGATGTTTGGCAATCTCTGGCCCTTCTGATGCCGAAGAAGTCATCACAATCTTGATAGCACCTTTCGACAAGTCATCCGAATGCCATTCAGGACGCAACTTTACTATCTCGTCATAGAGTGCAGCAGCTATCCGTCGGCTCATGGCTACAATCATAGCCTTGCCCTCAAACACATTCTGGCGTTCCTCGAAATGCTGTACTATGTCAGTAGCGATGTTCTTGATACGGTTGGGACTACCAATGAGTGCTTCCAACTGCGT
>Ga0310786_10009368_pt1 | contig 12440 bp, 10 predicted proteins | sample AusTroGonzalo_MG_FD_203881 | JGI IMG/M metagenome (GOLD analysis project Ga0310786, IMG submission 203881) | Bovine rumen microbial communities from tropical cattle in Woodstock, Queensland, Australia - Gonzalo_03 (v2) (version 2) | ecosystem: Host-associated > Mammals > Digestive system >...
GCGCCGGAGGACCCGCCGCGAGAACCGCGAAGAGAGCTGGGGCCGGGATCGGCCGGAGACCGTGGGGCCTCCGTCGCCGGGGGTGAAGGAGGACGTGCGCTGGGCGGTGTCGAGGCTTTCGGAGCCGTTGCGCGAGGTGGTGGAGCTGGGGGTGTTCCAGGACCTCCCCTACGCGGAAGTCGCGGAAATCCTCTCCATCCCGGTCGGAACGGTGAAGTCGAGGATGTCAAACGCACTGAAGAAGCTTAAGGAGATATTCGATGACGAAGGATCTTGAGGAGACCCTGTCCACATTGGACGGCGCCCATCGCGAGATGGTGGTGCGTATGAGGGCGTGCTTTGCGCCCGCGCCGGCTTTTGCCGTGCGCCGTCGCCCGTCCTGCGGAGCACTCGCCGCCGCCGCGCTGGTGGCGGTCGCGGCCTGCGGCATCGTCGCCTCGCTCTGGCATGGCCAGTCGCCGGCATCTCCGCACCCGAGCGCGTTCCGGCTCGCCAGCGTCGGCGACGCGGCGGCGGTGGCGGAGATCCTCCGCACCCAGAACGCCGACGGCAGCTGGCAGACCGACTTCCTCACCCGCCAGAACGCCCGCCTGCTCGCCTCGGTTGGCTCCGCTGCCGCCTCGCTCGCCTACCGCAAGGCCATGCGCAACTTGCGCGCACGTGGCATTAATTGATATAATTCCCAACATGACTACTTCAGACCGGATCGTCGCGCTTGTCCGCGATACCTCGTCCGCCTTGCCGGAGGACGTTTTGAAGGCGATTGCCGCCGCGCGTCGCCGCGAGCGGCGCGGCTCTTCCGCCGCTGCCGTCCTAGACACGGTGCTTGAGAACTGCGCGCTGGCGCAGGAGAAGGGGCGGCCGCTCTGCCAGGACACCGGCACGCTCACCTTCTTCGTCGACCGCGCGCTGCGCGGGCGCGTCACGCCGGCGTCGATCCGCCGCGCCGTCGCGCGTGCCACTGCGCTTGGCTACCTGCGGCGCAACTGCATCGACCCGGTGGACGGGAAATCCTACGACGACAACTGCGCCGAAGGGGCGCCGGTCGTCCACTACGTCGACCCGGGCGAGGTGCCGGGCCTGCCGCCGCGCGGTGTCGCGCTGATCATGAAGGGCGGCGGCAGCGAGAACATGTCCCGCCAGTATTCGCTGCCCGACGCCGAGCTTGGCGCCGGGCGCGACCTCGCCGGAGTGAAGGCCTGCATCCTCGACGCGGTGAAGCGCGCCCTCGGCTACGGCTGCGCGCCGGGCATCCTTGGTGTCGCCGTCGGCGGCGACCGCGCCACCGGCTTCGAGACGGCCAAAGCGCAGCTCCTGCGACCGCTCGACGAAAAGCCGCTCGCTGACTCTCCTCGTGAGCGTGCGCTCGCCAAGCTGGAGCGCGAGGTGCTGCGCGAGGCGAACGCGCTTGGCATCGGCCCGATGGGATTGGGCGGCGCCACCACGCTCCTGGGCGTCAAGATCGCCGCGCGGCCTCGCGTGCCCGCGTCGTTCTTCGTCACTGTGGCCTACATGTGCTGGGCCTGCCGCCGCCGCGTCATCACACTGTAGATATCAACTGGACATTTGCCTGTTGTGCGCCATGCGGGCCGTCACGATGGAACCGACGCGTGGCAGGCACCGATTTTTGGTATAATACACACCAATCATGGTGAAGGTGAAGCTGACTAAGACCGAGCTCAAGGCTCAGACGGACGCGCTGAAGCGGTTTCAGCGCTTCCTGCCCATGCTCCAGCTCAAGAAGCAGCAGCTTCAGGCCGAGATCGCCGCCATCGTCGCCAAGGCCGAGGCCGTGGCCGCGCGCGAGCGCGAGCTGCGTGCCGCGATGAACGCCTGGATCGGCGTCGTCGCCACCGAAGACGGCCTGCTCTCCGGCCTCGTCAAGGTCGGTGAGGTGAAGACCGGCCGGGCGAACATCGCCGGCGTCGAGATCCCCACCTTTGAGTCGGCTGAGACCGAGGTCGGCCGCATCGACCGCTGGGCCACGCCGCCGTGGGTCGACGACGCGGTCGAGGCGGCGAAGGAGGTCGTCTCGCTCCGCTCCGAGCGCGCCGTCTTCGAGGAGCAGCGCCGCCTCGTCGCCGAGGAGCTGCAGCAGACCTCGCAGCGCGTGAACCTCTTCGAGAAGGTGAAGATACCCGAGTGCAAGGAGGCGATCCGCGTGATCAAGATCGCCCTCGGCGACGAGCAGACCTCATCGGTCACGCGCGGCAAGATCGCCAAGAGCCGCGCCCCGGCCGGTGAAGGCGAAGGGGAGGAGGCCGCGCCGTGATCGTCCCGATGAAGCACCTCGACCTCGTCTGCCTCGCCTCGGACCGGGACGCCACGCTGGAGCGGCTGCGCCTGCTCGGCGCGGTGCATCTCGAGCTTTCCGCCGCCGGCGGCGAGGCGGTGGCGAAGGCCAAGGGCGACATCGCCGACGCCGAGCGCGCGCTGCTGCTCATCCGCAAGGCGCGCGAGATCGTCCAGGACTCCGAGCAGCGCCCGCACTCCGTCGCCGAGGTGCTGGCGATCGACGCCGACCGCGAGACGCTCAAGGCCGAGCGCGAGCGCCTCGAGCGCGAGGTTAAGGCTTACGAGCCATACGGCGACTTCGACCCTGCGCTCGCGGAGCGCCTCCTCGAACGGGTCGACGGCCTGCGCGACGCGGTGCCGCTCCCAGACAAGCTGCCTGAGATGTCGCTCTCGCGCCTCCGCGAGAAGCTTGCCCGGGTCGAGAACCGCATCCGCATCGACGACGCCCGGCTCGCCGGCTGCGACGACAAGGCGATCGAGGCGTGGTATCCGCATCTCGCCGACCGCATGGCCTTCGAGCAGGCGAAGGAGCTTCTGCACGAGCACGGCGCGGTCGCGGTGGTTTCGGGCTGGATCCCGGAGCCGAAGGTGAAGTCGCTCATGGAGATCGTCCGCGGCGACCAGACCGACCTCTTCACGCGCGCCGGCGCGGCAGGCTGGGGCGTCCTCCTGCGTGACCCGGAGCCGGGCGAGACTCCCCCGACGCTCGTCGAGCCGCCGCGCCTGTTCCGTCCGATGAAGGTGCTTTTCTCCGGCCTTGGCATCGCCCCGGCCTACACCGAGTCGGACGTGTCGGTGCCGTTCATGTGCTACTTTTCGCTCTTCTTCGCGATGCTCGTTGGCGACGGCGCCTATGGCGCGATCTTCCTCGCCGCCACGCTCGCGTTGCGCAAGAAGCTGCCGCGGAGCTGGTTCACGCTCCTGACCGTCTTCTCTGTCGCGACGATCGCGTGGGGAGTCCTCTCCAACACCTGGTTCGGCGCGGCGATTCCGTGGTGCGCCGACTGGCCGACGGTGAAGTGGCTCGGCGACGTCACCTACAAGAACATCATGCTCGTCTGCTTCACGATCGGAGCCTCGCACCTCATGCTCGCGCGCATTTGGAACGGCGTCTGCCGGCTGCCAGACTCGACGGCGGTGGCGGAGTTCGGCTGGGCCGGCATCCTCCTCTTCATGTATTTCGTCACCAATTCGCTGGTCGGCATCTTCGAGTCCGTGCCGCCGTGCATGATGTGGGTGTTCGGCGCCTCGCTCGCGTGCGTGTTCCTCTTCTCGGTCAAGCCGAGGGACCTGAAGACAAACGGAATCACGCTGGGGATGCTCCCCCTCAACATAATGTCGTCGCTCGGCGACATCATCAGCTACGTCAGGCTCTTCGCGGTCGGGCTCGCGTCCGTCAAGGTGGCGGAGAACTTCAACTCGATGGCGCTGGGGCTCGTCTCGGGCGACAAGCCGCTGTGGCTGAACGCGCTGATGTTCGTGGGCACCGTGCTCATCCTGGTCGCCGGCCACGCCCTCAACCTGGCCATGGCGGCGCTTTCGATCCTGGTGCACGCGGTGCGCCTCAACACCCTGGAGTTTTCAAACCACAAGGGCGTGTCCTGGTCTGGCTACGCCTTTAGTCCGTTCAGCAAACACAAAGGAGATAACAATGAGTGATGCAGCAATGATAGTCGCAGGCGCGATCGCCTGCATGGGACTCGCGGGCGCGGGCAGCGCGTTCGGCACCGGCTTCGCCTCGGCGGCGGCGGTCGGCGCATGGAAGAAGTGCTACGCCGCGGGCAAGTCCGCGCCGTTCCTGCTGCTGACCTTCGTCGGCGCGCCGATCACCCAGGTGCTCTACGGGATGATCGTCATGAACAAGATGCTCGACTTCCTCAAGACCCCTGAGAAGGTGGTCGGCCTCGGCGTGCCGTTCCTCGTTGCCGGCGTTTTCGCCGGACTCGCGATCGGTCTCTCCGCGCTCTTCCAGGGCCGCGCCGGCGCGGCCGCGTGCGATGCGCAGGCCGAGACCAACCAGGGCTTCTCCAACTACCTCGCCGCGCTCGGCATCGTCGAGACGGTGGCAATCTTCGCGCTGGTGTTCGCATACCTCGCCATCGGCAAGATCGGCTAAAGATGAAGCTCGGCCCGAAGGCTGCGTGGCTCGCGGCGTACGCGGCGCTTTTCGCCGTGTGCGCCGCGTTCGTGTTCTGGGGCACCTGGTCGCCGCTCGTCTCGCCGGTGATGCCGGACTGCCCGATCTCCCATCCCGAAGGCTGGTGGGCGAACGTCTCGGCGTTCCTGCGCGAGTGGGTTAGGACCGGCCTCTTCTCGCCCGACGACCTCAAGGCGTTCGCCGGCGCGCCGTATTTCCTGCAGGAGCTGCAGTATGCGGTCCCGGCGTTCCTCGCCGGCCTCGCGGTGGCGTACTACTGCCGCGGCCGCGGGCTTTCGCGCCTCGCGTCTTACTCGGCCGGCATCTTCCTCTCGCTCTCCGGCTACTGGTTCACGCTCTTCTCCGCCGGCCACCTCGGCTGGTTCCGCTGGATGACCTACGGCGTCTTCGCCTTCGGCCTCGCCGACCGCGCCGTCCGCCGCGGACGCCTCCGCCACTGGCTGCTCCTCGGCGCCGTCGTCGGCTGGGCGAGCTTCCGCCAGCAGGACCTCTGGCTGATCTTCACCCTCTTCACCGGCGCGTACTTCGTCTGGTGCTGCGTCCGCGAGCGCGCGCTGCCGTGGAAGGGCGCGCTGCTCGCCGCGCTCGCCTTTGCGCTCGTCGGCGCGCCCGGCGTGGCGGCGTCGCTGCGCGAGGTCGCGGGGCGCGAGAAGCAGATGGAGTCGGCTGGCGTCAAGTCCGCCGCGGATGCCGGCGCCAAGACGACGGAGAAGTCCGAGGCGGAGCGGAAGGCCGCGCGCGAGAAGCAGTGGATCTTCGTCACCAACTGGTCGCTGCCGTCCGATGAAATCTGCGAAATCTTCTCTTCGCGCGGCAAGGGCGACACGAGCTGCCCCTACGTCCTTTCGATTGGTGCGCGCACCGGCTCCGGCGTGAAGCCGTATGTCGGCGCGCTGGGGCGTCCCTACGGCGCGAAGGAGGGCAACTACCGCCAGCATTCGCTTTACATCGGGCTCGTCACCTGCCTCCTTGCGCTCGTCGGCGCCGTGGCGGCGGTTCGTCGCCGCGAGGGGGAGGCGATCTTCTTCCTCGTCGCGGCGGTTCTCGCCATCGCGCTTTCGCTCGGGCGCTACTTCGAGCCGCTCTACCGCTGCGTGTTCGCGCTGCCGGTCGGCGACCTGGTGCGCTGCCCGGTGAAGTGGCTCCATCTCGCGGAGCTGTCGCTCGCGGTGTTGGCGGCCTACGGCATCGACTTCGTCGCCTCGCTCGCCGCGAAGAAGGGGGAGGCCGCGCGCAAGGCCGCGCTCTGCGCGCTCGGCGCGATGGCGGTCGTCGGCGCGTTCGACCTCGCGCGGGTCGACCGCCTCTACTGCGCGCCGGTGGACCTGGCCGAGGCGCGCCGCACCGACTCCTCGATGCAGCTGTCGTTCCTGCGCACGCAGGACTTCTCGAGCCCGCAGGTTGCGGAAATGATGCGTCAGAAGCGCATCGTCTCGCTGGCGCGCCTGCCCTGGAACCCCGACGTCTACCTCGTCGAGGTCCTGACTCCGCGGCAGAAGGACGCGCCCACGGCGCCGTGGGACGTGAATGCGGTGGCGGTGGCGATGGGGATAGTCTCGCTCCTCGCCACGCTCGCGGTCGCGGTGCTTTCGCTTTCGCCGGCAGGCAGGAGGGAAATCGCATGAGAATCGCCGCGTTCGTCTTCGCCTCGCTGTCGGCGCTAATCTCAGTCGCCGACGACGCGCCGCGCTTCGCCGCGGCAAAGCCGGTGTGGCCGAAGGGGATGGCGCTCGAGCGCAACCTCTTCGTCGGCTTCGCGGCGCATTTCGACGCCAAGGAGGGGGAGCGTCCGCTTCTCCGGATCACCGGCGCGAGCGACTACCGCATTTCGCTCAACGGCGAGCACGTCGGCTGGGGTCCGGCCCGCGCGGCGAAGGGATATTTCAGAGTGGACGAGATTCCGCTCCAGGTGAAGGCTGGACAGAAGAACATCCTCGCCGTCGAAGTGGCAGGCTACAATGTCAACAGCTTCTGCACCATGGACCAGCCGTCGTTCCTGCAGGCCGAGGTGGTCTTGGGAGACAAGGTAATCGCTGCCACCGGCGTGGATGGCGGCTTTTCGGCGTGGCTGCTGCCGCGGGTGCAGAATGTGGCGCGCTACAGCTACCAGCGCGCGTTCAGCGAACTCTACCGCCTTCGGCCCAACTTCGATGACTGGAAGCGCATGTTGGTGCGCACAGGGCCGGGACCGATGCTGGAGGAGCGTCCTGAGGTGAAGTTGCTGCCGCGCCGCGCGCCCTACGCGGAGTTCAAGGTGCGCGGTCCGTTCCGTCCGGTGTCGCGCGCGAAGACCGTCTTCGACGCCAAGCGCCGCACGCGCCCGGTCAGGTTCGTGGACGGAAGCGGCCCCAACGGCGTCGGCGCCGCGTTTGCGAAGAGCGAGCTGGAGGAGAACTGGTGGGACCTTTCCCAGCGCTACGTGGCGACGAACCGCACGCCGTGGAAGGATGACGCGGCGGCGGGGCGCATCGCGCTCGCGGACGGCGACTCGGTGATCTTCGACGCGGGGCTCAACGACAGCGGCTTCCCGATGCTGCGCGTCAAGTGCCTCCGTCCGGGCAAGATCGCCTTCCGCTTCGACGAGGTGCTGGTGAACGGCGAGGTGAGCCCAACCCGCTACGAATGCGCGAACGTCGTCGTCTGGGACCTCCTGGAGCCCGGCGAGTATGCGCTCGAGGCGTTCGAGCCCTACACGCTCAGGTATGCGGACGTCGTCGCCTGCTCGGGCGCGTTCGAGATCGACCCGCCGTCGCTGCGCGAATACAAGAACCCCGAGGCGTTCAGGGCCACGCTGGAGTCGTCCGACAAGGCGCTCGAGAAGATCTTCGCTGCGGCGCAGGAGACTTTTTCCCAGAACTCGGCGGACGTCTTCACCGACTGCCCCGGGCGCGAGCGCGCCGGCTGGCTCTGCGACAGCTTCTTCCTTGGGCGCTCGGCGGAGCTCTTCACTGGCTCGCTCGAGTCGGAACGGCTATTCCTCGAGAACTACGTGCTGCCGGACTCCTTCGATTTTCTGCCGCGGGGGATGTTCGCGATGTGCTATCCGGCCGACTTCCCGAACGGCAACTTCATCCCCAACTGGGCGATGTGGCTCGCGCTGGAGGTGGAGGAGTACCGCGACCGCGGCGGCGACCCGGCCCTCGTCGCGGCGTATCGTCCGCGCCTCGAGGCGCTCGTCGACTACCTCAAGGGCTTCCGCAACTCCGACGGCCTCCTCGAGAAGCTGCCGCGCTGGGTGTTCGTGGAGTGGTCGCGCGCCAATTCGCTGGTGCAGGACGTGAGCTACCCCTCGAACATGCTCTGGGCGCGGATGCTCGAGGCGATGGACCGCCTCTACTCGATGCCGGAGCTCGCCGCCGAGGCCGCAAAGGTGCGCGAGGCGGTCCGCCGCCAGTCCTGGACCGGCGAGTGGTTCTGCGACAACGCGGTGCGCCAGAAGGACGGTTCGCTGAAGCTCTCGGGCGAATGCACCGAGACCTGCCAGTACTACGCGTTCTTCTTCGGCACCGCGACGAAGGAGTCGCACCCCGCGCTTTGGCGGCGCCTGGTGGAGGACTTCGGTCCCAAGCGCGCGAAGACCGGCAAGTTCCCGCAGATCCACCCCTCGAACGCCTTCATCGGCAACTACCTGCGGCTCGAGTGCCTCGCGCGCGAGGGGCTGTCGGCGCAGATCATCGAGGAGACGCGCGGCTTCTTCCTCTACATGGCCGAGCTCACCGGCACGCTCTGGGAGCACATCCGCACCGAGGCGAGCTGCAACCACGGCTTCGCGAGCCACATTGCGGTCACCTGCCGGCGCGACTTGCTGGGCCTGAGGAAGATGGACTATGCCGCGAAGACGCTCGTCTTCGATCCGCCGCGCGATCTGCCGGTGGAGTCGCTTTCGATGACGCTGCCGGTCGGCGGCGGCGAGTTCGTCCGCGCCGGCTGGCGCAAGACCCCGTCCGGCGAGCTCGTCGAGGAGCTCTCAATGCCCGCCTCCTGGCGCCGGATTGACTGACTTCGTCTCACCCTCCGCTGACGCGTCGGAAGTGTTTCAGTGTCCAGCAGCCAGCAACCAACAGCCAGCAACCATTGACCACTGACCGCTGAATATTGGCTGCTGGCTGTTGAATTACTTCCAACGCCACACGTTGGCCCCCCGTCCCACCCGTCCTACCTGTCCCTTCCGTCCCTTTCCGCCGCGCCTTGCGCCTCCTCGACAGTATTTGGTATAATGCACGCCAATGAGACCGAGCAACACCATTCGCGCAGCCAATTGGGTAAAGGCGGCCGCCCCGCGGCGCTTAATGCCGTTAACAAAGTGATCTTCCGATGCCGACCGCAGTCATAGTCTTCGTCTCTCTTTGCGGGCTCCTTGTGGCCGGCAAGGTCATGCGGATGCGCGTCCCGGTCCTGCAGCGCCTGTATCTGCCCAGCTCCGTCATCGGCGGCCTCATCGGCCTCGCCGTGCTGTCGGTCGCCGGGGACAAGGTGCCGCGCGAGGTCGTCGACGCCATGCGCAAGGTCCCGGGCTTTCTGATCAACGTCGTCTTTGCGACGCTCTTCCTCGGCAAGGCGCTGCCGAACGTCAGGCGCATCGTCTCCCTCGCGTATCCGCAGCTCGTGATGGGCCAGATCATCGCGTGGGGGCAGTACGTGGTCGGGCTCGGCCTCGCCGGCTTTGTGCTCTCGCGCTGGTTTGGCGTGCCGCCGTGCTTCGGCAACCTCATCGAGATCGGCTTCGAGGGCGGCCACGGCACCGTCGGCGGAATGCAGGAGAGCTTCATTGCGGCCGGGTGGGAGGAAGGTGCGGCGCTCGGATTCACCGTGGCGACGGCTGGCATGGTGGTCGGCATAGTCGCCGGCATGGCGATGATCAACTGGGCGCATGCGCGCGGGATAGTCGCCGAAGTGGTGCCGTTCGCCCAGCGGCGCCGGCACGAGCGAAGGGGGGTGCACCTCCGCCGCTTTCGTCCTTCCGCCGGGCTGCAGACGGTCATGAGCGACTCCGTGGATTCCCTTGCCTGGCATGTCGCGGTTGTCGGCGTCGCCATCGCCATCGGCGTGGGGATGCTCTATCTATTGAAGCTCACCGGATGGAAGATCCTCAACGGCTTCCCGCTCTTCCCGCTGTGCATGATCGGCGGCATACTGCTGCAGGCCGCCGCTAAGTGGCTCGGCAAGGACCTGCTGGTCGACCACGGCCAGATGGAGCGCATCTCCGGGGCGTCGCTCGACTTTCTAGTGGTGTCGGCGGTTGCGACGATCAGCGTCAAGGTGGTCGCGGACAACTGGGTGGCGCTGGCGGCGCTTGTCGTCGCTGGAGTAGCATGGAGCGTGTTCGTCGTGCTGTGGTTCGGTCCGCGCTGCTTCAAGGAGGCGTGGTTCGAGCGCGCCATCGCCGATTTCGGGCAGTCGACCGGGGTGACGGCCACGGGGCTTATGCTGCTGAGGACCGTCGACCCCGACTCCAGGACGTGCGCCGCGGCGAGTTTTGGCTACAAGCAGCTGCTGCACGAGCCGATCATGGGCGGCGGCGTGTGCACGGCGCTGATGTTCACGATGGTGGTCGACATCGGCTGGTTCAAGGTCTTCGCGTTTTCAGTTGTGATGCTGGCCATCTGGGTTTTCTGCGCCTGGCGCCTGTCCCGCGCGCGTTAGCGCAAGCCGCCGCTGACGCGGCGGAAGCGGTTCAGTGTCCAGCAACCAGTAACCAGCAACCAACAACCAGCAACCAGTATCCAGTAACCAGCAACCAACAACCAGTAATGAGGATGAACCGTCCTTATTCCACTGACCGCTGACCGCTGGCTGCTGGCAGCTGATCACTGCATTGCTTCCAACGCCACGCGTTGGTCCGCCCTCTCCTCCTCCCCAAAATATGCTATAATACCCGCCGTTAACAGCAGAAGGAGGGCGTAGCAAATGAAACTGTCGAAGAAGAGCGCGGCAATTCAGCGGGCCATACACGATGCCCTTGCGTCTGGCAAGGCGCTGGGCGGGCTGCTCGTCGGCTTTGCGGCCACCGTCGCGGGCTGCGGCGAACGCCACACGCCTGCGAACACGATGGGGAAGTATCCCTCCCCGTATTATCAGGAGAATGCCACGAACGAGAATACGGAGGTGTTTGCCACTGAAGGTGAACCATTGTCATTGCCCCCAGAGCCAGAAGAGCCGCCGCTAAAGCAGGATCCTCCCAAAACCAACGCCGCTTGCGAGCAGCTGTCCGAACGTGTTGTCAGGGGCATGATAAGGACTCCGTCGCAGAAGTAGCCGGACCGTGCGCTATCCCCGCCACTTGACGCTGGAGCTGACGGCGAAGTGTAACTTCCGCTGTCCGTATTGCTACTGCGTATGGCACGAATACCCCGCGCTCGCGAAACCCGAGCTTGATTTAGACCAGTGGAAGGCGGTCCTGGACCAATGCGCGGCGGACGGCGTCGATGACATCCTCTTCACCGGCGGCGAGGCGCTGCTGCGGAGCGACATGTTCGCGATCCTCGACCACGCGCGCCGCATTCTGCCGCGGGCGCGTCTCTCGCTCTTCACCAATGCAAGCCGCCTCGACGAAACGCTGATCAAGCGGTTCCGGCGCCGGAAGGTCCATCTCGCGACGTCGCTCCAGGGACTCAGGACCTACGGCGCGATGACGGGGACGCGCAGGAGCTACCGGCGGCTTCTCGCCGTCGTCGCCAGGGCGTCCGAGCTGAAGTGGCCGATCGCCGTCTCGATTACGGTAACGAAGGCGAACCTGCACGAGGCGGCGGACATGTTCGTCGCCGCGGCGCTTTCCGGCGCGAGAACGATCCAGGTCGGCCCCGTGATCCTCGGCGGACGCGCCGCGGCGAATCAGGAGCTGATGGTTTCCCGCGACGAGTGGGAGGCGGTGAAGCGCGGCATCCGCGCCTTGCCCGACGCGCGCGTCCCCTACACGTTCTGCGACGAGTTCATCTGCTCCTGCCGCGCCGACACGCCGGCGCCGCTGCTCGAGAAGTGGGAGGAGCAGGACCACAAGCCCTGCCCGGCGGGCAAGTCCTTTGGCGTCCTCGGCCCCAACGGCCTCTACCGCACCTGCCTCCACTCGCTGCCCCGTGCCAGCCGCCGCTGACGCGGCGGAAGTGTTTCAGTGTCCAGCAGCCAGTAACCAGCAACCACTGTCCGCTGAACACTGGTTGCTGATTGCTGAAACACTTCCAACGCCCCGCGTTGGCCCGCCCCAAGCCACCCTCCCAGCCCTCCCAATCCTGTAAATCCTGTTAATCCTGTCCAAACCTCTCCCCCGCCACGAACCGCCACGAATCACGAGCCGCGAAATATGGTATAATACTCATGTTGTCGGTAGGAATACCGGCGGCGCGATAGCCAAGCGACGAGAACCGCCGCGGACAATTTATCAACCCAAACAGAGAGGCGCGCCTCTTTGTTTGCAAGCGAGAGACAAACAGATATAGATGGCAGAGTGGTTCTTCAGAAAGAAGAGCAAAGGCGAGGTCGAACGTGACCCCGGCTGGGATGAGTATTTCACCTCAAACCGTTCAACAGAAGAATCCCTCGTCCGTGAAGCCATCCAAAACTCCCTTGACGCCCACTCAAAGTGTGAAAGTCTTGGGTCGCAAGCTGGTCCGGCAAGGGTACGCATTTATTACTCCGGCAAGGCAAAGCCGCTTCATAAAGGCGCGTATGCCAGATATCTTGCCGGAGCTGCCGAACACTATGTAGCCGAAGACTGCAAGATTGGCGATCTTCCCGACGGTGACTGCCCATTTGTCGTGATAGAGGATTTCAATACGACGGGCCTTACCGGACACATCGATTGGGACTATACCAATATCAAGAAAAAGCCCCCGTATTATCGTTTCTTCTGGAGCGAAAACCAGTCGGAGAAGGGCGACGGAACGCGCGGCAGATGGGGTATCGGCAAGGTGGTGTTCCCGATTGCCAGCCAGTTGCGTTCGTTCTTCGCCTACTCGATTCGTGAATTCGACGAGCCGCACGAGATCCTTTG
>Ga0310786_10009369_pt1 | contig 12440 bp, 12 predicted proteins | sample AusTroGonzalo_MG_FD_203881 | JGI IMG/M metagenome (GOLD analysis project Ga0310786, IMG submission 203881) | Bovine rumen microbial communities from tropical cattle in Woodstock, Queensland, Australia - Gonzalo_03 (v2) (version 2) | ecosystem: Host-associated > Mammals > Digestive system >...
TTTTTAATGGGAAACAGCATCTTTCTTCGGGAGAAATTGTCACCTCCAATTCCTTCCCGTTTTCAATTTTAATTTTTCTTTCTTTGAACACATTTTTGGTCACGTCAACCATTTTAAATTCTTCAAAACCTTCTTCCAAAAGACTCGCACAATCCTCAAACATTGGTCCACAGTTTAACACAGAACACACCAAAGTCATATTGTTTCTTTCCGCGCTGCCAACAAAACATCTGCCCGCATCATCCGTAAAGCCTGTTTTAACACCATTTGCCCCTTCAAAGTTCCTCAACAATTTGTTCTTATTTTGCAAATATCTATCTTTCCCATCGACATTCGTTATCTTCTTGTTTTTTGTTGAAACGATCTCCTTGAAAACAGGATTTTGAAGCGCATAGGAAGAAATTAGCGCAAGGTCATAGGCGGTTGTATAATGTCCCTTTTCATCTAGCCCGTGAGTGTTTTGAATATGAGTGTGTTTTGCTCCAATTTTCTTCACTGTTTCATTCATCAAATCAACGAAAAATTCGCTGTTTCCCGAGATATACTCACCAATAGCGACACTTGCATCATTGCCAGAAACAAGCATTAATCCATAAAGCAAATCTCTGATTGACATCTTTTCTCCTTCACGAAGGTAAATCGAAGTGCCACTTATTCCAATAGATGCCTTGGAAACCTCAAAAGTTTGATCCAAATCAGGGCAATTTTCAATTGCAGTGATTGCTGTTATGATTTTTGTTGTGCTTGCCATTGGAAGTTCCAAATTCTCGTTTTTTGCCTTAAGAACGCGACGCGATGTCGCTTCCATAAGGCACATCGCCTTTGCAGTTGTGTTAAAATCTGCTTTTGCAAGAGAAATTGGCATATATGACAACAAAAAAATGACAACAGAAATAATCAAAACAAATTGAAAAAACAATTTACTTATTTTCATTGTTTTTTCCCTCTTTTTCCAGTTTGTTTAATATAGAATTAAAAATGTTGAGTATAGTTTGAAATGCGGTCTTGTTTTCAACTCCAATATACCTGATTTCCCCGTTGTTTTCAATCAAAAAGCCAACAGGCGTCACACTAATTCCGCCACTACTTCCTCCAGTCATAGGATATCTTCCAACCTTCTTTGCAGAAAGATCTCCATATTCACCCCCACCAATGACATAGCCAATTGTCACTTTTGAAATTGGAATGATGGTGTTTCCTTCGTCAGTTGTGATCTTGTCACCAATAATTGTGCTTGAATCAACAATGGTTTTGATCTTGTCCATTGCATTTTGTATCAATTCGCTGATGTTTTCATTTCCAAAATATACTTTCATATTTCCCTCATTATGTATGTATTATGACATAAAACATACTATATATTGTTGTTTTTGATTTGTTTTTTGAACTTTATAGTTAGAATAACCGAAAGGAGCAAAGAATATACCAAATCAAATAAAGAAATTGAAACATTTAACTTGACCGACACAACCCCTTCCTTTTTATTGAATGACGGAGTGTCATAAAGTTTGACGGATGCTGTTGGCTTTTGATTTTTAATATATGAAAACAAAATATTGCATATCAAATTTATATAACCACACACCATTGAAGTCAAAAAAGCATCTGCCACCCCTATATTATAATTGATCTCCATAAATCTCAACCTCAATTTTTCTTTGACTTCAGACAAAAAATACTTATAGAACTCAAGTTCTGGGCTGTTTAACTCAATTTTCTTTTCTATTGTTTTGTCTTCACTTTTCAGAGCAATCGTATTTCCATTTATTTCAAAAACGTAATGGACAATATTATTTTTGAACAAAAACAAACTTACAACTCCCGTGTTTGACAAGACGTTGTAACTGATTCTGACCTCCAGCACAATTGGCAAAAACAATAAAAAAATTATTATCGCCGGAATTATAAGATATACAGCTATCATAATCTTATTATTAGCGATAAAAATATTTCTATTAAAAAAAACTGCTTAAAGCAGTTTATTTTTTATATATAACACAACGGCAATGCTCGCAAGTCAAAACTCCATCTCTTTCGAGTTTTGCAACATCAGAAGCAGAAACTTCCATTCTGCAATGTCCGCAAGAGTTCCCACTTAAAAGAGGAACAAACACTGGAAAAATCCTATCTTTTCGCACGCTATCATACTTTTCTAAAATTTCTGGCGAGATTGTTCTTCTAGCGATTTCAAGTTGTTTTTCAAGTTCTTTGATTTTTGGTTGTAATTCTGCAGCTTCTTTGTCATAAGCTTCTTTTGAAACCATATATTTGCTTTTTGCCAAGTTATAGTTCTTCACAGCAAGGTTATATTCAGCCAAAATTGCATTGATGCTTTCTGCTATTTTTGTTATTCTTTTTTCAAGGACATTTAAGTTCGATGACACTTTGTCTTTATACGACAAATCATTGTCAATCTCTTCCTTTGACAATTTTTCTATATCCTTCTTAACCAGCGCATCTGCCAGTTTTGTGTTTTGAGAGAGAACCTTTTTTGCCTCTTCAAGTTCTTTCAGTGCTTCTCCCGCTCTTTCTTCAAGCAAAGTCGATTGTTGCTGTGACCTTTTTGCTTCATTTGTGAGTTGAATGCACTTCCTCTTATTTTCACTGTTATTCAGTTTGTTTTCAAGCGCAAACAATTCCCCATCAATTTTTTGATATTCAAGAATCTTTGTTAAATCCATTTTATTTTCCTTCCAAAATTATTTTATCATTATTCTATAAAATCTGCAAGTTTTTTGCTACGATTTGGGTGTTTCAGTTTTCTGAGGGCTTTTGCTTCAATCTGTCTTATTCTTTCTCTCGTAACCCTAAATTCTCTACCAACTTCTTCAAGAGTTTTCGCTCTGCCATCTTTAAGGCCGTATCTTTGTCTGATAACCTCTTGCTCTCTTGGAGTCAATGTGTCAATAACAGCAATAAGTTGTTCTCTAAGCATTGTTTGTGTGGTGTATTCCAAAGGTGATTTTGCAGATTCGTCTTCGATAAAATCGGACATCTTGCTGTCTTCTTCTTCACCAACAGGGCTTTCAAGCGAAACTGGATCTTGCGCGATTTTTTGTATTTCAATAATTTTTGCTTCTGACATTTCCATCGCTTCGGCAATTTCTTCAATCGATGGCTCTCTGCAAAGTTTTTGCGTCAATTGACGAACAATTCTTCCATATTTGTTGATTGTTTCAACCATATGAACAGGAATTCTTATTGTTCTTGATTGATCTGCAATCGCTCTTGTGATGGCTTGTCTAATCCACCACGTTGCATATGTTGAAAATTTGAATCCTTTTTCATAATCAAATTTTTCAACCGCTCTTAAGAGTCCCAAATTTCCCTCTTGAATCAAATCAAGAAAAGAAAGTGGAGTTTTTGAAACCCAACGTTTTGCAACACTGACAACAAGTCTTAAGTTTGCCTCACAGAATTTCGCTTTTGCATATTCATCACCAGCAACGACTCTTTTTGCAAGGTCCATTTCTTCATCAGATGTCAAAAGAGGAACTTTTCCAATGTCTTTCAAATACATCTTCACAGGGTCTTCAACACCATAATCAAAAAACTTATCATCAAAAACATTGTCTTTTTCTTCAAGTTCATCTGAAACTCTGATGATTTTGACATTTTGCTTTTCAAGATCATCAACAAATTTTTGGATCTCTTCCGCACTGATATCATACTTAAGAAGTCTATAATAAATATCTTCTTCATTCACGGCACCTTTTTTAAGTGCCAAATCTGAAATCTTCTTTAATTCAACTTCTGCCTTACTGTTAATCATTAAACTCCTCCAAATTTTTATCTAGTAGTTTTTTATTGATTTCTGCCAATTTTTCAAGCAATTTTCTTCTTTCTGCCAAATCTTCACAAGTCTTAAACTTCAACGCAATATCATCTTTTTGAGCTTTTATGACTTCTTCCGCTTTCAAGTGCAAACACTCATCAAAATATCTCTCTTCGTTGCCCTTATATTGAGAAAAGTCATAGTATATAAGGTCAGAAAGGAATGAGTCATTTTCAACATCATATCTATCAAAAATTGATGAAATAGGGATTTTTGAGTCGATAATGTCAAAAATGTAATCTCTTCCTAAAATCAACCTTTTATAGTTGAAATTAGGTTTGCAATAATTCTTTTTGTGTAACAGAGACGCAAGAATAAATTTTGTTGCTTTTTCATTGCTGCTTTCTTTGACTTGTGTGGTTTCCTTTTCTTCTTTCTTAAGTTCGGGCTGCTTTACTTCATCAACAAAACCCAAATCTCTTCTTAAAACATCTATCGGCACGTTAGTCAAATCTCTAATCTTTGCAAGGTATGGCTCCTGCATCGAAGCCAAGTTAAGTTTTTTCAAATGCTCAAGGCAAGCTTTTATGAATTTTCCTTTTTCATCGGCTTTTGACAAATTGTGATTCTTTAATTCATAGTCGATATAAAAATCCATAACAGACTTTGCACTTTCAATTTGTTTTTGCAAAAACTCTTTGCCTTTTTCTTTCAAAATTTCATCAGGATCTTTTCCCTCTGGAAGAGACACAATTTTGACATCCATTCCGGAAGATCTTAAAATTTCAATAGCTCTTAATGTCGCCTTTATTCCAGCACTATCCCCGTCAAAACAAAGGATAATATTGTCGGTAAATCTTTTAAGTTCTCTCACGTGATCTGATGTGAAAGCCGTTCCAAGACAAGCAACGGTGTTTTTAAATCCCGCCTTATGCATTGCAATAACATCAATTTGCCCTTCAACAATAATAATGTTACTTAGGCCTATGTCGTTTTTATATTTTTTGACCAAGTTAATCGCAAACACCGTTTTCCCCTTTGAAAATATTGGCGATTCTGGGGTGTTTTTATACTTTGCATAGTCGGTTTTTTCAAGCACTCTTGAAGTGAATGCAATGCAATCATTATATGAATTATAAATTGGAAAAACAAGCCTTCCTGCTTGAGTGTCATACACTTTTCCATTGTCACTTTTTTGAATTAAACCCGCTTTAAGCATTTCATCCTCAGTGTAACCATTGTCTTTCATAAAAGAAATGATTTCAGTGAAGTTTTTGCTGTAGCCCAAATAAAAATCATTGAGTTCATGTCTTGTGAAACCTCTTAATTTTATGTAATCTTGAGCCTTCTTTGCATCTTGAAGATAAATGTTTTGATGGTAGTGTTCCGATGCGAGTTTCATAAGACTCAAAAGTCTGTCTTTTTCTTTTTTCTTTTCAATCACGCTTTCATCTTGATGAAAAACAGGAACTTCCATATTGCAAGATTTTGCAAGCATACTCACAGCATCAGCAAAAGAGCAGTTCTCAATTTTTTCAACAAATTTGATTACGTCTCCCCCCTCCTTGCAACCAAAACAATGAAAAAATCCTTCATATGGGTCAACAGAAAAAGAAGGTGTCTTTTCGTGATGGAAAGGACAGCACCCCCAATAATTTCTTCCTCTTTGTTGCAAAGTCACATATCTTGAAACAATCCCAACAAAATCAACCTTGCTCTTTAATTCTTCTAGCCATTTGCTATAATTGTTATCTTTCAAAAACTAACCTCATTTTTTGCTTATAATCTTTTTATACAACGCTTTTTGCAAAAGTCCTTTATTTTTTTTAAAAAAAATTAGGATTATTTTCCTAATTCTTTTTCAGTATGAGAATTGCTCTTTTCTATGTTAAAATATTTATATAGTTCATAAATGTTTTTCACGTTTATATGCCATTTTTCTTTGTTGTCAAAATCCGCTTTAGAACTTTCTGTTATACATATTGTATGACAACCAGTTTTGTGAACGCACTCATCATTCCAACCATTTCCAACAAAATATATTTCGTTCGTTGGAATACCTGTTCTTTCTGAAAATTCCTTTACATAATTGGCTTTGCCATCAAAATCATATTGTGTTCCGTTGATTGATACCAAATCGCCATCACTTCCAAACACAAATTCATTTGCAACTATATCATCAAAATATTTTTCATTCTTTCCAAGAACTTTCTTTATAACTTGCTTTATGTTCCCGCTCACAATATGAAGTGAGCACCCTTCGTTTTTGAGCAATTTAAACAATTTTGACACTCCTCTCTTAAGTTTTACATCTTCTGCAACTTTGTCTACAAGTTCTGATTTCAAACTTCCGCTTTGAAATGCAATACAAGTCATCCTGCACCATTCTTCATGAGAAAGACAACCGTCAGCAAAAGCCATATATAGTTCTGCATAAAGAGAATTTTTGTCTGTGCCAAAGCCAAGTTCTTCCCATATTTTTCTCCAAATGTTGCCATCTTTTTCTGTTAAAGTCCCATCAAAATCAAAAATAACAGCCTTCATATCCACTCCTATGCGTATTTTAATACATATGACAAAAAAAATCAATAGTGTTATAAAAAAATCGGATAAACCGATTTTAATATTTTTGTTAATGAGAAACCTTAACGAATCAATTATATGCAAAATGCACAGTCTAGTCAAAATCTACAACTTGACATTTTTCTATAGATTCAAAGGCTTTTTCAATAACTTTTAAAACAAGTCTAGATTGCTCGTGTTTGACAAGTTGTTGCTCTTTCCCATCTATTGCTGCCACAAAGTTTCTGTAAAAGTCGTGCACGTCCGAAATAGGAATATCTATCACATACTCATCAAGCGTGATTTCATCTCTTGGAGCCATCGTTTTTGTTATTCCAGCCGCGGTTTGAACAGGCATAACCTCTTTTTCATTCCAGTATTTGCAATAAGCAACAGTCGCCCTTTGCTTCCATTCATTTATTTTTGCCGAACCTTTTTTACATTGAAGATAAAACCTTGGCATTGTGAGATAATTTAATGTTCCAACTTCAACACACGCTGTTTTATTTGATTTGTAAATCAACGTCAATTTGAAACCATCATCAACTTCAAAATTTGTCGTGTGTTGAGCAATGCAAAACACCTTATTAATTTCCTCATTTGGCAAAAGTTGCGTAATTTGGTCAATAAGATGCACACCCCAATCGTATAGCATACCTCCACCAAACTGTTTTTGTCCTCTCCAATCAGACGGAATCCCTCTTGATCCGAAAACTCTTGATTCAACATTGATTACGTCTTGGAGTTTTCCTTCTTGAATTATTTTTTTAATTGCAAGATAGTCAACATCAAATCTTCTGTTTTGATGCGCTGTGAAATGCATACCCGTCTTATTTGCCATCGCAACGACCTCATCTAAGTCCGCAACTGAAAGCATTACAGGTTTTTCACAAATTACATTTTTTCCTGCCATTAAAGCTTTTATGGAAAGTTCTTTGTGAGAATCGTTTGGCGTTGCAACAACAACGATTTCCACCTTTTTGTCAGATAGAAGTTCATTTAAAGAAGAATAAGCATAAATTCCCCTGCTTTTAGCAACCTCATTACGTTCGGGTTTAATGTCGTAAACCCCAGCAAGTGCCACAACGTCACTCTTGCGTATTTGTTCAGCGTGCCAACCGCCTTGACCACCATATCCAATTATGGCAACAAGTTTTTTCATAAATTTCCCTCCGGTGATATTTTATAACATTTTGACATTTTGTGTCAAACAAATAGCACAATAATATAAAAAAACTCCAATCACCAAAGTTGCCAAGTGACATATAAAAAAAATCGGATAAACCGATTTCATCTGGTGCGGGCGAAGGGACTTGAACCCTTACTCTTTCGAACATGCCCCTTAAACATGCGCGTCTGCCATTCCGCCACGCCCGCTAATAAATATATAAAGCACTCATCCATTAAGTGCTTTATCATTATATAATTAAAAACAAATCTTGTCAAGAAAAATTGCAACATTTTTTGAAAAAAGTTGAACAAGTTTTACACTGCTTGCTCAACTTCTCCATTTTCTGAATTTTTATATTCAAATATCGGCTCGGCCGCTAAATTTTTAATAAAGTTTTCATCAATAATAATTTTGCAAATCTTTGAATCGCTTGGGCATTCAAACATAAGTTTCATCATTCTGCTTTCCAAAATGGTCCTAAGCCCTCTTGCTCCAGTTTTAAGTTCAATTGCTCGTTTTGCAATTGCCCTTATTGCTTCGTCCGTAAACTCGAGTTCAATTCCATCCATTTTGAACATCTTGTTATATTGTTTAACAAGCGAATTTCTTGGTTCAATCAAGATTCTGCAAAGTGCATCTTCGTCAAGATCTTCAAGGCCAACAACAACCGGCAATCTTCCAACAAATTCAGGAATAAGACCATATTTTATCAAGTCATCAGGTTGCATACTTTTAACGATATTCTTGTTGATTTTTTCTTTTTCTGTCTTGACATCTGCGTTAAAACCAACAGTTGATGCGTTTTCTCTTGCATCAATGATTCCATCAAGCCCAACAAACGCCCCCCCACAAATAAACAAAATGTTCGTCGTGTCAATTTGTATTGTTTCTTGTTGTGGATGTTTTCTCCCGCCTTGAGGTGGGACCGAAGCAACAGTGCTTTCAATAATTTTAAGAAGCGCTTGTTGCACTCCTTCCCCAGCAACATCTCTGGTTATTGAAACGTTTTGAGTTTTCTTCGCAATTTTGTCAATCTCGTCAACGTAAATTATTCCTCTTTGTGCCTTTCTTATGTCATAATCTGCATTTTGAATGAGCTTCAACAATATGTTTTCAACATCATCACCAACATAGCCAGCTTCCGTTAATGTTGTCGCATCTGCAGAAGCAAAAGGAACCTTCAAAATCTTGGCAAGAGTTTTTGCAAGCAAGGTTTTTCCCGTCCCGGTTGGTCCAATCATAAGAATATTGCTTTTTTCAAGTTCAACGCCATCATCGATGTCTTTGTTATCTTTTTTTGAAAAGTTATAATTTATTCTTTTATAGTGATTATAAACCGAAACTGCAAGTGCTCTTTTTGCTTCATCTTGTCCAATAATGTATTGATCAAGTTGTGCTTTGATTTCTGATGGCTTTGGAAGTTCAATAAGCCCGAGTTCTTTTGCTTTTTCTTCTTCCTTTAAGATCTCTTTGCAAATCATAACACATTCATCACATATGAACGCTTCGCCAGTTGGACTCGCGATAAATTTTCTAGCATTTTTTTGTGGCTTTCCGCAAAATGAACAAAAATTATTACTTCTAATTTCCAAATTATACTCCTATTTTTTTGATTTTCTCGAAACGAAAATTTGGTCAATCAAACCATACTTTTTCGCTTCATCTGCTGTCATATAATTGTCTCTGTCAGTATCGGTTTCGATAACAGAAATTTCTTTTCCCGTGTTTGCACTTAGTATGCTGTTCAATCTTGCTTTTATTCTTGCAATATGCTTTGCTTGAATTTGAATATCGCTTGCTTGCCCTTGAGCTCCTCCAAGTGGTTGATGAATCATAATCTCAGAGTTTGGAAGTGCAAATCTCTTTCCTTTTGTTCCGCTTGACAAAAGAAATGCACCCATAGATGCTGCAAGTCCAATGCAAATTGTTGTCACATCACATTTGATATAATTCATAGTGTCATAAATTGCAAGCCCTGCGCTGACACTTCCACCAGGGCTGTTAATATACAAAAAAATGTCTTTGTTTGGGTCTTTTCCTTCGAGGTATATAAGTTGTGCAATAACAAGATTGGCTGTCGCATCATCAATTTCTCCATTTAGAAAAATGATTCTGTCTTCAAGCAATCTTGAATAAATATCATAACTTCTTTCTCCTGCGCCTTTTTGGTCAACGACCATTGGAACTAACATTTTGACCTCCTATTATTCAATAGTATTTCCTTCTGAAAGAAATTTTACAAGTTTTTCCATAATAACATCATTTTCAATATATGCTTTTTCATACTCAGATAATGATTTCTTAAATTCGTCAAGATTTTCTTTCTTTGTTCCAGCATACTTCATAATTCTCTCATCAATTTCTTTTTGAGAAGCTGAAATTTTGTTGTCACGAATGATTTTTTGAAGAACAAGTCTTGCTTTGACGTTTCTCTTTGCTTCATCTTTCTTTGAAGCCTTAAATTCTTCAACCGTTGTTTTCATATATGAAAGATAATCCTCAAATTTAAGTCCTTGATATGCGAGCCTTTGTGACATATCTTTCACAATGTGTTCAACCTCGTTGTTGATCAAAACTTCAGGAATTTCAACTGTAGATGCATCTACAACTGCTTCAATAATATCGTTTTCGAGTTTTCTTTGGGCTTTTTTCTCTTCACCTTCTAAAAGTTTAGCCTTCAAATCTTTTTTATATTCATCAACAGTTTCAAAATCTGTCGAATCTGATATAAGTTTGTCGTTTAACTCTGGAAGTTCTTTCTTTTCAACCTTTTTAACTTTAACTTCAAAAACTGCTGGTTTTCCTGCAAGTTCTTTCGCCGGATAATCACTTGGGAATGTCACTTTGACATCTTTTCCTTCGTCTTTTTTAAGCCCAACAAGTTGGTCTTCAAACGTGTCAATAAATGAATGTGAACCAAGTTCAAGTCTATAATCTTCGGCACTTCCACCTTCAAAGGTTTTTCCATCAACCATTCCTCTGAAATCTATGGTTGCAACATCTCCCTTTTCTGCTTTTTCCTCTGATTCAACAAATCTTGCATGACGTTCAATCAAATGCTCAATTTCGTGCTCAATCATATGTTCTGTGACTTCAACTTTGTCTTTCTTAAACTTCAATCCCTTGTAATTGCCAATTTTTATTTCTGGCATAAGCTCAACTTTCAAAGTTGCCAAAACGCCATCAGCTGTGATTGAATCAATTGTCACATTTGGATAATCAACTGGTTCAACATCTTTGTTCTTGCTCAAAAATTCGGAATATTCTCTTGAAATCACAATGTCAAAAGCATCATCATAGAACACTGTGTCTCCATATTCTTTTTCAATAACTTTCTTTGGGGCGTGACCTTTTCTAAATCCTTGGATATTGAATTTCCCCTTGTTTTTTTCATAGGCTTCTTCTATTGCATCTGCCCAAACTTTTGCGGAAACTTTTACTTTAAGCGTCAGTGTGTTTCCTTCACTTTTTTCGCGAGTAATCATACATAATCTCCTTTTTTTACTGCATAGATACATTTTAACACAATCGCTTGCAATATACAACCAATTGAAACAAAATAGTTCCAATTATTTTTTGATAATTGGAACTAACAATGTCGAAAAATTAAAATAAATAAGAAAAGAACACAATGGCAAGTCCAAAGGCAAAGAAAATCTTTACATACTGATAAAACTTGCCGCCCAGCTTTGTCTTTTTGAATTGACTATAATAATATTTTTTCTTTGACATTATAATTTCATAACTTAAATCTGTTTTGTTCACTTTTTCTGCAACGTACAATTCAAATTCCGGTTTGTAAGTTTTGTAATATTCAATTGTGTCTATTATGAATTCAGCGATCCAATATAGGCACATCACGCTGGCAAAACTAATGGCAAAATATGACTTAGAAAAACCAGCCCATTTATCAATAAATGAACCCAGGCCCAAAAGAAATGCTAAAATCACTGAAACTATAATACGTCTTTTTATCATCTTAGAAAACCAAATTTACAATGTAAAGCACAATTATAGAAACACAGAAAACAACATAACATACAAGCCACGCAGGGTTTCTTTTGCCTTTAACATAATAGCCAGCAACAATCAAAGTCACAACATACGCAATTGCTTGTCCAATGCTTGCGCAAATGCTCCCAAGTTGAGTGTTTCCGCTAAAAATTGCACTTAAAAGCAATGCTACAGTTATAAAACCAGAGCCAATATAGGCAAAAAATTGTATTATTTTTGAAGTATTAACACTTGACATATACGTCCTCCTTAAAATTAATATACTTAAAATCAAAAATCAAGTTTTGATGCCAAATTATTTTGAAATATGTTCAGCAAGACTTACAAGGCTTTGTGTGTAACCCCATTCATTGTCATACCAAGCAAGCAATTTAACAAACTTTGGAGAAATCATAATTCCTGCGAGTTCATCAAAAACACAAGTGTGTTTTTCACCGATAAAATCACTTGAAACAACAGGTTTATCAGTGTAAGTTAAAGTTCCTTTCATTCTTCCCTTGCTTTCCTTTCTTATAACCTTGCAAATTTCTTCATAGGTTGTTGCTTTCTTAAGTTTGCAAGTGAGATCAACCAAAGAAACATCAAGAGTTGGAACTCTAACACTCATTCCTGTAAGTTTTCCCTTAAGTTCTGGGATAACTTCTCCAACCGCCTTTGCAGCACCAGTCGTTGAAGGAATGATGTTGTATGAAGCCGCTCTTCCACCTCTCCAATCTTTTTTTGATGGTCCATCAACCGTAAGTTGAGTCGCAGTCACAGAGTGAACTGTTGTCATAAGTCCCTCTTCAATTCCAAAGTTATCGTTGATAACCTTTGCAAGAGGAGCCAAACAGTTTGTCGTGCAAGATGCATTTGAAACAATCTTCATACTCTTCTTGTAGGTCTTTTCATTAACCCCCATAACAAACATTGGCATAT
>Ga0310786_10009370_pt1 | contig 12440 bp, 1 predicted proteins | sample AusTroGonzalo_MG_FD_203881 | JGI IMG/M metagenome (GOLD analysis project Ga0310786, IMG submission 203881) | Bovine rumen microbial communities from tropical cattle in Woodstock, Queensland, Australia - Gonzalo_03 (v2) (version 2) | ecosystem: Host-associated > Mammals > Digestive system >...
TCAGGAACGTGGGCGCCTTCCGCGACCTGCTCGAAACCGACGGCTACGTGCCGGGCGTGCCGGGCATGGCGCAGCAGCCGCTCTCCGGCGAGGCGTGGGGCGTGCAGGCCGAGGTGTACGCCGTCCAGCTTTCGGACCAGATCGACACCTCCCGCGAGCCGAAGGTGCGCCTGCACTGGATGCACGGCACCACGCCGTGGGGCTTCGAGAAGTGGCGCGGCAGCGCTGCGGCGCATTCCGCCGAACTGGCTCCCGCGGCCGGCACTAACGGCGTCTACCGCTCGAGCTACCTCACCGCACCCGACGCGGTCATACCCGCGACCAATTCCCCGGGTATCGTGGTGCAGTATGCGCTCGAGGTGGAATACTGGATGAAGGATTCGGGCGACGAGAGCGTAACGAACACGCTGCAGGCGGGCGAGTGGACCAATCCCGAGTGGTATTCGCCCGTCGACTACAACCGCGAAATCGGCGGAGGCGAGAGCTTCTCGGCATACACCATTCTCGATTCCGTCGCGCCGGGCTGGGCTTGGATAAACGAGATGAACGTGTTCGGAACCTACGACATGAACTGGAGGAACTCCGACGACAACTGCCAATACGTCGAGATCGCCGCGCCCGCCGAGGCGGACCTGACGGGGTGGCAGCTCAGGATGCTCAACACGGCGTCTGGAACCGATTCGGTCGTCACGAACATCGCAGCCGTGTTCGGCGATTCCGGGCTTGCCGGCACGAAGCCCGGGCTGCTCGGAGCGGCTTCAAACATGGTGTTCCGCGTAATCGCCAACAAGGCCTCGCGCTCGAGCGGCAGACTCAAGATGGCGGACGGCACGCTCGACGGCGTGTGGTCGTTCCCGAACCCGAACGACATCTTCATGTACACCGGCGAGATATACGCCTGCGAGCCGTTCGGTGTCCAGCTCGTGCGGCCCAGCGGCGTCGTGGAGCACGAAATCGTGGTGCTCGGCACGAATTTCTGGGACGAGGCGGAAGCGGCGGACAACGTGGCGTCCTACTTCAACTCCCATATTGCGGGCGCCAGGTTCTTCCACGCCGGCGACGACTGCGGCGGCGAGCCATGCTCCCTCGGCGTATGGGATTCGCGCGGCGAGGCGGTGAGCGTGTGGACGAATATGTGGGTGCGCACCCCGGGCTACATAAACACCAACCTCACCGGCGGGGTGCAGAACATCGATCCCGACCACCCGACGCCGCGCGGCAGCGCGATAATCGTATATGCGAACCTCGGCTCCGGGAACATCACGCAGAGCGTGGGCGACGCCGTCGATTCCCGCGAGAGCCAGATACTGATACTGCAGCGCGGATCGTACCGCGGCACGAACATCGTCTACAAGGTGGATCCGTGGTACGAGCTCGGACAGGTCACCACTAACGGGGCGGTCGCATCGCCGGTCTCCACGGGCGCGCGCACGTACGAACTCAACGTGGGCATGGGCGCGTCGAACAACGTGACGGTCGTGGCTTCCGCCGTCGTCGACCACCGTCTGCGGGAGCTCGGGTGCGACGAGAACAACAAGTACACCCCGGCCGTCATAGACTGGCTCGTGAAGGGAACGATGCTGAAGGACGTGTACGGCACCGGGCAGGACTGGCCGGATTCCGACGGAGAGATATACCTCGCGCGCTGGACGTCCATAAAGGCCGGATTCGGAGTCCGCGACATGACGCTCACCCAGATGTACTGGCTGGACATCTGCCCGACGATCAGCAACCAGCTGCTCGTCGCGGGCGTGTATTCGCCCACTCCGCACATAGTCACCAAAACCGACGGCTCCTCCCTCACCAATGTGCGCATGACGGTGTTCATGATGCTCACGAACGACACGGAAACCGTTTCGTCGCCCTACTACGGCAAGGCCTGGGCGCCATACGTCATACGCGGCCTCGAACCCGGCTCCACCTCCTGGGGCTATTCCGCGTCGAGCGACTACGGCTGGACGAACGCGAGCTTCAAGGTTACGGGCATTCTCGCCAACGGCCAGACGCACTGCGACAACGAGAACAACTGGATTCCGCTGCGGTGGTTCGTGTTCGACGACGAATCCTTCCGCAAGCCAGACGGGCCCGAGCCCGAGAAGGCGTTCACGGCCGACGTGGAGCTGCTGGACCCGTACTCCACCGAGTCGCCTGCATATTCCGAGGGGTGGGGAACGTGGGTGCAGGAGCACGGCTTCAGGCCGGTGTACTATTCCTGGCGCCTCAATACGCGCCTGCGGCCGTTTGGAGTGGAGATCCTGAGACCGAACAGCTACTATGGAGACAGTGCGCCGTAGCGCGGAGAGGCTTGCGCGGCGGCGGTAAAAAGAGTAGAATGGAGACGATGAAGAAAAGAAAGGCAGAGGCGGCGGCGCCCGTGGCGCTGGCCGTGGCGTTGGCATGCGCCCTCTTCGCGGTCGGCTGCGACCGCGAGAAGCCCGGTCCGGCTCCCTATTCGCCGGAGTCCTATATGAAGGACAAGGACTTCCGCGCCGCGGTCGATGCGCAGGCGAAGAAGAGGGATTCCCTGATGGGAAGGCACGTGCGGCTGAGCGCGGAACTCGAGAAGGCGAAGGCTGCGGGCGACGCCGCGAAGGCGGAGAGTCTGGAAAAGGAGCTTGAGGCCTGCAAGGCCGAATACGAGAAAAGCAGGGCGGAAATGCTGCGCACGGTGCGCGAACGCATCTCGCCCAAGGGCGGGAAATCCGGCAAACCCCTTAAGGAAGGTAGGTAGAAGATGAAGAAAATCCTGGGCATGCTTGCTTTCGCGGCCGCGGCCGCGTTCTCCGGTGCGGCTTACGGCGCGGCCGGCGACATCTACGAGCTCCGTCCGTGCGACGAGTACGGCACAGACCTTGTAGGGCCTGTATGGGACAAGAACGATCCCGTCGGCGCGGGCGAGACGGCGTACTTCAAGCTGAGGTTCGTCGCGCGCGAGAACAACGGGCAATACTGGGAGATGACGCACATCGGAACCGGCGACATCGATGTCGACGCGGCGCTCTACCCGCTGCAGATCGGCATCTACGTCTCCGGCGAACTGCGCTGGGCGACGCTTGTGGACACGATGAAGACGGGCACCTACTTCACCGACCTCATCTTCAAGTATGTGACGAAGCCGGGAGACTTCGCCATGCCGATACTCCTCGCCACGGCGAACGGTCCGGCGAGCGACGTGCGCGTGGACGATCTGTCCTACTACCTCAATCCCTTGCGCGCGGCGCGCTGGCAGCTGAAGTTCAACACCGGAACGGGCGGAACAGGTCCGTCCACTTCGGCGAACTGGTGGATATGCTCCGGGCCGCCCTTCCCCGGGCCGACGGCTCCGTCCGGCAGCCGCGTCTGCGACTACTCCCTCAAGGAGAGCGGCTTCTACGTGCAGACGATCGATTTCGACTCCAACTGGCAGACGGTCGGCACTTTGTGGCGCACCGTGCACCAGGACTCGTCGCAGGCCGAACCGTCGGTTCCGACGCTCGTCGCCGACGCGCCGCCTGAGGAGGCGGTCACGCTGCACGTGTGGTCCGACAACGAGGCTGCGGTCAAGATAAAGGGCGGCCGCACGGTGCGTTTGTGGCTCGACGACACGCAGACTTCGTACGTGGACACGCAGGTGGGCGATGTCGTGTTCGCGGGTGGCCAGGCGTCGGCCAGTTTCGAGATCGAGGGCGTGGCCGAAGGCGGCACGGCGAACCTTGTCCTGAGCCCATACACGAACTACAACTATTCCGCAGGCACCTCCGACCGCGAGACCGACTACGTGACGATTCCCGTCAAGTGCGTAGAGCCGCTCCCTCCGTCCATCAAAGTGGTGCCCACGGTCGCGTCGGTCGTGGCGACGAGCAACTACACGCACTACGTGTCCGAGCTCACGGTCAAGTTCACGCAGCCGTACACGGAAGACGTTGTCGTGACGATAACGCCGAAATTCGAGAACGGCCATACCGGCAGCTGGGGGGACTACGTAAGGTTCTACAACGACACCGACATAACGGCGCTTCCCGCGGCAACTCCTCCGCAGGTGACGATCAAGGCGGGCGACCTCTCTCCGACGGAGCGTCTCTACATATTCGCCTTGCGCGGTGACGCCAACACCGAGGGCCTTGGCAACCACATGCAGTTCGTCGCGACGACGGCCAACCCCGGCGCGCAGGTCGACATCGGAGGTTGGGGCACGGACCAGGGGTCCATGAACATAGTGTCTCAGGATCCCGTGATAGTCACGCCGAAGGAGGGCGACTCCTCGATGACGGCCGTCGCCGGCACCGAGCGGACACTGCGCATCCAGCTGAGCGACTCCTACGGTAGCATGACGTCCGATGAAGGATACGAGATATACATAATCAAGAACTCCGACGTGGAGAGCGGCTACACGAAACTGGACGGCGTGTACAAGCCCGGTCAGGGCAACTACCTCTACAAGGTGGGTGCCACGGACACTCTGCCGAGCGTAATCTACACCGTCACCGACCCTCCGGTCAACAAGTCCAAAATCTATGTGAAGAGCATGGTCAGCGGCAAGGATTCCACGACGGCCGGGGAGCGCAACTTCAATGTGACCGTCTCCTCACCGGCGGGCTACAGGGTCGATACGGCTGACGGCAACTACGAGTTCATAGAGGGCGCGGGTAACGGAGACGTGCACATAGTCGTCACGCTCGACCGCCAGAACACCACGGGCGGTTCACTCTATGCGTTCCTTGTTCCCGTGACGGACAAGGACAAGAACGCGGTCGACTGCTCGTTCCTCGCGCAGACCGGCGGCACGGGTCTTGAGATAGGCCAGTACGGCACGTCGTGCGATGGATATTTCACCATGATAGACGGCTGCTCCACGGCCTCGACTTCGCAGTTCAGCTACAAGATACAGCTGCGCACCGCCCGCGTATTCGACGAGGGCACGGAAGTGACGAGCTTCATGTGCAAGAACACCCTCATACTCAAGTGCACGAATGTGATACCGCGTGTGAACGGTGTGCAAAGGGGCCTCGACACGACCAACGCCGACGGCGAGTTCGAGGGCATAGTGTTCCCGATGAACGTCGAGCAGACGTTCACCGCGATAGTCGACGAGCCCGGTCTCGCCGACCTTGCGGCGACGGGCGACAACGCGTTCAGGACGAAGTGGTCGTTCGCGATGACGGGCGTGTCCGCCAAGGGCCCGACCAACGGCGACTCAGAGGGCGTCATAAAGGGCGACCCGGCCTCCAATCCCGCCAAGTTCACCTTCACCCGCGCCGGGCACTGGACCGTGACCGTGCAGGTCAAGGACAAGGACATGTCCACTTACGGCAACGGCGAGCTCAAGAAGACGTACACGTTCTTCGTGGACGTGGTCGACAGGCCGGCCATCACCGTGACGGGGCTTGACGCATCCGACACGGAGACGGACTCCTTCCAAGAAATCGAGTCCGCCGACGCGGGCGGCACGTCGTACGTGAACGTGCACCTCGGGATAAACAAGTGCGACTTCCCGATGACGGTCAAGCTTGTCGTCGGCTATGCGGGCGCCGCAGGCACCAATCCCGGCAAGTTCGTTCTCCAGACGAGCACGTCGGTCACGCAGGACGCGACGGATCCGAACATATACTACGCCGTCTTCCCGGCCGGCGAAACGGACATGCGCATCGGCATCAAGACTCTCGACGGCACATCGCTTTCGCGCACGCAGGGCATCACCGTGACACCGAGCGTGACGACCCACACGATAGTGCCTGATTCCGGCGACAAGTATGCCGACGAGTACTACCTCGGCACAGTCAAGACGTTCAGAGTCGTGAACAACGATCCGGTCGTCAACCCAGAAGACCTCTATCCGCAGCCCGGGGTGACCAACAACGTCGCGATCGGGGCGGCCGATCCGATAAGCTGGAACTTCGAGGACGTCGCGCCGGACTTCACGAAGGGCATAACCGTCACGATCAAGGGCGGCGGCGGCTACAGTGCGACCGTCTACACTGCTGCGGACGCGGCAGGCTCGTTCACTCCCACGTTCAGCTCCTCTGGTCCGCAGACCGTGACGCTGACCATAAGGGACGTGGACAACGGTTCCAGGAGCTTCATCTGGTACTACAATGTCGAGGCCTCCAAGACGATGACCATGACGCCGCACGGCCCCACCGGCGGCAACGGCACCGCCCACTCCAAGCGCTACAGATCGGCCGCCGGCATCGGCGAGGGCCGCGTGTGGGCGTCGGGCTTCAGCAGCATGTCTGACTTCGTGTCGATATACAACTGCGGCCTCGGCAAGACGTGGAGGATCTACGCCTACGGCTACAAGGTGGGCGATGTCGACGACGGCCAGACCGCGAGCTACCACTATCCCGACCACGTGCGGACGGGCTACAATTCCACCCGCGCCACTGCGATAAACTCGAGCGGCAACGCCAAGGGGCCGGGCGAGGCCGGCTACGTGTACTCCGACACCGAGCGCGACTCGTTCCTCTACACCTGGCTGCAGATCACGCGCGACGAAAGCGGCCTCACGCTCACCGACTCGCTGCTGAACGGTTCGACGATGCCGGAATACTCCGAGCGCACCGACGCCGGAACGCTCGTGGCCCTGCCCAGCGAACAGCTTGACGACGGCACGTACGACGACGTGACGCTCGAGGCGGTGTTCTCCAAGGAGCTCCTGCCCAGCGACAACATGGGCGACATCAACCAGGACTACATCCCCGACATCTTCTTCGACAAGTACGAATTCACGAAGACCACCGAAACGGCGAGCGGTCTGCCCGGCGGCGGCTCCCTCACGACGACCGAGACGGTTTCCGACCTCGCGAAACTCTCCGACTACAACGATGACGAAGACTACCTGCCCGGGTTGCTCGATGCGCCGATCGTGACTATCACGGCGGCGGTCACCAACGGCCACCCGTTCACGGCCAAGTACGAGATCCGCGGTTTCGGCGACGCGTTCAACAACGCCACGGCCGAGACCTTCTCCGGCCCGTCTGGCGCGTTGGTGGCAAATCCGTGCGCGATCGTGGGCGTCAAGCCGGATCTCGTGTACACCAACCCCGGAACGGATACCAAGTCCACCCTCAGGTACGTTGAATATCTCGGGTGGCGCGAATTCGCGGCCGCGGCGGGCGTCGACCCGGACGACAAGGCCAACTGGACCCTCTGGTCGCCCGAGCGGCCGACCGATCCGACCAATCCCGACACCGACGGCGACGGCTTCTCCGACGGATACGAGTACTTCTTCTGGTACCGCGCGCATGTCGGATACATGGACGAGAACGGCGCCCACCGCCGGCTCTCCGGCCGTCGCTTCGATCCGCGCAACCCGGGCGAGGGCAAGCTGATAACCCCCGATGAAATAGAGAGCATGCTCGACCCGATCGTTCCCACGGCCATAGACTCCATAACCGCCGACACCGACAACGACGGCCTGCCCGATCTGCTCGAATCGTCGCTCGGCACCAATCCGTTCGACTTCGACACCGACGGCGACGGCCTGCCCGACGGCTGGGAGGTGATGTTCTCCTGCACCGACCCGCTCAAGGCGTACACCGAGCCGGGCCTCCTCGATTCCGAGCGCAACTACGACGGCGACGCGATGGCGATTTCCTCGCCGCTGCTCGAGAACGCCGTTTCGCCCAAGCCGAACTTCATACAGTCCCTCACGTCGTTCGCCGTGATCGATCCGGACGGCGACTCCGACGGAGTGCAGTGGTACGCCGCGAAGGATCCCAACGTGCTTGGCGATCTCGATGCCGCCTCCGTCAACGCGTACATCGTTACGTTGCTCGACGGCACGCGAGTCGCCGTCGTGAACGGCACGCAGCCCCGCGCCGTGACGGTCGACGGCAGGACGCTTCTCGCGGGCGACGTTTCCCGTGAAGACGCTTTCATCCTGAGCGACGGCGACGAGCTGCTCATGCCGATATTCCTCGGCTCCGGCACGGAGGTTTCCGCAGTGGACGCCGCGACCACGGCAGTGACTCTGCTTACCGTGGCCGCCGCCGTGGACGCTTCCTCGGCGAACGCCGCGTGGGTGTACGGGCGCAACCCGAACTACAGCGCCGCGAACGGAAAGTTCAGCCCCAGCGGCGCGGCGGATTTCGGCTGCCTCGCCCTCGGCCGCCAGAAGGCCGTTCCCGCAGGCGCGCAGGTGTGCTTCACGCCTACGAACGGCATAGACGTTGCGTACCTCCACTATCTCGTCTACCAGGAGTTCGGGTTCGATGCGCGCACCGCGTGGAATCCGAATCATCCGGTCGCGCCCCGCTGGGGCAAGACGGACTCCGGCGGCGAAGGCTACAGCGGGGTGTACATCGTCAGGCAGGGCGGCTACACCGCATACCCGACGCGCACACGCGCGTTCACCGCGTACGATGAGTTCCTCGTGATGAGCTTCTTCCTGAACAACGGCACGCTCTACATCGACGGCGCGCTTGAGGCGGATGCAGTGCCGGACATCATCGAAAATCCGTGGGGCGCGATCTGGAACAGGTACACCACGAATCCGCGCGGCAAGGGCGAGACGTCCGCCAAAACCGTGAATACCACGCAGGAAGGCACGACGACAGGCAGCGCGTCGGTCGACGACAACGGCGCCGACACCGACGGCGACGGCGTGCCGGACGGCTGGGAACTCTACATCATGGCCGGTCCGAAATACAAGGGTGCATACGTGTTCGCGCCGCCGTACGCCGGCTTCATGACTGGGTTCAACGACAAGGACGACACGGCCTACTGGCCCGAAAAGAGCTATTGGTCGCCGTTCGTGGACTACGCGCAGAGCGCCGAGACAGACAACCAGATATACCTTGGCGGATCGGACAACTCCGACGGACTCAACGAGTTCCGCGAGTTCGGCGGAACCGACAGCTGCGCCTACTACGCCGAGCTTTCCGACACGATCGTACGCTACGACGGCGACGCGAATTGGATCAACAAGTTCTTCCCGACGGATCCATGGAACGCCGATACCGATGGCGACGGCATGAGCGACGCCGCAGAAGGATCTGCATTCGTCTATGGCACGCCAGTTGACAACGGCAAGCTCTGGTCCATCCCCGGAGGCGGTCTCAACCCGTGCTCGGTCGATACCGACCTCGACGGTCTGCCGGACGGCTGGGAGTACCAGTTCAGGAATCCCGTCACGCCGCCCAACATCTATTCCTATTCCGGCGACAACACCCTGTACAAGCCCGAATACGCCGCAGGGCTGGCCGAGGGAGAGGGCAATCCACTCGAGGGTATCGTCGATGGCATGGACGGCACCGTGCTTGATGCATTCTCAGTGCCGAACAACTCCGAGCGCATCATAGAGGATTATGGCTCTCGGTTGGTGTTCCTGCCAAAGACGCCCGATGGCCGCAGGTATTCCCACAAGGTCAATCGCGACTACGACCATGATGGACTCGAGAACTGGCAGGAGTACCTCGTCGGCACGATGCGCTGCTGGCGCTACGACGACCCGTACACGACGTGGAAGTACTTCCCCGAAGACGTCTACTTCACCACGAACAATCCGACCGGCGAGAAGACGTTCGACGCGGACCACGCGGCGACGGCGCTCGGCTGTGCCAACGCGGACGATTTCTGGTACAAGACGCTCGTCGACAAGCGCAGCGACATCTACAACCCGCATCTCTTGACAGGCATGAATCCGTGCTCGCAGTACTTCTCCCGCGTCACTAATGCCTGGGACTGCGCGTTCTTCGACGTGGGGCTTTCCGACTCCCAGCCTGCCGCGTACTACTACTTCAAGGACCGCGTGAACGACGGCAAGATCAAGGATGTCTGGGTTGGCAACGGAATGGACCTCGGCCGCCTCGGCAGCCTGATGGCCGACATCGGCGGCACGTGGGTTATTGCGCCGAGCAAGTACATAAGCTGCTCGCCGATCGACCCCGACACCGACCATGACGGCATGGACGACTACTATGAGCTATTCCACGGCATGAACCCGCTTCTCGGCGCAAGCGGCGTCGCGCTTGACTCCGGAGATCCGTGCGACATTGTCTATGACGCGTGGAAAGGCGACGGGTTGCCCGCATTTGAGGCGTATGTCCCCGACGGCGGCACCCAGCGCAACTACTGGCATCGCAATCCGCCGGCGGTTCCGCGCGGTACGAATCCGGACTACGACTTCGAGGTGTTCCCGTGGATGAACGGTCTCGCGAACGCCGATCCCGACGGCGACGACGTGCGCAACCAGGAAGAGGCGATTATGCCGAAGTTCGCCACGACCACCTGGCACCACACCGACCCGACGCCGCTGTGGATGACCGACAGCTCCTACACCAACTCGCTCGTGAACATGTTCTGGCGCATCCCCGCGCGCAGCGAGCCCGTTGCACTGACCAGCGACTCCTTCAAAGACCCGGACGGCAATCCGGTGTACTTCCGCGATTTCGACGGATTCTACACGGATCCCCAGGGCAATATGTTCTTTGGCGCGTTCAAGCCGGACTTCTGGAGCCTTGCGGCCGCCGAGGAGGACAACTGGATGTTCTCGTTCGAGGAGAACGAGGGTTACGACACCGACCACGACGGCCTCGGCGACAATTCGGAGCTTGCAGGCAAGTTCCGCGGCAAGTCCGACCCGCTTTACGCCGATTCGCCGCGCCGCCGCCAGGCGATGTACTTCCAGGGCCCGTGCCGTCCGTCCGTCCTGCAGTCGATGCCCTACATTGCCGAGGATCATCCTCTCGGCGGCGAGGCGTATCCCGACGACATGTCGTTCCTGCAATACACGGTCGAGTGCTGGGTGCGGCCCGAGTCGCTTGACGATTCCACGATCATAGAGCGTGCGATATGGTCGTCGCCTTCGCATTCCGCCGACGAGGAGTACCTGCGCTGCAATTTCTACATAGGCATCAAGGACGGCAAGTGGTTCACAAAATACGACCCCGCCGGCACCGAGCTTCTCCGTGAAGTCGCAGCGGTCTCCTTCGATACGGCCGCAGCGAACGTCTGGACGCATCTTGCCGCGACCTACGACGGCACGGCGCTTGTCCTTTACGTGAACGGCGTTGCGCAGGCGACCGTGTTCTCCGGTCTGCAGCCCGAGTACGGTGCGGCTGCCGTGTCCATAAAGAACAGCTACATGCCCGGCGGCGAGTTTGCGGAAGGGTTGCTCTACTACGGAGCATACCGCCGCAACGTCTGGCGCGACCTCAAGGCGATAGTCATCGGCGCGAGCGTCAGGAACCAGGCGGAGGGCGCGGCGGACGGCAAGGCGCTTGACGTCACCGAGGGCCTTGGCTGGAATCGCTACACGCGTTTCTTCAAGGGATACATCGACGAAGTGCGCATCTGGGACGGTGCGCGCAGCGCCGCGCAGATCCGGGAGACGATGAACGTGCGTTGCGATGCGTCGTTCGCGGCGGACAACCGCAGCGAGTTCTACGACCAGTGGATTGCCGGCGAGCGCCGCTATGCGAAGAACAGCTCCGGCAACGACTACTCTGTCATCCCCGAGTTGCGGTACCATTATGCGTTCGATTCGCTCTTTGGCGCCGAGAACGAGACGGCGGTCGCCAAGGTGCCGGACGGATTCGGCGCAGACGGCGTCAAGGCGCCGCTGAGCCGTCCCGACGGCTACGAGATCCCGTGGTGGAAGAAGATTCTCGACGGCTATGCCGGCACGGTCTATTCCGACCCCGCCTGGGTCGTGTGGGCGCCCAACACCGTCACGCACCTGCCGCGCTTCGACGGCACGACTCTCGACTCCATGTACTGGAGCGAGGATTTCGCCGGCGCTTCGGGCGGCACGTACAAGTTCGCCCGCACGGCCGAGCCGGCGTCGCTTTGGACGCAGATGAAGTACAATGGCGCGGGCAGCGCAGCCTGGTTTGACGCGTCCGGCACCCGCCACCACCACGTGAACGACCCGAGCGTCGGCGGCAACTTCGCCGCGCTCTACGAGTTCACCGGACGGCACCTGAACCAGTCCGGCGACGACCTGCTGCCGCTCGGCGGCGCGTATGTGAAGTACTGCGCCGAGATGTGGGACGGCCAGGGGCCGGGCACCAACTGGGAGGTGACGGGCAACGACGCCGACGGCGACGGCCTGCCCGACTGGTGGGAGGAGTACGCCGACGAGCACTACCGCCGCGACGGCATGCCGTCCTACGAGACGATCGGGTGGAACACCGTCGTGGACTACAACGGATCCCTCGTCACGGCGGGCGAGGCGTATATGCGCGATCTCGCCAGGGGCGTCTACGAAAGCTCCTACGGCACCATCGTGGCCGGCGACAGCACGTATCGCCAGCGCTGCGACGAAGACTCCAGCGGCATTCCCGACTGGTGGGAGGACGTGTACGGCATCCGCGGCCAGTCCGGCCTTGCCGACGCCGACAACGATGGTCTGCCCAACTATCTGGAGTACCTGCTTTCCGAGGTGTTCGCGTTCCAGGGCGTTTCGTTCAGCCCGGTGAACGCGTTCTCCGCGGACCGCTACATCCCCGACTACTTCTTCA
>Ga0310786_10009371_pt1 | contig 12438 bp, 7 predicted proteins | sample AusTroGonzalo_MG_FD_203881 | JGI IMG/M metagenome (GOLD analysis project Ga0310786, IMG submission 203881) | Bovine rumen microbial communities from tropical cattle in Woodstock, Queensland, Australia - Gonzalo_03 (v2) (version 2) | ecosystem: Host-associated > Mammals > Digestive system >...
TGCATAGCTTCGCTTTTGCCGACAAGGTGCGACATCCTTTCGCGGAAAATGCGCTTGGCGTTATTGATTTCCTTGAGCCTCGAAATCTTGCTCATCAGGTGAAGACGAACGGCTTCGATGGAAAGGATGGTGTCGTAGAGCTTGCTGGAAACGTGGGCGTAATTGTCGGGCGTTTCGGCGTAGGCGAGGATCATGGAATCCGGGTTGCTTTGGCGGATGTTCGAAAGCAGTTCGGTGTTTTTGGGTCCGAAGGAATCCAGATCCCAGATGACGATGGCGGCAAGCGGAGTTTGCACGGTATTTGCAATTTCGCTTGCTTCGTCATTCGTTGGGGTATGAACATCGACGGTATTGTCCACGGATGAAAGGACGTCCAGGATGAACGAGGACGTCGTGGTTTCTTTCGTGAAAAAGTCGATGGAAGGCATTTTAGTTAGAAGTAGGAAGTTGGAAGTAGGATGTTTATAATTGCGGCTTCGCCGCCAAACTTATTACTGTCTACTTCCTACAGTCTACCGTCTACTTGTTTATTTTCCCAGTTCCTTGCTGCGGTTCGTGCCGGCGACGACTGCCTTGATGAGCGTGCTGCGGAACGCGCCTTCTTCGAGGGCGTCGATGCCTGCGATTGTCGTGCCTGCCGGAGAGCAGACCATGGCGCAGAGGTCGCTCGGGCTCTTGCCGGACTGCTTGACGAGTTCGACGCTGCCTTCGATGGTGCCGAGTGCAAGTTTCAAGGCGACATCGCGGGTGAGGCCAGCCTTCACGCCACCGCGGGTAAGACCTTCGATGAATTCAAAGACGTAGGCAGGAGCGCTGCCGGAAAGTCCGGTGACGGCATCCATGAGGGATTCTGCAACGCGGCAGGTCACACCGATGTTACCGAAGATTTCTTCGGCAATCTTGAGGGTGGCTTCGGAAACGCCGTCTGTTGCAAGACCCACAGATCCCTTGCCGACGGTAAGCGGCAAGTTCGGCATCACGCGGAGCACCTGGTTCTTTTCGCCAAGGACTTCGATGAGGCTCTTGCAGACGACACCAGCCATGATGCTGATGAACGTCTTTTCGCTCTTGAGCGTTGCTGCGGCAGCCTTCCATTCGGCGGCGACGAGCTTGAAAATCTGCGGCTTGACGCAAAGGAACGTGACGTTTGCCTTTTCGATGCCTTCGGCAAAGCTAGAAACGCGGACGCAACCGAGGGCGCTTACGGCTTCGGCTGCCTTGTCGCTCGGGTCAAAGAAGAAAATGTTCTTGGCGTCGGTGCCTGCTTGAAGAAGACCGCGGAGAATGGCTCCGCCCATGTTACCGGTACCGGCAAAGAAAATCGTAGTGTTCATATAGGTTCCTTTTTAAATTTTCGTAGTAAACGTAAAAATATTTTCGCTTGTAGAAAGGAGATGCCTTCCCGGAACGGGGTCCGGGATGACAAAAAAGTCCGGCATAACAGGGATAAAAAGGCGACCCCGGTACAGAGGCCGGGGTGACATCGAGACAGGGGTGACAAAAGTGGTCGGGTGACATTGCAAAAAAAAGCGGAACGCCTTTGTGTGCGTTCCGCTAAGTTTTAGACTTTCGGTTTGGAGAGGACGCTCAGGAGTTCGGCATTTGTCTTGAGCTTGCTCATAAGCTTGAGCAGGTTCTCCATAATGCCTGTTTCTGTTTCGTTTTGGCTTCCTCTGCGGAAGTTCCAGGCGGCGTTCTGTTCCAAGAGCGTGAGCAGGCGTTCTTCCTTGCGGGTGCCGGACTTGAACACGTCAATGGCCGGCCAGATGCGCTTTTCGGCGATGCGGCGGTCAAGCACGAGTTCCATGTTGCCGGTTCCCTTGAATTCTTCGAAGATCACTTCGTCCATGCGGCTTCCCGTTTCGATAAGGGCTGTACCGATGATGGTGAGAGAGCCGTTCTTCTGGATTTCTTCCGTGATGGAGCCGTCTTCGTTCTTGACCGGACGAATCTTGTCCTGAATCTTACGGGCGGCACCGAAGAACTTCTTCGGGAACTGCATGGCGTTAGCGTCCACACCACCAGAAAGAATCTTGCCGGAGTGCGGAATCACGACGTTGTTTGCACGGGCGAAACGCGTGATGGAGTCGAGCAAAATCACGACATCCTTCTGGCTTTCGACGAGGCGTTTTGCCTTTTCCAAAACCATGTTGGCCACGCGGGTGTGATGCTCGGGCGGTTCGTCGAATGTAGAGGCGACAACTTCAGCCTTGATTTCGATACCCTTTTCAGCAGCCTTTTCCTTGATTTCCGTGATGATGTCGCGCATTTCGGTGACTTCTTCCGGACGTTCGTCAATGAGGAGCGTGATGAGGATAATTTCGGGGTGGTTCTTTGCAATGGCGCGGGTCACGTTCTGCAAGAGAACGGTCTTACCGGTACGCGGAGGGGCGAGGATGATACTGCGCTGGCCCTTACCGATCGGCGAGAACAAGTCCATAATGCGGGTGCTGTATTCCGTTTCGTTCCATTCGAGGTGGATTTTTTCTTCCGGGTGGATCGGCGTCAGATATTCGAATGCCACACGGCGGCGCATCTTGTCCGGTTCTTCAAAGTTCACGCGGTCAATACGGCGCATGGAGAAGTACTTATCCTGTTCGCGCGGCGTGCGGACAAGGCCTTCGATGGTATCGCCGATTTTGAGATTGAACTTACGGATAAGGTTTTGGCTCACGTAGACGTCGTCCGTGCTGGTCTGGTAGTTTTGATCCGGCATGCGGAGGAATCCGTTGCCTTGCGGAGTCACTTCGAGGACGCCTTCCGTATAAATGATGTTGCCTTCGTTTTCGATGCTCTGCAAGATGTAGTTGAGGGACTGCTTCCTCATTCTGCGGAAGTCCACTTCTTTTTGCACGGCGAGTTCCTGGAGTTCGCTCATGGAGAGCTTGCGGAACTTGAGCCAGTTTTCCTTGGCCTTCAAAATGGCTTCGGAACCTGGTGCCGGGAGCGTTGCAGAATCATCGATAAATTCTTCTTGCTGCTGGAAATTGCGGTTGCGGTTGTTCTTGTTGTACTTGTTGTTGTTCTTATTGTACTTGCCGTTCTGGTATTTTCCGTTCTGGTTATTGAATCGGCGGTCGTCCTGACCTTCACCGTTCTGGGCTTGGCCTTCACCTTGCTGCTGGGCGTTCGGATCGACTTGGCCTTCGCCTTGAATGGAGGCTTCTTCTTGGACGGGGGCTGCATCTACAGACGGCGTCATGGATTCGCCATTGTTGTCGCTTGCGACGGAGACCTGTTCACCAAAGTTTTCGCTAGAAGTTTCGTAAGACGGGGCGTCCGTAAAAATCGGTTCGGAGATGGCGTCAATGTTTGTAACGCCGTATTGTTCTGCCAGGCGCTTTTCTGCAGCGGCGATGCCGTCAACGGGTTCAGCTTTGGGCTCAAAATCCAGTTCCGCATCGGAGGAAATTTCGGCGTCGATGTTCTTGTGATTCTTTTGCTTGGCGTTCGGCTTTACATTTTGCTTCATGTTGGGCTTTCTGCCACGGCGTTTGGGCTGCTGAGCTTCGTCTGTAATTTCGGGGAGCTTATCGGGAGTACCCAAGTATTCTGGGACAGGGATGCCTGTACTTTCGGGATAAACGATATCCGTCAACGATTTTTCTTGACTATTTTGTTCTAAATTCTGATTCTTAGGTGTTCTGGGCACGATGGCGTCCTATAGATGATTATTTCAAAAAATGAAATGAGCTTTACAGTGAAGGGATAATACGGGCTATTAGCCCCACAAATTTTATTGATTAATTTAAATATTACGTCCCGAAATAGCGGAACGTGGTAAAAGATACATAATAATTTATAAAATGTCATAAAAAAAATTATTTTTATGAAAAATAATAGAATGGCATTGCCGACATCCTACTTTTTACCGTCTACATCCAGCTTCCTTCCATCTACTTCCTACTTCCTATCGCCTACTTCCTACTCCAAAAATGACTATATTTGGGGTCGTGGATTCTTTAAATAGAGTATATATAGCACTCGGAAGCAATCTTCCTGATCGCTCGGCTCACTTGAAAGCCGGGAGAGAAATGCTTCGCCGTATAAGCGCAGGTGGCTGGGTTGAAAGCCCCATCTACGAGACTCCTCCAGTGGGACCGGCGGGTCAGGGACCTTATTTTAACCAGGTTGTGAGCTTTTGGTACGATGGCGATCCCATCAAGTTGCTGTATTATCTGAAAGGATCCGAGCTTATTCTTGGGCGCAAAGACCGCGGACACTGGAATTCCAGGGAAGTAGACTTGGATTTGCTGTTCTTTGGACGTGAAATTTGTACGGGTCGTCCGGATGTTCCTCATGCGCAGATTTATAACCGTCAGTTTGTGCTTGTGCCGCTAAACGACATTGCTCCAGACTGGGTGGATCCCAAGACGAACAAGCCTGTTCACGAGTTGCTTTCGGAATTGCTTGCCAAAGAAGAAAAAATTCCGTTCCGCGTTATAGACGGGGAGGAACCCTGATATGCTTTCTGACAAGAACATCCATTTTATGGCAATTGAAGGGACCATCGGAGTTGGAAAGACTTCGCTTGCCCGTGCCATTTGCGAACGATGGAATGCCATGTTTATCGAAGAGAACTTTGCCGAGAACCCGTTCCTCCCGAAGTTCTACGAAAACCGCAAGGCATACGCCTTCCAGACGCAGTTGTTCTTTTTGCTGGACCGTTTTAAGCAGCTTCAGAATTCCGCATTGCAGAGTGACTTGTTCCACGATTTGTTGGTGAGCGACTACACGTTCGACAAAGACCGCATTTTTGCGTCGCAGAACCTCACCGAAAACGAACTGGCCATGTATGACCAGGTGTCGAATGCCTTGAATCACGACATCCGCAAGCCCGATTACATTGTGTACTTGCAGGCCAGTGTTCCCACGCTTTTGAAGCGCATCAAGGGACGTGGCCGTGCGATGGAAAAGGCGATTGAAGGCAATTACCTAAGCGATCTGCAGGAGCGTTACGACCATCATTTTTGGCACTACACCGAAGCTCCTGTACTCATCATCAATACGGACAACATTGATTTTGTCCATAACGAAAGCCATTTACAGCTGGTGCTGGATGCGATTGCATCTTGCCCGAGCCAAACGACATATTTTGTTCCAGAAGGTAAATAATCATGCAGATAATTAAGTCTATCGATTCCCTACGTCAAACGCTTGCTCCTCTTGCGAAGAGTGGGAAAAGAATCGGTCTCGTTCCAACGATGGGAGCCCTCCATGAAGGTCACGGCGCTCTGATCAAGGCTTCCGTGAGCGAGTGCGATGTGACTGTTGTTAGTGTGTTTTTGAACCCGATCCAGTTCGGTAAGAATGAGGATTTGGACAAGTATCCGAAACGTCTGGAAGCCGATGCCAAGCTTGCCGAATCGATCGGTGCCGACTACGTGTTTGCTCCGTCCGTTGCTGAAATGTATCCGGATGGCGACCCGATGACGCTTGTCCGTGACGAACAGCTCGAAGGCATGTATTGCGGTGCTTACCGCCCGGGACATTTCCGTGGCGTATTGACGGTCGTTTCCAAGCTGTTCCTCATTTCTGGCGCAAATGACGCTTACTTTGGCGAGAAGGATTACCAGCAGGTGTTCTTGATCGAAAGAATGGTGAAGGACTTGAACTTCAACATCAAGATTCACCGTGTGAAGATTGTCCGCGAAGAAAGCGGTCTTGCCCGTTCGAGCCGTAACGAATACTTGACGGACGAAGAACGCGCACAGGCTCTCGGCATTTACGAAGGCCTGAAGGCTGCCAAGGCTGCCTACGAAGCTGGCGAACGCAGCGTTTCGAAGATTCGCGATATCGTCGTGAAGTCGATTGTGGCTGCTCGCGGCGTGGTGCAATATGTCGAAGTCGCAAGCCAGAAGACGTTGCAGAAGTGCAATGGTGCCATCGGTCCTGAAGACAAGACCGTTATTTTGGCGGCTGCCTTCTTTGGCAAGACTCGCCTCATTGACAATATGGAACTGAACTAGGGAATCCCCGCTACTTTTCAGTAGCGGTAAAGATTCCGTCCCATTTTTCGCCTGCGTGAGCGGGCGGATTTTGTTTATAGGCTTCGCAGCGCTTGATGTAGACTTGGCTTGGGCAGGTCTTGCTGCCCGGATCGCGTTCAGGAAGGTGCGGCTCGAAGTCTAGGCATTGCGTAAAGAGTTCGATGGCTCGATCCCAGTCCATATCGAGGTAGGCGGTGCGTGCCTCTTCCCAAAGCGTGCAGAGCTTGTTCAAGATCATGGCGTTTTCGTCGTTTGCGTAAGCTAAAAGCTCGAACGTTTCGACGGGCTCGTTCTTGCCGACAACACGGATGAAGTCTAGCGAACGGTAAATGTAGTTTTGGCGAACTCCAAGTTCCACAAGCTGATCGATGGTGTTCTTGCTGACCTGGATGTAGGCCCCGTACTGTTTTGCTGCGCTTTCGAGACGGGCGGCGAGGTTCACTTCGTCACCGATCATAGTGTAGCTCTTTCTCTTGATGGCTCCATCCGTACCGACGTGCCCCACCACGATGCGTCCAGTGTTGATGCCGATTCTCATGTGCATATCGTGGACGTTTTGCGGCCATCCTCCCTGATTGATCCATTTTTGACGGAGCCTTAAAAGATCGTTCTGCATATCGAGTGCCGTGTCGCAGGCTCGCTTGGCGTGATCCAGATATTCGACCGGAGCGCCAAAGAATGCGATGATGGCGTCGCCTTCGAATTTATCGAGCGTTCCTTTGTTCTTGGAAACAAGGATGTCCGTCATGGAACTCAGATAGTCGTTCAAGAAGTTGATGAGTTTTTCGGCGCTTCCCATTTTTTCGGAAAATGTCGAAAATCCCTGGATGTCGGTGAAGTAGGCGGTAATGAACTTTTCCTTGCCTCCGAGCTCAGGGGGCTTTCCGCTTTCTTCCATTTCCTTGATCACTTCTGGAGAGAGGTATTGCTGGAACGTGGACCTGATAAACTGTTTTTCTTCGAGGATCCTTTTCTTGTCCTGGTTCTCGTTGTAGGCTTGAATGACCATTCCGAACGTGTTCGAAATGATGATGGCGATGATCGGCCTGGATACACCAATGTAGACATTGTACCGGAAGCTGATGTAGGCAAGCACGGCATAGGCAGCAATGAGGATGAGCGTGAATATGAAGGATATGGCGCCACGTTGCGAAATCCCGATCAGAATGCAAATGACTGCGAGAAGGATGATGATGTAGCACTGGTAGCGCTCTTTTAGAATCGTCAGGTAGTCATCTTCAAGGATGTTCTTGATGGTGTTCGCGTGAATCCAGATGGCGGGAATGTTTTCTTCGTGAGGTCCGTTCACAATATCCAAAAGTGCCGAAACGGAAGACCCGAGAATGACGGTTTTGCCGGCGTACCGATCGAGATTTATGGAGTCTGAATAAATCTCAAAATAGGGAACGTGCTTGAATGGCTTTGCCTGGGGCGAAACGTTGTTGAATCTTCCGTTGAACCGGATGAGATATTGGCCATTTTCGTTGATGGGGATTTTTTTGTACGGTCCGAATCGCAGTTCTTCGCCCGGCTTTAAGGCTTCGATGCTCTGGTCGTCAACCTTGGCAATGTCCCTCAAGATCTGGTTCGAAAAGAATCCTATGGATGTAGACCATTCGTTTTTGAACTTGTCGTAGTTAATGTCCATTTTGCGGGAGAGCGTCCTCGACTCGCCTGGCTTAAGGGTTTTGTAGGTCGGTTCAAAGAACTTGATGGCGTAGAGTATGTTTGGCGTGATGGTGATTTCGTTGTCGTCTTCGTCGGTGATGACGTAATAACCTTCGTCGTCTTCGCTTTTAGAAATGGTGGAGCCGTTGTCAAGTTCGATTTTTTCGGTTTGTTCCAGCTTGTCGAAAATGTTTTCGGGGAGTTCACGCAATAGGTTTGACTGGGTGGCGTTGAGACGCTGCTTTTCGTCTGTGGCGATGTCGAAGGTGATTTGGCTCAGGTCGTCGAGTTTCGCGATGACTTTGTACGATGTTTCTTCTTGACTTGCCTTTTGGACTCCGCTAGCCTTGATCTGTTTCATCTTGTTTCGGAGACCGACGAACATGGGGTATGTAAAGTTCGGGAATGTCGTGTGGTAAGTTCCTGCGGAATCGCGATAGATGCCGAACGGCTTTCCGATGTCAATGTATTCTCCCATCTTGATCTTGACATCCTTGGGATCCTTGTGGAACAGGTGCAAAATGGTCATCAGGGAGAGTGACGAATAAATGCGTTGCTGGGCTAGCCTGTCGTTTCGGATGATTTGATCGTCTGGAAATTTGTAAAGCATGTTGATGCGACGGACGACGCCATCGCTATCGGGATAGGCGTTCACGGCTCCGATGAGGGCGCCGGCATTGGCCAGTTCCGGAAATACGTTGTCGAGCAGCTGTCGGGATTCTACGTTTTGCGGCTTGTCGACTTGCCCCAGTTCAAACGTCGACGAAATGCCGATTTCCTTGGCTCGGTCCCAGGTACTCAGCGGTTCCCAGTCGCTTTTGTGTATGTAGTACGAAGTGTTGTTTAAAAGGAAGCTCACGATGCACGTATGCGAATTTCGCGTGGCTTCGACGAGCATGGAATCGAAATTGTAGTTAGACTGGATTTGTGAACGCTGCTCTTCGATGATGGAATCCGTACGGCTTGAGTCCGGGTAAAGCTGGAGGAAATTTTCGTAGCATTGTGAGCCTTTGCTTTTGCCGAAATCCGCATCTTTAAAAAGGATATCGAAGGCGATGGCGGCGGCTCCTCCCTTGCTTAAGTTCTCGATGACCTTGGCGTGGATGGATCTGTCCCAGGAATAGTAGTTGCCGAGGGCTTCTAGGGTCTTTTCGTCAATGTCGGCGATGATGATGCTTGGATCGTTGTTGGACTTGGATTCCAGTAGGACATCGTCCTTTTTGCCGGACGAATCCTGGATTACGGTCATTTCCTTGAAGAAGGAATCGTAAAAAAGATTTTCAGCGGATTCTGCAATATAGTTGTTCTCGGATTTCCCCAAGGTAATAATGAGCAAAATGGCGACGAAAAAAAGAAAAACGGCGACCCTTGAAAAGAGGCTCCCGAATAAAAGTTTTTTGAGATTTTTTAAATAATTATTATCCATTGCTGAAAAAGATAATAATTGAGCAAATAGTGTCATTTTTTATACCAAAATAAAAGGCTAGAATAGATTATATTTGAACGAGAAAATTGAGGAGCGTGTTTTTGGCTGCACAGAAGAAAAAAACAGTAAAGAAGGCGACTAAGAAACCTAAAGTTGATTCCAAGGTGGAAACTCGCGAACCGGATTCGTACTTTGTCACGTTGATGGCTGGCTATTTAATTTTGCTTGCCGGTGTGACCCTGTTGCTTGGGTGTGTGACGTATTCAATTGCCGGGGCGCATGAAAACTGGCTCGGTGATTATTTTGGCGTGATGTTCCCGAGCTTTATGACATTCATGTTTGGCCGCGTGGCCGTTGTTGTCTTTACCGCCGCGATGATCCTTTGGGGGCTTGTCATCGTTTTTGCGTCGCTTAGGACGAAGCTTCTCCGCTTTGCGATTGGCACGAGTCTTTTGGTGGTCGATTTGTCGTTCCTTATGTCGCTCAAGAATTTTGGCGTAGCCCATGCGACAAAGGATGCGATCTCGATGAACGGTGGCGTGCTGGGACAGTTCTTTTTGCAGCATTTGGCAATACCTGTTTTTGGACGCGTTTCGTATGTGGCGCCGTTGATTTTGCTTTTGGCGGCACTCGCGTTTATTCTGGTGTTTTCGTTCGGGGTGCGTCCAAGGCACTTTAGGTTTGTGGTGCAGATCCTCCGTTATATGGGGGCTGTCTTTGGAACGCGCCGTTCGGCTGGGACGATCGAGATTGAAACGGCCGATGAACCGGATTCGCGTTCGGAAAAAAAGTCTTCCGAGAAAAAGCAGCTCCGCCGTGGCGTGGTGATGGAAGACGAAACGATGATCTTTGTGCCGGATTCGGTCAAGATGCGTAGGCGCGGCAAGGTGGAACCGTTTAATGGTCGCCATAACTGGCTCACGGACGAGCTGGATGTAAGCCGTTCGGATATGCAGACTCAGGTGAAGAACGATACTTTTGGTGTTGGCCCTGTCGAAAACAATGCGGTTCCGCAGATGCCGCAAAATCCGATGGAAATGGCTCCGCTCGATATGCAGCGCACGGTTGCTGTGGATGCCTCCATGGACGATGGCAGCATGGCTGAAGATCCGGAAATCCGTCGCCTTGAAGAAGAACTCCGCCTGAACGAACGCCACATGAATGCGTTGCAGATTGTTGAAATCAGGGAACGTATCGCAGCCCTCCGTCGTGCCCGCGACTTGATTGCCTGGGAAAAGGGACACCGTGGCCGTATGCAGGTGAAGGGTGACGTGCGTCGTAATGCCGAAGCCGAATCTCTGGATGCCGCAAATGCTGTGAATGCCGCTCACGAAGTGAAGAATGCGCCGAAGTCGGCGACGGTGAAAAACGACTTTTCGAAGACGCAGCTGCTAAAGACCGTGGCGATGAAGGATCCGGTTAGAGGTGTGCAGGACTTGGAAAGAACTCTTTCGGGTTCTGTGGCCGAGCGTGCAGCCATTAACGCCGAAGACCTCCTGGGGGGCGATGGTGCCCGCATTGAAGATTTTCCGGGAAATCCGGCGGTCGATGATGATGAAACGTTTGCTCCTGTGGTGGTGACCGCAGACGAAGTGGGCGAGGAGCCGGAATTTGATGAACCCCTGCCGAGTTCCCGCGGTGGTGCTGGAACGCGTTCGTCGGCAAAGCCGGCTGTACAGTCTGCTCAAATTCCGCCTGCACCTACCGCATCGTACGACGAATACAAGGTTCCAGAAATTGCAAAGATTCTCGATACGCACGAAGTTCAGACGGCCGACTACACGGAAGAAGAATTGAATGCCATCGGCAAGATGCTCGAAGAAAAACTTGAAAACTTCAAGGTGAAGGGACGCGTGGTTGGTTGCGAAACGGGCCCGATGATTACCCGCTTTGAAGTGGAGCCGGGGCCTGGCGTAAAAGTGAGCCGCTTCTCTGCATTGCAAGAAGACTTGGCGCTTCCGCTGAAGGTCTCGTCGGTGCGTATCTTGGCGCCGATTCCCGGCAAGGCTGCCGTGGGCGTTGAAATTCCGAATCGCAAGTTCCAGACGGTGTTCTGCCGTGACGTGTTCATGAGCGATAAGTTCAAGCCCGCTCCCGACAAGATTCTCGTGGCGCTAGGGAAGGACATTACGGGCGAATCGTTCACGATGGACTTGGCGAAGGCGCCGCACTTGCTGATTGCAGGTCAGACGGGTTCCGGTAAGTCCGTTTGCATTAACGCTCTCATGGCATCGATGCTCTTTAGCAAGACTCCGGACGAACTCCGCATGATTCTTGTGGACCCGAAGGCGGTGGAACTCAAGATGTACGAGAACATCCCGCACCTCTTGGCGCCTGTCATCACAAAACCCGAAATTGCCATTCAGGCGCTCCAGTGGCTTTGCTACGAGATGGATCGCCGTACCGAAGTTTTGGCTTCTGCAAAGGTGCGTAACATCGGTGGCTTTAACGCGAAGTTTGAAGCGGGCGAATTGCCTGATGAAGTTCCTGAAGAAGACCGCAGCCACCGTATGGCGTTCATTGTCGTGATTATTGACGAAATGGCGGACCTCATGATGGTGGCTGGAAAGGAAATTGAAAAGTCCGTGGCCCGCTTGGCGGCTAAGGCCCGTGCCGTGGGCATCCACTTGGTGCTTGCCACGCAGCGTCCGTCCGTGAAGGTCATTACGGGTATCATCAAGGCGAACTTGCCGACGCGAATCAGCTTCAAGGTGGCTTCGCAGATTGACGCCCGTACGGTGATGGACCATGCTGGTGCCGAAAAGCTCCTTGGCCGTGGCGACATGCTTTACAAGGCTGTGAACGATCCGGATCCGGTGCGCGTACACGGTGCATTCCTCAGTGACGAAGAAGCCGAACGCTTGGCCGATGCCTGCTCCGACCAGAACGTGTTCTACCCGCAGGTGGAATCGTTTGATGTTTCGGGCGGCGAAGAAGGCGATGAAGAAGGTGGCGGTTCTCTCAAGAACGAAAAACTCGACAAGCTGCTTTTTGAAGTCGCGCAATGGGCGATTAGCGTGAATGGACTTTCGACGTCGGCAGTGCAGCGCCACTTTAGCGTGGGCTACAGCCGAGCCGGAAAGATTGTCGACCAGCTTTACGGTCTTGGCGTGTGCGGCCCGAGCAAGGGCAATTCCAAGCCTCGTGCCATGCTCATTGGAATGGACGAACTCATGCAACTCGAACGCTCTGGAAAATTCGGTTAGGCTCGAGGTCCGAGGCTCGAGCCCCCTAACCACCAACCCCTAACCACTAACCACTGTCTACTTCCTACTCCTATGAAAGAATACGCTCCAGCAAAAATCAATTTGTTTTTAGATGTGATCCGCAAGCGTGAAGACGGTTACCATGATC
>Ga0310786_10009372_pt1 | contig 12438 bp, 10 predicted proteins | sample AusTroGonzalo_MG_FD_203881 | JGI IMG/M metagenome (GOLD analysis project Ga0310786, IMG submission 203881) | Bovine rumen microbial communities from tropical cattle in Woodstock, Queensland, Australia - Gonzalo_03 (v2) (version 2) | ecosystem: Host-associated > Mammals > Digestive system >...
TGAGTGCCGTCACATTGGTTTGCATGACCTTTGTGCTGAAGTTTATTGGCAATGTCTACATGGGCATGCAGCTGCCAGCTGTCAGCAACTTGTTGATAGCCATTGGCCAGACCTTTGCCCTTATTGCCACCTGGTTGCTATACATCACTGGCCATGCCACCTTCTTCAACATTGTCGTTGTCAATACTGCTGGCCCCCTGCTGGCCTATCTGTTGGCCTATCCTTATACTTTCCATGTGCGTTTCCCACAACTACGTCCATCGCTGAAGTCGGTGAATCTACACTCTGCACTGGAACTTGGCAATCTTGGTCTGAAATTTTTCTGGCTACAAATAGCTGCCATCTTGCAGTTTATGACAGCCAACATCCTCATTTCCCGTTTCTTTAATCCTGAAATGGTCACCCCCTATCAGATAGCCTACCGCTACATGAGTCTGGTCATCGTTGTTTTCACCGTTATATGCATGCCTTTCTGGAATGCGACAACCGATGCCTATGAGCGGAATGATATGGAATGGATCCGCCAGGCCAATAAGAAGATGAACTGGATGACGCCAGGCATCGCACTCCTATTGATTTTGATGGTGATCGTCTCACCATGGGTCTATCAGATCTGGATCAGAGAAGCATGCCATGTGCCTTTGAACATGACAGCCATGATGGCCCTCTACATTTTCCTGATAGTGGCCAGTATGCGCTACTCTTTTTTTCTGAATGGCATCGGTGTCCTTCAGCTTCAGTTATATATGAGTATCATGAATGTCTTGTTCATCCCCTTGGCATGGATCGTCAGTTCTTATACCCAAGACATTATCTGGTTTATGGGCGTCATGTGTTTCTGTGTAGCGCCAGGTCTTGTGGTCAACATCATACAATTCTCCAAAATATTAAAAGGCAACGCTAAAGGCATATGGATAGCATAAGGACAAACGTTTCAATCATCATTGTCAACTATAACACGTTGCATGTCCTCCAGCCATGTATCGATAGCATTGTTGAACATACTAAAGATATTGACTATGAAATCATTGTTGTGGACAATGGCTCCACAGACGGTTCTGTAGAAGCGCTGTCAAAAGACCGGAGAGTGACTTTTGTTCCTACAGGTGAGAACCTTGGCTTTGGGAAAGCCAACAACAGAGGATTAGAACTGGCACACGGAGATTATGTCTTCTTCCTCAACTCTGATACCCTCCTTAAAAACAATGCCATCAAGATGCTTTATGACTTTGCAGAGCAATACCAAGGAAAACTGGGGGCACTGGGTTGTATCTTAGAAGACCTGCAAGGCAACAGGATTCACTCCTACGGCAAATTCTCAAAGACGAGCGACGACTTCCGCAAATTCTTATGGATACCTATCCTGAAAGGGCTGCATCTCTATCAAGAGCCTGTCATCCCATACCCAGACAATTGGATGAAGGTTGATTATGTCACAGGTGCAGACTTATTTGTCAGCCGTCAAGTCCTCGACGAATGTGGGGCGTTCCATCCAGCCTTCTTCATGTATTACGAAGAGTCGGAAATGGAGCATCGTTTCATGTTGCATGGCTATGACAACATCATTGTCAATGGTCCTCAAATCATCCACTTGGAAGGTGAAGGAGGCAAAACCGGGAATGCCTCAAAGTTCATTCGTGACACGTTCAGACAACAGAAAAGCGAATACACCTACTTCAAACTGACAGAGCCCCGCTGGAAATATATCCTCTATCGTATCATACATCCCATCCTGAGACAAAGCGTATGGCTGAATCCCAACATATCCCTCTCAGACAAGTGGAAATTCGTAAAACAACTTTTTGTCACAATTAATATCTGAGAAGATGAATATACTGGTTGACGGTCGTACATGGTCATTATACTCGGCAGGCATTAGCACCTTCTTTTCTTGTGCTATCCTTGAATGGTCTCAGCAAAGACCTGGCGATCAGTTCTATATCCTATTGCCCAAAGGTCTGGATACGAGAATGGAACTCCCTGCAATTCCCCAAAATATCACCCTGCTCGACTACACAAAGCGATTCCCAAAAAGACTGCCCAACATCATCATCCTGCAGATATTAGTGCCCTATCTGTGCCGCAAACTGAATATCGACCTCTACTATACCCCTGTTCCCCACCTACCCTACTTCATTCCTTCGAAAGTGAAGACTATAGTGACCATCCACGATGTTGTCAACATCGAGATGGCCGATACGATGTCGTGGACCAATCGGCTGGCAACCGGTTTCTTTTTCGGACAAGCCATCAGGAGAGCCGACCTGTTGTGGACAAACTCCTATTATACTAAGTCGAAAGTGGAGGAATACTTCCCCAAACGCCATTGTCAGGAGATCTTTACCGGAGGTGCAGTTGACAGACATGTTTTCTACCCAAGAACACTGTCAGACAAAGACCGACAGGAAATCAAACAGACATTCGGCATCAAGAATCAGTTCATACTCTTTGTCGGTTCTTTGGAACCAAGAAAGAATCTGAAATTCTTGTTGAGCCTTATGCCAGACCTCTATCAGAAACATCAGCTACAACTGGTCGTGGTTGGCGGAAAAAGTTGGAAAAGCTCCGGAATTAAAGATATCGTGGAATCCCCGTCATTTCCCCAGGCATCAACCATTTTCTGCGGATATGTCAGCAATGAGAAATTGGCCATGCTCTATAGTTGTGCCGATTGTTTTGTCTCAGCAGCCCTCATGGAAGGTCTGGGCATGCCCCAATTAGAAGCCCTGCTATGCGGCTGTCCTGTGGTGACGGCTCACAACACAGCCATGATTGAGGTGGCTGAAGGCAAGGACGGAGCCGTGACCGTAGAAGGCTACGACCCTCAGCTCTGGCAGCAGGCCATTCTGAATATGGTAAACGACCGGAAAGCGGTTCGCCAAGAGCAACTGGCAGAATACGATTGGGAAAGAATCATCCAAAGGCTTCTCAGTGCTATCACGTTATGAATAAACTGATTCTGTTATGATATACATCAACGGCCGATTCCTGACACAGCCCATGACGGGTGTCGAGCGCTATGCCTACAATATGTGCAAGGCTATGGCGGAACAGCAACTGCCATTCATTCTCATCTGTCCCCATGCCCCTATTCAGCCCTGCTACGACACCAGTCGTATGCAGATTGTCCATTATGGCCGAGGCAACTCCCATTTCTGGGAACAGTGCGTCCTGCCCTTTTTCTTTATCGGCAAGAAAAACTATGTCGTTATAAGTTTCACGGGATTGGGCTCCATCCTTGTCCGGAATAAAGTCATGACCATCCACGACCTCTCTTTTCTGGAGAATCCCCGATGGTTCTCACGCCCTTATTATTGGTGGTACAAAGTCATGACACCTTTAGCCGCCAAGACCTCAAAACATATCATCACCGTCAGTGCCTTCTCCAAACAGGAAATCAGGCGGTTCTATCCTTTCATCAAGGAGCAGGACATCACCGTCATCTACAATGCAACTGATAAAAGCCTATTTCGTCAGCTGCCACAAGTTGCTGCGCCCACAGAACGCTTTGCCCTGGCCGTATCCTCTCTGGACCCTCGTAAGAATTTCAACCGTCTCATCGAGGCTTTCGGCGATATTCAGGGGTGCAAACTCTATATCGTAGGCGCCAGTCATCGTGTCTTTACACAGGACACCACCATTCAACAAGATCACCAGACCTCAGGTCGTTTGCAAGACAAGAACATCCACTTTCTCGGCAGAGTAACCGACGAAGAACTGGTTCGGCTTTACAATCAAGCTGTCTGCTTTATTTTCCCGTCCCTCTACGAAGGATTCGGCCTACCCCCCATCGAGGCTATGAGCTGTGGATGCCCGGTATTGGTGTCCGACATTCCCGTCCTGCGGGAGGTCTGTGGCGATGCCGCCACCTACTTCGACCCCTATAATCCCTACGATATCAGGAAAGCCATCAAGCAGTTTCTCGAAACCTCACAGGGGGACAGGAACGATGTGACATCGAGACGTCACACGCGTTCCTGTCCCCCTGTGACGTTCTCCTGGGAAAAATCTGCCAAGACCCTTATCAGTCTTCTGAAGGAAAAATTCCCCTGTTAACACAATTAACCGCAATATATTGCGTTATAATATTGAAAAGACATAGCCGATGAAGAAAACAATACTCCAGATAGCCAAATATTATTATCCCGTAGAAGGAGGCATTGAGACCGTTACGAAATACATGGCCGAAGGGCTGAACAATTTCGAACATGTCATTATTTGCTTCAGCCAGGACGGTATCACGCGTATGGATACTGTCAACGGCGTCAAGGTCTATCGTATTGCCCCCTCCATCAAGGTTTCCAGTCAAGATATTGCCTTTACCTATTATCACTATCTAAGGAAGATCATCTACGAGGAGGAGCCCGACATCATTCTTCTGCATTGCCCGAATCCTTTCCTCTATCCTATCACAGCCAAGTTGGCACCACGAGACACCAAACTTGTGCTTTTATGGCATTCCGACATCTTAGGCAAGGGCATTCTCTATAATTTCGCCAATCATTACGAGCGGAAAATACTGAAGAAAGCCGATCTGATACTCGCTACGAGTCCGAACTATATCCACCCCTCGAGTCCTATCTATAACTTCCGTGATAAGATCAAGGTAGTACCCAATGGCATTATCAAAAAGGAATTCCAATGGAAAAAGGGTGATGAGAAGACAGTAGAGGAAATCCGAAATAAATATCATCACAAGAAGATAGTCTTCTTCGTAGGACGTCATGCGACCTATAAAGGTATCAACTACCTGATAGAAGCAGAGAAACTCATCCAGTCTGACTGTGTCATCCTGATTGGCGGTAGAGGTCCGGAGACAGAAAGGCTGAAGGCAATCTCGACTTCCGACAGAATAAAGTTCATCGGCCGTATCCCCAACGAATACCTGCGTTGTTACTATTATGCCTCCGACATCTTCGCCTTCACTTCCTGCACCAAACAGGAAGCCTTCGGCATTGCTTTGGCAGAGGCCATGTACTGTGGTAGCGTGCCCGTTACTTTCACGATTGAAGGCTCTGGTGTCAACTGGGTATCTGTCGCAAAACAGACCTGCGAGGAAGTGCCTTTGGGCGATGTGAAAGCCTATGCTGCCGCTATCGACAAACTGCTCAACGACAACGATCTTTACATGCAATATGCCACAGCCGGCAAAGAGCGCATTGCCAAGATGTTCACCAGCGAGAAATCCAACACCCAGGCAAAAGCCATTTTTAAGGCATTGCTCGAATAGTTGCATGAAACGGTTCATTGATTTCATCATATCAGCCCTGTGTCTGATTGTTTTCTCCCCCCTCATCCTGGCCTGTTGGCTGGCCATCAAGCTGAGTGGCGGACCCGCCATCTACAAGCAGGAGCGCATTGGACTGGGTGGGCGACCGTTTTATATTTACAAGTTCCGAAGCATGGTGGTTGATGCCGAGAAAGAGGGCGAAGAACTGCTTCAGCATGACGATGACCCGCGACTGACACACATCGGCAGATTTCTGCGCACTCACCATCTTGACGAACTGCCACAATTGTGGAATGTCTTCATCGGCGATATGGCCTTCGTAGGTCCACGCCCGGAACGTCAATACTATATCGACCAGATCATGCAGCGCGATGCCCGCTATGAACGCCTCTACGCCTTACGTCCGGGCATCACCAGCTATGCCACCCTGAAAAACGGCTATACCGACACCATCGACAAGATGCTCGTCCGTCTGGAGATGGACCTCTACTATCTGGAGCACCAATCCCTCTGGACCGACGCCAAGATTCTTTGGAAGACATTTGCCGACATCGTATCAGGCAAGGTTTTCTAAATCCAAGTTTTATTGCAGTATTTCTATTATTCTAGGTACAATCTGTTTGCGTGATAGGTTTTCCTTAGTGTAGGTAACTCCTTCGCGGAGTGATGGACCGAAGACGGCCTCGGCAATGGCCTGAGCCCCTTCGCCATAATAAATGAAGTATAGACCATCATCCATAAAAAGTGAGCCATGACCGCTCTCATCCGGATTGGGCACAAGATTATCGATCTTTGCAAACAGCATATCACGCTTCTTATCACTCATCACTTTGGGCATCACAGCCAACATACGGTTGATAAAACTCTCTACTTCTGAGGCCTTACACACAAGCGACCCTATACCCACAGCTTTGCCTCCTATCTCATAGTCTTTATAGTCGGATACAAAGATAGCACTATCGCTCATGCCGTCGTAATTGTTGGCAGCATCGGCCATCTGACGGTTAATCTCGGCTATCTCGTTCTCCAACTTCAGCTGGGTGACGAGTGCTGCCCACGCCACGGAGTCTTCATGGCAAGTGGTAGTCTTGGTGAGATTACGGGTATCCGATAGCAATCCTGCAAGCAGTATCTTGGCCGCCTCGTCATCGATGGCAACGCCCAACTCCTGATAGCATCCATAGATGATGGTACAAGTTGAACCTATCATCTCTCTGCGCACATAGGGTATGCCGCTATCCATGATGTCACCTTCCACGTGGTGGTCTATCTTCTGCAGTATCTTGGCCTCCCTGGCACCATCCACGCATTGTGCATAGTCAGTATGGTCAGTCAGTATCAGTCGTGTTCCCGCTGCCACCGAGGTCTTTAACTCTGGAGCATCGAATCCGAAACGCTTGGCGATATACTGTGTTTCGCGATTGATGGGACTCGACACCTTTGCCTTGCAGTTATAGCCCAATGCCCTCATCAACTTGGCATAGCCAAGCGACGAGCAGGCGGCATCCACATCAGGTGATTTGTGGCCATAGACATACGTAGTATCCGGCCCCCAATCGAGCGATTTCAATATGGCCCGGTACTCTGCGCCCAGTTCGGACTTCGGCTTTATGACGGCATTCTGGGCTGTAGAGCACGCTATGAGCACAAGCGCACCGCAGAGACCAAGGGTAACGGCTCGACCGAAGGCCAACAACCATAGGAACTGATTTTTCATTTCATTTACTTTATGGTGCAAATTTAAGGATAATATCGAAGAATTCCAAATTTTAGGGCAGAAAATTATGGAACGAGCCTTCAGGCAGGACATAGGCCTATACGCGATTTCAAACGTAATTCCAGAAAATGACCGCCTAATTGTAGTTTAATAATTTGGACACTAAAGGGCAGAAACGAAGAAAAGTCAGAATTTTAACTTTTCTTCGTCTTCTTTTTTTTGAAATTAACAGAAATAGTTGTATCTTTGCAGGCATAATCAGATAAGTAAAAACCGGCAAGTACCGACCCTTGGAAAATGACGGTATAGTAAGACAACGAGAATAATTCACAATATGTTTAACCGAAGCAGCAGACAGACGGCGCAGGCTCTCAAGGCTTTAGAACCCTTGCAGACGACGTCGGGGCGACCTCTAAAGGCTTTAGAACCCTTGCAGACGACGTCAGGGCGACCTCTAAAGGCGTTAGAGCACCGGATGGCGAACGCTTCATAAAAAGAACAACAACTATGAATGTAAAGGATTTCAAACAGATCAGCCAATTCATTGGCAAGTTCGTCAACCAGTCGAACACCCGCCACCTGTCGTGGATACAGCAGTTCGGCAGCCGCCTCCAGACCGAGATCACCGACCAGCTGGGCGCCCAGGTGCCCGCGCTGCTGGCCTCGGCCATCACACAATACCAGGACGCCGCAGCCCATGAGGACGACTGCTACCTGATCATCTCGAAGAGCGACCTGACGCCCCAGATCGCCGAGATCGACGCCGAGCGCGACACGAAGTACGTCGGCATGAAGTCGATGGCCGACGCCCTGAGCCGCATCGGCACCGCCGCGCAGCAGCAGGCCGCCACCCAGCTCCTCGACCTCTGCGCCCACTACAAGGTGGACATCTCCGAACGCTACGACGACGAGACCACCAAGATGTCGCAACTGCTGCAGGAACTGCAGACCGAGACGTGGACGGCCCGCATCGAGAGCCTCGGACTGACTGCCACCGTCACCGACCTGGTCAGCCTGAACCAGCAGATGAAGCACCTCATCGAACTGCGCAACAACGACCTGGCGCAGGTCACACCGCAGGCCATGCTACAGGCGCGCGCCGCTTCGGACGAGGCATACGCACTCGTGGTAACCATCATCAACGCCCTGGCCGTCGCCGACTGGGCCGACGGCTCGTCGCACTACGACCAGGCCATCGCCCGCATCAACCAGGACCAGGACTACTACGTGAAGAACGTCTTCGCCCAGGGCAAGGGAGGCAGCTCCACCGGACAGAGTGACAGCGGCTCAGGCTCTGGCTCAGAAGATTCTGGCTCAGAAGATTCTGGCTCTGGCGACAGCGGCTCGGGCGATTCCAGTTCTTCTAGTAGCTCTAGCACGGCTAGCGAAGGAGGCGAGAGCGGCGGCTCCGGTGATTCGGGCGATTCCGGCTCAGGCTCGGGTGATAGCGGCTCCGGAGATTCCGGTGATTCGGGCTCTGGCGACGACGGCGGCGACGGCTTCGACAAAGACTAAAACATTCACAACATCATTAATAAAAACGCTTATGAAACAAACATTATTAACTTTTGCACTGATGCTCTTGCCGATGCTGGCAAGCGCCGCCGTGGAGAAAAACGGCATCTATTACAACTTGGATGATGGGACAAGGACTGCCGAAGTAACATCGCACCCGAACGAATATCAAGGCGCTGTTACCATTCCGGAAAAAGTCGATATTGACGGAACGGAATATAGCGTGACGAGCATAGGAGAAGATGCTTTCTCTAATTGCCTTGGCCTGACTTCGATTACCATCCCGAGCAGCGTGATGAGCATAGGAGACATAGCTTTCTGTAGTTGCAGCAACCTGACTTCGATTACCATCGCCAACGGCCTGACAAGCATAGGAGAAGGTGCTTTCGATGGTTGCACCAGTCTGACTTCGATTACCATTCCCAACAGCGTGACGAGCATAGGAAATTGTGCTTTCTCTAATTGCAGCGGCCTAACTTCGATTACCATCCCCAACAGTGTAACGAGCATAGGAGAAGGTGCTTTCCAAGAATGTATATAAAAGGGCATAAACAACCAGGAATATCTAATACTATCCATCTGTAAAACACTTATTTTCAGTTACTTTTGATTTTTAACACTTGATGGTTGGAATTTGGTGGTTACCGAATTTCAGTATATTTTTGCAACGTATTTCTACCGCGAGGAATTTACGGGGCTTCAAAATCGTCACTTTTCGGACTCGGTTGACAGAGGGTTACGATGAGTTGCAAAGAGTGACAAAACGGAGCGGACGGATTCGGAGAAAGTCACGATGCGGACGGAGTTGACAACGGGCGACGACTGTGAGGCATAGTTGACTTAACGAGAGGGAAAAAGAAAATGTATGTTGAACCATCAAAAGAGTGCAAAAATGAAGGAAGTCAGAAAGTGCAAGTACTGCGGGAAAGAGTTCGTGGCGAGGAGCGGAATGCAGAAGTATTGCTGCGAGGAGTGCCAGACGAAGGCGAAGGAGGCCCGGAAGAAGAGACAGCAGGACTTTATGAATGCTGTGGAGCCTGTGATTGACCTACAATGTCAGGAATACCTGACGTTTGCCAAGGCTGCGATACTGATGGGGTGCTCGCGTCAGTATGTGTATAAACTGGTGAATGAGGGGAAACTGGCGGCATCGAGAATCAGCAGCAGGATGGCGTTTATCCGTAAGGCCGACATTGAGAAGATGCTGGCAGGGAATCCGTATCATCGGGTATTGCCAACGAACAGACCAAAGAAAGCCAAGGAGCCTGTGACGAAATCTGCCAAGGCCAAGAATAGTATGAGCCTTTCCATAGTCGGTACAGAACAACAAGAGAACGAGGTGCTTGACTACATTTCCGGTGAGGAGGTCATGAGCATCTATAAGGTCAAGAAGTCATGGTTGTACGCATCAGCCAAGAGGAACCAAGTCCCAGTTTGTCGGGTTGCGGGCAAAAACTACTACAGCCGCAAGCACATGGATGCTTTGTTTGGGAAGTCTGTCGATGTGGAGGCTATCAGCGAGTGGCTGACAATGAAGGAGGCAGAGGAACTATACGGCATGAGTGCCACCTCAGTCCGTTCCAGTGCATATCGTCACCATATTCCGACCAAGCGGGAATACGGCCAGACCTTCTATTCCAAAAGCCATTTTGAAGAACTGAGGCGTACTGACCTTGTAAACGATGACAGGTACTATACAGCCAAAGAAGCCGCTGAGAAATATGGAATGAGCACCGCCAATGTCGGCATCATCGCCAAGAAGAACAGCATCATGACTATCAAGGTCGGTGTAAAAAAACTAATCCTAAAGGCAGACTTCGACAGGATTATGGCAGAGAGACTGGCCCAGTTTGGTAGCTACTCACTTGTATGAATAATCAAGAGGAACCAGTTATGATGGGCAATATGGCTAAAAGGATCTTTGTCTTGCGTAGGAACAACTAACATTATCTGAGCATTATTGACACATTATGCATAATAATTACCATCATGCACGAATAATGGGGTACTTTTGCCCCCATGAAGATACGCTTCACCAAAGAATATTCACTAATAAATAATAATGTATATGAGTAACATTTGTAAGACCGTGACTCTCCGCACACGGAAAATCAAAGGCGGAGAACAACTGTCCTATTACTTGGACTATTATCCTGGCTACAGGGACGAGAGTACGATGAAGGTCATGCGCCATGAATCCCTCGGCATCTACATCTATGCCAAGCCGAAGAACCAGCGCGAGCGTGACTACAACGACCGTATGCGTGAGAAGGCCGAGGCACTTCGCTGCCGACGTTTCGAGAGCATCGTCAATGAGCGTTATGACTTCTTCGACAAAGAGAAGATGAAGGGCGACTTCCTCGCCTACTTCAAGGAGAAGGCCGAGAAGAAGAACACCAAGTGGGAGAACGTCTACATGCACTTTGAGAAGTTCACCAAGGGCAAATGCCGTTTCGACGAAATCAACGTAGACCTCTGCAACAAGTTCAAGGAGTATCTGATGACCGCCCACCAGCTGAAGCATACGAAGCTGACGCTGCACATCAATAGTGTGGCGGGCTATTGGTCAAGCTTCCGCGCCATCCTCCACATCGCCTACCGCGAGCACAAGATCATGGAGAACCCGAATGGATTCCTGGAGCGTATCGACACCATCCCCACGGAAAAGGAGCACCTGTCACGTCAGGAACTTGTCAACCTCGCCAATACACCCTGCTCCTCTGAGGTGCTGAAGAAGGCCTTCCTCTTTTCTTGTCTGACCGGCTTGCGTAAGAGCGACATCAAGCAGCTGACTTGGGATAAGATCCAGCCTTACGGTGACGGCGGCATGTACATCACGCTCCGAATGCAGAAGACGAAGGAACTGGTGAACAACCCCATCAGCAACGAGGCCCTAGAGCTGATAGGCTTCAATGACGGCGATGAGAGCCGCAAGCCGACCGACAAGGTATTCGTCGGCTTCAATGACAGTCTCACCCAGGCCCCGTTGAAGAACTGGCTGCAGGAGGCGGGCATCACCAAGCATATAACCTACCATTGCAGCCGCCATACACTGGGATCCTTGCAAGTGGAGGCAGGCACCAGCGTCTATACCGTCCAGCATATCCTTGGCCACAAGAATGTCGCCACCACTCAGATATATGCTGCGATGGCCGACGAGAGCAAGCGCGAGTCCGTTGACAAGATTACGCTGAAATCCGCGAAAATCGCCCAAATGAAGGTCGGATAAGGCTGTTAAAGTCTTGAATTTGTTAAATCAAGAGATTTTTGTGTTAAAACGCATGGGCAACGACTAATAATGAGTACCTTTGCATCACGAAAATTCAGGATAACCATAAAAATTGACTGATATGTATTACAAAAAGATTAGTATTTCACGATTCGAGCGGTTCTTCACCGCCATCTGCATCGCCATCAGTGCGATTAACCTCATTGTATCATTCCTCGTGGCCGGATATTGGTATGGCAAGAGTAGTGCCATACCTTATTCCGTCCTCGTCATCTGCAATTTTATCTTACTGGAGTTCGTCTTATATTCTGTCATCAATGGGATGTCGGATATAGGAAGCCAGCTTGACCGAAAGAGTAAGAAAAGCCGAAAAGACGTTCAAGAGAAGGCCGTTACTCCTGTCACGATTGCACCGAAAGTAATCGAACCAGCTACAACAGTTCCTACTCCTGTCGAAGTCATACATGACAATCCCGCTCCAGTGGAATCAGAGCAGATAACACCCGTTTCTGAGAAGACGACTGAAGACTGTCATGCTTCCGAGCCCATATCCCCGGCACTTCAACCCTCAGTAGAAAGGGATGATAAGGTCATGGAGATCATCAGCCGCAGTACTCAGGAGAACGAAGTGAAACGCAAGCAGTTCATTGAGAAACGAAAGGAGCTTATGAAAGAGTATATCCTCTGGGCCGTTGCCCCTCTGCTGGATGAAGCAGACGCACGTGCGCTATGGCTGGAGTACGAGCA
>Ga0310786_10009374_pt1 | contig 12437 bp, 3 predicted proteins | sample AusTroGonzalo_MG_FD_203881 | JGI IMG/M metagenome (GOLD analysis project Ga0310786, IMG submission 203881) | Bovine rumen microbial communities from tropical cattle in Woodstock, Queensland, Australia - Gonzalo_03 (v2) (version 2) | ecosystem: Host-associated > Mammals > Digestive system >...
CCATTACATAACAGAATCTTTATTGAGTCTGGTACTCAGATTCAGTATAAGAGATCTGATGGCAGTGAAAGCTATATGGGTCATGTATATACAAATAAGAATTGGGATCATATTTCGGGAGATCCGCTTACCGTTCCTAGTGTTGGAACTATCGTTGACTGCTCAGCCGATATCACTAAAGGAGAATCAGCTCCGGGTCAATCAGGGCAATATTCATTCACTTATATGGTAACTCAAAAAGGTACTTCAAGTGCTAAAGCCATGAAAGTTGTTCCATTCGAAGATTATAGATTTCAAAAATGGCTTAATTCAACCACCATTAAGAAGTTTCCTGAAGAGATAGCTTTCGATACAGATATAGTAGGTGATACCGGTATTGTACATTATGAGCTATTGGATGGATTCATGTATACAATTCCATATTCTATCTCGGTATATGACTCAGACTTAGCTGGCGATGGTAGACCGATATGCTCGTATTACGTTGATGCAATCAAAGATAATTACTATCTTGGATTTGATTACGTGAATGATCATTCGGATATTCAGTTTATTGCTTCTAATATGAGAATAAATAGAGATTCATTCTTATCCGCTGATAGATACAAGTATACATTCACTCTGGATATTACTCCTAATACTGGCGACACATCTATTCTTAATCCATATAAGATTCAATGTATTGCCGTATTTTATAATGAAGATGGATCTGTTCAGGGTTATTCTGTTGGTCAGATTGATGAGTCTGTACTCGATACAAATGTGGTTTCTACAGTTATAAGATATACATTTGAACTTAATACCAGACCTCTTAATGAAAACGGTATGAATGAAAGCAATAAAATCTATATCGATGGTTTATATGCTCCTGGTGTTGATGAGAATAACCAGCCTCATAAAGAAGATAAGTGGTTAACTGAAACAGTCAAGGTTAAGATTTATACTTTATATAAATACGATAGTTATGTATCTGATGATGGTAGAGGTAAATCGGCATTAACTGCTACTGTTACTCCACAATTCCAGTTCAGTTATCAGGATCCAGAAAATAATGGAGAAATGATTTATTATAGAATAGAAGATATGAATGTCACCAACGTATATGAAGCACTCAATCCAGTACATCTGTTCTATAATTATTCTGAAAAACTTACTTCTTATGTATCTATTGTGCAATCACATCTTGATAATTCTGTCAAGTATATAATCAATAGAGTTCCAGTGGTAAGATTATTCTACTTCTCAAAACAAGAAAGAGTAGATTCATTCATCTCCGATATTAAAAGGATGATGTCATATATGGAAATGGCCATCGATCCACTTGAAACTGCATTTGGATTAGACATGAAGCTCTTTAATACTTGTGGTCCATCTAAGATGTATCGAGTAACTGAGAACGGTAGAACTGCTTCGTTGATCGATAGAGTAAATCTCACTCTCAATTTCAGAACCCAGTTATTCTCCAATACAGATAGATCTATAGTAGATCAGATTACAAACTATATCAAGACTTATATCGAAGATATAGATAAACTTGAAGACCTACATATGCCAAATCTCATATCAGAGATTACTCAGAAGTATAGAGATAATCTTGTATACTTTGAATTCTTGGGATTTGACAATGGATATGTACATTGGGATGCAAGATACCAGCATATCATAACAGACGAATCCATGGATATGCTTTCTATGGTTCCTGAATTCTTAAATGTAAACTTCAATGATATCTCTGGTAAACCAGACGTTAATATAGACGTTGTAACGTGATATGCCGAAACATTTGTATAAAATACTAAAGGAGGTTAGTAGTATATGACTATTAATGATTTAAATGCTGCGCTCTCATATGAAGAATATAAGAAGCGTAGGCAAGCATTCAATGAAGCCAAAGAAGCCCAAGAGCGTGAAATACAAGAAGCTGAAAAGCGTAGAGAAGTAGTAAGACTGGCTGATGCAAGAAATAAGCTCGGAGTAAGAAATGAAAAACTTGCTAAGCTTGGAGATACAGCTTACAGAACTTTCCTTACAGAATACTTTACACAGCTTACAATGAACACTCTTAATTTCATCAACGAAAAGGATAGAAAGACTAAGAGAGCTGTAGTAGAATCTCTTACTAAGGCTTATTTCGATCAGAGAGATGCAAAGGAAATGAGAAGAACATTTGCGGCAACTTCACAGTTCCTCGCAGAAGTTAATCTTGTTTGTGATAAGTATGCTGATATCGTTATGGAGAAGGCTAAAGAAAAGTGTGAGCAGTGTGACAAGGATAAGATCGATTCTGATGATGTATTCAAGATCGAAGCTCCAGACAAGAAGGCTTTCTATGATGATATCGATGCTGTAAATGCTGATGAACTTACGTTCACTATCCGTAACCGTGTAATGGATGCCGCTCAGAATTTCATTGATTCTTATAATCGTGATAAGACCGAGCTTAAGAGTATTCTTAAGGATACAAGTGATACAGTTAAGTTTCTCAAGGAAGGTTCAAATCTTGTAGATTACTATGAGAAGAAGGCTGTAATGAAGTCTAAGACTATTACTAATAAGACTTATACTCCTGTATTCGAAGCTATGGTTTTAGGATTCTCTAAGAGTGTATATAAGAATAAGGCTCTCAGTGAATCTTTCATGGTAAGTGAAACAGAACTTGACACAGATAGTATCAGAGAACATTGTGAGGTTATGTACTCATTCCTCGAAATGCTCAATACTACTAAGATCGAAACTAATCCGGAAGAATTCCTTGCTAAGCAGATGTTTGATATAGCTAATATCGAATAAAAAGATTCCCCGTAGCATTACGCTACGGGGATCTTTTAATGTTAAATAATGATAAGATTATTTCAGGCAAAGAGGACTAGGCACATTTTTTAAAACAATAATTCTTTTGATTTAAAATAAATTGCTGTGTGTGCCTAAACAAGGTACATTTTAAATTATCGCAATATCATTTAAAATATAAACTGCTGTTCGTACCTTTACTTATATAGTTATAACACAAAATGGGTTTGTATTATTTAAATGAGAGGAGTTCCTGTGGTAAACCCCACCACAGGAACAAGTTTTGTTCAGCACTTTCAAAATATGAAAACAAAGGATTTGGAAGAATGATTAACGCATATTCTTGTGGAAGAAACTATGCATTACTTAAAAGTTATATGTCTCCATTGAATGTGTAATATTTTACAATATCAGGATTTTCAACTCTATTTACTATACTATCATATTGATGCTTATTCTGTAGCATATTAAGGAATCTTAAATCTATTTCTACTCTTGGAAGAATAGAATAGAATTTATTTACTGTTCCGGAGATAGTAAGAGCGTCATCTATCCATACATTAGAGTTATACATATCGGAATACTTCTTGGCTATATTATCGAAGTCTGGTTTAGTCCAAGGATTTTCAATTCCTATCTCTGCCAAGAATACTTCTTTCTTATTAAAATAAGATGGAGTCTTAAAGTAAGCATTGAACGTGACTATACAAGGTGTATGAATCAATTGATCTATATAATATATCTCATTAGAAGTGACTAACTGTCGCATCTGTTTAAATCCTGCTGCGGCATCAGGAGAATATACATGGATAAAACCATTAGCGGCTCCTTTAGCCACATTAGCTTTACAGAATCTAAACCTTGGGCGCTTTGCTCCTTCAGGTCTTTCATAAAGAACAACTTTATAAAAATTATAAGAGAGAGTTTTAAGCATATCATCTCTTTGAGCTATAATTTGATCTGCAGTTGCTTGGTTGATTTTATACTTATCAATCATCCAAAGTAATCTATCGTTATAGTTTATGGGTATATCCCCAAACGAATTCATATACTCAATCTGCTTTTTCTTATACTTGTTCATTATATTACCTCCTAGGAAAAATATCAAGTAAGGGATAGTCCCTTACTTGATGTTTTTGTGTTTGTATTATATACCACGAATATTTTTTAAACCACCACGAATGGCTTCAAATGAATTCGTTACCTTATTGGTAATCTGATTAAGTATATTAGCCGGAATATCAATAATTCTATCTCTAACTCTAAGGTCAATAAACATCTGAGCATATCTTGCAGCATCAGGAACGTTGTAGTTTATACCACAAGCATTGGCCAAGAAGTCCATCTCGGCTATATTATTCATCATATCAAACTTGATACTATCCATACTTGTGATAGACATAACCTTATAGAGATCCTTAATAGACAGTGATACTTCTACCACTGTAGGAAGACCATCTTTATTCCATGTATTTTCTTTACCCTTAGTAATAGAGCATGAAGTTATGATGCCCATATCTATATTGAATAAGCCTTTACAGAAAGCTCGTACTAAGAATGGAGCTGAATATCCATTCTTATCAGCTTGTCTTGGGCATACTAATCCCCAGATATGTGCTAATGGAACCAGAATATATTTCCAAATAGAATAGTTATCTGGAGATGGTGATATGAACTTCATAGTTATATTATAAGTACGAGAGAAATCTGAATCAGACCATATTTCTGGGAATATAATCTTACCACCAGCGATAACCGTATTAAAACTATCCGTAAGAGTAGAGAATAAGTTCTTTCCTATAGGAAGAGCTTTAATGAAATTATCTAAAGCTTCTTTACTATCCCCAAGAGTATCTTTAAGTTTATCAAAGTTTAATCCTACCTGAGATGTAGTTAAACCTAAGATATACTGTAATTCTCTTGCTTGATCAGAGAAGCCATTGATGGTACTTGATAATGTAGACTGCGTAGTTTCATTAGACATTTCTTCCTGTACAGTAGGCTCCAAGTTAGCATAGAAAGGTATAGCCGCTCTATAATGCACTAATTTCTGGAACCAGTTTACATCAGACTGAGTAGTATATTTCTGACGCCCTTCATTATTATTAGATTCTTCAGCATCAGATATATTGTCGAGAATCTTAGAATATTCGTCCGCATCTTCGTAGTTTCTTCCCCAGTTGTATGTGTACGGATCCATAAATTTCTTCATTTCTTTATATGGACTATCTTCACCATTCAGTTTAAGAAACATCGCCATAGTTCTACACATAGGATTAACGTACTTAAAGTACTCTGGATAGGCTGTTTTAGTCGAGTAGATTTTACCAGAATAATCTTCTAAGAGATTTCCGAGTATTGTTGAATCCGCACCAGCCAACGTTTGTACAGTTTGAGTCAATACTTCTTCTATAGATTTCTTTGACATCATATTAGGCAAGAATACCGGTTCACATGGAGTTAAATATACGATAGGAAGTTTTCCTATAATAGAACTTGTAAAGTCATATCCTAAATAGTTATTCATTAATGCTTCATTTACATTATATGTACCGTCTGGAGATTCAGCGAACATAACTCTCAAATCTGTTGTAGGTAAGAATTGAGGAGGCATACCCATTATACCTCTTAAACTACCAACCTTTTTGATTTGAGCCATATCATTATCGGATATAGTAACCTGATAATTAGAAGAAAGATTTTCTCCACCATAGCTTAATCTAAGATATAAATCTAGATCAGGAACGTATCCTAAATCTTCTTCATTAAATACCGATGTATTCTCTTCTTCAGCACTTCCACCATCAACAAGAACGCCATCACCAACAAGAGCATCGTAGTTTGGATTAATCCAACCCTGAATACCATTGCCTGCGGCAGTTATATCAGAGATGGTTCTACTGCCTATTGCATCGCTATAGTTACCTTCTTTAGTAACTACGGTTCTTCCTTGTACGGAAGCAGCAAAACCTATATGATCACAATTGTCGAATATAATTAAGCTTCCCGCAACAGGAGGATTTGAACCGAATTTAGATTTATCAAAATACTCATTTCTGCCAGTAAATGTTTCGACAAAAAGAGTTACTCGTGTAAGTTTAGGAAAACTAGCAACTCCAGCATTTATACCACAATAAGAAACGAAAGCTGCACACCATTCTATTCTGGATGAAAACCCGAGAAAAGACCAGAATTTTTGGCCTCCACTATTGGAGCCATCAGCAAAAGAGTTTGCTACTGATAATACTGATTCAGCGGCACCCATTATAAACCCCTCCTTTGAGATTAATATTATCGAAATGTTTGGCTTAAATAAAAAATGAGTGGGAGATTACTCTCCCACTCGAAATTATTATTGACCGGCAATACTATATACTGCTTGCATAGCAGATGACTTACTACCATCAATTTTAGAATTTAAAGAATTGAAAGCGTGCATATTCATGCTATTTGTTTTAGCAAGAGTCTTAACTAATTCTTCTATTATTCCCTGAGTATCATCAGTGTGCTCTACACCTTTAGCGGATTTAGTTTTACCCGTACCGTTAACGGTCTGAGCAGTATTGATACTAAGTTTAGACAGAAGAGCTACGACTTCATTAAGGTTGTATGTATTTACTGAAATATTGCCGAGAAGCTTCACTATTGCGGCTAATGCTTCTTCGCTCACAGTAGCAGGACCACCTTGATGTTTTCTTGCTTCTGTTGGGTTCATTCTAGCTCTAGCTGCTGTCTGAGAATCCATAGTAGGATAATCATATAAACCGCTAGTAGTGCCTGGGGCAATTGGAGAACCCTTTCCAGATCTCTTCTTTTTCTTTTCGTATTCTGTAAGAGTCTTTTCCTGAATAGCTTTAAGCTGATCCCTGGTTACTGTAACGTGACCTGGAGTTAAAGTATTAGTCTTCTTACCCTTACCAGACGATGGCATTATATCCGTAGTAACTGGTCCAACGAAATTAGCACCATACGACTTATATGCTTCATCCGTTTTTGCTTTATTAGATCTTAATCTTGCAGCTTCTATATAGTCAGAGTAGTCATACTTATTAGGATCCACATCAGCGTGCCACATATCAGATGGTCTGTTTACCTGATAATGTAAGTGAGCACCATATGATTCACCTGTATTTCCTACATAACCAACTAAATCACCACGTACTACTTCCTGTCCATTTTTAACTGGAGGTTGCTGACACTGGTGACCGAAGATATGATAATAACCATGAGTATCTTGAACGATTGTAAGGTTACCATAACCACCAGTATTCCATTCAGCATAGCAAACTACACCATCTACTGGGCAGTATATTGGAGTTCCTTCTCCTGCAGCATAGTCGATACCGGCATGATCTGATCTATCTGGAGTTCTATATCCTGAAGATACACTTGATCCAGCAAGAGTTTCTAAGAACCAAGCATCCGCTCCATTAGTATTAACAGTTCCTTCATATCCTCCGGCATTACCTGAAGTCGTTGCTGTCGAACCAGCTTCTTCTTCATCATTACCGAAGAGCATTTCAACTAATTTACTACCATAGAGTTTCTTGAATGCCGCTGTAGCATAATTCTTGAAGAGTCCAAGTATACCACTAGACTTAGAACCGCTAGAAGATGTGCTTCCTGATACACCTGATGGGCTACCATTAAGTCCAGTATAACCAGATACAATAGAACCAGGCGTATAGGTATCGAGATTAATGCCTTTGACTATACTTGCTGTATCTTTAATACGATTTAACCAAGCATTTGTATATTGTGAACCACTATTAGCCCACCATGACTTAGCTAACATCTGGTTTGTGACCTGATCAATTTCAGATACACCATCTGTTGTAGACTTCCAACCGTAATCTTCAGCCCAACCATTATGAATACCAGTATTATAGATATCAGCAGGAACAAGCATAGACAGAGGGTTATTAAGTCTTCCTGCATTATACATCTTTAATGGGTGACTCATATTGTTTTCTTCCAGCAATGCATACGCTACTGAATCCTGTACATCTTTACTGATATCAGAATACTTAGTAAGTAAGCCCTGAAGAGTATCACAATCTGAATTATTAAAGACTTCAGTTTCACTTCTTGTAGCAAATCTCTGTAAAGTAGCTTTATCTTTTGGATCAGTTACTCTCTGAGCGATCTGTTCAAGAACTTGTTTTGCTAATGTAGCATGGAATCCGATAGAACCGAATGATACACTACCGTTATCGTTACCGCATACAACAGTGTAATCACCGCCACCTTCATGCTTTAATGTGATTTCGTGAAGAATACTGTAGAGTGTAGACATCTGTTTAGAAGTAAGAGCAGGTCCTCTACCAGAGAGTCTCTTGCCGCCACCAAATCTAGTTCTTCTTCCCATACCTGATGTACCGATTGCATAGATAGAATCATTGATAGTATCATTTGCATTGTATAATGCATTACCCTGCGGATCTTCTGGATCCTGGATTATAATATTACCGTTGCTCATACCTGTAGCAAGTACATAGTGCGGGTTAGCAAAACCGAATGGAGTCTTACCTGTACCAGACTGACCCATAAGTATTACACTTTCACCACTCTTAATTCTGCGTTTTACTTCAGATGGAGTGCTGATATTAGAAGTTCTAATACCTTTCTTACCGAGATAGTCATGGAAGTATTCTGGGAATGTACCACCATCTTTCTCTTTATATTTTAACGCTGCTCTTGCGGCTTCATGTACATCATAGTTCTTACCATAACGAGATAAGAGTTCTGATGCTACAACTGGACCACATCCAGAGTCTGCGATTGATTGTGCTGAAGTATCTCCAGCAATATTGAATCTATCATTATAATCTCTCTGATAGAGATGTCCTCCACCAGAATACTGAGATTTGATAAATGAAGTATCATCATCTGTTAATGGGAATGGTGTAACTGCATACTTGTGTTTCAATCCATGGAAGTATTGTTTACCAGTACCGCTTACGCCCTTTCCAAATAATCCTTTGACTAATCCAGTCACTAAGCTTGCGCCTAATGCTATAGTAGTTTTAAGACCAGTCTTCTTTGCTGTTTTTGTTGTTGTACTTGCAGAAGATGTAGAAGTGATATTATCTGCAGAGTTAGAAGATGATGTACTTGCTGTAGTTCCATTAGAATTAACTCCTGTTTCGCTTGTAACCACAGAATCTATTACATTCTGTATAGCTAATATAGGAGCCTTAATGGATCTTTCCATATATTCAGAAAGTCTGAATAAGCTTGAAGCATAAGAATTATCAGAATCACTTCCTAAGACGATCTTCCAGTAATCCTTACTTGCTATAGATATTTTGCCTTGTGCTATCTTTGTTCTGATAGACTTATTACGAGCCGAAAGTTTCTTAAGGTCGCTTGCTATATTCTTACCTTCTCCAATTAAGTCGTCTATAACGCCAAATGGAGTAGCGTATTTCAATACTTTGCTTGCACCCTTACCGAATGCTTTGAGCTTATCATTTGCTTCTGCATTAGTAGCTACTTCTTCTGTCGATTCCTCTTCATTTAAAATACCTGCCAATTCATCAGCGTGTTCTTTAGCATAAATCTTTTTGTATCTCTTGTAATCATCAAAAGCACCGAATGATGTTATGCCTGAAACTCCACTTCTGAAACCATCTACAGCTAATTGAATTTTAGCCCATTTGCTTCCGGCTTCAGCTTGTTGTCTTAATTCTTCATACTGCTTGTATCCACCTAAAGCAGACTTATCCATCTTCTCGACAGCTTCGGTCGCTTTATTATGAATCTTCTGAAGTTTTGTTGTATTAACAGCAGTATTGATTTCTTCAACACTCTGGAATGATGTGCCATTCTTGATATTATATGCCTGAATAGCATCTTCCGCTTCATCTCTACGCTTCTTGATGTCATCCACCATTTCTTGTTCAGTGTCTCCACCAAACTTAACGAATTCATCCATATCTAAAATCCAGTCAGCGACTTTCTTAGCAGAAACGAATCCGAATAAAAGCTGATTAGAGATTACTTGGCTTAATGCAGCTAAGAGTCTTTCCATAGGGAGAAGGTTCTCTGATTTATCTACAATGCCAAGTATAGTAGCAGCATTATCCCATCCAGATATAAAATCTGCAACGAGTGTTACTATTAATATTATCGCAAAGGCTTTACCGGCAATCTTTGCTAAATCCTGAATAGGAAGTTTCGATAGCACTGGACCGAGTTTGTCGGCTATTTTAGAAACTAATGTTCCTAATTTTCCAGAAGACTTAGCTCCGAGTTCTACTGTTTTTTCTGTAACCTTAGGATTACCTACTAATTTAGTAAGATGCTCCTTAATGAAATTACAAATCTTTGTTACGAGTTTTGAATTCTTTTTGGTTGCAGCTTTTCTTGCAGCCGCCGCAGCTTTGGCTTCATTCTTAGCAAAAGTATCAGCAAGAGTCTTAATAGTCTTGCCTTGTCCGAGAGCTTTAACTACTCCACCAGCTTTACCTATTCCCTGTACACCAGTTCCTAAGGCTTTAAGCCCACCACCAAGAAGTTTTCCAACGAATGGAATTTTTCTTGCTAATTTTCCAGACAATGAAATTCCCTTACCCATTAATGCTACTTCTTTACCGCCAGTAACGACAGAACGAGTAAACATTCTTCCGGCTTGTTCTTTCATTGACATTCCAGAACGATCATCAGCATAAGCTTCGTTAACTTCACTATCTTTCATATTCTGATAAGATGTGTTGTTTTCGAGATCGTAATTTTCTGCTAAGTATGCTTCTCTTGCGGCAACATCCTCAGCATTAGCATTTACTTCTTGATAAGCTTCGTAGTTCTTATTCTGAGCAACTATTGCTGCTGTTCGACCTACTAAGCTTCGGCTCATAGCTTTTTCATCTGCAGCGTTATTTAAGCCTTTTAATAAGTCTGATTTAGAAGTTGTGTTTCCTGTATCTGACTTACTATTATATGCTTCGGACTTAGAGGTATCAACTGTTGTATCGTTGCTACCATAATCATCCTTTTGGAATATTTTCTTAATACCTCGACCTAATCCGTTAATACCCTGCCAAATAATATCTGGGAGATTTTCAGCAAGAGCTTCCATAAGTTTAGGAAGTACATTTCCTACAGCAAATTCTATAGTTGATCCCATACCATCTTTCCAAAGCTCTACAGCTTCAGTAGCAAGATTTTTCAAGCCTTCTTTAGCTTTAGGCCAACCTGTTTCAACTACCCAGTTTTTGAAGTTGCCCCACATAGTAGAAACTGAATTTGCTAAAGGTGATAATACACCGCCTTCATATGTACCATCTTCGGTCTTAGTACCTATTAACCATGGACCTACTTTTTCTTTGAAGAACGGAATTACATACTTTCTTGTAAAGCCTATAAGGATAGGAACACCACCAAATACGCTTATACCGAATAATGCTTTTCCGAGAAACTTAGTAAATCCACTCTTTATTCTCGAGAATAATGATGGTTTCTTTTCATCGTCGTCATCATCGTCTCCTCTATGGAAGAAACCTTTCATTCTATCGAGGAATGAATACTTCTTTTCTTCTTCCATTTTCGCATCTGCTTCTTCTTTCGAACCCTTAGCAGGAGCCTTACTTGCTTCTTCTTGCTGTTCGACTACATCATCTACTGCATCAGCCGTAGCTCCAGTATTCTCAGCAATAACCTCTAAAGCCTTTTCTGCAAATGTAGTTGGTTCTTCACCAATATTCATTTTAGCCTGAAGTTTTCTACGCTTAGCATTACGTTTAGCTTGACGCTTAGCGATATGATTGCTAAGACCAGTAAGAGCTTTGCCTGTAGCAAATAATGGAGACAAAAGTACATCTGCGAATGCATTTGTCGGGATCGGTTCTCCTATAGGAATATCCGCAGGACTTTCCACATTATTAGTGTGTCTGGTTATATATGATTTAAGAAGAGCCTTATAGTCTTTAAGTTCTCCCGTAGACATGGCTTCCAATGCTTCAGGTTTCTTAATGATGTTTCTGAATCTTGGGTCGTCTTCGTAATCTCTACCAAGCTTTCTAATTTCGGCCATGAGTCTATCACGCTTATCGTTATCTTTAGCTTCAGCATCAAATAAGAATTTACCGGTAGCTCCAAGTCCTCTAAGTAATCCTTTTCCTGCATCGTTAACGAAATTCTTTATTCTTCCCTTAACGGAATGAGTATTATGCCTTACTGTAGTCTTCATGTCAGCATCTTCATACTTATTCCTATTAGTAGATACAAGCTGTCTGAGTTTCGGGACATCATTGCTTCTAATAACGTCTGGATCGGCCTTAAGGTAATCCTCAAGACTTCTCATATCGCTATCAGAAAGTGTCTGGAGTTTCTTGATATCGTTCTTATTTATGTCTGCATATTTACCAAGAGTTCCAATTCGGTTTAACCACTTCTCGTCAGTTACTTTAAAGAACTCATCGAGATCTTCTACTATATGACGTTTCTTGGTTATTTTAAGAAGAACCTGAGCATGACCGTCATATAGTTCGTTAGTTAATTTCTCTTCGAGAATATTAAGCTGATCACGATTATAATAACCAGTCTTAGCTATTGGGTCGAAATACTTAGCGAGGTGTTTTTCTTCGAAATCTTCATCTCCTTCATGAATCATTGCTTCAGCATTACGCATTTTAGAAGCGTTATAA
>Ga0310786_10009375_pt1 | contig 12437 bp, 15 predicted proteins | sample AusTroGonzalo_MG_FD_203881 | JGI IMG/M metagenome (GOLD analysis project Ga0310786, IMG submission 203881) | Bovine rumen microbial communities from tropical cattle in Woodstock, Queensland, Australia - Gonzalo_03 (v2) (version 2) | ecosystem: Host-associated > Mammals > Digestive system >...
CAAAAAGGCGATTTCACCGAAGCGGCCCATGGCAAGCGCAATCTCTCGCGCGACAAGCCCGTACTGGCCTGCGCCTATGATCAGGAGATTGTTATTTGGCTGGCTCACTTGCCTGCAACCTCGGTGTTACTCCAGCCATCCTTTGTATGCAATCAACCGCCGTTTGCGGCTTCTTGCATAGAAAAAATGACCGAAAATGGAACATTTTCTGTAAATAGTAGTAAAAAATTCATAGGTTGTAAAGGAATGCGAACCAATAAAGTGACAAAAATCATACGCAAACATGGCAGGAACCTACGGAACTTTGAAAGCAGGAACCTAGCTTACACGGAACTTTTGGCATTCCTAAGCACCAAGCACTGTTTACTAGCCCCTAAATTTTTTTTTACACAAAAACATGTGAATTTCCCTGGACAAACGGCCCGAAAAAGCGTGTTAAATAAGTAGGAACCCTCAAAAGGGCTTCCCCAAAACACAACGCAATGGAGATTTTGCAAATGACTACGGATGAAGAAATTCTTTTTGATTCGGAAGCAAAGAAGAACGACAACAAAAGCGCGAGGGAGAAGTTCGAAGGACAGATGTACCTCGATCCGACCTACGACCCTGCATTCAAGGCTCTGTTCGACAGCGAGGATGCGCTGAAGGACTTCCTTGACGGGGTGCTGGGCTTGGAAGGCGAAAACAAGATTAAGACGCTCCGTTTCAATTTCGACAAGGCCTTGATTTTTCGCGTTCCGCAGGAAAAGAAGGTCGTCTTCGACATTTTTGCGACCACCGGCAACAATCGTTTTTTTAATATTGAGTAGTGTACGAGCCGAATGTTGCAAAAACAAACTTGTTTGTTTTTATTACTGAGGCGAAGTCACTGACGCTGGAAGCGTCAAATGCAGCGGCTTGAAGGCGGCTTTTTCATCGACAGGACCATGCTTTACAAGGCTTTCCACATCATCAAGGGTCGCAAGGAAATGGAACTTTCCGAGGAATTCAAGGCTCTTTCTGAGGAACAAAAGAAATATCGCCAATATGAACTGCCCGAATGCGTTTCCGTGTGGATTTGCAATTTCGACTTGCCTGATGCAAAGGGTGAAATCAGGGACGAATGGGGACTTTACAGCAACTATGCCTTGAAAACGATGGCGGAACAGAAAAAGGTTGCGGCTCCGATTTCGGCGAAAAATAAGTATATTTCTTTAGTGTCCCGAACTTCAAAAAGTCCGTCGAAGAGGTGAACAGCGCGGTGGATAAGTGGCTTTACCTGCTGAACCACGCGAAAGATGGGAAAGAACTTCCGAATTTCGGCAGTGAAATCATGAAGGATGCGATTGAACGTATCAAGGTCGCTAATGCCCCCGATGAACTTTTGGCAGCACAGGAGAAGTATATGACGACAAAAGAGGATTACGAAAGTTGGGCTGCCGGGCTTGTCATTCACGCCCGCGCAGAAGGGCGTGCAGAAGAACGTGACAAACGCAATACCGAAATGGCTCTCGACATGCTTGCCGACAACAAGCCTATCGAGGAAATCGTCAAGTACTCGCATCTTTCCATGGAAAAAGTGCTTGAATTGCGTGATTCGCAAGCTACGTTCACAGCAAAATAAGTCGAGACGCTTGTCACCCCGACCGTAGTGTGCCGGGGGCGGCTTACACGGTTCCTCTCACTTACACGGAATCTCTTGCATCCCCTAAAATTTATTTTACAAAAAAACATGTGAATATTTTGGTCCAAAAGCGTGCAAAATGAGTGTCGCAGGGACCGCTTGAAGTTCCCGAAACTGAAGATCCGATTTTTGCAAATGCCCGCAATCGACTCCGTGTAAGTCGCATAAAACCTGAACTGCTTAAAGCCATGGAGGCAAAGATGTTTGACGATAAACATGTGCGAGAGGCCATCGAAGCCGAAGACTTCCTCAAAGACAAAGCTAAAGGAATCGCAGAAGGGAAAACTAAAATTTTGAAATTTCTTCGTTCGAAGGGAGTGTCACCCAAACTGCTTGCTGCGGTTCAAGCCATCAAGTGATTTTTAGCCGAGGTGGCAGTCCCCCCCCCCCGGCGGAGTCTGTCTCGGGCTGTTCCTATTTTCGCTCGATTCTTATAAAACCTTTTTTGTCTTTGTCCAAGGCAGCCCTTTGGACATAATTTAGGCCCTTAGCCTTTTCTGCGGCAAGGGCTTGTTCTTGGCGTGCCAACTCCATTTGCATCAACGTTTCAAGTTTTGACATGAGTTCTGTAGCGGAACAATCGAAAGCGTCTGCAAGGTCGCAGAACGATTTTAGAGAAAAGTTGCGTTTGCCATTTGCAATAAGCCCAAGATGTTGACGGCTGATTCCACTATCCAAAGACAATTTCATCTTGGTCGTAGATTTTTCCCTCAACATCTGTGCCAATAATTCTATTTCGGCCTTCTGGATGACATCGATGCCATATCGCATTCCATAATTTTATGAAGAATGCACAAAAGTACGTGCAAACTATAGTTTCCATTTTTTAGAAAAAATCGAATGACTTCGGTCGAACGCCCCCGCATCTCTCGGAAAATGTGGTATCCACCCTAAAATACTGCACCTCTGTTCAAAATTTGGCAGGAACTACACCGAGGTTGCAGGCAACCCATGACCCGTTTCGATAGTAAAGTTTGGCTCTCTAGCCCCACGATGCACGGTGACGAAATCAAGTACGTCACCGAGGCCTACGAGACCAACTGGATGAGCACCGTGGGTGCGAACATCAACGAGGTTGAGCGTTTGGCAGCCGAGAAGGTCGGTTGCAAGTATGCCGTGGCGCTCTCAGCCGGCACTGCTGCATTGCACCTCTGCACGAAACTCGCGGGCGAGGCCCTTTACGGAATGCCCAAGGTTGGCTCTGGGGCGCTTCAGGGGCACAAGGTTTTCTGCAGCGACATGACTTTCGACGCGACGGTGAACCCAATTGCATACGAGAATGGCGAGGCAGTGTTTATCGACACCGAATACAGGACGTGGAACATGGATCCTGAAGCACTCGAAAAAGCGTTTGAGATTTATCCCGACGTGCGTTTGGTGGTGTTGGTGCACCTGTACGGCACTCCAGGCAAGATTGACGAAATTCGCGCTATCTGCAAAAAATACGACGCGCTCCTTATCGAAGATGCCGCCGAAAGCTTCGGGGCTAGCTACAAGGGCGTGCAGACTGGTTGTTTTGGCGACTACAGTGCCATCAGTTTCAACGGAAACAAGATTATTACCGGCTCTAGTGGCGGGATGTTCCTGACCAACAGCAAGGACGATGCCGAGAAGGTCCGCAAGTGGAGCACGCAATCTCGCGAAGCCGCTCCTTGGTACGAACACGAGGAAGTCGGTTACAACTACCGCATGAGCAACGTCATCGCCGGAGTGGTCCGCGGCCAGATGCCCTACCTTGAAGAACACATCGCTCAGAAACGCACCATCTACGAGCGTTATCGCGATGGTTTGAAGGGGTATCCTGTCAGTATGAATCCATATGATGCGGTAAATAGCGTACCGAATTTTTGGCTCAGTTGCCTAATTGTTGATAGAAACGCTATGTGCAAGCAAGTCCGTAGCGGTTCCAACGCTCTCTACATCCATGAAAAAGGTAAGAGCTGCCCTACAGAAATCCTTGAACGTATTGCAGCAATGAATGCTGAAGGTCGCCCTATTTGGAAACCGATGCATATGCAGCCCATGTACATGAGCCATGCTTTCGTGACATCAGAAGGGAATGGGCGTGCTCGAACAAACGCTTACATCGCAGGCGGATCTCGCGATGTCGGGGCCGACATCTTTGAACGTGGACTTTGTCTCCCTAGCGACAATAAGATGACTCCTGCCCAGCAGGACGCAATCATTCAGGTGATTAAGGAATGCTTCGAATGATTGGGTTTGTTCGTCATCCTGAACATGCTCGTCATTCCCGCGAAGGCGGGAATCTTATCGTGCTTTGTCGTGACTTCAAATTTAGCGAAGTCGTTGGAAATAAGGAAACTTAATGGCGAATCATTCTCCAGTAATGAACGAAGTGGCTGCTCCAAGGTCTCGCAATGATTCTATTGATTTCGTCAAATTGCTGGCGGTATTCTTCGTATTGAATTCTCATATGGGGATTTGCTACGCCAATCATAGTTTTCTTGCAACGGGAGGCGCAATTGGTGATGCCTTATTCTTTTTCATTTCAGGATTTACGCTTTTTCTAGGTGGAAAATATCGGTTTGATAATTGGTACAAAAGACGATTATCTCGCATCTATCCGTCAATTTTAGCTGCGGGGATTGTTGCAGCACTTGTGTTCTCGTCTGAAGATTCCTTTGTCGAAATCATTACTGCGAAGCGCTATTGGTTTGTTCAATGTATTTTTCTCTACTATGTCCTGTTATATCCAATCAAAATCTATGTGAAAAAATTGCAGGCATTTTTCCTTGTTTCATTTGCTTTAGTTATCACCTCGTATTTTTTGTTTTTTGATTTCTCTGGGAAAGGTCTTTTTTGGGGGAGTTCGGAATACTTCAGATGGTTATTCTTTTTCTTGATTGTGTTGCAGGGGGCGATTCTTGGCAAGAAGGGGCACATTGATTTCAAGAAAAGGCATTTACTCGCTTGTTTTGCTTGCGTTGCAGCGTGGTATGCGGCGTGCTTCTTTTTGGGAAAGTCTCAGTGGCAGATTGTTTCCGTTGTACCTATGTTCGGGATAACATATTTCCTTTATGCTATTTCTAACGCCAGTCTTGTAAAAAAAATATTACAAGCAAGACCTCTAAAAACGCCGGTCTTGCTAGTTGGTTCCTTATGTCTAGAAAGTTATCTCATTCAAAAATTCATTATTACAGACAAATTGAACGTGATTTTCCCGTTCAACATTCCGGTAATAATGTTTTTGGTTCTTCTTCTTGCTTTTGTAGTACGTGTCTTGGGAGAGTTTACAAGACAATCGTTTAACAAAGAGCCTTATGATTGGAAAGGAATTTTCTTGTTCTTCAAATTGAGTTGATAATGTATAAGCATTTTTTTAAGAGAGTCTTCGATTTTTGCGGTGCCTTTATAGCATTATGTTGCTTAAGCCCTGTTTTGCTGTTTTCCGCTATTTGGCTTCATTGGGCGAATAAAGGAGCTGGAGTGTTCTTTTTTCAGGAGCGCCCTGGCAAAGACGAAAAGATTTTCAAGATTATAAAATTCAAATCAATGAACGATGCCAAGGATGCAAATGGCAAACTTCTTCCCGATCCAGAGAGGTTGACAAAGGCTGGAGCCTTTATCCGAAAGACTTCAATTGATGAACTTCCGCAATTGATTAATGTGCTAAAAGGCGAAATGTCGTTTATCGGTCCAAGACCGTTGCTGGTTCGCTACTTGCCATATTATACGGAACGCGAAAAATTACGCCATTCGGTTCGTCCGGGAATGTCCGGGCTTGCTCAGGTAAATGGAAGAAATACCGCTAGTTGGAACGAAAAATTAGAATATGATGCCTACTATGCTGAACACATATCGTTTGCATTGGATGTGAAGATCCTGTTTAAGACCATTTATAAGGTTTTGAAGCATGACGGCGTAGTGGCAAACAAAAAAGAACATTATCTCGATGACGAAAGAAGAGGAATAGCCTAATGAAAATTTTGATAACAGGCGCTTGTGCCGTATCTGCAAGGAGTGTCTTGCGCTCTTTGAAAAAAAGTCCGATTTTCAAGGATTGCGAGTTTGTTGGCTGGGATATGTGCTCGCTTTTGTATGGCGTTTATGAGGGACTATTTGACAAAATGTATAAGGTCCCTGCTGTTTCGGATCCTTCCTATCTAAAAATTGCTAATCAAATCATTGAAAAGGAAAAACCGGATGCGGCAATAGTTGTTCCTGAAGTAGAAGTTCTTTTCTGGTCCGAAAATCATTTCGATATTCCGCACATCGTGCCTCCGCCGAAGTTTTCTCGCCTTGTAATCAGCAAGGAACGCCTATTTGATGCTTTGAAAGATACTGGTCTTGTGCCGAAAAGCAGAACGGTTTCTGTCGAAGAAATTAATAGCCAGAATTTTGAAAATGAATTCGGTTATCCTGTTTGGATAAGAGATGGGGCTGCTGGAACTGCTTCTGCAAAAGGCGCTTTTAAGGCTACCAACATCAAGGAACTGCGAGCCTGGACGGAAATTAATACGGGAATAAAGCAATTCCAACTGTCTGAATTTTTGCCGGGTGGAAATTTCGGCTGTTTTTGCCTCTTTAAGAATGGAAAACTGATAAAAATGGCTCAGGCTCAGCGCATTGAGTACATTATGGCGAAAGTCGCTGTTTCTGGCATTACTGGGAATACTTCAAAGGGTAAATTGCTGAATAGGGACGATATAAAGCAGACTGCTTTGAAGGCAATTGAAATTCTATGTAAGCAGACTGGCGAAGTCATGAACGGGTTGGTGGTTATAGATATGAAGGGCGACCAACAAGATAGACCGATGATTACCGAAATAAACATTCGTCATGTTGCTTTCAGTTCCTCGTTTGCAAATGCTGGTTTCAATATATCTGAATATCAGCTGCTGCTGGCTTTGAATAGGGATAACGAAATTTCTTCTGAGATTGAAAAGATTTACCCCCAGAAAAACGCGATTTTGAGAGATGTCGATGGCTTGCCGATATACGTCGAAAATGTTAAAGAATTGGCTGTAGGTGAGTGTTTTTCAAAGTAGAAAAATGGACGTTCTTTTCTTAACATTGTCTCGTATTGCTGATGTCCGTTCCCACGGAATTTATACTGACCTTATGCGTAAATTTCGCGATGAAGGAAATTCTGTCTATATCGTAACCCCACACGAAAGGCGTTTTGGCAAAAAGACGGAACTTGTAGATTGTGACGGAGTGAAAGTCCTAGGCGTTAAAACTCTGAACATTCAGAAGACGAATGTCGTTGAAAAGGGTATAGGGACGCTCTTCATTGAATCTCAGTACAAGTCCGCAATCAAGAAATTTTTTGCCGATGTAAAATTTGACCTGGTGCTGTATTCTACGCCGCCAATTACATTCACGAAGGTGGTGAAGTTTGTCAAACAACAAAATCCGCAAGTAGTCTCTTATTTGCTCTTGAAAGACATTTTTCCGCAGAACGCAGTCGATATTGGAATGTTCGGCAAGAATAGTCTCTTTTACAAGATGTTCCGCCAGAAAGAAGTTGAATTATACAAAACCAGCGATTACATCGGCTGTATGTCGCCCGCGAATGTCAAGTTTGTGTTGGAACATAATGACTTTATTGACCCGAACCGAGTCGAAGTTGCGCCGAATTCCATTGAAGTGGAAACGAAAGAAAAGAGCACGGAAGAAATCGCTCAAGAGCGAATAGCTATTCGTGAAAAATATAAGTTCCCGCAAGACAAACCGATATTCATTTACGGCGGAAACCTTGGCAAACCTCAAGGAATACCTTTCTTGATACAAAGTCTTGATGCCTTGAAAAATCGTAGTGATGTCCATTTCGTGATAGCGGGTGATGGCACCGAATATGGTAGAATTCAATACTGGATGGATTCTGCCAAACCGCAGAACGTCTCTCTATTCAAACGTTTGCCTAAAGAAGATTATGAGGCGCTTGCCCGGAATTGTGATGTCGGTTTGATTTTTCTGGATCATCGCTTTACTATCCCGAACTATCCGTCTCGTTTGCTCTCTTGCCTTGCTGCAAAAATGCCCATAATCGCAGCCACAGACTCAAACACCGACATCGGCAAAATCGCCGAAGAAAACGGCTATGGTTACTGGTGCGAAAGCAACGATGTGAAAGCGTTTGTTGCATGCGTTGATAAGATGCTTGCTAGTGATCGCAAGGCTATGGGTAAGGTGGGGTACAAATTTTTGCTAGAAAATTACCAAGTGAAAAATACGTATAATGCAATTATAAGGCATTTGGGGATGGTTTGATGAATATCTGTGTTGTTTGTCAATCTTTTCCGACTCAAAAGACAATAGATTTTGTCTTTGTTGAGCAGCTGTGTCGTGAATTTGCGGAATTAGGTGAAAATGTAACCGTTATTGCTCCGCAATCTGTTTTAAAAAGCATCGTACGCCAAATTCCCTTGCAAAAAATAAGGTCTGTTGTTCGTACAAAAAACAGTTGTTATACTTTGTTAAGGCCGTATTGTCTTTCATTTGGTAATGGGTTTCATAAATTAAATAAAAAATTTTTTGATCATGCAGTATTAAGTGCGTGCAAAAAAATTGACGCAATTCCAGACATCTTATATGGGCATTTTTGGTGCTGTGGTGATGCTGCATTGCCGTTTGCATTAAAGAAGAACATCCCCTTGTTTGTTGTTGCTGGAGAAGGCGAGATTTCCTCGTACAAAATAATGAGTGAGGCGGATATTCAACGTTTGAGAGATGCTGTGAATGGCGTAATTTGTGTATCGTCCAAGAGTAAAAAAGAGAGTATTGCTGTAGGATTTACCACAGAAGATAAGTGCTTGGTTATTCCCAATGCCATAAATCCTGCGTTGTTCTATTTACGAGATAAAGTATCTATGCGTGATAAACTTAATTTACCGCAAGATTCTTTTATCCTTGCCTTTGTTGGTCAATTTAATTCAAGAAAAGGCGTTGCTCGTCTCTGTGAAGCGCTTAAGAAAGTGAATAATCCAAACATTAAAATCATGTTTATGGGAACAGGTGCTGAACAGCCGGATTATGAAGGAACGATTTTTGCAAAGACCGTCAATCACGATATTTTACCTGAATACCTAAGTGCTGCAGATGCTTTTGTTTTGCCGTCGATAAATGAAGGTTGCTCCAATGCGATTATAGAAGCCATGGCTTGTGGCCTTCCAATATTATCTTCTGATATGGATTTCAATCACGATGTTTTGAATGAATCGAATTCAATTCTATTTGACCCGATGAATACGGATGATATTGCAAATACTGTTAAGACTTTGTATTCTAATTCAGATTTGCGTGAAAAATTGTCCAAGGGTGCTTTGGAAACAGCATCGAAATTGACGATTCATGAACGATCAAAGAAAATTCTTGCATTTATAAAATCCCGATTGCCGGAGGGTGGACATGATTAAATCCAAGGCTGATTTGAAATTTTATATCGAAGAAGACAAAAAGCGTAATCTTTGGCAACCGAATCGCTCGTATTTATTTTATTTAGCAAAATTGTTATATGGGTCTGCTGATGCTAAAGCTTATCATTATATGAAATCCTTGAGAAAATATGAATACATTTTACAATGTAAAAAAACGTTAACGTCTAGGATGCTGCGTTTGTGGAGACAATGGCGACTAAATTCGTTATCCGTAAAATACAATACCTACATAGGGGCTAATATGGTTGGATATGGTTTTAGAATTCGACATATTGGGGGCGGCTTGGTTATTAATTGTCTCTCTATGGGAAATTATTGTTCTGCAAGTTGCTGGGTCCTAGTAGGAAATAAAGATTCTCAGGAAAATCGTGCTACAATAGGAGAAAACGTCATTTTAACGCCGGGGGCTAAAATAATTGGAAAAGTCGCTGTTGGAAATAATTGTGTCATTGCGCCAAATTCGGTTGTTGTAAAGGATGTTCCCGATAATTGCGTAGTTTCTGGCATTCCTGCTAAAATTATCAAAAAAGATGGACAGAAATTTATTGAGTAAATCCGTATGAATAATAAAGTTAGAGTTATAGCATTTTACCTTCCTCAATACCATCCAATTCCTGAAAATGATGAATGGTGGGGAAAAGGGTTTACCGAATGGACGAATGTTGCCATGGCAAAGCCCTTGTTTAGAGGTCATTACCAACCTCGCGTTCCAGCCGATTTAGGGTTTTATGATTTGAGGTTGTCCGAAGTGCGTGAAGCTCAGGCACAAATGGCAAAAGAGGCTGGAATTGAAGGCTTTATGTATTGGCATTATTGGTTTGGTAATGGCCGTCAGTTGCTTGAACGCCCTTTTAATGAGGTGCTTGCTTCTGGTAAACCTGATTTCCCATTTTGTCTTGGTTGGGCAAACCACTCTTGGAGCCGCAAAACTTGGACTGCAAAGAATAAACCTGGCTCTCCCACGATGTTGCTTAAACAGGAATATCCAGGAGATGACGATTACATCCAGCATTTCAAAGCTCTTTTGCCTGCGTTCAAGGATCATCGGTATATTCGAGTCAATGACAAACCTTTTTTCTTGATTTATAACATTTTAGACATCCCCGACTTAAATCATTTTATAGAATTGTGGCAAAATTTAGCCAAGCAAAATGGATTAGAAGGAATTCATTTTGTTGCAAATATTATGGGGCATGCCGCCGAATTGCGCAAGGATGAAATTATCAATAGCGGCGTTGATGCGACTGTTTTGAGTAACCTGTTTTATGGTGAAGGAAAGTGTGCTGGCAAATTAAGTATGTACTGGCAAAAATTTAGGACAAGGGTGCTAAAAATGGGACCCGAGCGGTATAAGTACAAGAAATTTATTGAATGGGTTCACAATGACTATGAAAAAATGGAAAATGTGTATCCGGTTGTGTATCCCCAACTTGATAGAACGCCTAGAGCCGGAAAAAATGCTGTAATATTGACGGGTTCAACTCCCGAACTGTTTGGCAAGTATTTGCAAGATACGGTTGATATTGTAAAAAACAAGAAAGAAGAAAATCGTATCGTGATTATAAATGCCTGGAATGAATGGGGCGAGGGAAATTACATTGAACCAGATATGAAATTTGGGAAAGGGTATCTTGAAACTTGTAAAAGTATATTAGTAAAAAAATGATTGTTATTTTATCTACATGTCTTGTTGTTTTTATGGTATCTCTGATTTTATCAGGGGTTTTCAATAAATCGATGTACGAAAAATTTGTTGTTGTATTCAGTTTTTTCATAATATTTCTTTTATATTTGTTAAAAAATAATGAAATTCTTCCAGATTTAGGTGCTTATTTTAGTTTATTTAAAGATAGCCAATTGGTTTCATTTGATGAGATTGATAAGTTACAAAAATTTAGATGGTTTTATAAATTTGAATTTTTTTGGTGCTTGTTCACAAAAATTCTTTCAAGTATTACACCTAAAAAAGAAATTATTGTAATTGTATCGGCGGTTATGGTCTTAATAGGATATTTGGCTTTTATAAAAAAATTTTCTAAGATGATAACTTTTTCTATAATGCTTTTCTTGGTAATGTTTTTTTATAATTCTTGTTTTGTCCTTCGACAAAATATAGCCGTGGCAATTTGTTTATTTTCTGTTTCCTTTATCATAAAACGAAAAATGTATTTTTTTCTAATGTTAGTTTTTTTTGCAGGTTTGTTCCATAATTCAGCTTTATTCTTTATTCTATTGTATTGGTTATATCCTTTAAAAATAACAAAGAAATATCTTTTGCTTTTTTTTTCAGTTTCTGTTGCGTTAAGTTTTATCTCTTATACTTTGATAACTTATTTGTCTTGGTTTTCTAGTTATAGTGTTTATGTAGATAAAATAAGTCATGGTTCTTGGTATGATGCTGCAAATGAAACGCCTTTATTTATTTCGATTGCTATTTTGGTGTTTGCATTATATCATGTAAATTTGAATAAGTTAGATGGAATTGATTTATTTTGTTTACACGCATTACTTTTTGTATGTGCTTTAAATTTATGTCGTTTAGGAATGCCTGGTGTTGTTGGACGAATGACTCTTTATTTCAGTGCTCCTCTGTGTGTCTTTATTCCAAATTTATGTAAAAATATTGAAAATAAATACCAAAAATTTGGATATTGCTGTCTGTTTTTTTCATTTTATTCGTTAATGTGTTTTCGATCTTTAAATTACGGTTTTGAAATAAATCTCTTTTAAGTAGGTTCTTTATGAGAAAAATTCTATTTGATTTATGGAATGCACAACCATTGTGGAATTCTAAATTTCATGGTGGTGGAGAATATATAAAAACAGTGTATTATAGACTAGTTGGATTATGTCCTGTCGATTTTAAAATTATTGTATTTTATGATTATTCATTATTTTTAGATGATTGGATTCTTGATTCTTTTGCATCATGTCATGTAGAAACTTGTAATGTTCAAAAGATTAAAGATGTTCAAATAATTATTGATGAAGTTAAGCCTGATGTATTCTATTCTGGTATGGCTCATTTGTATGCTGAATTGAATATTCCTGAAAAAACTTTTTTTTGTGGAACAATTCACGGATTAAGAGGTATTGAACTTCCGTATGACAGTTTTGCGTATAAATATTTTTGCTTTCCAAAATCTTTGAAAGAGTGGATTAAGCCTTGGTTTGGAGAAAATCTTAGAAAAAAACAAATTTCGTATTATGAATCAGGTTTGAAAAAACTGAATAGCATTATTTGTGTATCTAATCATACGATGTTCGCTATAAAATCTTTTTTCCCAAAAATAAATAAAACTTTTAAATGTTATTATACTCCCAAAAAGACTATTTCTTCTAAAAATGTAGAATCTCTAAACTTTTCTTATAAA
>Ga0310786_10009378_pt1 | contig 12435 bp, 5 predicted proteins | sample AusTroGonzalo_MG_FD_203881 | JGI IMG/M metagenome (GOLD analysis project Ga0310786, IMG submission 203881) | Bovine rumen microbial communities from tropical cattle in Woodstock, Queensland, Australia - Gonzalo_03 (v2) (version 2) | ecosystem: Host-associated > Mammals > Digestive system >...
AATGCGCTGACGTATACGAGCCTGCTGTTCTTCGGCAAAGAAGCCCAACAACAGCTGCGCCGTCTCGTCAAACGTCAGGATTTTCAGCTTGTGGGCATCCTCTAAATCCATAATCTCATAACAGATATCGTCTGCGGCTTCCACTAAATATACTAATGGATGTCGTACATAGCGCAGCGGATCGCCTGGTTCTGAGATACAAGGAATGCCCAACTCGTCAGCTACACGGCGGTAGGTATCCTTCTCGCTGGTAAAGAAGCCAAACTTGCCCTTCTTGCCAGCTGCCGACGACGAGAAAGGATACTTCACGATACTGGCCAGCATGGAATAGGTCATGACAAAGCCACCCGCACGGCGACCCAGAAATTGATGAGTGAGCAGCCGGAAGGCGTTAGCGTTGCCTTCGAAGTGGGTAATATCATCCCAGAACGAATGAGACAACTGTCGCTGCAGGTCATTGCCCGGTCCTTCAGTAAAATATGTCTGTATAGCCTTTTCGCCAGAATGGCCGAAGGGTGGATTTCCCATATCATGAGCCAGACAGGCTGTAGCCACTATCTGACCTATCTCCTGAAATAATGTATCGCGCAGTTCAGGATGGCGCTCCGTTAAACAACGCGCCACGTCGTTGCCCAACGACATGCCCACGCTGGCCACCTCAAGCGAATGGGTGAGACGGTTGTGAACGAAGACACTGCCCGGCAGAGGGAACACTTGCGTCTTGTTCTGCAGTCGGCGGAACGGTGCTGAGAATATCAGACGGTCATAGTCGCGCTTGAACTCTGTCCGGTCGTCGTGGCGTTCAGGGTGGCGGTGTTCCTGCCCCAGTCGCTTGTTACTTATCAGTTGCTGCCAGTTCACAATAATATATCAATTTCTCATTTTCTCCATCTTTCATTTTCTCACGAGAGTCCTTCTATCTCGCCATCCTCAATGGTGATGCGCTCAGCCTGCGGACTCTTGGGGAGTCCAGGCATGCGAAGCATGTCGCCAGCAATGGCTACTATCATTTCGCTGCCACAGTTCAGTATGACATCGCGGATGCGAATAGTGAATCCCTCGGGTGAGCCGTAGCGTGTCGAGTCGGCTGAGAACGAGAACTGCGTCTTGGCTATGCAAACGGGATAGTGATTGATAGCCTTGTCATCGGCAAAGGTTTCCCTAATGGCCTCCAGCCTTTTCTTGCCCGTCTTGGTAAACTCAACAGCGGCAGCGCCATATATGCGCTTACACACTTTTTCTATCTTTCCTTCTATCGTGTCGTTCTCGGGATAGGTGAAGTGTATAGGCAGCGGCCTAATGTTCTCAATGGTGTCTACCACCTTCTGGGCCAGTTCTACAGCTCCATCGCCGCCTTTCAGGAAAGCTTCGTTCACGGCAAAGCCCACGCCAAGGTCCTCGCAGTTCTTCCGCACGACGTCAATTTCATCATCGCTATCGGTATCGTAGCGGTTCAGGGTCACCAAGACAGGTTGACCGAATCCCTGCATGTTATTGATATGGCGATTCAAGTTCTTCAAGCCTTCCGTCAGTCCTTTCATGTTGGGCTCCTTAATGAGACTGACGTCCACACCGCCATGCATCTTCAGTCCCTGTGTGGTGGCTACGATAACCACCAGTCGTGGCAGGAGTCCCGTCTTGCGGCACTTGATGTCGAAGAACTTCTCTGCGCCGAGGTCAGCGCCGAAGCCCGCCTCCGTCACCACATAGTCGCCATAGGTCATGGCCATTTTCGTGGCCAATACGCTTGAACATCCGTGGGCTATATTGGCAAACGGGCCGCCATGGATGAAGGCCGGCGTATGCTCGGTGGTCTGTACCAGGTTCGGCATCAGGGCATCGCGCAGCAATACGGTGATGGCACCGGCCACACCGAGGTCGCGGACGCGGAAGGGCTTGCCTTCAGCGGTGATGCCTAATACAATATTTTCTATGCGGCGCTGCAAGTCTTCTTCACTCACGGCCAAGCAGAGTATGGCCATCAGCTCCGATGCTGCCGTAATCTCGAAGCCCGTCTCTGAAACGACGCCGTCGCCCCTCAGCCCCGTTACTATGGTACGCAGGGCGCGGTCGTTTACGTCAAGCACTCGCTTCCAATAAATCTCACGCAAGGAAAAACCATCCTTGCGGTGCTGGTACAGGTAGTTGTCCAGCAGAGCGCTTATGGTATTGTGGGCCGACGTTACAGCATGGAAGTCACCGGTAAAGTGCAGGTTGATCTTTTCCATAGGCAGAACTTGGGCATAACCGCCACCTGCGGCACCACCCTTGATACCGAAGCATGGACCGAGCGACGGCTCACGTAGTGCCACAACGGCCTTTTTACCTAACTTATTCAATCCCAAAGTCAGGCCAATGCTCACGGTGGTTTTGCCGATTCCCGCCTTCGTCGGGCTAATGGCCGTAACAAGAATCAGGCGGCTCTGTCTAACCTTATCCTCGTCAATCAGCTGTACTGGCACCTTGGCCATATAACGGCCATAAGGCTCTATTAACTCAGGGTCGATGCCCAGCTCAGAAGAGATGTCGCCAATGGGCTTCAACTCGCATTCCCTTGCTATCTGAATGTCGCTTTTCATCAGTTTACTCTTTTTCCTCATTTAATGATTGACGAATTCCCTGTTTAATGCTTAACGAACTTACAGGTAGTGGCATGGCCATTACCATCGCTGACGGTAGCCACATAGACACCAGACTTCAGATTCTCGACCGACATCTCGGCATAACCGCCATTAAGTCCGACCGTAGTCGTTGAGACGGCTTGTCCAGAGAGGTTGTAGATGATTACGTTGACAGCATCGGTTGAGGCGGTACTACGAATAACAATGCTTCCCAAGTTGTAGCTGCTGCTAATGACTGTTGAAGCCATATCGGTGGTGGTGTCATGGATGCCCGACGTGCCAGGCTGCTCGACCTCAATGGCATAGCTCGACGTAAGGTTGGCCTTGCCAATAGTGGGCACGTTCATGACGTAGACGTTATTGCTGCCGTCAGGATAGCGGCCGACAGTCTGGTCGGAGCTGTGGGCAGGGTAGGTGATGCGGTCGGTCCACGACTTGTCGGCTGCCATGAGCTGTAGCTCGTCGCCACTGCCGTCGAGTTTGAACGAGGCGTGCAGCTGCGACAGGAGCGGCTCCTTGTCACACCAGATGATGAGGTAACCGTGGGCGGGGATGATGGTACTGGTTTGTGTGTCACCCTTGGTAATCTGGTACTTCTCGGGCTTCTCGGTGGGGTTGTCGGTGAGGTACATGCCTTCTACGTCGATGGGCTCGTCGGTGGTGTTGTAGAGTTCCACCCAGTCCTTGCGCTTGAAGTACTCGGTGACGTAGATGCCGTCGTCAGCACTCACCTCGTTGATGCGCACGGGAGTAATGCCCGCCTTGGTCTTCTCCTCGGCACTGAGGGGTGCAAAGGTCGCTACCAATTTGCTTGAAAGATTGTCAGGCAGAGAGATGACAGGATTGCTGGAGTACACCCTGCCATTCCTCTTCCATCCAGTAAAGGCATAGCCGGCCGGAGCCTTGGCCTCGATGGTGACGGGAGAGAACAGTATGCCATTAAAGTCGGCGTAGGGGACCTCCATGCCTTCGATGAAGATGCGAGCGCCCTCGGTGTCAGCACTTATGGTTACGTTGTGCTTGTCGGCTTCGTTGAGTTGCAACAAATCGAAGTCTATCATGTGTCCGGCCATCTTCTCCATGCGTCCTTCAAGCTTGTTCTTAATCTCATTGGCAGCACGCTCGGGGTCATGGCCTTCTCTGATGTTCTGCTGCTGCATGAGACGGCACATGGGCTGTACCTTTTCCAGCAGTTCGTCCACGATGTCATTGGCACGTGCCGGCTCAAAGACACTGCCTCCGACGATGCAGAACGTGGCGATGAATTTGCGACGATACTCGTCGTAATCTAGCAGGTTGAGCAGCAGACGGACAATCTCGCGGTTGGGGTTGCCCTCATCATACACGATGTCGGCATCCTTGAATCGGAGGAAGTAGGTGAAGGGGTCGTCATTGTCCTTATTGAATTTACGCAGGGCAAAGGCATAGTCAAGGTCGAAGCTGACAAAGCGGTAGCGTCCGTCCTTCTGGCTGCGGTAGCCCTTGATGTTGTTGTTGGGCCAGTCGTCGTTGTCGAGGAACATGGTCACGGCCATGTAGTTGGTAAACTCGTCAATGTCGAGCAGCGTCTTCAGCTCTTCATAGGCGCCTGGGGTGCTGAGGTTGCGGCCCAGCTCAAAGATATGGTTGATGGCCTCATCGGTACCGTTCTTCATCGTCATATTCTCGAAGGCGTCAATCTCCTCATCGTCGTAGCCCCAGTTGGCGTAAGCGAAGTCGTCGTTGTTAGGCTCGCGCAGGTTCAGTACGCCACGCAGTTCGCCATTCACATACTCTATGACTGGCACATAGGACTGTACGTCGAGGTCTATGCCCGAACGTTGGATGATGGTTTCGAGGGCGGGATCCATGAAGCGGGCGTTATGAACATACATATCGTTGCCACCGTTGCGCACCAACAGCGTCTTGCTGCGGATGTACGGCTTCTGCGGGAAGAATGAGTAGTCGAATCGGTTCTGGCCATCGAATATCTTGCTGGCTTTCAGCTTGAACGAGCGGAAGCGCTGCGAGCGCGTCCATCCGCCGGATGCCTTGATGTTGACGTCCTGGTTGAACAGCATCTCGCCTTCGGGGCTGAGGTAACTGAAGTTCACGGGGCGGTCCCAGTCCTGATTGTAGTTTCTCGGAAAGTCCTGGCCATTGCCGGTAACACCGTTGGTGCCGTCGCCGTCGCAGTCGAAGCCAGTCTTCGGGTCGGTGAAGTCTTTCTTGTTGCCCACAATCGAGATGACGGGCAGTGTATACTTGTTCGAGGTCTGTATATAGCTGCGGGTCACGGGCACACTGGGCAGGTAGCCATCGCGGAACAGGCGGAACGTGTAATTCGTAGTCTTGGAGATGGTGAACTCGCCCGTCTCACTCTTCTGACTGGGTTCGGCCACGATTACCTCTGAACCGCCGTACAGCTCCCACGAGATGTCGTCGAAATAGAAGTTGTTGTCGCTGTCCTTTTTCTTGTTCAGGTTGAAGGCTATGGTCTGCATCGAGGGCTGACCTCCGCCGCCGCCCCAGCCGCCCCAGCCGCCCCAGCCACCAGACTGATCGATGGTTTGCTGGTCTGTTATGGTGCCTTCATAGCTGATCTCGGTCCATCCTGTGGTGACGTTGTATGTTCCGTCCAGCATGGGGTGGCTAATGTACTCGCCTGGGGTTTTGTGAGACTGTACATCGATGGTGGTAGCCTTGTCGGCACGCACCTTCATGCGGAAACGGTACTGTTCACCGGTCTTCCACACATGGTCGGGAGTATAGATGAAGAGCTGCGTAGTCCAATCATTGGCGGCATTGGCTACAGCGTGTACTTTCACGCCGCGCGAGCCGTTGAAGCCCACGCCGTCGGTGATGCGGTTCACGTCGCCGGTGCCGTCGCCGTCACGACACACGAAACACGTAGCATCCGTGCCCTCGCAGTCGCCATTGACGATGTAGTTTATCCAGGGACTCTCAGGCTCCTCTTCCTCCTCTGACTTCGGTGCGGTCGGTATGCTGCCGTCCGTGGTGTACATCAGCGTGGCACCCGACGGAATGGTCACCTTCACATTCAGCGTTCCCGTGAAAAGCTTGCTGCCCACGTTCACCGTGGGAGCCTCCAGCCGTTTCTCGGCAAACACCGCCTTGGCGTTGCTCTCGCCGGGGGTAGGCGTTGACGTCCAACCCCAATCGTCGGCGTCCACCGACTTACGGGCATAGGCTGTGCGGCTCAGTGCCTCCGGGTAGTTCTGCTTGCACACCAGCTCGCCGTTCTTGTCGCTCAGGTAGATGGTGCCGCCGTCGCAGTCGAGCTTGAAGGGAGCCTGGTTGCTCTTGATGTCGTTAGAGCCTAACCACACCACCAAGTAGCCCTTGGCGGGCACGGTGCCCACGTCCGACGGCATCTGCCACAGTTTCGGATTCTCGGCATCGTCGCTCAGGTACATGCCAGACAGGTTCACGGCCTGCTCGCCGGGATTATACAGTTCTATCCAACTGTCGTAATTAATGGCAGGACTAAACACCTCGCCTGCGTTCGAGGCCATCAGCTCGTTAATGGTTAAAATGGCTGAAAGTAAAACTGATAATGTCATGTCGCGTTAGATTATAGAATATAATTTTTGATTTCGGGCTGCAAAATTAGCAAAAACCACCGAAACCCGTTTATTGTTTTACAATTCTTTTCCTAATTTATAATATATAAGCGACATTTACAATAGTTTTTGAAACAAATAGCTACAATATCTACAATACGGAGTTCTTGTGTTGCAAGGCAAAAAACTCCATATAATGTCTCATTGAGAGAATAATACCAACTTTTCTTTTTTCAACTTCCGCAAGCTATCATCACTCACGCAGAGCCGCAGACTACGCAGAAGATGGGAAGGGGGGAATAACTGCTTAAACTATGTTAAACTTCCCCAGGGCAGGGCTGGACAGGTTGCTGGTGTCGATAAAAATGCGTATTTTTGTACCCACTATGAAAGGAATTACCCAAGTGCATCATACCAAAGATTGACATCCAAGCGAAATAAGTGAGATATGAAGAAGATTACAAGATTATTGTTTGCATTACACATCCTGGTTTTATGCGGCCTTATACTAACTTCTTGCTCGAACGATGATAACAGCGCGACGGAACCAACAGAACAACTGCTCAAGGACGGAGAGTGGACGGGTAGCGGTGAGGGGCGCAGTGGCTCTATCATCGCAAAGGTGGTAGTAAAGAACCACCTGGTGGAGCAGGTTACCATAGTCAGCCAGTCAGAATCGGTATTTGCCCAGGAATCCATCAACAGCATCGTGACGAGTGCCATTGGAAGGCAGAATTTGATGAGCGTGGAGGTGGACGGTATCAGCGGTGCCACACTGACCTCGACGGGTGTGATTGATGCCATCAACATGGCACTACAAGCGGCAATGGGTAAGCAGACGGAAACGAACAGGACCTACGAGGATGGTACATGTGACATCGTCATCGTAGGAGCCGGCGGTGCAGGACTCTCGGCAGCAGTGGCAGCAGCAGAAACCAACGGGAGCCTGAAGATTGTCGTGCTGGAAAAGCAGGGCATCGTTGGCGGCAACACCAACTATTCCACGGGCGGCATCAATGCAGCAGAGACGGATATCCAGAAAGAACTGGGCATTGAGGACAGCAAGCAACTGTTCTACGACGACATCATGCGAGGCGGTAAGCAGGAAAACATACCGTTGCTGGTGAGAAACTTCGTGGAGCATGCCCCCATTACCATTTCGTGGCTGACAGGATTGGGAGCCGACCTGAGCGATGTAGGACTGATGGGCGGTAGCAGTGTCAGACGCACACATCGGCCCCAGGGCGGTACGGCCATCGGGCCACATCTGATGAAAGTGCTCAAGACGGCCAGCAGTAAGGACAACATTGAGATACGAACTTCGAACAAAGTTACGGGACTGTTGACTGAAGGCAATGCCGTAATCGGTGTCAAGGTACAAAATGCCGACGGTAGCAGTTACAAGCTCACCTCAAAGGCTGTCATCATTGCCACTGGAGGCTTTGGAGCCAATCTCGACATGGTTACAAGTCTTCAGCCCTCGCTGAACGGATTTGCCACATTGAACCATCCTGGTGCTACGGGCGATGCCTTCAACTGGGTAACTGCTATCGGCGGTGCTACCATCCAGATGGCGAACATCCAGATTCACCCCACGGCAGAAGCCACGAACCACATCCTCATCACTGAGGCGGTGAGAGGCAACGGAGCCATCTTGGTGAACCTGGGCGGACAGCGTTTCTGTAACGAGATGGATACGCGCGACATCGTGTCGGCAGCCATCCTAAAGCAGGAGACCGGAGAGGCATTCCTCGTTTTCGACCAGGCCGTCAGAAAGTCGCTGGCATCCATCGAGACTTACGCCAACCAGCATCTGCTCAGTGAGGGAGCCACCATCGAGGAACTGGCAAATCATGTGGGAATCCCTGCCGAAAGACTCTCTGATGCTGTCAGCCGCTATAATGCCCAGCAGAAAGCGGGACACGACGATGACTTCGGACGTAGTGCCACAGAGATGCCAGTGGCGCTGGAAACGTCTCCTTTCTATGCGGTTCGCGTGACACCTGCCATCCACCACACGATGGGCGGTCTGAGTGTAAACACCGAGACTCAGGTGCTACGTGCAGACGGCACGCCGATTACAGGACTCTATGCTGCCGGCGAGGTGACAGGCGGTCTGCATGGTGCCAACCGGCTGGGCGGCAACGGGGTAGCCGACATTGTGGTGAATGGCCGACTGGCAGGAATGATTGCAAGCAAGAACTTGAAATAGCACGAAGGTCATTCCCAGTGGGCCGTACTCTCTGCATAAAACGAAATTATTTTACATTGCATCGCTGGGCAGGGGGAAACCAAGAGAAAGGTGGCAGTAAACGGGGAGTTTAGTGCCGATAAACGCATAGTTTCATGGCATTAAACTCCTCGTTTCACGGCAGCAAACTTTGGCGATGGTAAGTTGCTGTTAATCAGATATATAGGATTTCGCCTCCAACAATACCGCACTTATGAAATATCTTAACAAATCATTCATGTTCAAACATGAGGGCAGTCACATAGTCACGGTCTTATTTCTGTCACGTCGATGATAAGAGGAGCGACAACTCTCTTCGTACCCCGTCGTACCGTTCACCTGTCCAGCTCTACGATTTTTGTAGAAAGTAATTCGGTAACTCCCGCCGCGTTTCCGCATTAAACTATGTTAAACCTCCCTTAGGTAGGGCTGATAGGTTGCTGGTGTCGATAAAAATGCGTAATTTTGCACCCACAATGAAAGAATTTATCCAAGTGCTGCGGCGATTTGTGCCGCCTTATAAGAAATACCTCGTGGCCTCGGTGGTGTTCAACATCCTGTCGGCCGTGCTCAACATCTTCTCGTTCGCCGCCCTCATCCCCATCCTGCAGATTCTCTTCCAGACAGGCGACGCCGAGGCTGCCACCAGCGTCATGGCCTGGGACTGGGGCAACGCCCAAGAGGTGCTGACCAACAACCTAAATTACTACGTCAACGGCCTCATCGCCCGCTTCGGCCCCACGACGACGCTGCTGTTCATCGGCCTCTTCCTCGCAGTCACCACGCTGCTGAAAACGGGTGCCTACTTCCTGACTGCCGCCACCATCGTGCCCATTCGCACGGGCGTGGTGCGCGACATCCGCAACCAACTGTACCGCAAGATCACCCAGCTGCCCTTGGGCTTCTTCACCGAGGAGCGCAAGGGCGACATCATTGCACGCATGAGCGGCGACGTGCAGGAGGTAGAGAACTCCATCATGTCGAGCCTCGAGATGCTGTTCAAGAACCCCGTGCTTATTGTGGCCTATTTCGTCACACTGGTGTTCATATCGTGGCAGCTCACGCTGTTCACCATCACCATCGTACCCGTCATGGGCTGGATTATGGGCATCATTGGCCGGAAGCTGAAGCAGGACTCCGCGCTGGCACAGTCGCTGTGGAGTGACACCATGAGCCAGGTGGAGGAGACACTGGGCGGACTGCGCATCATCAAGGCCTTCTGCGCCGAGGGCAGAATGAACCGCCGCTTCGCCGCCGTGAACGACAGCTACCGCAGCCACCTCATGCGGGTGAACATCCGCCAGACGTCGGCCCACCCCGTGAGCGAGTTCCTCGGTACGCTGATGATTGTCATCGTGCTGTGGTTCGGTGGTGTGCTCGTGCTGAACAACCACGCCATCACCGGCCCCACCTTTATCTATTATATGGTGATACTCTACAGCATCATCCAACCGCTGAAGGACTTTTCGCGTGCAGGCTACAGCGTGCCCAAGGGCCTGGCCTCGATGGAGCGCATTGACAAGATACTCATGGCCGAGAACAACATCAAGGAGCCAGCCCAGCCCCGCCACCTGTCCAGCTTCGAGCACCAGATAGAGTTCCGCAACGTCAGCTTCCGCTACACCCCCACGCAGGGAGCAGCCGACGGTGGCTGGGTGCTGCGCAACATCAATCTCACCATCCACAAGGGCAAGACCGTGGCCATTGTCGGACAAAGCGGCAGCGGCAAGTCAACACTCGTTGACCTTATACCGCGCTACTACGATGTCAACGAGGGCCAGGTGCTCATCGACGGCATCGACGTGCGCGACCTGAAGCTACACGACCTACGCCAACTCATCGGCAACGTCAATCAGGAGGCCATCCTCTTCAACGACTCCTTCCGCAACAACATCGCCTTCAGCATCCCCGACTCCCCAGAAGGTTCAGGAGCCTCAGGAGACTCAGGAGACTCAGGAGCCCCATTGGCCCCAGAAGAAAGAATCGCCGAGGCCGCCCGCATTGCCAACGCCTATGACTTCATCACCGCCACTGAGCAGGGCTTCGACACCAACATCGGCGACCGAGGCAGCCGACTCTCTGGCGGTCAGCGCCAGCGCGTCTCCATTGCCCGTGCCATACTGAAGAACCCGCCCATACTCATCCTCGACGAAGCCACCTCGGCCCTCGACACCGAGAGCGAGCGCTTAGTGCAGGATGCCCTGGAGCGACTGATGAAGACCCGCACCACAGTCGCCATCGCCCATCGCCTGTCAACCATCAAGAATGCCGATGAGATCTGCGTACTCCATGAGGGCCGCATCGTTGAGCGTGGCACCCACGATGAGCTGCTCGCCATTGACGGCTACTACAAACGCTTGCACGACATGCAGCAGGTGTAAACCTATTTTCCTAATGCCCATGAAAAAGAGATTCCTGCTTACTGCGGCTTCTGGCGTGCTCACAGCGCAGGCCGCCACAGCCGACAATAGCCAAGGGCAACAGGCCACTCCCGAGCGTCCGAACATCATCTTCATACTCGCCGACGACATGGGCTACGGCGACTTGTCCTGCTACGGCAACAAGTTCATCAAGACACCTAACATCGATCGACTGGCAGCCACAGGCACCAGCTTTACACAAGCCTACGCCGGTAGCGGCATCAGCTCGCCTTCGCGCTGCTCGCTGATGACCGGACGCAACAGCGGCAACAGCCGCATTCGTGACAACCAGTGCTATGCCGGAGGCTTGACAGGACTGAAAATCAATCCTAAGGGAGATACGACCATCGTCAGGCGCGCCAACTTGCTGCCCGAGGACACCACGCTGGCCACTGTCATCGGCACCGCCGGCTACCGCTCCTGCTTAGTCAACAAGTGGCACCTCGACGGCTACGATCCTCAGGCGGCACCCCACCACCGGGGCTTCGACGAGTTCTACGGCTGGACCATCTCCACCGTCCACAGCAACTCGCCCTACTATTATCCCTATTACCGCCTTTGGGGCGACAGTCTGGTTAACATCAGCGAGAACGCCCACGATGCCCACGTGCGCCACAATACCGAAATCTCTACCGACGATGCCATTGCCTTTATCCACCGCAACAAGGAGAATCCCTTCTTCCTCTTTGTAGGCTATGACGCTCCCCATGAGCCTTATAACATCGACGACACGTCGTGGTATGACGAACATGGCGACTGGTCGGCCAACACCAAGCGCTACGCAGCGCTGGTCACCCACATGGACTACAACATCGGACGCTTGCTGGGAACCCTCGACGCCTTAGGGCTGCGAGAACGTACACTTGTCATCTTCGCCTCTGACAACGGTGCCGCCGTCATGGCACCGGTCAGCGAGCTGAACTGCCATGCTGGATTGAAAGGGCATAAGGGACAGCTCTATGAGGGCGGCATCAAGGTGCCGCTCATCGTCAACCAGCCTGGACGCGTGCCTGTCCGGCAGATCAGCAACCAGGTCTACTTCCCCGACTTCATGCCCACGCTGGCTGCCCTGACGGGAAGCTCCGCCGCACTGCCGCAAACCGACGGCATGGACGTATCACCACTATTCTTCGGCGGCAGTGCCGACACCGATCACCGCTACCTCTACTGGGAGTTTCCCGGCAAGCAGCGTGCCATCCGCTTCGGCGACTGGAAGTGCGTCACCGTTAAGAAAGGTGCTCCGCTGGAGCTCTACCGCATCAGCGATGACCCGCGTGAGGAACATGACTTGGCAGCCGAACACCCCGAAATGGTACAACAACTCGATGCCGTCATGCGCCAGATGCATAAGCCGTCAGAGAACTATCCCATAGAGGGGGAATAAGGAGATGTAGAGATGAAAGGAGGGAAAAGTGAGGTCAGCGAATGAAGAAATGAGTCATATAGCTATTCCCTTCGGAAGTCCTCTTTATGTCGTGGCCAAGCCTGCCGGTGCCCGCTGCAATTTGGCGTGCCGCTACTGCTACTACTTAGAGAAAGCGCGGTTGAGCTCCCCTTCCACTGATTCCCCTTTCCCTTATGTTGCGGCTCATTCGCAGCCC